>Ga0169931_10005088_pt1 | contig 20193 bp, 15 predicted proteins | sample Kivu_15m_20L_FD_129675 | JGI IMG/M metagenome (GOLD analysis project Ga0169931, IMG submission 129675) | Freshwater microbial communities from Lake Kivu, Western Province, Rwanda to study Microbial Dark Matter (Phase II) - Kivu_15m_20L... | ecosystem: Environmental > Aquatic > Freshwater > Lake... | reverse complement strand
CAGTTTATTGGCTATGTCCGACATCATGTCTTCCAAGACATCTGCGACAGCATTACCCTTGGAGCCGCCTAAGGCATCGAGGAGATCATCTTGATCTCCGCTGTTGGCAATGTCTCGTAGATCTATATCGATTTCGCTCATTTTGCCTTCTTCTACATCATAATCGAATGTCGTGATTTCGTCCATTTGGTCCTCAAACTCAGCGAACATAGAATCTTCTTTGACTTCGTCATCACACTCACAGGGATCTTTGTGGCAGTCATCACAGACTTCTTTTTCTTCAGCGACTAGGTCCTCATAGCCCAATTCTTGTGGTTGCTCGTTGACTAGTTTATAGAGATAAGGAAAAACATCTGTGAGTTCTTCATTGAATGATTTAATGGTTAGGGCGTCTACCCAATTGTTCCTGATATCTTCAGGTACTTCCGGGGACTGCTGAGGTTGGAATTTATCTGCGAAGTCTCTATAGGCTGTTTCTCTCTGTAGGCTATGGATTTCAGATTTAATAGTGTCGATCCTTGACAGAACTCTCTGTGTTAGATCATCGAGCGTTTCGCTGACAACGCCCGAGCGCGATGCGTAATTTTTAAACTGTCTGAGTTTACCAAGCTCTTCGCTGAGTCCGGAAATGTATCCTCCGATTTCATCATAGGCAGTACCACCGTTTCCGATATGCACAGCCATAGCCCTAGCACCGTTTAAATGTTTGTGCGGGTATCGAAATCGCTCACCATTGCTGCTTTCGATATAAATGCTGTCAATCCTCTGGGATCTACCTGCAGGATTATCATAGTTAACGGGTGCGGAATGTTTCACTACGATTCTCGCATTACCTATGTCTTGATAGCTCGTCCTAGACGTGCCAAAAAGTCTTGATTCACTCATTTTGCTTTCTCCGTTTTTGCGAGCCAAATATTCGTAATCTCTCTGATCTAAATTTGACTTAGTTATATCTCTAGTATCGAATCTCAGCATATTTCGTTTGGCGAATTGGCGCATATCTTTTAAAAATGCGAACCAATCGGTTTTTAAAGCATCGTTCTCTCCTAGCATCGATTCATTATAGATCACTGTCAAACTATCCTCGTCAACTTTAATGTTAACACGACCGAGATCGTGACCTTCTATAGAATAGTTGATATCAAAGAATCTTGCATCTGAAGGATTGGTAGTAACTTTACCTTCTTGATCGCCTATTTTCATATCTGTGAAAGAACTGCGTATCTTATTGAAAAGATCCGAAGATATCGTAGTGAGATTTTTCATATAGTTATTTATTAGAAATTAGTTGAAACAAAGATAGGCATCGGAGGTTCAAAATCTACCACATCGTCAGTACCGATATCGGTCATAATATCAAATATCCTTGAGTCCCAGTCCGACATTACCGCACTCATTCGAACAGCTAACAACATTGCGCTGACTAAATCGTCAGTTTCTCCCGATTTAGCTTTAAACGTCACTCCTGTAGCTATAAAAGACTTTAGCTCAGATATTAATGGTTTTGAATATATCTTCATCTTACCGCTTTCTATGAAAAATTTCAATCTAGAACATGCTGATATTTTACTTTTATGCGTGGTATTGAAACCTTTCCTAAATTTACGGACATGTCCTTTTCGTATCGCCTCGGCGATAAAAAGTCCTGGAATGTTTTCTTCTCCTAGGTTTTTTATAGCTATCAATGCTGCTTCACCTACGGTATTATTTTCTACGCTCCAATAGATATTTTGTCCATTCATTTTTGGGCAGCAGTCAGCGATGTATTTGTTGATGTCTTTTAATATCTTAATCTGCCCTTCTACAGGAGTAGTGTTATGATGCCATTCTCCTATTTGTTCCATGGTCGGAAGTTCTATTATTTCTATAGCTGCATTATTTCCTCCGGTACCTAGTGCAGGATCTAAAGCTATTGCATAGATCATTTCATCTCTGGGTTTTTTATACCATCTACATTGACCCATTTTTAGCACAGGGTCGATCCCAGACATGCCGGCTAATGTGATAGAATTTATCAGGGTCTCGTCGTAGACTAAAAACTCACAACCATATTCTCGTCGAAATCGCTCTTCTCCAATTCTACCTCGTTCTTCCCTAGCCCAGTCATCATCTCTGTCTGGATGTTCGTTCCAGTGTGCAGTAAATGGATAGAATCCGTTGATTCCTAGTTCAGTTTCGTTACCGTAATCATCAAATCTTTTATTAGCTTCTTTCCATACGGTAGAGAATGTGTCTTCGTCAGAATTCGGTGTACTAGTAATAATCGCACGGCCGCCGGTGGCCAATGTGGGTGATATAGAGGTCCAAAATTCTTCAGCGATGTTGGGCTGCACAAACGCAAATTCGTCGCAATACAGCAAGGATATACTCATACCCCGGCCGGTATTTTCTGTGGTGGTCGCCGACACTATTCGACTTCCGTTATCAAATTCGATGCTGCCTTTATTATAGTTAGTTACACCGCAGCGTATATGATCAGGGCAATCTTCGTAGGCATAACGGATACGCTGCATGATCTCCTGAGCACCTATATATTTGTGTGCTGCTACTAATATAGTTTGGTCCGGATGAAACATAGCGTACCATAGTAAATATCCTGCAGCACAAGTAGTCTTACCACTTTGACGTGGTAACATGTTTATGTTAAATCTATTATTATTATAACTGTGAAGAAGGTTTACTTGGTACTGATACGGTTGGAAAAGTAATTTTCCTTTTACAGGATGTTGTATATAAAAAAAGTTCTTAGCAAAATGTAGATACCCTGTTGCGGTATCTGCACAAAGCATAAGATCTTCAATATGCGATTCGTTGAATCGCTCTTGGCGATTAGCTTTTTTAATCAGTACGCCATCTAGGCTTTTACTCGGCATATTTTATTTAATGAAAAAAATAGGCTCCGAAGAGCCTATTTGGGCTGCGCCACGACGGTTATTCTTTGCCTTCTTTGATTTCTCGATATCTTCGATCTAACTGAGCACGAATGCCCTCTATAGCCATAGCGTTATCTCCGCCGTTGGCTTTTTTGAACATGCGCTTAGATTTATGTAGATCATCACCGCTTGGTAATATCTTATCTATGCTGGATATTCTTTCTTCTGGCTCGTTAGCATAACTTTCTTTTTCCCCAGCACCTGCTAATTTCAATAGATCCGGTAATCCTTGATCTTTTCCAATGTCGGCTTTTGGTTCTATATCAATTATATCGCTGCTAGGTCCGGGTTTATCTGCTGGCTGGGTAGCACTAATCAGAGATATTAATTCTTTAATTTGATCCACTCCCTGCGCCGATATGTTCATGTTCATCGAAACAGGAGGTATGGGTGGTGCTGTGGGTATCTGCGTTCCGGGCATCGATGCCCCGCAGTTTTCTGTGATGGTTGATTTACCTTGATCTATTTCTCTGATCTTAGAATAAACTTTATAAAAATCCATGATTATTTTCCTTTTTGGACCTTAGAACCTATAGGACTCACTGCAGGTCCAGGCTCAGGCATTTTAGATTCTACTTCTCTAGGTTGACCTTCACAGCTCCGCATTTTAGCTTCTGCTGCCAGCTCTTTGATAAAATCAGACACTCGCTTTTGGCCGACTTGATCTTGTGCGCTGTCGTCGCCACCTTCGGTTTTCTGTTGTTGATACGCCTCGGTCGGTTCGTTTTCACCTCGGACTTTGATATCAGCATGCGTGCATTTACAGCAGCTTACGATATAGTCAGTTAATACCTGAGGTGTAGTGGGATAGCCTATCTCTGCTTCGTAGATAGTTACATGACTGTTTCTAGTATCAGGAAAATCTAAAGGAACTTCCTGAATAGGTGTGCGTTTTCCTGAACTGAGTTTGACTACTGAAAATTTATCTAAGGCAGCTTTTAAATCTGCATTAAAATTTTCTCCAAGGTCACCAGCTACCTTGATTTTAAATTTATAGGTCTTCCGGCTTTCAGTTAGATATTCTACGAATGTTTTCATATAATTATTTATTTTATATTCTTTAATTTTTCCAAAAGACTATTTCTATCGGTTATCAAAAATCCTTCTCCTTCTGCAGGATCATCCGAGGACTTTCCTTTAGAATCTTGATCGATCTTGTGCTTTTTCAGCTGTAATTCGACCATCTTTAGTTTTTTATCGATTTTTGCTGCTTTAGCATCTATGGCATTTTTTAGCATTGTTCCGGCTACCTCGAAAATCCTGCTGGAATATCTAGGTTCTACATTCATACCAAGATCCATTAAATCGTCATAGGCATCAGTAGCTCTTTTTGCTAGCTCGTCAAATTCAGTGTCCGATAGATCTCCTAGTCCGTTAACCTGCGGTAGTGCCGAGGATATCTTATCAAATTCGTCGATGCTTTTAAAAAAATTTTCTGCAGGCACTGAAGACTTAATCTTTTCTTTTTTATCTATTTTAGACGCAGCGTTCTGCTCTTTGACCAGCTCTCTAGTTTCTGGAAGGTTTAGTAATTCTTCTAATTTTTTAGTCATAGTCAAATACTTATCATTTATGCTTATGGAAGATGTCATTCTCCGAAAGGACTCTAAATCTCAGGCCTTTTTGTCTACACCAAGCATTAGCAGCTTCCCATTTAGCCATATTTCGTATGTAATGTGCTTGATTAATTTTATTTTTTCCTACCCGTTCCCTTAAAGCTTGATTTTCCGGTTTTACTTCCCATAGTTCAGCGTGCTGTTTGCCGGTCTTATCTACAAAATTTATAAAAAAATCAGGAACATATATGGTATATTTTCCGGTCAATGGGTCCCTATATGGTATTTGTATACTCTCCGATGCCCATTTCGTTATCGAAGAATTGTTGTCACACATACGCATTACTGCCCATTCCCAACTAGATCTATATCTAGGTAGACCTAGACCTATATATTTTTCAGGATGTTTTAATTCGAATTTTCCCTGCGCAAATCTTTTCATAGTCTAATATTTCTAGACTCGTAGCTATCAAATTCTTTAGGAAATCTATATCCTAATACGCTAACAGCTTCCCTATCGTAGTTTAAAATTTCCACTACTGCTCCTAATAGTTTTACGTCTGAAATATTCTTAAGTGAATCTAACAATTCAAATATCTTGATGTTGTCGACCTTGGCCTGCCTTAATATCACTACCGAAACTGCGTTAGCTGACACATCGTCGAATCCTCGACCTTTGAAATAACCGATAGTTGCATCTAGTTCGTTAGAAGGAAATGAAATAGGTTGTATAAAATAACCGTCAAAAAAATCTCTAACTTCAGTATCTGAGTTGATTTCGGGTCTAGGTAAATTTGACATTTTTTTTGATTTTATTATTGAGAAGGTGCGGGCTGTATTGGAGTCACTACCGCAGTTGGGGGCGATACTGGTAGTATTACTGCTGGAGCCGGTGCTGGTGCTGGAGCCGGTGCTGGTGCTGGTGCTGGTGCTGGAGCCGGTGCTGGAGCCGGTGCTGGAGGTGGTGCATTATTTCTCGTGGAAAGTTGGCCACTATTGTAGCCGGTTGCCTGTATAGGAGTATTCTGCCCTGTTCCGCTTCTTTTAGGAAAATCATATTGTAGAAGTCCTCCTACGATGGGAGGCACACTGGAAACCGCAGCACTAAACAGTTCATCTTTGATTCCTCGTTTAGTTAATTGCTTGGCATTGTTTAATACATTAGATCCCTTGGTTAATGTACCGATTAGAGCTGCTGGATTGCTAAATGCGCGACCACTAGTAATATCGCCGATTATATCAGCAGTACCATCGACTACCCCGCCTTGGCCTAACAAGTTAGCTACCCCTCCGCCGGCTATCGATAGAGGACTTGGACTGCGATCATATAATTCTGTGGCAAAGCCTTTGGGATTACCTTCGGCTACAGCACCTTGACCGTAAAAAACAGCTTCGTAATTAATAGCCATGGTGTTTTCTGTGGTGCCATTTTCTTCGTAGGATAGTGTGTCGTGCTGCCATGAAGATATGATCGGATTTATCAGTGTATATGCCTGATAGACTTTTCTAGATAACTGATAAATCTGTATAGAACTAAAAAACGGTCTGAAACTGTCGTTGTCTAGACCAAATCTGTATCTATTTCTCACCTCTGATTCGTATGTGTTTCTCTGATATCCCACGGGCGTAGTTGCCTCTGAAGAGCCCGCGGCTGATCTAGGATTTCCTAGCAATCTTCCTAAACCGGGCGCTAAAGAGCTTAAAGTCCCCATGAATCCAGACATATTAGATACGCCTGGTTTCGGCACTGATCCTGCAGATCCACCATGCGCTGAATCTGCGAAGTAATAACCGTAATATAGAGACCAAAGTTCTGTACTGATTCCTAGATTATCGTCATGGAATTTGATGCTTATCGGGTCGTATTCGAGTTTGGTTTGTACCTGTTTTTTCTTGTTGTATTGATGTGGATTATCCACAGTAATTTTAAATTTAGGAAGATCTACAGATTTAACTAGAAGACTGATCTGTGTAAGATGTTTTTGTCTAAACGTAGATGACTTGATAACATCTGGATTTACATTAAAAACTACATGATAAAGAAACTTGCTTTTTGGCGCAAGACGATATCCTGAATTAGTAAAAACTCTGCTGGCGTGCTGCCAGTCTCCGGAGACACCCTTAGGCTGTGTCAAACCTCGACCGATATTATCTAAAAAATCATTGAAAAAGCTGGACATAGTTTTATTTATCGATAAAAAAAGCTGCTCTAAAGCAGCTTTTTCTAGAGCATCAACGATTACTCTGTCTGACCACCTCCGGAAACAAAGCTGCCAATAGTTCTTCCTATGGCTGCACCGACTCCTCTGTCTGAACCTGATTCCGATGCCCCTTTGAATTGCACAGCATTGTCGTATCTGATAATCAAGGTAACAGTCACCGGATCACTACTTGCATAATTTAGTGTATTGTAGTTTGCTGATTGTACATAACAACCGTAGATTTCCCATGTTTCAAAAACCCCAGTATTTTCTGGATTCTGACCATTTCCACCATCGAGTATTTCGATCCGTGTAGTGAATTTGTAGTCTTGGCCGGATGCTGCACTAGATTGTTCGAAGAAGTCAAACTGTTTCTGTAGCTGTTGCCCGACTAATTTTTGTACTTCGCCGGACACGTCATCTCTTAGTGTCAATGTAATATTTTCCCACATAGGTCTTCCTGCTAATCGAACCCTAGAGTTGTAAACAGGTAACTCGATGTCGTCAAAAGTTACTGTTGGACGAGTTATATCCATAACCTGTTTAGTTAATTCAGTGGTCGGTTTCGAAACACCAAAGTTCTGTAAGAACACCCTAAATCTATACTGTAGCTTGGGCATCAGCAACCCTTGCGAGTTCGCAGATTCTGAACTGTTTAAAGGAACGCTGAATCTTGATAGTGTTGATATTGACATCTCTTAATCTCCGTTTTTATTATTTACTTTCAATTTATGCACCCGAAAGCTCACCAGTGTTCTTGATTCTTAATGGTATATAGATAAATTCGATAGCTTTAACTGGCTCTATAGCTATGTCCACATACAGTTCGTTTCTATCAATCCTGTTTGGTGTATTATTAGATTCGTCGCAGACCACTAAGAAGTCATAGATAGCTCTTTGGCCGACTAATTCCAACAACAAGGTTTCTACCTGAGCTTTTATTTCGTCTCTAGTGATCTTATCATTAGGTTCAAAAATATAAGGCTTGGTCAGTCGATTCAATTGGCTTCTTAGATATATGACCAATCTTGATACATTTATGCGATCTAGCGCCGAATCTCCCCTAGATCTAGTTTTTTGACCGAAGTTTACTAATCCTGCTCCAACAAAGAATGAGATAGGATTGATCTTTAGATTATATAAGGTATCGCGCTGGCCTTGATTCAATGCTACTGTTCTAAATTCTCCTTCTTCATCAACGAATCCCACAGATGTGGCATTAGTGATACCTCCCCTTCTAGTACCGGCAGGAGCGAACCATGGGTAAGCTACTTGATCATTGAGGGCTATCATCCTTAGGATCATATGGCTAGGAGGTACTACTATATCTCTTCCAAAATTATCTGAGGTAAAGCCCCACGGATAAAATATTCCTAGATACTCGTCAGACGTCACTAATCCAATATCACCATCTTCGGCTGCACCTCGGATGTTAGTACCCCATTCTGTCAATGTAGTAGCATTTGCCTGTAATCTAGACGGTGTATCCCCTACTATAAAGGAAGTTAACCCTCGATCAAAGTTTATAGTCTGCATTTCTCCGATCAATTCGGGATACCCTGGGCAGGCTAACAGATTATAGTTAAATCTTTCAGTATCTCTGATGTCTTGGTTGGAATTGGCTACACGCTGTAATGCCTGCTGTACTACCTTTCTCTGTGCCTTTCTTCCAAAACTCCCCGAACCATCACTTTGATTGCTAGATTCAGTGACCCAACGATGTGGGTAATATGTCTCCATGCGCTCGCCGGTAGTAGGTCTGAATCCGCTGTCGCTCTGGCTGGAGTTATATCTTAGATTATCACCGGTGATATCGATGTAGTTTTTTACGAATTTTTTAACGTTAAACCCGCTTCTTCTTAGATTCCATAACAGCATACCACGAGGATATAGTGCAGGATCCGGTGCATCGAAGTCTAGATAATTGCTGTTTAGCAATTCTGCGATAGATGACGGTGTCCCTGATTGACCATCTGTGGCCCAGCGGGCATCGGCAAATAAAATGCCGTTTTCAGTGGTTTGATCGGTTTTATCGATCAATTCCCACGACAACGATGTGCCGTTGAATCTATAAAGAGCAGGATAATTTTCTAGATCTCCGGTGTCGATCCAGAGATCACCGTCTACTAGATCAGTCTGATCGGTTTGTTCCTGCGGTGCTGTAGCACTAACGATAGGACCATTAGTGTCAGTAACACCGACTCCTGCTCCTAGATCGACGTTTCTGTAACCCACCCAGGTTCTACCATTATGGACCATGATATCGACTTCGTCGACGATCGAACTATACCAAATCTTTCCATTTTCTACTAGTGTATTAGGTGCAGTAGGTTGTATGTAATAACTCTGCCTAGTTACTGTTGCAGTATCGGGCGTAATGGTTAATGGTATCCAGTTTGACGCGACTAATGCAAATCTTAAATCTCCCACAGGAGCCGGATACATGTTTAAATTATTATTAACGTCGTACATCCCTAAAATCGTTCCGACGAAATTAGTGCTATCTCCATCGTCGGCGATGCGTATTTCGCCTCCTCGATTATGGGATATAAACACACGGTTCCCTACAACGTCAGCTACGATATTATTAAAACCGGCACTAGATATAGCAGTTACCAGTTCTTCGGCCCCTACATCATTGCTACCTATGGTTAAGTTTATAGTCGCATAAAAAATCTCTGCAGTACCTACACGACTCTCTCCCATGACAAATGTATAAACGCCTTGAGGTATTCTGTTGGTACTAGTAATTTCTCTAGTTCGAATATTGGTTGCTCCGGTCCGTGCTCTACGCATGATTCTGAATTCGGCGATGGGATTCGAAGTATATTCTTCAAAATTATAATGCACGAATGCACGATCGGTGGCTATTCCTATTCCGCCCCTAGACGGGTCTAGGGCTGCTAATGCTCCGGAGCTAGAACTGTAAAAGTTGACTTCTACCGGAGCCCATTGGTTGCTGTTTTGATTATATCTCTTGAGTCGCCATCTAGCGCCAGCATTTGGTTCAGTGATTTTAATCCATATTGATCCCGAAGGTCTGTTACTGATATTGGCCGGTTTTCCAGGAAATGTATCCCTAATACGCCACCCTGGAATGTTGGTATGTGGTCGAATCGCCAAAGCAGCAGTTCTATAAGTTCCGGTAGAAATAGCAGTTTTTGTTAAAATATCTGACCCGCTACCGCTATCTGCGATAACAACTTCTACTCCTGTAGAAAAAATCTCTAGACTGTTATTAATAACTTCTGCTCTAACTCCGGCAAAATTTAGTGTACCATTATTATTAATAGCCGCTGCAATAGCTGCGATTGATGAGCCTGAGATGCTTTGATCGTTTACAAGTATTGATCCTGTTAGATCGTCGACGCTGTATGCGTTAGATTTAACAACAGGCCAACTATTTTTCCAGGCCGGTGAACCTACTTTAACCCAGATATTTTGTCTATTTTTATACCATAGGGTTAATACATTTGATGTTGTTTGTGCTACATTTGATATGGTGTCATTTAATTCGCCATCCGTGATAGGATCAACTCCCTGTGCTATAGCGTAATCACCGATGATACCCACCGATGATTTAGGAGAACCTGCATCTTGGCCTGATTGTATCAAGCGATTGGCTTCTAGAACGATCAATGGAGTTTTTGCATTAAATGATTGGCCTCCCCGTACTGAACCTGGATTGCCGTCCCATTGGAAAACACCAAACTGTGAAGCTGCAGTATCTAACCAAAAAGTGCCGTCAATAGGCTCCCCGCCTGGGGCGGAGGGTGACGGTACTAGCTCATTTAAATCTATGTCTGCTCTCAGGACCACTGCCGAATTACTGACTCCTAAGAAGCTGTATGCTGCTTGAAGACCATATTCGTTTAACTCGCTGCCATTTATCGCATTGTTATTTGAATCTACTCTAAATATAGGATCACCAAATGTCTCTACTAGCTCGCGTTGGCTAGTGATCACATAGACCCTTCCACTGTTACTGGCCAGCGTTCCCGGTGCGGTTCCGGTACCTGCTGCATTGGGTTTGTTTCCAGCAGTGGCCAGCAGCAGAAGTGGTCTAGTACCTGGTTCTGCTGCTGTATAAAAACTTTCGTCGACTACGCTGAGTTCAACGCCTGGTGAAGTTAAAGCCATATCTCCATCTCCTATTAGCTTGATAATATTTAGCGAGGTTCGAAAGAAATAGCAGGTTAACTAGCCCCAAAAAGGGCAGAAAAAGGGCGGGTATAAATACTCGATGAGACCATTGTGCTCTAACTGTCAATCTAAACCGGTCGCGATTAACTACTACAAAGGAAAGAAGGTCTTCTATAGGAGGCAATGCGACAGTTGTTCTAGGAACTCTAATATTGGACTACCTAGATGGAGGCAGAAAGGGTATTCTAAAAAAGATTTCTGCGAAAAATGCGGATTTTCTAGCAAACACAAAAATATTTTTAATGTCTATCATATAGACGGTAATCTAGACAATTGTAGGCCTAGCAACCTAAAAACTATCTGTGCCAATTGCCAAAGGACGTTACAAGAAATCGGGGTTAGATGGAAGCAAGGGGATTTAACACCAGATTTTTGATCTGATCGTACAATAGGTCTATGCTGCCGTTATTGTCTAAGACGTAATCAAATTCTGTACCTATCCAGCTAGTTTCGGATGCATGTATGTTTAAAGAAGTTAGCTGTTGTTTGGCGACCAGGTCGCCTTGATTTGCTGAAAGCGCGATTTCATACCAACTTGGAAGATCTCCGCGTTGCACCCATACGATTTTTCCGCCTGCACGTTTGATACTGTTGATCTCGTTAGGGAATCGACAGTCAGATATCACTATATTATCTCTGCTGTTTCTCAGTTTATTTTCTAGAGATGCTATCCAGATATCATCGTGAAACCCTAGTCGGCATACTTCTGTACCCCAATATTGTAATACCCAACGGGGAGTTAGCGTAGGCATTTCTAATCTCTCTGCCCACCACGGATCTACCTGCTCACGCCATTCACGAGCAGCTTTGGTCCTGCCTTCTAGCATGGTCCTATCCCAGCCGAACACTGCGCTGACAGCGTCTTTAAGCGTGTTAGCGAAACTTTCTCTCCGGAATTCATGGAAGTTTACCAAATAATCAGCTATGGTGTCTTTGCCCGAACCGATAAAACCACAGATACCTATAATCATCCTAGACTCCAAAATTGTCTAGATATTATAGCATCTATAAAGAAAAAATCAAATTATTTGATGCTTAATTCTTGGCTCTGTCTATCCAATATAGCATTTTTTAATTTATCGAGATAGCCCTGATTTCTCAGTATTTTGAAAGCTAGGTTTTCGGTGGAAAACTCGCCGGCTTGTTCTAGGCCTGATTTACGCATGTTTCTTATTTTCGTCATCAAACGCTTTAGTTCTTCAGAGGTATCGTGTTTGTTGATGCTTTTATCGATGAATTGCGCCAACGATTTGGTCTTGATATCTACGGCGCTGTCGTTGATTTTTGGTGGGTTGTATGACGGTTTGTTCTTCCATGTATCATTTAATAGACTATATGTTCCTTGGCTCACAGACGGCTGGGCGATATCTTCCACATACATTTCGACTTCGTGCCCAACAATCATTATATCGTTTTCGTCGTTCCATATCTTTTTCTTGGCGGTGTAGAATGCCTCGGCGATATCATCACAATTTAATTTCTTATAATCGGTGATTACATGCACGTCAAAGTCGCTGTATTCGGTCCAATTAAAGTTAGCCATAGACCCAGTTAGTACTATGTCTTCGATATAGAAGTTTTCTATTTCTAAATATTCTACAAATCTTTCTGCGATTTCTATCAATCTCTCTCTGATGTCCGACTTCAATTGATCATCATCCCAGGTTGCTGGATTTAATCTTTGATGATAATCGATATTAGTCTTAACAGACAGATCGTCCTTTAAAAATTCTCGAGCACGCATAGACTATCCTATTATAAAGGTATAGCCTCGACCACCTGCCACCTGCTCGCTAAGTTCTTTTTCTAGCTTTTCTATCTCCGAAACCGCTTCTGTTTTTAAAGCTGCACCATTCAGGGTAGTTCCGCCTTGCGGGCCAGCAATTTGCGCAAATTTCTCTCGAGCCTGTCCTAACATGAGTTTGCAATTTGCCAACGTGTAGTCTTTGATCCATTGGCTGGCATAGGTGTCATTTAATATAGATATATCTGGCCTATAATTATAGGTATAAAGCATGAGTTCTTCGTCCGAGTTCCTAGGACGCTGCATCAGGGTTAGATGCTTAGTTTGATTGTTCCATTTAAATTCTATAAAGCTACCAAACATGCGTCCGATCATTTCCTGATATTGTGCAAAAAGTTCATAGGTTAATATCCCGCCCATGTTGCTGCTGCTGAGCAGATAGGTGTTAGTGTAGGCTAGATTAAATGGTTCGAATATAGTGCCGCCTTGGCCGCTGCCCGATCTCGATCCTATGCTCCTGCGGAAAACCTGCCTAACTTCGATGACTTCTTTAGGCAAAACATAGGTATTTTGATTTTCTACCGAAGTAAGGAACATATAGCTTTCTTCTACCGAACTGTCTCCTCTTTGGCGATATTTTCCTAGAGCACGTTCTAAGGCAGTTTCGTAGTGGGTGGCATCTAGCTCGACGTCAACGATACCTTCGCCCAGCATGTTGGCCACATATTTGTAGACTTTGGTCTTGGCGGTTTCGAGATTAGTAACTTCAGTGGTCGGCATAGTTATATTTACCTAACCGTTTTTAATCTTCGTCTGATAAACGTAATTCGGCCCATATTAGAGCCGTGGAAGCACCGTCTAGATCTATTCCAGGGTAATTATCAGGAATCTCTCTCATCCATTGTCTCCATCCCAATAATACCTGAAACTGTTCCTCGTCTAATGTAACAGGATTACCGGACAATAGCTCTTCTTGATGCCGTTGGACCATCCAATCGGTTTCATCTAGTTTTTGTTTTCTCATCTGTCTTATGGTCGGAACTACATTAGCCAGTGCCTGCTTTTCTTCTTTGGCGTGCGCGATTAGTTGATCAAGATTTTGTTCTATCCAGACGATCTCTTCTACCCTACCGGACACTGTTTGGCCGCCGATATATTCCACAGAATAGTTATTCCTCATAGGTTCATAGGTCAACAGCGCCACGGATTCTGAGTAGGGAAATCCGGTATTGAGGAAATTACCTCTAGTAGCCCAATTATGGGTGAAATCCACGGCTTTGATATAAAAAACATCATCATAGAAATCTAGTGTGACTTTAGTAGTTGGCATTTTTATCTGTTCCTTTATTCGTATATTTCATTGATCGGCGATTCCGGTGCTAGGCCAAGATCTAGTAATACCAGGCCATAGAATACGCACAGCACCGTTAGTACCATTAAGGGCGGTGCTGGTAGCACTACCGGTATCAGCAGGGCCGCCTTTACCGTATGCTGTAGTAGTTCCAGTTCCGCCATCCCCACCATTACCGCCGATTCCTGTAGTAACGTTGCTACCACCACTGCCACTGGCGCCAGATCCAAAGATTCTGGTACCGCCACCAAGACCTCCTCGATCGTTGCCGCTATATCCGCCACCACCACCACCGTTATTACCGCCAGTAGCATTACCGTTGGTTCCTGCGCCACGGCCGCCGGTACCGGTATACCCGCCAGCACCGCCACCTCCTGCTCCTCGGCTAGTGCTGCCATTACCGCCTTGGCCCCCACGATGCGTGGTAACATTTGATGCTGTCGGTGGAGTAGCGGTGCTAGGAAGACCGCCCTGTCTAAGGGCAGTATATGGAGCGCTAAATCCGCTGGTTCCCTTACCTCCATCGCCACCCCCTGCAAAGATCATTGTACCTGCACTAGTACTGCTGGTATTAAACCACGAAGTTCCACCAACGCCAGCATCTCCCGTTCCGGAGGCGCTGCCTAGACCACCAGTGCCGGCTCTTAGATAATATGTAACTCCGGGTGTCACTGTCATATTATTTCTGTAAGCTAGGTTCCCGCCAGCGCCGGCACCACCGCCATTATATTTTCCGCCACCGCCAGCACCGATACAAAGCACACTGACAGATGTAACGCCAGTTGGGCAAACCCATGTTGTAGTTCCAGCCGTAGTTCTCGAAACTTGCCCAGGAGCTGTCAGAGATGTGTCATTGATGGTCACAGAATTACTGGTCCGCACCACAGTACCAGAAATGCTGCCTGTCCTGATAGATACCGTGAATGTTTCTGCACCCTCTGTGCTAACGTCTGCTCTAGGAGATACGACGAAACTGCCGGCATTTGAATTGATAGTGAAACTGCCGCTGGTCGCGGGAAAATCGCCGCTAGTGACTACTGCTGTGAGATTTATCGCCCAATATAGGGTAGTGCCGTTGGGCACACCGGTGGTAGTGACGTTGAACGTACCTGAGCTGCCTTCGTTGATGCTCGCGGGTATAGTACCAAAGTTGTATGTGGGGGAAGTAGATGTATCGTTGACAGTGACGAGTCCAGAGGTAGCTCTCACGGTTCCAGAAAAAGAATCTGTTCTTACTTCTACACGGAATGTTTGGGCACCCTCTGTGATAGCGTCTGCTGTAGGAGATACGACAAAACTGCCTCTGTTACTGTTAATAATGAATGTTCCACTGGCTGTTATGAAATCTGCACCTGCGGTGGTTGAATGCAATATTATCCAATAAAGGGTAGTGGCGTTGGGCACACCGGTGGTAGTGACGTTGAACGTACCTGAGCTGCCTTCGTTGATGCTCGTGGGTATAGTACCAAATGCATAGGTCCTCGTCAGAGATGTGTCATTGATGGTCACGGAATTACTGGTCCGCACCGCAGGCCCAGAAATGCTGCCTGTCCTGATAGATACCGTGAATGATTCCGCGCCTTCTGTGAGTTGATCGGCGATCGTAGATATCGAAAAACTGCCTGCGTTTGAATTGATAGTGAAACTGCCGCTGGTCGAGGAAAAATCGCTGCTGTTTAGATTACCCGCGAGATTTATCGTCCAATATAGGATAGTGCCGTTGGGCACATTGGTGGTAGTGACATTGAACGTACCTGAGCTGCCTTCGTTGATGCTCGTGGGTATAGTACCAAATGCATAGGTCCTCGTCAGAGATGTGTCATTGATGGTCACGGAATTACTAGTCCGCACCACAGGCCCAGAAAAGCTGCCTGTCCTCACGCTGACTGTGAATGATTCCGCGCCTTCTGTGAGTTGATCGGCGATCGTAGTTATCGAAAAACTACCTGCGTTTGAATTGATAGTGAAACTGCCGCTGGTCGCGGAAAAATCGCTGCTGTTTAGATTACCCGAGAGATTTATAGTCCAATATAGGGTAGTGCCGTTGGGCACACCGGCGGTAGTAAAGTTGAACGTACCTGAGCTGCCTTCGTTGATGCTCGTGGGTATGGTACCAAAGTTGTATGTGGCCGCAGGAGTCCGAGACGTGTCATTTATGGTGACTGACGAACTAGTGGCTCTGATAGTACCGCTGGTGCTAGTTGTTCTTATCTGTACTTGGAAGGTTTCTGAACCTTCTGTGGCAGCGTCTGCTGTAGGTGTCACAGTAAAACTACCAGTGTTTGAGTTGATGGTGAAATTGCCGCTGGTCGCGGAAAAATCAGCATTGGTGGTCGTAACGTTTAATATGGTCCAATAAAGGATAGTAGAATTAGAAACGCCGGCAGTATTTACAGTAAATGTTCCTGCGGTTCCTTCGTTGATACTGGCCGGAACAGTCACTGAGTATGTTGGTTCGACTATAGCTATGGTATGGCTAGTGGCTACTAGATTAGTGCGGGCTGCGTCGGTAAATAATCTTATACGAAACGTTTCGTCATTTTCTCCGGTTGCTGCCTCATGCATTGGTGATATCGTTATACCGCCTTGGCCGTTAGTACCTATTGCAAAAGAACCCTGCGAGAATAAAAAGTCAGCTGTAGAGGCCGCAGGCCCGTATACATAGGAGTATTTGGTAGCGTCGCTACGAAGTCTCGGATAAAGCGTGTCTACGATATATGTTGACTGATCGGAAGGGATCGCAGACCCAGTTGTATCATAGGCCCATCTCATGTGTTGAAGAGTGTCAAAGGAACTAAGAGTGCCGTTGTTGTCGATATCTCCCAATCGTCTACTATTAAAAATTTCCAGGAAATGTGTTTCTTGCGGAAGGATTCCGGCCGATCCGTTGAGTAGCGCGGTTGAAACTAAGTTAGGGGCCGGTCCGGACACACCTTCTATATTCCAATACAATGTCGTCCCCGATGCTACTCCTGTAGTAAATACGGTAAAAAAAGCGTTATATCCTTCGATTATTCTAGCGATATTAGTTGATCCTATAGAGTAGGTTGAAGGATTTAAAGACGTGTCATTGACGGTCACTAAATTACTGGTCACTCTCACTGTTCCCGAAGTGCTGTCGGTTCGCACTTCTACACGGAATGTTTCTGCACCCTCTGTGGTGGTGTCTGCTCTAGGAGATATGGTGAAACTACCCGCGTTTGAATTGATAGTGAAACTTCCGCTGGTCGCGGAAAAATCAGCATTGGTGGTCGTGTTGTTTAATATGGTCCAATAGAGGGTAGTGCTGTTAGGCACATTGGTGGTAGTGACGTTGAACGTACCTGAGCTGCCTTCGTTGATGCTCGTGGGTATGGTACCAAACGCATAGGTTCTCGTCAGAGATGTGTCGTTGACTGTCACAGAATTGCTGGTTACTCTCACTGTTCCCGAAGTGCTGCCGGTTCGCACTTCTACACGGAATGATTCTGCGCCTTCTGTGAGTTGATCGGCTGTAGGTGTCACAGTAAAACTACCCGCGTTTGAATTGATAGTGAAACTTCCGCTGGTTGCGGAAAAATCAGCATTGGTGGTCGTGTTGTTTAATATAGTCCAATAAAGGGTAGTGCCGTTAGGCACATTGGTGGTAGTGACGTTGAACGTAGCTGAGCCGCCTTCGTTGATGTTCGTGGGTATGGTACCAAACGCATAGGTTCTCGTCAGAGATGTGTCGTTGATGGTCACAGAATTGCTGGTAGCTACGACCGGACCGATAGTGCTTCCTGTCCTCACGCTGACTGTGAATGTTTCTGCACCCTCTGTGAGTTCGTCAGCGATCGTAGTTATCGAAAAATTACCTGCATTTGTGTTGATTACGAAACTGCCGCTGGTCGCGGAAAAATCGCTGCTGTTTAGATTACCCGCGAGATTTATAGTCCAATACAACGTGGTTCCATTAGCTATACCTACAGTGGATACGTTAAATACGCCCGATACTCCTTCGTTTAAACTAGTAGGTATAGTACCAAACGCATAGAGTATATAGGTAGCACCATAAAAATTTGAAAATCTTATCGGTCCGGCGACCGGAACCTGCGAGTTAACCGGCGCATCAGGAACTAGTCCACCTCCTCGATAATAGTCTGCGATAGAGAAAGGAGCAGTGTCTGGAAATTCAGTGGCTAGATCTGTGAAGGATAACTGGCCCGATGATTTAACCGGCATTTTTCTTTAGCTCGTCGATTTCTGAAGAAAGATCTTTGATCGCTTCTACTAACAATGCTACGATCCTGTCGTATTTTATAGCTAGGTAGCCGTCCTGTCTTTTAGCCACTATTTCGGGCAATATCTTTTCTACATCTTGTGCTATCAACCCCACATCGGTTTTTCTTAGATACACGGGATCTAATCCGCCTTTCCGCTGGATGTATTCGTCAGTCCAATCGTAGACCACGCCCTTTAACTGTTTGATTTTATCGAGACTGTTTGTAATAACTGATATATTTTCTTTCAGAGCGAGATCCGATGACGCGAAAGCGATGATATCGTCTGAAGCTCTAAGCTGTCCTGTCGTAGCTCCAGAAGCCGACCCTAGGTTGATCGACGAAAATGTCACAGACGAATTTGTAGCCACGGTCTGCCCTATACTAAATGAAGTTCCGGTAAGCGTGACGCCGGTGCCTGCCGAATAAGTGGTATCAGTGGACGAGATAGTTATGGTGTCAGCATTAGTTCTCGCTATGGTTACATTGGTTCCCTGTGCAAATCTTACATTATCCACAGTGTTGCTGCTGTCAGTGAGTGCTAGATTGACTCCGCCTGTGGCGGTTTCTGCTGAAATCGCATAGGTAGTATTTGGGGTATTAACAGTGCCGCCCAATGAGACAGTGGCCCCATTGACTGTTATGCTGCTGTTGGCCAACATGGCATTAGTTACGGCACCTGTGCTAGTAGTAGAAATCAACGTGCCGGAAACGGGCAACGTCACTGATGTGGTCTCTGTAGTAGTCACGGTCAACGAATGGGCTCCGCTGTGTGTTACTGCGCCGGCGGTCTGGAGGTCACCACCTAAAGTGATAGTCTTGTTGACATTGTTGATTCCCGTCCCGCCGTACTGCGGGGAAATGATAGTGCCTTGCCAGACACCCGTATTGATAGTTCCCACCGAAGTTAGGCTAGAACTGGTAACTCCTGCGCCCAAAGAGGTAGAATTTATGACCTGTGCATTATTAATTAGGTAAGCTTTTCCGGTGTTTAAATTAAAATTTTGATTAGAAGTCCAAGCTTCAATAGTGTCGACCGAAGTCCACAACACCGTTTTATTAGTGGTTCCTCTCAGAACGATGCCCCCATTTAATGCAGTAATATCCGAAGATATTTCTGTGTTTAAACTTACAATCTTGTCTCCAATTTCTACCTCAGTATTAAGCCTCGATATGTCACCCTCTACAAACAGATTTCCAGAAAAAACACCATTAGTAAGGGAAGAAGTCCCATTAGAATCTATGACTATTTTGGGCGGATCTCCGACAGCAAATCCCCCCGATGCTACCAGGGGCTGCGACGATGAAGAGGGAGCCTGCTCTGAATCCTCTATGATCACCGGAACACTAGTAGTCACCGGAACACCGTTTTCAGAATCAGTCATTAGAGTTATCCTAAATGACTTTGTTTGTTCTTCTGGTTGCACTGCTGTAGTTCTAGTCAAAAACAGGGTGTTTCCAGTGACTGTCAAAGATCCGCTGGTGATCTGATCAGTGAATGTTGTTGTGGTTATTACTCCCGATACCTGCACAGTATTCCAATAAAGGGTAGATCCTAATTGAACATCTGTTAAATTTATCGTAAAAGTAACTGCTTCTCCTTCGTATAGTGCTGTGCCCGAAGGTATTATCGAATATGTAGGCATTGACTTTTCTCTTTCTTATATTTACTGTTGCGTTATTACGATTTTAGATCACCCAATCCGTCGTTTACTTGATTACCTATGTTGATCGTTTGTATGGCCATATCGCGCTCTCTTTATTGTATATTTACCGTTAGGGCACCAACAGCAATTTAGTGAATCCCGCGCCTACTGCCGCAGTATTTGATCCACCGTAGGAAGTTGGCATTGGCAGCCACATTAGACATACCATATAAAGCATTAGATGCGGGTTAACACCGGAGAACTTCATACTCCGTACCTCCAGGCCACGCTGTTGAAATTCTGTTGGATCTCGGCCTG
>Ga0169931_10005087_pt1 | contig 20200 bp, 17 predicted proteins | sample Kivu_15m_20L_FD_129675 | JGI IMG/M metagenome (GOLD analysis project Ga0169931, IMG submission 129675) | Freshwater microbial communities from Lake Kivu, Western Province, Rwanda to study Microbial Dark Matter (Phase II) - Kivu_15m_20L... | ecosystem: Environmental > Aquatic > Freshwater > Lake... | reverse complement strand
CCCTTGTCATCGTTCTTGGGCACGAAAATCGTGTTGAACTGACTGACAAGCGCCGCGGCAACGCCCACATCACCTGAGCAATCTTTAGAAGATTTGGCGAGGGGAACCTTCACTGGATAACCAGTGAATTCGATTGTGTTGTACCCAGAAGCTTGAGCGAAAACGACTGTCCCATCGGTACCAACACCAAAGGTCACACCAGGTTCAAAATTTGCCACGCGGAGTTTGATGGTGATTGCGACGTCGGGATTGAGATTGACCGAGTAATTTGCCGCTGTTGCTGAATTCGCCGCCTTCACCGCACCTCCTGGAGAGAGCGTTGGCTTAGCATCAGCAAAAATCCATGGAGCAAATGGGTTGGCTTGCTTCACATCAAGGAAGAGACCATCGTAATTCTCACCATCAAATGCACCTTGTGCAGTCCATCGACCTGCAAGGTCGCGGCCAGCGACAACTCCATCAGTTTTTGATGCAGCAGGACCCGCTCCTCCGGTCGCTACCCATTGCAGAGCAATAGCTGCGAGACCTACTGGTTGGACGGAGACCGACTCGATGCAGTAGTTATTCGCTGCATTTACCGAACACGGAGCAAAAGGATCTGTAGGAAGTGTCACCGCACTATATGCCGCGGGAGTCGGGACAAAGAGAAGAGCCGCCAATAACGATATCGAGGCAGAGATCCATCCTGCCTGCATTCTTGTCTCTCTTCTCATTCTCTCTCCTATCGCTAGCCGAGCCAGTTATTGCTCAACCTACTTGTGATCAGACCTTCTTGAATCCAGCTGGACACTTCGGTTTGACCGCTGTGACCTTCTTAATCTTGCCACTCTTCGAGCAAGTTATCGTCGTCTTCTTAGAACTTTGTGTGACCTTTGAAGTAGTCGCCGCCCGAGTTACTACGGGAGAAGGTGTTGGGGTGGGCGTAGCGCTAGCTGTGGGCGACGGGGTTGGGGTGGGTGTCGGGGTCACAACTGGCACTGGATCCTGCTTCAACTTGATTCGCACTATTGGCTCGGAATAAGTGAACCCATTCGCTGACATGAAGAGGAAGCCGTTCTTCTCACCAATCACTGTTGTGGCGACCTTACTCGTTCCATCGCTTCCAAGAATCTCGATCTCCGCTTTGACTGGAGCATCAGAGAATTTGTAGATGCACCTTGCTACCTTGGAATCCAGGAGTAAGTCGTAGCTACCAATATTGTCCTCACCTTTTTCATTGACATGGGGAGAGAGAACTTTGTAGTCGAGGGAAGACGAGTCTGCGTTGTATATTGGGGGGCCAGCGCTATAAATCATGGAATTTGTTGTGACGATTCCCGATACTGCTGTCGAACCAGCAGAGCACGATTGAATCGTGTCGGCCGATGACCCTTCATTCCAGAAATCAAGAGTCCGAACGCTCCAATACTCTCCAGTTCCTGAGGACTTGTCTTTGACTACAGGTAGAAAGAGTTTGGTGAGATCGAAAGCGAAAGCACCAGAATTACCAGGCATCATTAACCCGCCACCAGTACTGCCGCAATCTCCCAGTGAATTACAACTGAATTTGGCATCTACAAAGTCCACTAATTCCTTGCCCCACTGACTCGACGGCACCTCCTCTCTTATATAGGGAACCTTTACAGGTGTCGCCTCAACGTTGTAGTCATAACGTGGACCAGATTTCGTGATGGAAATCTCTGGTCTATAGATTCGGCCATGGAACCAACCAGAAAGTTCATTCGGTAAAGAGACAGTCATTCCAAAGCGATAGCCAGAAGGAAATGTCGTTCTTTCAAAGCAGAGTCCTATCTCGGTCATCACACACTTATAGTCTGGACGGCCGTTTGAACCAATAGTGTCTGCACCCCTGATTTGGAAGTTTGTAGTGCCAGGTTTGAACACAAGCTTGTTCGGTAGATAATTGCCAGAGACTTCACGAACCGCTGCTATCCCAAATTCAACGCGTGCATAACCAGCAGTCGCAGGTCTCGATCCTGAGGGCGCAGGAACAAATCCCATGCCATCGACTCCCGCTTGTACTGCGTACGTTGTAGTCCCACCACCGTGCGATAAGCCTTCGAAATTCCAGATTCCGCCCGAACCAACACCCGCAACTAAACGTCGCGATAGATCCTCTTTCAAATCCATGGTGGGACTAACCGCAACCGAGCGAATGAACTTTGCGGTGATTTTGGTTCCATCTGCGGCAATTGCATATACATCTTTGATACAGGCAAGAGTCACATCTGGTCCACAAGGAAGAAGAAAAGCTCGGACAGTGAGGCTCTTATCAAGGCAATCAGGATCCAGTACCGACTCGCACCAAAGCCAAGTTTCGCGTGCTTCATCCATTTCGGTACTTAGATACGTAAAACTAGTTTGTAAGGTATCGCCTTCAGTGACTGAATAGCCGATGATTCTTGAGCTTGGGGACTGGGCTTGGGCGATGGTGCTCGAAACGACCAGCAAAAGGCTGAGTGAAAGAAGTACTACCTTGATTTTCATGCCTTTTTAAATCCCTTCGGACACTTTGGATTCACTGCCACAACTCTCTTAGAAGTAGACCCCTTAACGCAAGTGATTGTCTTCTTCTTGGCGACACCCGAGGCCACCGACGCTGGTTTCGACGTTGACGATGAGGCGTTCGGTGAAGGAGTAGGGGAAGGTGACGGCGTCGCGGCGACTGCCACTACCTTTTCCTGCGTCAACCTCACTTTTACTGTAGGTGATGAATAGGTAAAGCCCTTAGCTGAAAGTGTGAGCCATCCACTCTTTTCATTGACCACAGTTGTCGCCTTCTGACCTTCCCCGCCATCGGCATAGATAACGCTCAAAGTCGCTTGGACTGGGGCATCAGTGAATGAATAGAGACAGCGTGCTACGTCAGATCGAATCGCTAGATCGTAAGTGCCAATCTGCAACTTACCCTGCGAATCAAAGTGTGGCGATGCGACCCTGTAGTTGAGTTCGACGCCATCAAAATTCGGAGGCCCTGCGATGTAGGCATTGGAATTTGTAGTTACTATCCCTGCTATTCCTCCAGTTGAGAGGCATTTTTCATATTGTGCGTATTCGCGAATGGTTCGGAATGACCAGGTAGAGCGATTTGCGTAGGCACGATCCTCGGCGAGTTTTACCCAGATCAGATATCTATCGAAGTAATCAAATAAGTCAAAGGAGGGATTACGTTCATCAAGAACTGCTTGCTCTGCTCTGGACTTCGTACTACATCCGAAATAACAAGTTCCAGCGAATTCGAAACCTCGACTCTCGAATTCCTTATCTAGAGAATCATTGAGTGCTTTGGGCAGATCAGAATTTTTCTTCCAGAGTGCGACGACCGGTACCGAGATTGGCGCTCCTGAAATAGAAACGCTGCTCTGTCCATCGGCGAGTTTTTCAGAACTTATCACTGGGTCTGTCAGGCGACCGTAAAACCATCCAACGAGATTAAGCCCGGTCTTTAACTTGACCCGAAATTTACTTTCCTCAGGGAATGGCCAGCGGACCACACAGGACGAATCACTCGTCTTGATGAAACATTCATCAGAAATGACGTTGGCTCGAGAGACTGGAATGACTCCCACGTCAAGACTTTGAACTCGCCTTCCTTTTGCAACTATGTCGCCAGTGACCTTTGGAATCAAAAGGAATTCATCGCCACCAGCATGCTTGACCCCCGCAAAACGCCACAACGAAGGAAGGCCACTATCGGGGATGCCGCGAGACATATCTCCTTTAAAGGCAGTCATAAACTCGTTCGGGGCGGGTCGGAAGAAATACGGTGTGATCTCGTCAATATAAGTTGCTTGGACAAAGTCTCCACCTTTAATGCTCATCGCAAATTCTTCCACACAGTCGCGGAGTCGATCGACCGAACACTTTGGTAGTGGAGTTTCAAAAGCCAACTTCTCTTCACTCTTACAAGGCTCGATATCAACGGAAGTACAAGTGACAGGTTTTCTTTCTGAATGCTTATCGGAAGTGCCTGTCCAAGCTTCTAAGAAGGTGAAGGCGCGTTGTAGTGCAGCTTGATCGTCGTAGTAGACACCGGAGTATCCACCGACATTAGAGACTGGTGGTTTAGGGGCATTGAGTTGTTCTTCTGGCTTTGTTGTTGAAAAGGCTGCACCATGTGATGCCAAGAGAATAGTTGTGGCAATCAGGCTAATTATTCTCTTTATCATGCTTGTTTAAATCCCTTCGGACACTTCGGATTCACGCCAGACACTTTCTTCTTAATCGCGCCTTTAAAGCAGAAAATAGCATTCTTCCTTTTTCCTGCAACTTTTGAGACCGATGGCTGCGCCAAAGGGGTCGTTGCTTCTGCCGAGACGCTCGGAGAAGGAGTGGGTGAAGGTGTTGTGACGTTGGTAGAAATGACAGCATTATCTTTCGCTAATTTCACTTTGATTGTTGGTGAGGAGTAAGTGAAGCCATATGTCCCCAGATTGAGCCAGCCATCTTTCTCGCTAAGGACTGATGCAACCACTCGACTTCCGGTGTCAGAGGCAAGAATCTCGACAGTCGCTTTCACCGCACTCGCGTCTAAGTTATAAATGCATCTAGCCACTTTGGAGTCGACTACAAGGTCATAAGTGCCCAGGAACTCTTTGCGATTTGTGTCATAGTGTGGAGCAGCAACACGATAGTTGAGCGCGCCTTCCTTCTCATCGTATTCGGGAACGGCGCCCAGGTAAGAGGTGGCATTGGTCGCTACTATCCCAGAAACACTTGGATTATCTAGAACGCACTTACTCGCACTTCCAAGTTTCTTCAGCGATTCTTCCAAGCTTCTGTTTTCAACTGAGGCAAACATCCAAACTGAGGGCGTAGCACTAGCTTGATCATTAAAGAGTTCTAGATACTTCTCTAGTCGCGTCAGTGGTAGAAGATTGTCGAGCGGATAGAACCCTTGTATTCGTCGTGCTGTTCCATTATCTGGAGTGCCGATGGTCCCGTAGGGGTGCTTCAAGAACTCATCCCATATGGATTTGGAGACTCCTGACTCGTCAAAGTATCCGCCGATGACAGGAATAGTGATTGGCTCGCCTCGAACATCGATCACTTGATCAGAACTCTCATTCTTGATTTCTACCTTTGGCGCCTTGAAGCGGCCGTGGATCCAGCCGACGACAGGCTTAGCCAGGCGAATTTTCATTCCTACTGATACACCCACTGGCATGGGTTGGCGTTGGTAACAGATATCAGTGGCTACTGCTGCGCAATCATCTGGCGACTGCCAACCAAATCCACCATTCCAATAGAAATTCTGATTGTCAGATATGACAAGCGTGGTGTCCATCCAGGTCACTTCACTTGAAAAGCCTTCAGAGCGCTTGCGGCCTGGGCGAGCAATCTCAGTTACCGCATTTATAGTCCCACTCAAGCGATCAATAAAGAGGTCACTCTTCTTCGGCCGATATGAGCCACTAACAATTGCCGAGACTGCCAACTGCGTTGTCCCGGTACCGGTAAGTCCAGAAACTTCCCAGATTGATTCGGGCCGAGAACTTGGTACTCGATCAACGCCTCCACCATTCCACGAATGCTTCGACTCTTCTGTTGAAAATTTCTTAAACGTTGCCTCAGTCTTCGAACCTTTAGCATCAATGAGATAGAGCTCAACGACACAGTTGGTTGTAAAGCCGGCAACGCAAGGTGGCAGATTTGCATTGAAAGAGAATTTGACTGCGGTAGCACAATCCGGGTCAAGGAGCGAATCACAGAGCTCGCTATAGACCTTTCCATCACGAGTTACTCCGCCATACAGACCTATGGAGTTGTCGTAGAGTTCACGGTCATCGTAGAAGATTCCGATCTGGCCATTCTTTGTAGGAGTTGGAGATTTCCAATGCTCCTGCACCGTCGTCGCACCTGATGTGGATGTGAAGAGCAGCGAGAAAAAGAGGAGCGCTACGAAGACAATGGGCGATAACTGCCTATCCCTGAAGGTCACAAACACCCCATCGCTATCTGTTCGAAACTGAATTTGGCAGTCATTTTCACGTGCGTGACAGCGATGGTGGGGCCTTCACACTTGTTACGGTGCGAAGGCCCTCCATCCCCTGTCCCTAACTAGGAGATAAGCCGTACCTAGCTATACCTGCTTGTAACCGGCTGGGCACTTAGGTGCAGTGCCAGTTACCTTCTTGGTTGTCTTACCCATCTTGCAGGTAATGGTCTTCTTCGCAGAAGACTTGCCAGAAGTTGGCTTGTAGTTCGGCTTCATCTTGATGGTCAACTTCGGACGCGAATACTCGAATCCGGAGACATCAATGATGATCTTGCCGCGCTTGACTGCGATGACACTCAAAGCACCAGATGATCCACCGGCTTCAGTGGTCACTGTTACCTGAAGTGCAGTAGCAGCATCCTTTGGATTGGTCAGACCCCAGAGGAGTTCTGCATCCTTAACCGGAATGACCGCCTTGTAGAAGCCCTTGTTGACGGTGACGCCATCTGGACCGAAGTGCGGTGCAGCTGCGTTCCACTCGAAGGACTTCGTCTCAGCTTTCCATGTTGGTGTTGAGAGCGAGCAGACACCATTGGTTCCGACATAGAGATCACCAGATAGACCATCAACACCGAAACCTGCATTGTCGTTATTGACGACAACAAGTGTCTGGAGTTGACGTACTAGTGCCTTTGCCACACCCGTCTCACCGACGCAGTCAGCAGTGCTCTTGAAGAGCGGAACTGAAACTGGTTGGCCAGTAAGTGTCATGTAGGAGTAGCCCTCTTGCTCGGAGTAATCGATAGTGACATCGACACCCACTGCAACGGTTACGCCTGGGATCACATTTGTCTGTGTCTGTGGTGAACCAACGCGGATCTTCGCCGTTACGACGATATCTGGATCAAGACCTACTGCGTAGCCCTTATTTCCGATCTGACCAGCGAGGTTTGTTCGATTCGATGCATCCGAGAGAACTGGGAGGACATCGACGAAGAAGTGGTTGGTGAACTCATTGAAGGACTTGGTTTCGACGTAGATACCGTCATAACCGAGGCTTCCTAGATTGAGACCATCCCAACGAGGGTTTGTCCATCGTCCTGGAAGTGCACGACCGGACTCTGCCAAAGGCGCCACTGCGGTCGCCGTATCAGGAGCGAGTGGTGCGGCAGCAACTGCTGTTGAAGTATCAGTTGAGCCTGCTGTTGGTGAAGGCGCAGGTGCAGGAACAGTCGCTGTCGTTCCAGCAAGTGCCCAACCATTGGTCAGTGCGTTGGCTGCAATCCATGGTGGAATCACATAAGGCTCTGTAGCGCTCCAGGAATCAGATGCTGATGTATATGTCGCACCAATTGTTGGACGCTGTTGCAACTCAGAGATCTTGGCAAGATCAATGCGTTGCTCTGCCTTCATATTTGTGATCATCTTTGTGACTTCAGCTGCTGTCTTGTAGAACCAGAGAATTTGAACCTGGTCATCAAGAACTATTCCTAGAGAACCTGAATAACAGGTGCCGAAGGTCGACTTAGTTGAGGTGCCAGTCTTTTGGTCCCAGCACTGTATCTCGTAGTCATAGAACTCGGCAGGCTTGGTCGTATCCCACTTCTTTGTCGCAGCATCAAACTTTGCGCCTTGCTCAGGATGGTTTGGTGTCTTCCAGAGTGGTGTGAGATCTACAAACGAAACGTTTGGCGATACAAGAACATCACGCTGATATTGAGAGAGCCACCAGTTATTGCTGACGACTTTGCCGCCACGAAGCGTGGCGATTGGGGCCCAGAAGTCCTTCGGAGTTACTTCTTGTGGAACTGCCTGGCCGGAAGCTACATATGTCAACGGAATGGGGGCACCACCCGCGACGCTAACTGATACTGACTGGACGCAATAGATCGCAGTCGGTACAGCCGAACATGCTGGCATCGCAGTACGAGGCAGGCGAAGCGCAGCATTTGTTGGTACTGACGCAACGACCACAAGGCCTGCGACAAGGGCGATTCCCGAAAGTATCGCCGTAAGTTTCTTCTTCACTATCTCCTCCTTGAAGTCTCAAGAGTCGAGAGGTCGAATCCTGAGGTCGAGAACAGGGTCAGGGATGTCCCCCAACAACTGGGACACCGCACTGGGAGGCCCAATTTATGCGCACACTGTCCGTTTTGTAAGGGTTTTCTTCCAAGAAAACGGTTAACACTCGCAAAAGTACGCGGAAAATCGGGTCAGGCTCCGCAAAAGGCGAGTCAAACAGGCTAAAGCGAAGTCAAGAACCAGTTCCACTGCCAGGTGGCATCTCGCCTGACCGAGAGATCTCGGAACTCAGGGAAAGTGAAAATCAAGATAGCGGTGTCGTCAGGAATCACCGTGACTGGCCTGGTCACCGACGAGAGCGGGTTATGGTCGATGAAGACTGAGATCGATGGCGCAATCGTGATGATGTCACTCGTTTGATTGCGCAGTGAAAGCACCCATTGCGTAGGACATTGGCTTGAACCACACCTCTCCCATGTGACCTTCAAACCTTGTGCCGTGAGTCCACCTAGGGTGTCACCGATTCCCGCGGCCTTACTGATTGCAGCGTAGTCGCCGACGCTCTGTTCCCAAGTGATCGGATAATCCGAGATAAGTCCAAGTAGCGCCTCGGTATCAATTGCATCATCATCGGTTGAGCCGGTCGCTCCCGTATCTATCGCAATCTCTTGCGGTGCGCTCTCGCGCGACATCAGCGCATAGCCTGCGACAGAAATTCCCAAGAGCGAAGCGATTGTTAATAGCGAGATTAGTACCCGTCGAATTCTTCTTTTTCTCACTCGTGCAAAGACCATGGTGGTGAGATCGCGATTCTCCAGAACGCCGAGTGCCATCCACTGCAACTCTCGTTTGATTAATGGATCAACTTCACTCATTCACTCCACCACCTCTCCCAATACAACTCCACCGATTTCATCCTTATTCTGCGACGGTGTCGCTGGGAGTGATTTCTTCAGAGACTTCTCGAGTTCAGGAACAAGGTCAATATAGGCAGCTACCGCTGCCTTTCCGCGAGCTAGGTGCGAGGCAGCCGTTCCAAGTGGGATCTGCAAGATCTCAGCAACCTCACGAAGAACCATCCCATGTTCATAAATCAAGACGAGCACAGCACGTTGTTGAGCCGAGAGCGACTTAAGCGCTGCCTGTACCAGGAGGCGCTGAGTCACATCATCAGATTGATCCGCTATCTCCCTAATGTTCTCCGCCAGCTCCCAAGAAGTTTCTTTCTCTTCTTGCTTTCGAAGCCACTTTCGCCGCATATCAGCATGTTTACTCACCATTACTCGCATGAGATACGCCTCGGGATTGGAATGTTTCTTGATCTTTGCCCAACGCATACAGACATCAGCAAGTGCCTCTTGAAGTACATCTTCAGCATTCTGGGTGTCAAAACAGATGACCTTTGCAGCACGAAGCAAGGCGCCTTGACGCTCTTGAAGCCAAGTCGCAAATTCGACTTGGTCACTTCGCTTCACAGATCACCCCGCGCTCATCCACAAAATTCCATCAAGGACTCTCATGCGAGAGCCAAGAGAGTTGAGGTGAGAAGGTTAACCCGACTCGGGTTAGTTGAGGTAGTCCTCGCGCCGCGACCACATGATCAAGACCCAGAGCGAACAGACCAGCGTCATCAAGAGCGCTGGAAAGTAGATTATTTTGTCTATCAAAATTCCTATCGGTGGCGACCCTGGATAGATACCCCTTAGTGAGATCAGCGAAAAGGTAAGGGCTGCGCTCCACGTCAAAGAAGAAAGCGTCGGCGGTCGCTTATGCATAGCCACCATGTAGGTCATGGTTCCTACTGAGATGAGACCAGAGAGCATCAGAATCATGATGATAAAAGAGAGGACCTTGGTGGAGTCGGATCTCTGCACTGTGAAGATGGAAGATGAGAGACCTTGCTCGAGTTCATCCGTGATTGCCGTAATGTCTTTCTTCGAGGATCCGATTACTCGCTCTGAATTCGTCCAAAGAACGTGATCCATCTTCACGTCATATGTGTCAATTTGCTTGGTGTAATCCTGCGGGAATATCGCAAGGTCAATCTGATTTCCATCTTCCTCATACGAGGCGCTTATCGGCACCTCATAGATGTAGCGATCGAAGGGGTAGAGATTGACTCCTCGCGCTGCACTGAGTGGGGATTCATCAAGGGATACATCAAAACCACCCGTTGGGATACCCGCCTCGTAGATATTGAGGTTGTCACCGTTCTTGCTATTTCCAACAACTGAATCGACGTGTATGGAAATCTTCTTATTTGGCGACCAACCGCTTCGAAATGTGTAGCCCACTGCTTCATCATTTGGCCACGGCAAGACTCGCGCAGTTGCTTCACCACGTAGTGGATCTACCTCGGTCAACTGAACAAAGACTCTCAGGTGCTCTGAGGTGAGATTCTCGGCAATCACTTCATCCAACTCGTATGTCTTTTCACTCCCTCGAGAAGAGATTGTCACCATCGTGGTGGTGTAGACAAAAAGAATCACTAAGAACGATAGGAGAATTCTCAATCCAGCATGCTTCAGCAATTTCACGAGAGGGACTCTACCTCGCTACATCGCTCTAGTTAAAGAGGCGACAAGTTTAAGAGGTGAGAAGGTACTCGGCTCATTCGTGGTTGAGATGAGCGGCACTGATAACTTGAGCCCATGAGGGTATTTCTCAAGCGACACCTCGATTGGAGCATGCTTCGGTGGGCCGTGGTTGGCGTCATCACCTTTCTTATTGACTACACCATTTTCCTAGTTTTATTTGGCCCAATCTCTTCGGTCTTCCTCGCAAACTTCATCTCTGGAACAATTGCGACTGCGTTTAACTATCTAACACACCATAAATGGACATTTAAGAGCGAAGCGGATCACTCCCATTCTGGAATCAAGTATCTATTGACACTTATCTTTTGGTGGTTTGTTGGAACATCACTTTTGAAAGTCTTGATTGTTTCTGGCCTAGATCCTCGGCTCGCTAAATTCATCCCACCATTGATAGTGACGCCATTCAATTATTTTGTACTCAATTACTTAGTCTTCAACAGAAAGGCTATTCGTCCTCGCTAGCGAAGAAGTAGAGGAAGAGTCCTGCCCAGAGCGCTCCTGCACCATAGATAATCCATCTTTCAATGCTTCCGTTGCTCTGAGAGATTACAAGTGCAATAAAAGCAAAGAGGGCTGACAACCCCCAGAGCATGAATGCGGCAGATCGCCGCGAGACTCCTCTTCTGATCAGTCGATGTGAAAGGTGATCGCGACCTCCTTGGAATGGCGAAACTCCCCTTCTTAATCGTGAGAGCACCGCAACCGTGGTATCAAGAATCGGTACCGCAAGAAGAAGTAAAGGGGTGGCAAAAGATCCAAGAAGTGTCTCAGTGCTGGGATCGAAACGAATCGTGAGGGTTGCAATCAGGACGCCGAGAAAGAGAGCGCCGGCATCACCCATATAGATTCGAGCGGGGCTCTTATTCCATATCAAGAAAGCAAGAGTTGCCCCCGCGGTCACGGTCGCGAGAGCTGCAATCACATTCTGATCGCCAAGGAGCGCCAGCATGGCGAGCGCTACTGAGGTAATAGCAATAGTTCCTGCGGCACCTCCATCGAGATTATCGAAGAAGTTAATCGAGTTGCAGATTCCCACAATCCAGATGATGGTGATGATCACATCAAGCGTTACCGAGCCAGTGGGATTTCCGACCGTGTCATTGCTAATCAAGAGAATAGCGGTGAAGACTCCGGCACTTGTCTGAGCGATAAAACGTGGCAGAGGCGGGAGATTCTTTATGTCATCCCAGAGACCAATCAATCCAAGTAGTAGCGCCGGCCCCAACACGGAAGAAGCAAGTGAGAATGTATCAATCGTGAAATCTGAAAGTGCTAGGGCGATGATTGAGATCACGATGATGCCAATCATGATGGCGACTCCGCCTAAGTAAGGCACCGGTTCGCGATGAGTCTTATGACCTTGATTGGGATTGTCGACTATCTTCTTTGAAATCGCGACCTTTCGAGCCACTGGCGTCAGCGCTCCTACCAAAGCAAATGTGGCGACGAAGAGAGTGAAGAACTCGACATGTGAGATTTGCATAGCGTCTCTAAGCGTAGGGCTTTCTGGAAATAAGTCGTAGAATTCTGCTCGTTCGAATTTTTTGGCGAAGGGTGTGTAGTGTCAAAATCTTGGATCGACGGGGCTTCGACCCCAGTCGCACTGAGAGATCATGCCCATCTGCGTGATCCCCTCTCTTATCGAATAAAGCGCCGTCTCCTTGGTCGCGCCATCAACCGACATGCTCTCTCAGAACAGCGACTCACCAAACGAAGTGCATTCGGAGTCCTCTCTTCGGATTGCATCTCATCATCGGCTTATGGAGGGGAACAGATTCTCGTTGCGCTCATCCCAGCTTTTGGACTCGCAGCATTTACTCTCTTTCCGCCACTCGTGGGTGTCATCATAGGTGTGCTTCTCATCATCACCTTTTCCTACCGTGACGTGATCGCTACTTATACCAGGACTGGTAGCGCCTATATCGTTGCTCGGGAAAATTTTAGTAAGACGCTTTCGCTCATCGCTGCAATTGAGCTGATGTTTGGGTACATAATCACAGTCGCAATTCAGTCTGCTGCCGGAGTGGCTGCGATCATCTCGGCATTCCCTGAGTTAAGTCCTAACAAAGTACCAATAACCATTGGAATAGTTATTGTGCTTACCTTCATCAACCTACGAGGTGTGAAGGACGCCGGATTGATCTTCGTATTACCCTCATACTTTTTCATCCTTTCGATGCTTGTGGTCTTTGCTTTCGGAATTTACCGAAATCTCAATGGCACCTTGCCCAGATACCCAACTCAAGGTGAAGGATTATTGGAGTTGGGAGAACCTCAGGGACTTCTCTCCCTAGCTGCAATTCTCCTTATCCTCAAGGCATTCGCTAACGGCAGTGCATCACTAACCGGGCTTGAGGCTGTGTCTGACTCGGTTCCACTATTCAAAAGCCCCGAACACCAAAATGCCCGAAGAACCCTCGCTCTTATGGCGCTAACACTGGGCACGCTTATAGTAGGTATCGCATGGCTAGCTCAAAAGACTATGGCAGTTCCATATGCCGAGGGAACGCCAACCGTCATTTCATTAGTGGCAAAAGCGGCGCTTGGCGATAGCCTGTTCGGCAATGTCTTCTTCTATGTAGTGCAGGCGGGAACTACTTTCATCCTCTTTGCTGGTGCTAACACTTGTTACAGCGCGTTCCCAACACTGGTTAACATGGTCGCTAAAGATGGCTACCTTCCTAAACGCCTCACTCAGCGTGGTCATCGATTGGCATTTTCCAATGGAATCGTTTTTATTGCAGGTGGTGCAATCCTCCTAATTCTCGGTTCGGGTGCGAGCATCACGACATTGGCTGCCATATACGCCCTTGCAGTCTTTGTTGGGTTTGCAATCACGGGGCTCGGTATGGCAAAGAAAGTTCGGCGTGAATCAGGAGAGAATCGTCTCTGGCGAATCATGCTTCACACTGCCTCAGGAACTATTGCGCTCTTAACAGTCTTCGTTCTTGCCGCAGTTAAATTCATCGAGGGAACTTGGATTATTGTGGCCGGAACTCCTTTGGTCGTCCTATTGATGATGAACTTCAATCGCCAGTACCGACGGGAAAGTGATGCCCTTTTGCTCTCGGTCTCGAGTCAGCGTGCCAAATTAATTGCAAGACATGAAGTGAGCGTGCTCGTCGATTCGATTGACCTTGCGACGATAGGCGCGGTTCGTTATGCAAGAAGCCTAAAACCACAAAGCCTACGAGCAGTCCACTTTGTCATCGATGACCGAAAAGCGGATACCCTTAAGAGGGAGTGGGAGAGAACCGCAGCGCTAGGCGACATCGCGCTGGAGCTAATTGACTGCCCAGATAGACGCATCCCCAATGCCGTTCTGGATTATGCGATACGAGCAACCTTGTCTCAGGAGGTTGAGTTGACATTATTGTTACCTAGACGTGCATATTCACGCTGGTTGGGTCGGCTATTGCATGATCAAACAGCAGAGGAGATCGCTCGCCCTATCTCACAACTACCGCGGGTGGTGGCAACAATTGTCCCTTTTGATGTTGACCGACTCTTGAAAGGTTCTGCACTCCTGGTAAGTGAGAAAGGTGAGATTGAGGAGATTGAGAGAAGTGATGCAACGACAGCACCGCTACGCACTCAGTCAGAATTCTTAAGTGATAAGACGCGAGCTTCTCACTTCTCAGCAGAGATCATGCCGATTGGAAAGATCTCTTGGCGCAATCGAGCACATATTCAAGGTCGAGTCTCTGCGCTACGTTCATCACCATCAAGTGGCACGCCCAGGATTGATGTAGAGGTCTGGGATGAAAGTGGTGGAGTGACTCTTCAATTCCTGGGACGACGAGAGATCGCCGGGCTTGAAGTTGGATCGGTGCTTCGCGCTGAAGGAATGGTTGGCGAGCGCGAAGGCGCACTGACCATTCTCAATCCTTCGTACGAAATCTTGGACTAGCCTCCGCCAGATTTCCTGCGAAACATCTTTGGCGCATTTGCGCCTTGTTCGCCTTTTCCGATCTTTGATCCAGATCCACCCGAATTTCCTGGGGTAGCGCCACCCTTGCTCTTCTTCTTCTCAAGCGCTTCTAGGAACTTTGCCTTGGGATCGTTAGATTGGGTTGAATCACTCACCGGCGAATCCTCATTCATGATTATTAGAACTCCCTAGCAGGTGATACCTGCGCTGAATGTGCCGATATGGTTGAAGCTGGCAGAGATTGCGTAGCAGGTGTTGGTTGTTTCGCACCAGGTACCGTTTTGAGAAGTGCTTGGACTTCAGATTGACGATAACGGCGGTGACCGCCGAGAGTGCGAATCGCAGTTAACTTTCCAGCTTTCGCCCAACGGGTCACAGTCTTGGGATCAACTCGAAAAAGGGCGGCGACTTCGGCAGGAGTCAGAAGCACTTCATGGTCGCGTGGTCGTAACACTCAATGCCTCTCTGATCAGATGTCTGATTTATCCGATATGGCCGAAGTATTCCGAGCGAGTTCCCACTCTGGCAAGAGGTTAGCGCGCTGAATTCCTGCTCAATCCCCGCCTAAATCTCATTACATTGCCTGTTCGAAGGCTCCAACCCGCCGCCACCGTGAGACTAGGCGTTCATAGCCACGACCTGCCATCGCACCATCACCCGCAGCCAAACCTTGGAGCGAGAGAGTTACATCTTCGATAGATGCGTCCGATTCGAGTCCCGCTTCACCATTGGCGAGAAGACTCATCTCGAGATAGAGCGCAAGCCCGCCGTAATCACATTCGACTTTCGAATCTGCGTGAAAAAGATTGAGCCATGCGAGAAGGGTGGCGATCTCGCCTTCAATCGGGCCATTGCCGAAAGCGCTGACTACTGCACGATGTGCTAACTCGCATCGTCGTTTTGCAGTTGCGATATCAGTGCGCATGACAGTAAATGGACCTTCTGGGGTATGTCCGCGAAGGCGCTCGCCAGGTTCAAATAAGGCAAACCAACGGGGTGGAATCACCCAGGTCTCCGTCAGAATATGTGGCACCCGATCCTCAAGGTCTTCAGAATTTATTGAAAGCGCATCCTCTAGAGAAGGTGGGATGAAAAAGGTCGTTATCGAGGTAGGGAAAGATTCTTTAAATGAATCAAGTGCCGCCCAGCAGCGCATTGCTGTGGACCATGGCGCTACGAATCGCTCATCACCAACATCAAGGATATGTGCGCCATCAGAGCGAAGTGCTGGTGGTTCGGGGCGGATTATTCGCCTGAGAGCGCGGTTCTCTTCATCTCGTCGAGTTGAAGCATTGGCCGGGATTGCTCTCCACCGAAGTTGATCGGCGGGAGAGAAGGCCGATAACGGTTCATAGATTCGAAGTGAAGCGACGTACGGAGTTGGACGCATTTCGCTCCCTAGAACTTCGAAGGACTATTCGTTATTCCCTATCAACGACGAGGGATGTAGTTGCCCTCGGCGTAAGGATCGAAGTCATCACCGCGATCATCTTTATCGACATCGCCATGTAGTTCTTTGGTCAACTTCTCGATATCAATATCTTGAGAGTTGTACTTCAAGTCTCGTGCGACTTTTGTCTGCTTGGCTTTCGCTCGGCCGCGCCCCATAGCGTGACCCCCCACTTCGTATATCTCAGGAGTTAAAGATTAGTCGTTCTAGTCAAACTCTTCCAAAGAAGCTTTTCTTCCCCAGTAATCGAGCGCCTTGCTCGTTTACTGAAGGCCCAGGTAAGGCCAACCCCCTGCAAGAAGAGGCTGAGCCCCGCGACAGGAAGTCTGAAGCGATGATCACCGATTGTGAGCAACGAGACCAACATATTAATGATGATCACGGCCAGGGAGGTGACTCCCAGCAACCTTTCAAGTCCATTGGCTCGCCAAAGTATCCAGAACCCAAAGAGCATGAATCCGATAGTCGAAAGTAGCCATAACCACGAGACGACTTTCCCTATCGTGCCAAATATCAAGTCATAACCCTGTTGATTCTGAGCCGTTGATTTCAGTGGATGATTCTGGTTCCACGGATTTCGAGCCATGGTGCCATTTGCGACTGGACCAAACCAAGGCGACCAGTAGAAGACTGCTTTTCTCATTACGAGTGAGGTGGCTTCACCCGGATTATCCAAATACCACTTAACCACACAACGAACCACCGCGTTATCTTTGTCAGCAGCACTTCCATCGACTTCCGGACAGATGAGCTCACTACTTCCATTTCCATAGCCACCTGTCGCACCTGGACCGGCACCAATGCGCATCGTTACACCTAAGTTAGTTGAAATGTATGCCTGTCCTGTCGCAATTGCATTTCTCGTAACTAGAAAGGCAGGAAAGAGAAGCGATGCAGCCATCGTTACCGCAAAAAACCCAAGTGCAACCTTCTTGGTGCGGGTTGCGAGAGCCCATATTCCAAAGATCGCTATACCGATAACGACCATACGAGGCTGCATGAATGAGGTGAGAGAAATAGTCAAGGCAGCAAGGATTGACTCCTTACTAACCAAACCAAATTTCTTCCTTTGGAATTCTCGAATAAGGAGGCCAACTGCGAGTAAGAGCATTGCGGCGGCAGGACTTTCATACCCAATGGCATAAGAATTGAATGAGAGAGTGGGGTTGAAGGCAAGTATTAGGGCTAATGGGACTGCAAAGCGGCGAAGGCGGGTCGTTGCAATCCGATCTATAAAAAAGGCCATAGCTACGGCATAAATGATGGTTTGAATTACCGCTGCGCTAACGAGTGTCAATGACCGAAACGGAAGTCCAAAAACATAAAGGAGTATTGGATATCCCGCGGGCCAATAGTCATAACCTTCCGGTGTAAAAACGCCATTTGTTATGAGTGCGTTGAGACCGTTGACGTAGTTCTCTCCATCCGCGCCTAACCAAAAATTACCCAATCGATACTGCGCAGGATCAATACTTGGCCAAGGAACAGGTGGAATCCGAAGGATGAAATAGAACTTAACGAGAAGTGCAAGCAACGGTATCACCAGAAGGTTTCGCCTAAATTTGTCGCCAGAAAAGACTTTGGTAGCCGGCGATTGATTCGTATTTGCTACGCGTTTTGTTTTCTTCTTCGCCACTTTTCTAGCGCTCCCATTCTTTGTTGCTGACATAGATGAGATTCAGATTATCTCTTCAAAATCCACGTGGCCCAAGTTTCGATGCTTAGTGGCTAACTCTTTAACGCGTGAAATGACTCTGCTCACTTGGGCTGGAGCATCACCAATGAACGTTGAAGCGTTTGAGGTCAAAGCGGAAATCTCATCAGAGGTCAGCGGAAAACTTGAATCCTGACCGAGCGAGAGAAGAAAATTCGACTCCTCGCCTCGATTTATCGCCTCTATCGCATGCAGTGAGTACTTTTGTATGACTTTATGGGCGTCTTCTCTACCCATTCCTTTTTTCACCGCTTCGGTCAGTAGCCGAGTTGTAGCTAAGAAGGGCAGTTGTTCCCGAACCTCCCGCTCAATTCGTCCATGAAATATCGTCATCTCATTGACAATTGTCGCCGAAGTTTGAAGCATCCCATCCAGGGCAAAGAAGGCGCCCGGAATTGCAACGCGCCGAACTACAGAACATGAAACGTCTCCCTCATTCCATTGGTCACCAGAAATCTCGCTAATCATTGAGAGGTGCCCACGAAGAACCACCATAAGCCCATTTATTCTCTCGGATGAGCGAGCGTTGACTTTATGCGGCATCGCCGATGAACCGACCTGACCTGCTTTGAAACCTTCACTTAAGAGTCCCGCTCCAGCCATGAGACGTATTGATGTAGCGAAGTTAGATGGTCCTGCTCCGAGTTGGACAAGAGCGGAGATCACATCGAAATCAAAGGAGCGTGGGTAGATCTGTCCGGTCGAATCCATGACTTTCTCAAACCCAAGTTCTTCGGCAAGCGCATCTTCAACTTCTTTATGCGATTGGACACCTATTAAGTCAGTCATATCCTGGGCAGTACCAACTGGTCCACGAAGTCCACGTAGTGGCAAACGCTCGATGAGATCTTCGACTCTGGCCACCGCAAAAAGCGTCTCCTCAATAATTGTTGCGAATCTCTTGCCGAGAGTCGTGAGTTGTGCCGGGACATTGTGCGAGCGGCCAACGATTGCCAAATCTTTGAACTCATCTGCTTTGAGTGCGAGAAGTTGAAGAAGTGCAACTGAACTCTTCAATACAAGTCGAAGCGAATCCTTGACCTGAGCTGCTTCAACCAACTCTGTTAAGTCACGACTTGTCATTCCGAGGTGAATGCTCTGAGCCCCTGCGAGGGCATTGAATTCTTCAATGCGCGCTTTGACGTCATGGCGACTCTCTCGCTCGCGACGCTCGATTGATTCAAAATCTACATTCTCAAGAACCTTCTCGTATCTCGCCAAATCTGCGCTATAGATTTCAAGCCCTGATGCAATTTGTGCGCGTAGTACGGCAAGCCAGAGTCTTCGCTCCCTGATGATCTTTGCCTCAGGCGCCCAAATCGCGCGCATACTCTTTGAGGCATACCGGTGGGCTAGGACATCTTTCAAAGTCGCTTCTTCCATACTCACCTCTCGAAAGTCCAAGACTTCCATGCTGAGTCGACCATATCTTTCAAAGAGAGTTTGGGTCTCCACCCCAAATCTCTAGAAATATGGGCGATATTGGAGATCAACTTTGGTGAATCGCCAGCACGACGCGAGACAACTTTGGCGCCGGTCGATCGTCCAATCGTTGCTTCAATCTGATCAATTACCTCTCGAACAGAGTAACCAACACCAGAACCAACGTTGTAGATCTCAGCATTCTGGGGCTTGTTTACCGCTTCTAGCGCAGCGATATGCGAACTTGAGAGATCAGATACATGGATATAGTCACGAATACATGTCCCATCTGGTGTCGGGTAGTCGTTGCCATAAATTTCAGGAGAGTTACCACTCTCAAGCGCTTGGAAAACCTTGGGAACAAGGTTGTCTTTAGAGTTATCCCCGAGTTCGGGAGAACCAGATCCGACGACGTTGAAGTAGCGAAGTGAGATAGCGGACCAGCCTTCAGCCTTACCGACTGTACCAATAAGTTCTTCTGAGAGAAGTTTTGTTGCCCCGTATGGGGAGAGTGGCTCAGTTGGGTCATCTTCACTTATCGCATCTTTCTCACTTGGGGCATAAACAGCGGCGGTAGATGAAAAGACTATTCTCTTGACGCCGTTGATGCTCATCGCGGCAAGGAGATTTAGCGTTCCAGCAACATTGTTCTCGTAATACTTAAGCGGGTTATCGACAGATTCTCCCACTGCTTTCTTCGCAGCGAGATGAATAACAGAATCTACGCCTCTAACCGCATTCACTACCGCTTCGCGATCTAGGATATTTGCGCGATGGATATCCTTGAATCGAGCGACTCGCTTCTCTAATCCATTGGAGAAATCATCAAGAATTCGAACTTCAAATCCTGCATCTGCAAGGTCATGAGCGATGTGAGCGCCAATGTAGCCAGCGCCGCCGGTGATCAATACTTTTGCCATCAGATCAACTCACGAACCGAGATGGTTTGATCTCGTTCTGGGCCGACTCCAACCGCTGAGACTGGAGCACCAGAAATTTCTTCTAGGTAGCGAACGTAAGCTCTTGCATTTGCAGGTAGTTGATCAAGCGACTTTGCTTTAGAGATATCTTCACTCCACCCCGGAAGATATTCATAGATGGGTTTTGCATGGTGGAAATCTGATTG
>Ga0169931_10005086_pt1 | contig 20203 bp, 16 predicted proteins | sample Kivu_15m_20L_FD_129675 | JGI IMG/M metagenome (GOLD analysis project Ga0169931, IMG submission 129675) | Freshwater microbial communities from Lake Kivu, Western Province, Rwanda to study Microbial Dark Matter (Phase II) - Kivu_15m_20L... | ecosystem: Environmental > Aquatic > Freshwater > Lake... | reverse complement strand
GTCCCATTACCCCAACTGCTAAAGATGGTACAAGAGATTTCTTTTTGTGCAAGTTAATCCTAATTCAATATCAACCTCTGATGATCCAACAATGGTCACTGCTACAGTGCCGATGATTACGCCAGTGTCAACTAAGTGCCCGGCGATTGAACATAACACAGAATATTATTTCACATTTTTGCGGGGGGATGAGAGTGTCACGGTTATTGCAGCAGGTAGCAAAATTATAGCATATTCCACGAAGTCTCTTAAAGAGTTTATATCCACTCAGTCAGATGAGCTAAAAGCTAGAATTCAGTTTTTGTTTGCGTTTACAGAAGAAGAATCCAATCATGTGATGGAGGGTATAAAGGTTTTGCGTGTAGGGATAATGGAACATAAATTTTCGATGGAGCAATTGTTCGACCTAACTGTTCGTGAAATATTAAATTTATCTAGATCGGATAAAATATTTATGAAAATAACGATTGATACAATCGAGAAAAGAGGTCAATCTTTGCTCGTCTTTTGACATAAATGTGTAATTAGCTTATTTTTGTATTAGTAATAAAATTAACAACATTATGTCTTCATCGTAGTTGTCCTCTGTTCTTATAGAAGAAATATGCCCAACTTTGCAATGTGAAAAAATGTTCATGGCCATTGACGGTGTGACAGATTCAACTAACGCGGTATAATGTGCATCAAGCCAATCGAAGTTTTTACCAAGTTTTTGTAAACGCAGTTTATATGAAGCAAACATAATCTCTATTGGGTTCAGATCAGGGGAGTATGGTGGTAAATATACAATTCTAGCGCCTGTTTCCTCGATCAGATTAACAATCCGATCCGAATGATGTATTGTAGCATTATCAAAAACCACCAATGATCTAGGTTCCCGAATACTATAGTCACCCAGTATCGGTACAAGCTTCGCTTCAACCCATTGCTCGAACCTTGCAAGATTGATATTCCCCACGTCCTCACCTGTTCCAGACGTCTTAACAACCTGACAAGCTTGCGGGATAAAACCGTTGATATCGCAAACACCTATGAGAGAATATCTAATGAAGCAAAGTTCGGTATGAACTAGTATGACTCGAATCGTTTTTGCGCAACACAAGCTATGAAGATAAATATTACATACCTTAGATCATGACTTTCCCCGAAGAAATATGATTCATAGAATGGTTGTGAGAGTCCCTAAAGAACACGATGCCGCCGTCGACGAGAGTCTCTGGCAGACTTATGCGTTTCGTCGACAAAAATGATGGTATTGACGACATCCGGACCCCTTTCAGTGAGAAACAATCGCCATCGTGCCCTCTGCTCTTCATCCCTTTGACAGGCCTTCTCGTATGCCACTTTCAGTGAGTATCCCATTCTATCCAATGTTTTTCTGATTGATGATGTTGAAAATACCTTATCGAGCGAATATAGAAGGCTTGTCTGAATTTCATCCAGATACAGTTCAGGGTCTTCACGCACGAGTGTTCTTAATTGATCTAAATCCTCTCGCGTCCAGATTGTAGCTCTCTTATGAAGACGTAATTTCTTCATACGATGTCTTGTTTCGAAAGGAGTTTCTCCAAAATAAAGATAATGTTGCAACCAGCGCCTCATAGTCGAATTGTGGATAAATGTAGGGAAATGCATCTTTTTCACGTCACGTATAGCTTGTTCCAAACCAGTCCTATGCCGTTCATATTTATCGCATATGAGGATCCGATCTTGTGGTGTTAACCTTTCGATGATATCGGATATAACCTTCCTCTGTATCGTTTTAGCGTCAATAAGCATCTTTTATGATTGAGGAGGATGCACTGATCCAATATACACACGACATTCGAAAGGGATGAATATCTGGTACTAAGTCTACATACGTGGGTGGTTATTTTGTTGTTTTGTTTTTTGTTTTTTGTTTCGAGTCTGCATCGAGGTCCTTGCGCTATTTGCAATCATACGTACCACGACAATACGCATGTACGTTATGCCGACACAATGAACTAAAACAACTGTTTAAATTTAGTAGCAAGGGATTAGTTTTTATGACTGCTTTTCCTACTCGCAAAGAAATGATTCGGTATCTAGCTGAAATCGCTTGGGAGACAGAAGTTTGGGTAGCAGACCAACCAGATCATTTAATTCATTTTAACGGGGAGAGATTTCTTGGACCATACGAAAACCGCTAAAATAGTTTGGGAAATTTTGATACGAATAAAAAAATTAAATAACATTGGGTTGGGTATGGAATAAAGGGTAATAAGTAGCAATGCAGTTACCAATTACCAATTACCCAATTACCAATTAAAATCTAAGCAGCGAAATTGGCAGCGACAAAATCCCAGTTCACCAAGTTATCTAAGAAATTCTTGATGAATGCAGGACGAGCATTTTTAAAGTCAATGTAGTATGCGTGTTCCCAAACGTCAATGGTCAGCAGTGCTTTTTTACCATGAGCTAAGGGATTTTCTGCGTTTGCTGTTTTCATGACTTTGAGAGTGCCATGATCATCAACCAACCAAGCCCAACCACTACCGAATTGAGTAGCAGCAGCGGTTGAAAATTCTTCTTTGAATTTGTCAAAGCTACCAAAATCCTGTGTAATTTTAGCAGCTAATTCGCCTGTAGGTGCGCCGCCACCTGCTGGTTTCAAGCAATTCCAGAAAAAAGAGTGATTCCAAACTTGAGCCGCATTGTTGAAGATTCCCGCTTTAGCAGAGTCACCAAAAGCGATTTTAATTACTTCTTCCAAAGACTTGTGAGCTAACTCTGTACCATCAACCAGCTTGTTCAAATTATCTACATAAGCTTTATGATGTTTACCGTAATGATACTCAAAGGTTTCAGCTTTCATGCCGTAAGACTCTAAAGCGTCAGCAGCAAAAGGTAAGGGGGGTTGTGTAAATGCCATTTTGTGAAATCCTCTCTTGACTGTTGTCTTGTTAAAAGCTATGAAAGAAGCTCGGAAATTACAGGTTTTGTATGGTCTTGTTTTATTTCCTGAATGTCAGCACATAAGAAACTTAAAATTGTTGTTCTACTGTCACTAAAGTGAAAATTCCCAGCAACAAAATACCAGCTCACCGGGCGCGGGGTGTGTTGAATATCTGAGTAGTGCTTAGTTATGTTCGATCGTGCTTTATGAGCTGACATGGCGACCAACGTAAGATGTGCGTATTCGATTCAGAAGAGATTCAAGTTGAAGGTATCAGTTCTTGACACCAAATGGTTCACACCTCTCATAATTTACCAACTTGTAACCTTTTTAGACGCTTACATGATATTTCATCAAGCTAGATATTCACTATATTTCTACAGACTTGATCTTCTTGGCTGCCAACACGACGGTAGGATACCTTTGTGTTGGCAGCCAAGAAGATCAAATCCTCCAAAGCACCAGCGGCAAAGAAAGCAAAGAAAGGTGGTTCAGCATCAACTGCTGCACCAGTGGCATCACCAACTGATGCACCTGTGGCATCACCAATTGATGCACCGTCTGCTGCACCAGTTGCGCCACCAGTGACGCCTCCACCATTTTATGTAAGACTGTCTTTGATTGATCGATCATTTACTAATGCTTTGAAATATCTTTCTTAATGTTCCATCGTTTACTATTACTGACTAATAATGACTGTAAGTTTATTTCTAACATATTCACATTCATAAATGATTTTTATTCAAAGTATGATATAGATATTCATGCATCTGATTGTCGTCTCTTTACTTTTTAATCTTTATTGTTATAAAAATAGGAATAACAATTATATTAGGGGGCATCTCAAACGTGCTCTGCAGAATCATGGGGAAAGCAAGGATCGTGCCCCACGGGCTACTTATGCGTAAGTGTATTGTACAAATGAGATGCCTTACTTATTGCCTCTCGAAGTCATTGACTTGTGATTAAAATATTTATGATAAAATCTTCTCTGTTTGCAGGACGGATGGAGCGTAAGTTTTTGGTATAATTATAATTATTCATTTGGGCTATATGCATCAATTATTACGTTAAAGTGACTTCACGAATATCTTTTATTTGTGTTTCATATTCTTATACATCAAGTGTAATGGTAACGAGTCGGATCCATGTTATTGTTTCAAGGAATGCACCACTACTGATGAATGCGTGTCCGCTTATGGTTCTAGCTTTCAATGGTTGGTCAAAAATACTGCGTGATCAAATGTACCCAAAACAGTAATGTAAGTTATCGTTACGTTTACTGTGCGAAGGTTAGAAAAAGGAGACTACCTTAATCTATGTCTCACATTATTTACTTAGTGTCCCACGGTAGTAAACTACTGTCGCCTTGGTGGTGGTTGCAGTACGTTGTAGTTTCATTTTATTTCTATTTTTGATTTGATTTACAATATTTATTTACTTGCTTTTTATCCTATTCACGAAAAAATGGAACGAACTAGCGTAATATTTTTAATACCAATAGATATTACTTTTCATCTTTGACTTAATAAACTGTGTATATCTTTGTAAAGAAAAGTTAAAATATAAGAATAAGGATGTGAATGTACGCTTGTATTGATTGTATGTAATTACGTTGGAAAAAAGACTTTGATACACATAAATGCGCAAACAAACGATCATGGTTCTATACCATACGGCTCTAATACGGGCCAGCTGTTATGAAGCTAAAACATGAATACAAGACTTGGATATTCAAGATCCAGTATAGAATATACACTTTTATAATATACTCTATACCCAAGACAAGGCGACTTGCTTAAAAGATACAATGTGAATTCCATGTTTTCGATATAGAGAATAGAATCTCACAATAAGGTCGAGATGGAATTGTCACGTACAGAAATAGATAAAATGAAATTAACAAAACGTAAAAAGGAGGGTACACCTTGTACAGATGAAATCTTTCATAAGTGTAAAAGGACTTTTGATACTGAAATGACATTGTTGTTATTATAACAATCCAATGTTCTAGTCGTACCTATCTACTACTTAAGTATGTTTTGTGTGTTTATATTCGATTCCTGATAAGAACATGGAATGTCACTATGATTCAATAGCTAGGATGACTATTTCCCAAGATAACGAACAACAAAACATATTTTAAATGTGAAGTTTGTTAGAATGTTGTTGTTCATAAAAACGTTTCTATTCGATATCTTGGGGCTATTGAATTATTCCATTTAGCCATTGTCTAGCTGTTTACCTTTCGGTTCATATCCAATATCTTGATGCTCTATTGGCAGCTACTTCACTTTCTACAAGAAAAAGGAAAAGTTACTCTACATACGAGATGATGCCTGTAGTTGAAAAGAGTATTATAATTCGTCATCGCTTATTTTCTTTTCGGAAGTTCATGCAACGTATTGAGGGGAAGATCCGTTCTCAATACACTAGCAATTCTTGCACGAATATGAGATTTGTTTTCCCAAATCACATATCTTCCATACGAGTGACTTGATAAATGTAAACTTCCACATCATGATGATCCCGTCCAGGGTTCCAATGGGTATCGATACATCTGAACCAGTTATTGTATCAAAAACGGGTCTTGTTCAAATAAAACATTCACAAAACATGGCGGGGATGCCGCGATCGAAGCAAGACTCATCCAATCTCATGGCTTCCAATTTCCAATAGCCTACAGTACACATACTGTACAGTACTATACGTGTTACAGTACGATAATTCATCACTTCGCAATAATCAATAATATATTGCGGTTTATATTCTTCTCATCGTATCGAATACCATGACGCCGATATACTTTCTCCGTCATATCCGATCTTGTATATTGATTTCAGCATTATGGATACCCTCTCATGATTGCCTATTGACGAGTTATCCTCAATATGCAACACTCCAAAAAAGAAAAGGAGGAAACATCCATGTGTTATTATTCAGTCATCCAAGAATACCTTTTATGGTTGACGAGGGAGATGAATTATCAGATAGACATACCTCCACTTCCATTCTAACTCCAACACCACAAAGAACTCAACCCACAGCCAACAAGAGTAAAAAGCAATTACCACTCTCTGAACTGATCAATCGTCGTAAATCACCAGCACTTTGGCGATATGATTTATCCAACGAGGAGGAATCATCATCATCGTTCCACTCCACGAGGAATCACTCTCTCAACAACCTTTCAAGACCACCAGAAATCATGGCACCTGTGGGTGGATTTCCACAATTGCATGCAGCTATAGCGAATGGTGCTGATTCGATTTATGTTGGATTGACTACTTTTAGTGCACGTGCAAGAGCGACCAACTTTTCACCCGATGAATTAACCCAAGTTGTATCGATTGCACATGCTGCTCATGTTAAAGTATACGTTGCTTTTAATACATTAATCTTTGATTCTGAATTTCAACAAGTGGAAGACTTACTTTCACATTGTGTACAAGTCGGTGTCGATGCAATTATTGTTCAAGATATAGGTATTGCTGCAGCTATAGCGAGATGGAATCAACAACAAAAACATCCTAGTCAAACATTACCCATACATGCAAGTACACAACAATCCATTACCAATACTGATGGGGTTATCTTTGCGAATAAGTATGGGGGTGCCTCCCGTGTTGTTTTGGGGAGAGAATTAAGTATTATTGAAATACAACAAATTACACAGGAATTACATGAAAAACAAAATCTCTCCCTCCTAGACCAGGATAATAAGAATAATATTAACAAGGTCGAGGTAGAAGTTTTTGTACATGGAGCTTTATGTGTATCCTACTCAGGACAATGTTTTAGTAGTGAATTTATAGGTGGTCGATCTGCCAATCGTGGTCAATGTGCTCAAGCATGTCGTTTACCCTATGGATTGATACAAGATGGTCAACTCGTGGATATGAAAGATGTACAATACCTACTCTCACCACAAGATTTATGTGGATTAGATCAAGTAGAAGCATTAGTTCGTGCAGGGGTACATTGTTTAAAGATTGAGGGACGATTAAAGGATGAATTGTATGTAGCTGCTACGACACGTGCATATCGAAAGGCTGTAGATACAGCATGGGCTACAATGATACAAGAACAGAATCAACATCAAGAAGAAGAAAAAGAAATGGTAACAAATAGCAGAAGGACTCCATTTACAACCATTCCATCGATTACTCCGAGGAGAATATTGGATTCTCCAAACGAAACCATTCATAAATCGGATTTAGCTCAAATTTTTTCAAGAGGACAAGATGAATATCATGATGGTTTATCCTCAGGATTTTTTCAAGGAACACAACATCAAGAATTAGTTATTGGACGTTCTCCAAGACATCGTGGTGTACATGTAGGTCGAGTTGGAGAGGGTACATCGTGGAAACGGGGTCTTGTTATTGATTTGGATACTACCATGACCAACCCCGTCGATGGAAATGCAAAGTTACTACCGCCATTAAAACTAGGAGATGGACTTGTTATTGATCGAGGAATGCCACAAAAGGATGAATTAGGTGGACAAATTTATCAAATTGAATCTATAGAGAATGATCGTATTCTTGTGCGTTTTAGTCGAGAAGTAGAAAAAAGTTGGAAAATAGAGGATGAGAAACATACTACCATTATGAAGAATCCAAAAAGAATAGCATCGTCCCTAAATACTTCTTTGTCCATGGCTCCTATTGGAGCTCATGTTTGGAAAACAAACGACGCAGAGGTGGATAAGAAGTTGAAGCGCTTAGCTACGGGTATAGCCCCAAAATCTCCTGTTCAAGTACTGGTATCTGGTAAAGTTCATCACCCACTTACGATCACTATTCACGATCTAAATACGGGTAAAAGTGGCTCGGCATCATCTGAGCATGTTCTTGTATCTGCTGAAAATCGTGGAATCGATGAAATCACAATTCGAAAGGCAGTCGGCACATTGGGTAATACCAAATTTATCATTGATGAGGTTCATGGTATAGATGTTAGTAACCTTTCATCCGATGTTTGGTGCCCCGTTTCCTGGATTAAGGAAGTACGACGGCAAGCACTGGAAGCATTGGAAAGTCAAATTTTACCTCAACAGCATTTGTCTTCTACATCACACCTACCTGTTTCCATACAGCCCATCATTACGTTGGAAAATGTGTCCAAGAATATGAGCCCCCGTCTCCAAGGAATACAGAAGAAAAATATAGATGCTCAATCATCACCAAAGTTATCAATCCTTGCTAGAAATATAGATCAAGTGAATATACTCTGTGATATGTTAATGGAAGGTGAATCCATTCATGAAATTATTATTGATTTCTTAGAAGTCGAAGGCATGAAAGAAGCCGTTACAAGGGTACGAAACACTAATGCAAGAGTCGTCATTGCAAGTCCTAGAATCATCAAGCCTGGTGAAGCAGGCATATGGCGTACACTTTTACGTCTTGAACCGGATGGCTTGTTGATACGATCCGCAGGTTTATTGAATCGATTATTAGAGCTTAGTCGGGACGGTGTTATAATTCCAGATCTCATAGGGGATTTTTCACTCAATGTTGTGAATGTATTAAGTGCCCAAGAGATGCTACACGTCGGTAGGCTTCAACGAATCACAGCTGCATATGACTTGTCTGCAAATGCTATAACAGAACTTGCTCAGGCAATGGGTGATAAAGCAACCATGCTAGAGGTCATCGCGCATGCTCATTTGCCGATTTTTCATACAGAGCATTGCGTGTTTGCTCGATTCTTATCCAAAGGAAATTCGTATTTAGATTGCGGTCATGCTTGTCAACGTCACACCGTACATTTAAGAGATCAGAGTGGTGGTGACAACCTTGTCCTTGCTGACATGGGTTGTCGGAATACAGTTTTCTCAGCTGAAGCACAATCAGGTCTTTACAGTGTTTTAGAGTGGATTGATGCTGGAGTAGGAACACTTAGAGTAGAACTCGTGGACGAAAATTCAGAGGATGTCGGAAAAATTGTAAAAGCATACATGGGAGTCATCTCAGGAAGATCTCGCGTTAGTGACGCTTGGGAAATGCTGAAAGAAGTTCGGGATAGCAATGGGCGGTATATGAGTGTCGGTGTTGGATCTTTGAGAAATGTTATTGAACGACAAGCGGGGGCATTGTAAGATTATTGTAGAACATATGCACGACTGAATTTATGTGCTTGTAGAATAGAAACTTCGTCGCCACATTTTAAAATAAATATAAATAATAATGATAAACCTTAAACGTTTAACGCTACACCAACAAAGGCCATTGGCCCGACGCACTTAACCCCGTGTATAGTCTAAACCGCACTATCGGCAAGTGTCTCCACCCGCGAGTAGAATATAGATTGTGAAAGAAAAGAAAGAAAGAAGAAGTCATCGTTCGCCTACATACCTACCCGACTCCTAGCTAGGTGTGGCATGTGTTTTAAGATCCGGCTGCCTGAGGTTCATTCAGGCTAATTACTTCTATAGGAAGCGTTGTCCTCCCTGTATTGGTAAGTTGATAAAGCCGTCAAGTAAATATTTATGAGAAACATCGCCATTTAAAAATAATAATACGAAGATATCATCTGGATGCTTTTCCGCCCAGGGTTAACACTTATAGTATAAGAGTTATTATGTGTAGATTGACACCGATGACCGATGACTGATGCATCCTTGGCACAGCTGGCACGAAAACCCGAACCCCCAAAAGACCCAAAGAGTTTCGACGTGTTTTTAAGATGCGGTCAGATATATTATTTATCCAAAAAGTGCTCAGCACATAAAACAAAAACGTCATCCTATAGTTTACCATAAGCGTATCAAAACAGTTTTCTGATAATCCATCAATCCATAAAAATGATGTCTACGATTGGAAATCTTTTAACAAATCTCGTCCTTCTTTACAAATTGCAATATTCAGGAGCCACTGTATTTACAGTAATGCCTAGCAATGCGTCGGATTTGATCAACATTCTAGCACAAGCGAATTCATCGGATATAGTTCGGGTTCCTCCAGGTATGTAATCAGTCAATACAATCGTTAAGGGCTATCCGACGCTGATTAATTTTTTTGATTCTCCTTGATGTGAATAAAAGGAACTTACACAATCAATGATAACCTTCAAAACTTGGTGAAATGGGGTACTGATTTAATTATTCGTGGTGAAGGAGCGAAAGCAATCAATACTAAACTAGTTGGATTGAAGATTGTGGATTACGATGGCTATTTAGTCATAGAAAATCTCGCCATGTACGGAACGAATGGCACTGATGAATATAGCTCAACTATTGAAATTGATGAGGATGATGGTGTTATCTTTCGTAACAGTCTCATTTACACGAATAACAATGTTGATCCCGGGATTCAGATGTACTCTGAGAGGATTGGATTCATCAACTGCAACATATCCAACCTTGTATCATATCCAGCGAGTTCGTCTCACGGATACAATGATGATGCTAAGGGACTTGTAATGCTCAACACAAAAATATCTGGTTATGATATTGGGTTGAATTTGGGTTCATACCATTGGACTTCATCGCCATCAAGGGACTATAAGGTCTATAATACCGATCTATCATCCAATAACGTTCCATGTCTTGTCTGTACAGACTACTCCACATGCGTCAATAATAAAACACTATTAGCCCTCAAACCCAACACTCCAGCGGGTCAAAAGTATAATGTGAGTAACTTTATCGATATCCTACGGTTTAAAACTTCCTATAGTGGGGATGGACCATATATTCCTGTGAAGGTTTATTTTGTCAAAGTTAGCAAGGTTGGTGAAACTACCATCTATCGTCTTCCGAGTGCATATCCATTGCCTCCCAATCTTTGGAGCTCTGCTACAGGCGATGTACAGTATTATCAATTTGATTCTACTGCACTCTTGTCTTCTTCCCCCATTTTGTATTTTAACAAGACTTCGATTGACGCTCAATTTCCTGCAGGTGTATCCATCAAATGCTTTTATTACAATAATCTTGGCTGGACAATGCTCACAACAATCATCGTCCGTGGGGTGTATGCAGTGACGTTTCCGTCGAAGACTTCTCTCACTGGTCTCTTGGCGTTTTTGTATCAGTAAAGACTACTTTTCACTGAATTGATTTAGATATGAAGTATGATAAAAGAAATAGGTTTATCACTTAAATCAAGGTTAAAATTAGGTATTTAATAATGCGTTCATGTTCTATCAATTCTTACAAACTTTACGACATATGTTGACATAGCTATCCTGTAGCCACGTTTCAATCGCCACATTCCGCATGTTGACATAATAAACTTCCTGTTCATGGTTAGGGCAAGTCATTAGAACTGATGTAATGTCGCCACTGCCATTTAGGGTTACACCTTGCACAACAGCTCGGTTGCATTTATCGATATCACATGTGTACCACTTCTTAGAGCCCCACCATGGAAAGGGAACGCAGCTTAAAACTTTACACGTTGGACAAGGTGAAGTGAGACCATTTCCCATGTACAAAACAGTAATACATGCCACTAGTATTGCAATCGAAACAACAGATGCAATCAGTTGGAAGCGAGAGAGTTTATCCATAAAGCAGAATACTTTCCGTCTTATTTGATTCTCAAATACCAACGGATCCATTAAGCACAACCCACATAGAACACCAAAAAATAATCCACCCACATCTGATATACATCACAGTTACAAACGCAGATACAAATGAGATATGGACAACTGAAATTAGATGGGGCTTTAACAAAATGAAAAGTATTCTTACGTGTGAAATTGTCAATCATCGGAGTCAAACCAATAAGGAAATTTATGGTCAAGTCTAACAGTAAAGTGATTATGACACAAATATGATGTTTGCGACTCTTTCCTTTGTTGACAAATTCACTGAATAATACAATCCGATTCAGAAAAATGTCGGCGAGGCAGCAACCAAGCAATCCGAAAATACCACCAGAAGCCCCAACTGTAGTGTACTCAGGCATAAAGGTAGCGCTGATAACGTTTGCACCAACTGATGATAAAAGGAATATTAGTGCAACTGCCACGGAACCATGATTTTGTTCCACAGGGCGGCAGACGTAATAGATGGCAAAACAATTCATAGCATAGTGTATTAAACCAGCGTGCAAGAATGTTGTCGCGAGAAGTCTCCACCACTGATAATGATTGACAATCAAATCGGAATCTTTGGCTCCCATTCTTATCAGCGTTTCAGCAGATGGGCCGATCATGGGATTGATTTTCAGTGGAGCGATCGTCCACTCATTTAATCCAATGGAAGCGATAAACGAGATGGTGGTACTGGTTATGATGAAATACGTAAGGAACGGTCGATTATATCCAGTCTTTTTCTGTTGTGCGAATTCAAGCCATGGTTTGTACGGTCGTCCAAGGGCTCTTCGATTCGCTGCATCCTCCGCCCATTCAATGTCTGTTCTTACAGCGGTAAGAAAATCATAAAGGCCAATAACACCCCACTTCAAATACACATCCCCAAGTAACTTGGCACGTCTCTCTTGTGCAAATTCAAAATCCCGGAGTCTTCGAGCGACACTGGGTGTCAGGTGTTTGGGGCTCGTCCAATCAATACAAAGTTTCGCGGCTTGTTTACGTAAGCGGAGTAAGTCGACATCATTTTCAACCATGTATCTTCTCGACTGTGGTGTAATTAGGTGATGCACCGCCGGGGACTGTGAACTTCTTGCAAGCCTTGACTTTGATTTTGTTGTTCTGGAGCTTAGAGGAGAGTCGAAGGTATCCAGTTGACTAATATCACCAAAGACGTTACGACAGGTACGATCTTGAACTGTCCTTCGATGCTGTGGACTTACAGTGACGCTCATCGATGAAACATTATCTTGAGAGAGTTCAGGATGATCAATCAAGTATGTTAGAGGAAAGGAGAAGAAATCACCTTGTTCTGGTGAACTTTGTAATAACAACGTTTTTAAAAAATTCGTAAAATGGAAGAAATGAGATTTAGAAGTAAGAATAACAAATAACAATATATCTATATATCCAATATGACATACAAGTGTAATCCAACTTCATTGGCATACATTTCATTCTCATCCAATTCTTTGGAAGCAAACTTTACTCCTTTGGTTTTAATGACAGACCTTTCATGAATGTTACTTTCAAGTTGTGTTTTATTCGTCATCATACTTGAGATGGAAGTACCCAGAATGACAACTTGATGAGTCGATGAGTCTGATACACTAGACAAGATAGAAGATGACGATTCTTGGTTGGGTGGTAAAAGGAATACATATCTTTTGTTCTTAGGGTTGTGAGTATTCGATGACCGTGGTATACAAGATCGGAAAAGTGCTCTAGGTAATGTTGTTGTATCTACCATGTCTGGATCCTTATGAACAGGAATAATATTTCGTTCGATATCATGAAAATCATGTACAGTCATACAGTCATCATTTCCTACAATAATACTCGTTGGACTCTTTCTAGGTGAGGTAAGAGATGAAAAGATGTTTCTTACACTTTCAGGGGAAAGAGAGATAGATCGAGGTTGACGAGTTGTTGTTGTTGTTGTCGTTGTTGTTGTCGTCGTCACCGTAGTTGTCGAGGATGAATTGGTCGAAGTAAACGATGATGGTGAAGTTAAAGTAGATTCACTGGAAGATGTTTCATGTTGTTGCTTATTACCCACAGCAGTAGTGTCAATATTTTGAATACAAATACTTTCAAGATGATTATGATGACTACTACTCTTGAGAACAAGAGTATTCGTTTCTGGGACTGTACCCAAACGCTGTTCATTATGTTTAACTCTTCGATATCCCTGGAATGTATGTGTTCTTAACATGTTGTTAAAATATGCTCTGACTACGATGGATAAGATACTTGTGTTTGTTTGTTTCTTTGTTTATTTACTTGTACACGTGTTTCCAGAATGAACCCAACGATGGTAAAAGTACAGAAACAGGGAGAGGATGACATTTCCTGTGGAAACGGTTAGTTCCAAATCAGATTCGAATTTTTGTTTTTTGTTACTGATTGTTTATGTGCATAGACCCATGACCCCGTTATCATCTTATGCCGTAGGAGGAGGAGTGCATAAGGATGGTAACGAGAGATCATGGGTCTAAGCACATGAACAATCAGTAACAAAAAACAAAAATTCAAATCTGATTTGGAACTAACCGTTTCCACAGGAAATGTCATCCTCTCCCTGTTTCTGTATCATTCATTGTCTTTTACCATCGTTGGGATGGATAGAAATAAACTCATTTTGGAATACACTGTGAAATATTTCAGTTTCGTGGGTGTTGTTGTTGACAAAAATCAGTTTTGAAAATCTTGTAAGTCATGCATCATGGATAATAGCTTCTAAGTCGTGCATACCTCCTCGACAATAGTCTACTCTTTTGTCTTTCTTGACTGTGTGATCAAGGATCGATTCGATTCTACGTAAGGTTGAGTCAATGACATGAGACATGCATAGGAGCATTCAAGTTGAGAAAATATGACAAGGTGTTACAGTATATTTATTGCCTGTCTGTACGTGATGCGCCTGGCTGATCGTGACTGTACAGCTATGTACGTACTTCCACTTGCAATCCCTGTTTATGCCCCATCCCATATCTCATGGCTATCATATGAAGGGCGAGATAGACCAGTCATATCCATATCATCATCCATCGGGGAGTTGTGGATGGATTATTGATTTGCTAGTGTAAATAGATAGCTCTGTAAAGTCACGATCAGCTACTGTACATAGGCGTATCGCACCCCAGTCCGTCCCCGAAACGAACCCTATGTAATTCGGGCCGGGGCGGACAAGGCGCGCGAACCGGTACGTGCATACTGACGTCATAACGACTTTTAACGGTTTGGGTGATATCCCTCAACGCGCGTGTAAGAAATAACGGCATCTTCGCTGTTACGGTTTGTACGTAGTTTTTTTCAAACAAATCAAAGAGAGCATCATAATAAATAAGCATCCGTTCATCTGCTGTGCCTGTGTACTGTTGTTGAATTCGAAAACGATCCACAAGCCAATAAAAAGATGTCATCCGATCCTACCAACAGTACCAGTAGTCACACTCCAGAACAAAAAGAAGTAGGACCGTATACTACGCTTATGAATCTAGGCCCGAGTAGGCGTCTTGGAAAACGAGGACGGGGAGGTGTTGGTATTCTTTTGAATGTCGTCGGTCCACCTGTATCACCCTCCTCTATGAATACAGGAGAGAGGATGACGGAGGTGAAGAAACATTTGTTAGAGAAAGAGTCTCCCACTATGAGTAATAATAATAACACTATTCCAACCGATAGTTTGAGAGCCGCCGTAACACGTGTTCCACGGGGACCCTATTCTCGTTTGATGCAATCCTATCGACGACATGAACAGCATCCACATCTACAGAACTATCCTATCAGCAGCAGCAGCAGCAGCGATGACAACCGAAATAATAATAATCAATATGAATCTATCGTTGATGGAGGAGACGACTACGAGGAGGAGGAACCCTTGGACGAATCACAAACGGAGACATTAGTAACGCATCATCATCCATCGAACTCCTCCTCGAGGATGATAGACTATTCTTTAACAACACGACAATCTGTACCATCCTCTGTTATACTACGACCCACGTACGAAGTGGAAATCGGAAATACATCCGATTCCATCGTACCAACACAACCACTACCAACAACAACACTGGATTCCAATACCCTATCCATACCATCATCAACACTCACTCCTGTGTCTACAAAGAATCATCTTCCCTTGACACATACGATGGACATACCATTATCATTACACTCCCTTGTGAATCATCATCCAGGATACAAACAACAGCAACAAGACCAACCTACTATATCGCACGACAAGTCGACGACTATTCCTTATGATTCATCGACCATACCCATTCCAAGGACAAATCTTCCACAACAACAACAACAAGAACATGATACGGTACTTCATAGTCCTACTTATACAACTACTACTACTGCGATGCCTACTTATACAACTACTCACAACTTCAAGAAGAGTTGGATACTACATCCTCCTTCATCATCACCATCAAGGGTACATAGTCCTACTCATTTCAAACAGAATTCAACAAGTCCCATGATACCGTGTCATCATCATCATCATCATCATCCTTCTTCTATAGAACAAAATTCAACCACTCCCATGATACAGATTCATAATCCATCTCACTTGAAACTGAATCCAACAACTCCCATAAGGATGACTACTACTGCTACTACTACTACTCCATTATCCACAACAACGAGTTCTTTTCTTGGTCCCATGATTGTCACACAACATCCACCCACAACTACGATATCATACAATTCGTTACATAATCCAAAACAAGTAGAATTCATAACTGGGAATAATAATAATAATAATAGTACATATAGGATACCTTCATATATAAATCATAATATCCAGGGTACTACTACCACTCCTGCTGTGAACAATACCAACCATGACGTTATCCATAATAACTATCCTCCTACTATTATAACAAGTAACAATACTCATACTACTACTACTACAATTACTGGTTCCTCTACTCATCCGAATCAAAACAGAGAGACAACGAAAACCAAAACGACGTCACGATCAACACCTATCCCTCGACTTGCAAATATATTTACTCCAAGATATATAGAATCTTCTATTCCTTCTCATGCATCGAGTGTCTTTCATATCTTTGATCGTCGGATACAAATGGATTCATTCTCTTCAGATAATACTACATCTATGTATTCACTTGTTCGTGCATGGGTTCAAGATGATCCCTGTCGTGTTATACCACCACCACCCTTGGATATACATTCCATGGATACAAACATACATCATGATTACTTGGAATTGAATAAGAAGGATATACCAGTATATAATAACTCCACTACTACCCTAGGAGATGATTCTAGTTCTAGTGCTACTACATATTCTATTTGGGATGTAATACCAAATAATGAGGATCATCCTACTCTTTCCAATCTGGATACTACTACTAGTAGTTGTAGTAGTATACCTACATGGGAAAGTCTTCAAAGAGAACATGTACAGCGAGCGAAACAAATTCAAAAAAAGAAAAAACAAGAAGATCATAAACGAATGCAACATGTATCCAAGAAGTTTTCGATCATCAACTATAAATAAAGATAAATTAAAAGAAGAGAAACTATTGTATCATTTCATTTACATATTACATGGCATGGAGGGGGGGAAACATGTTTGACATATCCTCTAGCAGTTGGATATACTTTCTCATTTCGATATAAGAAATGGAAATGATATCATGTGCTTATGACAAATTTTTTTGCTTCGGCTACCCCGCAGCGCCCTGCGGTCTCTCCGTCTGCTCTTACTGTAGGAAAAGCATGACATACAGTACGTGGGGACAACAGTAGGACTACGTAGCTACTGTAGTTGCTATGTATCCGTACCTGCTTCGTTCGACCCGTCGTTTTTGTCTTCTCTACATATCGTCATCAAAAAGAGTTTTCCAACTCGAACTATATTACTTTTTTTCATATCTCCTTTCCTTACACCTTTGCGATCCATCATGTCCGCTCCAAGACCTGATGGTACAGGCTTGGTGAGTTTAAATTTTATTCCTTGTCATTATGTTCTATATATTGTTAAATTTCGAAAGAAAGTTTGACTGATTCTTGACTCTCTTTTGAAAAACGTCCTACACTTTTTTTTAAAGTTTATTGGTGGTCAACGAGAAACTGGTCAAGATGTACGAATTGGAAATGTTACCGCCGCAAGTGCCGTGGCAAATATTGTCAAATCGTCTCTAGGACCTGTAGGTCTTGACAAAATGCTTGTGGACGAAATTGGAGATGTTTTGATTACCAATGACGGGGCAACAATCCTAGCACAACTGGAGGTGGAACATCCTGCTGCACGTGTCTTGGTAGATTTGGCACAACTTCAAGATTCAGAAGTTGGAGATGGTACGACGTCTGTGGTTATTATTGCAGCTGAGCTTTTAAAACGGGGAAATGAATTGATCAAAACAGGAATACATCCTACAACTATTATTTCGGGTTATCGTACAGCACTCAAGGCAGCGGTAGCTTTTCTGAAAAAGTATATGATTATCAAGGTGGCTACTCTATCGGATCAACATGTTATTAATGCTGCCAAGACTTCCATGTCCAGTAAGATTTTAGGAAAGGAAGCAGATTTTTTTGCAAAACTTGCTGTTGATGCTGTCAAGAGTGTGAAAATGAAAGCTACAGCTGCCGATATTGCAGGAGCACAACTTCCCTCGAATGGAGAAATGGGTGTTGGTGAATATGGTGGTAGTGGGGTTGGACTTGTCGAAACAGGTTCTAATGCTCTTGCCCCGTCAGGGGGAGACGACAAAGGAGATATACCCAATGCAAATCGATTCAAATACCCTCTGTCGGCGATTCATATTATCAAGGCCCACGGTAAATCATCGTTAGACTCTCATTTGATTCATGGTGGATTCGCTATCAACGCTACCCGCGCAGCTCAAGGTATGCCCATATCTGTAGAATCATCAGATTCAAACAAACCCATAAAAATTGCCATGCTCGACATGAATTTACAAAGACATCGTATGGCTATGGGTGTACAAATTGTTGTTAAGGATTTGAATGAGATTGAAAATATCAAAAAGCGTGAAATGGATATTACAAAGGAACGGATACAAAAAATTATTGATGCTGGTGCGAATGTCGTTCTTACGACCAAGGGTGTAGATGACTTATGTCTCAAATACTTTGTCGAGGCGGGTATTATCTGTGCTCGACGTTGTGATAAGGATGATTTGAAACGTTTAGCCAAGGCTACGGGTGGGAAAGTCGTTGTCACACTTGCAGACATGGAAGGGAATGAATCTTTTGATCGAGAATGTCTTGGTTCTTGTATGTCTGTACGTGAAGAACGTATCGGAGATGGGGAAATGTTGTATATCCATGGTTGTCGTAGTGGTGGTGGTGCATCGACGATAGTACTTCGTGGAGCCAATGAGTATATGCTTGATGAAATGGATCGCGCCTTGCATGATTCTCTTTGTGTAGTCAAGCGTATGTTGGAGAGTAATACCTTGGTAGTTGGTGGTGGAGCCGTAGAAGCTGCCTTATCCGTATATTTAGAAGATTACGCCCAAACGTTGGATACGAGAGAACAAGTGGCAGTACAAGAGTTTGCTGAGGCTTTACTTGTGATTCCCAAGACACTTGCAGTCAATGCAGCTAAAGATAGTTCGGATCTGGTTGCTAAACTTCGTTCTGCCCATGCCAAGAGTCAGAAAGTTTTACTTCATGGCCATCCTGTGGGTAATGATTCAGCAGAAACGTTGGCTCTTCAGTACACAGGTTTGGATCTGATCGAGGGAACCATTCGAGACAATTTGACTGCTGGTGTAGTGGAACCTGCTATTTCAAAAATCAAGAGTCTACGCTTTGCCACTGAGGCAGCCATAACAATCCTTCGTATCGATGGTAAGTGTCATTTGTGTAATTGATCGTCATCTCTCGCTTATTCATACTGGATTGATTTAATATGGAACTGTTTTTGGTTATATGCAGATCGAATCACTTTAAATAAGGAGAAGTAATTATAGCTACGTCATAGTGATTATTGGTTCGCCGGTTCATGCATAGACGATGTTCGTTCATCATATAGATGTACTTTGAATGACTCTATGATGATGGGAGACATACAATTCAGCTCGTTCTATAAAAGATTAAAAACAAAAATAAATATTGTTTTAAAGACAGATAATTCTTCACCGTTTAGGTTATGTAGAAAGATTCGCTTAACTACGGTAACATCCAAATAATTAGTATGATTGACGACATGATGATTATAAGCAATATTCGAACATGCGTATATGAAAGTTGATGTGACTCGAGTGAGTAATCTTTTCATTTGAAAAGATTCTTTTATGCGCTAGTGCTTCAACTGCGTATTCTCGAGAGTGGAAGAAAATTGCCTTGGAACCATGGAAGGAGCCAATCATCTGGTATATGTTATGCTGGCATCGCCCATAGGGTGGTCAAATCTCATTTTTTATGCGATTTGGTCATAATGCTTTTGATCATCTTGCATAACTGAATAGGAAAATGTGAATGCCTTTGAGATCAAAACAAGCCCTACCAGCACAACACGACTATGGATTACTGTATGGTCTATGCAAAAGCAAATCGAAGTCAAAGCGAGTTTCTCGACGCAGTGCGCTTACAGGTATTAAGAGTGATTTTCTGTAAGAATCGACTTTTATAAACAGTGGAAGAATCGGGCCAGATGTAGGGATAGACCAGAATCAACCACGCCAATCGACTGAGTAAGTACTCATTAGCTTAACTCCAAGC
>Ga0169931_10005085_pt1 | contig 20206 bp, 14 predicted proteins | sample Kivu_15m_20L_FD_129675 | JGI IMG/M metagenome (GOLD analysis project Ga0169931, IMG submission 129675) | Freshwater microbial communities from Lake Kivu, Western Province, Rwanda to study Microbial Dark Matter (Phase II) - Kivu_15m_20L... | ecosystem: Environmental > Aquatic > Freshwater > Lake... | reverse complement strand
ATGTGTACCGGTAACGATACCGGGCTCTGGGCACGGCCGCAGAGCCTTTTATCTTTTCTCCATAGAGTGCTTATTGATACGGCGCACCCAATATCCATTAGTCCCGCCTTACGTTGATACCCCGTTGGTGCATTGCTGCGCGAATGCACCCTACGACTCACCCGCTCACCCCTCACCGCTCACCCCTCACCCTCCAACCCCAGCCGCCGCTCGGTAAAAGCTCGATTGCGCTGAAGATTGAGCTCCAGTTCCACCAGGTCGCTGAGCTGGGCGGTAAGCTGCTCGACGCGCTTCTGGGCGGCGACTTTGCGGTGTAGAGCCTCCCTGGCGAGATCTTCGCGGTTGAGGGTAAGGGCCTTTTGGGCCACCCGGTGCCAGTCATCGAGGTCTTTTTGGGCGGCCTGTTGGTCGGTGCGGGTGGTGGCGTAGGCGGTGGCAATGTCTCCCAGGGCTTTTTGAAAATTGGCGCGGGCCACTTCGGGAGAGTGGCTATGGCGATCGGCTTCGGCCAATCGCCGCAGTTCGGGCAGGTTGAGCTGGTCTAGCCGTAGGCCAAAGGTAGCCAGTTGGCGGCTCTCGGTGCGGCCCGTGGTGCACCAGGTGGCGAAGTGTTCGCAATTGTTGAGGAACAGGTCGTACTGGCGCTCGCCCAGGCGGCTTTCGGCCCGCTCGATCACCACCGTTGGGGCATAGACTTCGGGCTGCGTCACGGTGGTAACGGGGTTGCCCCAGGAAAAGGCATCAAAGCTGGTGCGGGATACCTCGGCCTCTGCTTTGGCTTTGCTGTAGTGAATCACGGTGCAATCGCCGCAGTCGATGCCGTGGTGCTGATACAACCCCGGCATCCCCGCCAGGTCGCGCATGACATAGATTTGATCACCCTGGGCCATAGGTTGTCTTGTCTCCGGTGGGCTAGTGAGGCAGGGGCGGTGGCCCTGGCATAAGGGCGCTGTCACGAGAGTCTTGTCACAAGGGCCCCGAAACGAGGGTCTGGTTCGCGATCGCCCACCATTTTCTTTATAGCAGTCCTGTTCCCTTTAGACTGTTCCTACTGGCGGCCTAGGGCACGATCAGGGTGCTGCCCAGGGCCAGAATGGCGTCTGAGACCTGGGCCTCTCCCGCCTCGGTGGCAGCTACCAGCAGCAAAAATACCTGGGACTCTCGCTGGCGGGCAAAGATTTTGCCGGTAATGGGCTGGGGTGCCGCCGCTCCCTGGCTGAGGCGACCCGTCCAGTTAATGCGGACACCGCCGCCAGGGATAGACCGCACATCGCCGGTCACAAAGCCTTCGCCCTGGCCAAAGGTGCGTTGGGCTGCCCGCACCAGTGCCGCATCGGGGGAATCCGCCTTGGGGAGAGGGGCCACCGCGACGGTGTAGGCCAGGCGGCCATCTACCGCCTGAAACAAGGGGCTACCATTCACCGCGCTGACCGTAAAACCCTCTAAAATACCAATTTGAAACCGCCCCTGGGCGTCTTCAAAGCGGCCGCTCACCATGGGTAACGCGGGCGCTAGGGCCGGTGGTGGAGCATTGCCCTGGGTCTGGGCCACCGCACCGAGCAGCCCAGATCCGCCGCCGGGGTGCAGGCCCTGGGCCAGAAGAACGCTGACCGCCAGGGCGATTGCCCCCCCTATTACCAGCCCCCTAAACCGCCGGCTTACCTGCCCCATGGTCAAATCCTCGCTCCCTAATCGCTCAGCATAGCAACATTGACGATCTTCGAGGGAGTGCAGACACATAGGTCTGCCCCTACGCACCTGAATACGCTTCCACACAGCGTACAAACATCTCCACCCCCAGCCCCAGGGCTGTTTCATCGAAGTCAAAGCGGGGGTGATGGTGGGGGTAGGCCAGGGCCTTGTCAGTATTAGCTGCCCCTAAAAAGAAGTAGCATCCCGGCACGGCCTGGAGAAAGAAGGCCATATCTTCGGCTCCCATGGTGTGGCAGTCGGGCACTACCCCCGCCGGGGTCTCGACCACTGATAGTGCTACCGATCGCACCAAGTCGGCCATGGCTGGGTCATTGACGACCGGCGGATAGGACGCCAGGTAGTCAAAGGTGTAGCTAGCGCCGTGGCTCTGACAAATGCCCGCCACAATTTGCTCCAGGCGGGGGGCAAAGTAGTCGGCGTAGTCGGGGTCAAAGTAGCGTACGGTGCCGGTCAGGGTGGCGGTGTCGGCAATCACGTTGTGGGCGCTACCAGCGTGGAACTTGCCCACGGTCACCACCGCCGATTTGGTGGGGTCAATGTTGCGGGCTACGATGGTTTGCAGTGCCATCACAATCTGTGCCCCCACCACGATGGAATCAACGGTTTGGTGGGGCAAGGCTCCATGACCGCCCTTGCCCTGCACCGTGCAGGTAAACGATTCTGTGGCGGCCATCAGCGGGCCGCTGCGTACTCCCACGGTGCCCAGGGGCAGGTTGTTCCACAGGTGCAGGCCGATCATGGCATCGACATCGGGGTTGGTGAGTACCCCCGCTTCGATCATCGGTTTCGCCCCCCCCGGCCCCTCTTCGGCGGGCTGAAAGATCAGTTTGACCGTGCCCACAAAGCGATCGCGGTGGTGGGCCAGGTAGTGGGCGGTGCCCAGGGCGATCGCCACATGGCCATCGTGGCCGCAGGCATGCATCACCCCGTCGTACTGGGAGCGGTAGGGCACCGCGTTGGCCTCGTGAATGGGCAGGGCATCCATATCGGCGCGAATGCCCAGCACCGGCCCTGGACGGGTGCCCTCAATCACGGCGACCACGCCCGTTTCGGCCATCTTGACCTGGTGGTCAATGCCCCAGGCGGTAAGCTGGGCAGCGATAAAGTCAGCGGTGAGCCATTCCTTAAACCCCAGCTCGGGCCGCTGGTGAATGCCCCGCCGCCACTCTACTAAATGATCTTGCAGCGCTTGAATCGCCGGACGAATGCGATCGCGATTAACGGGCAGCGGCGGGGCATGGGTGGCAAACATGGCGGCAGGGCTAGAGAACTGGACGCAGCACGCCTCCCTTAGACCGGGAGGCGCTCTTACCAGCATAAACCAGTCGCCCTAAGGGGTGGGTGGGGTTAAGTACCGGGCGATAAACCTCGTCTAACTTGAAACCCGGAGTTTACCCTCACCCTAAATCCCTCTCCCTGGGAGAGGGATTTTGAAGTCTTTTCCGGCTCCCCGTCTCCTCTGGAGACGCTTCGCGAACGCCCTTTGGGAGAGGGACTGGGGGTGTAGCTTGCTTCCCGAAGGGTGGGCCAGAACTACGGTTCTCAACGTAGACTTGGTTTAAAAGACGAGTAAAGCCTGGCGTGGCTTCTATCATCGTTTCGGTCATGGGGTAGGTCAAGCGACGGGGAGTAAGAAGCCCGCTAGACAGCTAAGCTGACTGCCGACAACTTTTTTATACGGTTGACGGGGAGCGCCCGTACCAGTAGTCTGTTGCCTTAAGCCATTCAACAGAACGGTGGCCACGCAAAACTCGAAAATCTTAGCGCTGTCCGCAGGTGCTAGCAACACCTACGAACAACTAACCCCGCAAATCTCATGCGCAGATTGCGAGGCTACGGTAAATGGAACCCTAACCCCCTCAGTTTGCACGTCAAGCGTGGATGGCTAGGGTTTTCGCGTTCTGTCTTGGGTGCCCGCAGGGCCTCGACGTGAGCGGTTCGGCTGAGCTCACCGTCGAAGCCTCTGCCGAACGGCGGGGTGGGTCTGTCTCAGCAAAGCGCCCGTTGCTTACTACGAGTAAGTGGCTGGTTGCCTAGGTTGACCCACCCCTCGCCCCTCCCCAGAGGGGAACGCCCCTTCTATTTTGGTTGGATGCTTGCGGTGCGGGGCTTGTTCACCCCACAACCAAGAAACAGAACCGATGTTCCAACCACCAGAACCCGACGCCAACGATAACCCAGAGACCGGAGCCCTGCCGCTGCCGCCAAAGTCGGGCGTCAACGACCGAGGCACCCCGGACCCCTCACCCCCGAGAAAGTGCGCCACCTGCTCTACGACAGCCTCGCCGCCCTCGTTTGCGCAGCATCTCCGGAACGGAGAATCGCACCATCAAAATCCTCCATGCGATCGGCTATGCCGGCCCCAACGATGGTCGCGATCCCATCCCCGCGCCGCCCCGTGCCGAGGGGGCGACGATCGCCGCCCAATGGATGGTGATTATGACCAAAACGGTGCTGCTGGAGTAGCGGCCAGCTTTAGATCCCAGGGTTCTAGTCCAAGGCTCTCGGTCTAGGCCATGGCCCTCGCTAGAACCCTGGGATCGATTCCATGATCCAAGGGGCACAAAAAAGGGATGTCCATCGGACATCCCCTTGCATAGATCTAATGAGGCAGGCGTTGGCTCACCGCTACACGATCGAAGCCATGCTGACATCGTTGGTGGCCAAAATTAGCTGAAGCTCTTCCGAGTCCACCGTTTCTTTGTCCACCAGCATTGCGGCCAGTTGGTCGAGCACGTGGCGATTATTGGTCAGCACCTGCTTGGCGCGAATGTAGGCCTGGTCAACCAGACTACGCACCTCAGAGTCGATGGTGGCGGCGGTTTCTTCAGAGAAATCGCGCTCAGCGGCAATGTCGCGACCCAGGAACATGTTGCCCTGCTGACGACCGAGGGCCACGGGGCCAAGCTTGTCGCTCATGCCAAAGCGGGTGACCATCTGGCGAGCGACGCGAGCCACCTGCTGAAGGTCGTTGGAAGCACCGGTGGTCACTTCCTCTTCGCCAAAGATAATCTCTTCAGCGATGCGGCCCCCCAGTGCCACGGCCATCTGGTTTTGCAGGTAAGAGCGAGAGTACAGACCCGACTCAAGCCGGTCTTCGCTGGGGGTAAACCAGGTCAAACCACCGGCCCGACCCCGGGGGATGATGCTGATCTTTTGCACCGGGTCGTAGTCGGGCATCAGCGCACCAACGAGGGCGTGGCCCGCTTCGTGGTAGGCGACCAGCTCTTTGCGCTTTTCGCTCATCACCCGGTCTTTCTTCTCGGGGCCAGCCAGCACCCGATCAATGGCGTCATTCACCTCATCCATAGAGATTTCGGTGAGGTTGCGGCGGGCGGCCAAAATGGCGGCCTCATTCAACAGGTTAGAGAGGTCAGCCCCCGTGAACCCAGGGGTGCGACGGGCAATCTTCTGTAGATCCACATCCTTAGAAAAGGTCTTACCCCGGGCATGGACGTTGAGAATTTCGAGCCGACCGGCGTAGTCAGGGCGATCGACAACGACCTGGCGATCAAAACGACCGGGGCGCAGTAGGGCCGCATCCAAGACATCGGGGCGGTTCGTCGCGGCAATGATAATGATGCCGGTGTTGCCCTCAAAGCCATCCATTTCGGTGAGCAACTGGTTGAGGGTTTGCTCACGCTCGTCGTTACCACCCCCCAGGCCAGCACCGCGCTGACGACCGACGGCGTCAATTTCATCGATGAACACAATGCAGGGCGCATTGGCCTTGGCCTGCTCAAACAGGTCGCGGACGCGGGAGGCACCCACCCCCACAAACATTTCCACAAATTCAGAGCCGGAGATAGAGAAGAAGGGCACGCCCGCTTCCCCAGCCACAGCCTTGGCCAGCAGGGTCTTGCCCGTACCGGGAGGCCCCACCAGCAGCACTCCCTTGGGAATTTTGGCCCCGACGGCGGTGAAGCGATCGGCGTTCTTCAGAAAGTCGACCACTTCGCTCAGCTCTAGCTTGGCCTGCTCAATACCAGCCACATCCCCAAAGGTGATCTGAGTCTGGGGCTCCATCTGGACCCGAGCCTTCGACTTGCCAAAGTTCATGGCCTGGTTGCCGGGGCCGCTCTGGGCGCGGCGCAGCACAAAGAACAGTACCCCCAGCAGCAAAATCGGAATCAGCAGCGTGCTAAAAGCCCGCACCCAAACACTGTCGTCGCTCTGGGGCGTCACGACAATATCCACCTTGTTGGTTTCTAGGGTGCTGATCAACTCTGGGTCATTGGGCAGGTTGACGACGATCTGACCGTTGCCCTCGGGGTCGGTAAAGCGAGCGCGGGTGCGATCGGAGCTGATGTTGACGCGTTCGATCTGATTCTTTTGCACCGCATCTAAAAATTGGCTGTAGCGCCAGGTCTGGGTTTCGGGGCCAGAACCGTCAAAAATGGCCGTTGCCAACGCTATCACTACAACGACCAGCAGGGCGTATAAGCCTGCGTTTCTCCACCGTTTGTTCACCGGGCTAATGCCTCCGCTAATGTCTTGGGATGAACCGCTTCTAAGGGATTGTCTTTCTGGGACTGAACTTAAAGCAAGCCGTAATAATTAGAAGGATATTAACTTATGTTAACGTCATCTGTCGGAATGGGCTAATGGGATATCAATTTTGATGTCGAGCTGAGGGCTTAGTTTGCCCTAAAGGCCACCCGCAATGTCGCTAGGGCGGGGTGTTGCGGGTTAAACTCCAGTCTACTGCGATCGCCCAGTCCTGTGTGCCCCACCACGGTGTGAATCGGCACCACCTGCACCCCTGAGTTGCTGTAGGCCAATGCCTCAAAGGTTTCAATTAAGTGAGTATCCCAGGGCGTTTCCCGAATCAGCTCTCCCCGGTGGAGCAGGTGATTCGTTAAGTGCAGACGAGTGACTCCAGGCAGGAGCCCTGCCCCGAGGCCAGGGGTATGCCACTGCCCCTGGGCCCAGCCCCAGAGGTTGCCGGTGCTGGTTTCCAGCCACTGGCCCCGGACATCGACCAGAATGGCTTCGCGGGCACCGTGTTGCTGGGCCGCCTGTAGGGCTAGCCAGGCCCCCAGGTAGTTGCCGGTTTTGTAGCCGGGCAGTGATCGCCTGTAGGTTTCCCCCTTAGCGACCCAGGCCACAATGCCCTCGGTCTGCGTCTGATCTAAATCTGGGGGTAGATTTCGCCCCGTCACCAGGGCGCGACCGTCGGGGAAGACGGTGATGCGTAGAACCGGATATTCATTTAATAGTGTCTCAGCCCCCTGGCGGACAAACTGCCAGTCGGGGCGAGGCCAGCCAAAGTCTTGGAGAGCCTGGGTGAGGCGCTGCTGGTGGGCCTGCCAGTGGGTGAGGGGGTGGTCAAGGCTAGGGCCGTAGACCCGCAGGGTGGTGAACACCGTCGCGCCGTAGAGAAAGGCGGGGTCGTTGACGGCCAGGGCAATCTCTGGCCCTGGGTAAAGCTGTCCATCGAACCAGTAGGGCATAGAAAGGGGATGATGGGTACAGAAGCCGCTGAGCTATGATACTGGCGTTTAGTCTACGTTCGCCCTTCTGGGCGGGTCTTGACCATCGCCCGTCTGGGCCAGTCTTTGACCATCTCCCCTATCTTCCCCAAGCCGATGACCCAGGGCATTACGCTATTTTTCTCCTACTCCCACCAAGATGAGGCCCTGCGAGACGAGCTGGCCAAGCACCTCAGCCTGCTAGAGCGCCAGGGGGTGCTGAGCAGTTGGCACGATCGCGCCATTACCCCCGGCAGTGAGTGGGCCGGGCAGATCGACCACTATCTGGAGCAAGCCCAGATCATTCTGCTGCTGGTCAGTTCAGACTTTTTGGCCTCTAACTACTGCTACGACATCGAGCTGGGCCGCGCCCTGGAGCGCCACGAGGCAGGGGAGGCGGTGGTGGTGCCGGTAATTTTGCGATCGGTGGATTGGCAGGGGGCACCGTTTAGGCGGCTGCAAGCCCTGCCCAAGAACGGCGAGCCTGTGACGGCCTGGGGCGATCGCGACGCAGCCTTTACCGATGTTGCTAAAGGTATTCGCAAAGTTGCTGCATCACTGCACAGCCAGATAGTAGAAAAGCCAGCCCCGGCGGCTGCCCCCCAAGCTGATGCTAAGGCCGTAGCCCAGGAAATGCCTGAGCCCCCGCCCCAAGACCTCGAAATTCCTACAGGTCAGATACCTCTGTCGTCGCCCTTCTACGTAGATCGGCCCCCCATTGAAGCCGACTGCTACCGCGCTATTGCCCAGCCCAGCGCCCTAATTCGCATCAAAGCGCCGCGCCAGATGGGCAAGTCGTCGCTAATGGCCCGCATATTGCACCACGCCAGTCAGCATGGACATCGGACTGTCAGCATTACCTTCCAGGAAGCCGAGAGTGATGTATTTGCCGAGTTAACCGGCTTTTTGCAGTGGTTCTGTGCGACGGTTGCTGACTCTCTAGATCTGCCTGACCAGCTTGAGCAGCGCTGGAGCGGCCCTTTAGGCACTAAACAAAAGTGCAGCAAATATTTTGCCAACTACATTCTGCCCAGCCTCAATGGCCCCTTGACCCTGGGACTAGACGAGGTGGATTTAGTTTTTCAATACTCTGAGATTGCGGCGAGCTTCTTTGCTCTGCTGCGTGCCTGGAATGAAAAACGCAACGACCCCCTCTGGCAGCGGTTGCGACTGGTTATTACCCACTCTAAGGAGGTGTACGTTCCTCTCAAGATCAACGAGTCACCTTTTAACGTAGGTCTGGCTGAAGAGCTGCCCGAGTTTACCCCAGCCCAGGTTGATGAACTGGCCACCCGCCACGGCCTTCATCTAGGGAATGACATTAAACCGCTGATGCAAATGCTTGGGGGACACCCCTATCTAATTCGCTTGGCCCTATATCACTTGGCTACCCAGCACTATACCCTGCCAGAGTTACTCGCCATTGCCCCTACCGAAGAAGGCCCCTATGCCGAACACCTGCGGCGACATCGGCAAAACCTGGAAGAAAGTCCCGATCTGCTCGCCGCCATGCGGACGGTGCTCCAGAGCGAGGGCCCGGCCAAGGTAGATAGCAAAGCAGCCTTCCGCCTTCAGAGCATGGGAGTGGTCAGGTTTCGCCAAAACCGGGTAGAACCGCTGTGCGACCTCTACCGGATTGCGTTCCGGGAACACCTCATATAGGCATCCCTAATCTGTACAATGCTTTGCTGAAGAATCTTTTCTCGAACGCGCTCAGCAGTTTTAGCATCTAGCTTCTTGAGATATTTGACCGCCCGTTTACTGAATCGAACCTCCATGCTTCACCCAATTGGTTAGATCAATCCACTCTTCTGTACCAGAGGCTTCAGGGCTACCGAGGGCGGTGTCTATCTCAGTCTGCTCGTCATCGCTGACGTAGGGCATAAAGAGCTGACAGAGGTTTAAGCGCTCTTCTCGCAAGACTTCTCGCAGGCTTTCTTTGATCAGGGCTTTGAGGGTTTGAAGGTCAGCAAAACTTGTAGATTCCATTGGGGTTTCTCTAGGCCATGGATGTCTTGTTGGGGCACCAGGTGCGCTTAGGCTGAGTTTGGGCTGGTTAACGTTATAGGTGGCCAAACTCACCATAGCATCAGTGCTGGTCTAGCCGTAGATGCTGCATGGGTCTACCGACTTAGCGAGGCCCATGAATTAAATGAAACCTAGCATTGCTGGCCTCCTGTGAGAAAACCACTTAAGATTTGGGGAAATAGCCTAACCCTATAGCCCCAGCACCATGACCGCACCCTACCAAGTCGGGGGTGGGCTGCCGCTCAATGCCCCCACCTATGTAGAACGCCAAGCCGACCAAGACTTCTACGATGCTCTTCGGCAAGGCGACTATTGCTACGTGCTCAACTCGCGCCAGATGGGCAAAACCAGCCTGCGCGCCCGCACGATGGCGAGGCTCCAGGTCGATGGGGTAGCCTGTGCAGCCCTGGATCTGGCGGAAATTGGCACCGAACAGCTCACCCCCACCGAGTGGTATGCCGGACTGGTAGATTTGCTGGCAGAAGCCTTTCAACCGCAGTTGGCTGAGTTTGACCTGGGCACCTGGTGGGAGGCCCAGCATCCGCTCTCCCCGGTGCAGCGGTTTGGTAAGTTTTTGCGAGAAGAACTGCTGGCGCGGGTGACTCAGCCGATTGTGATTTTCATCGACGAAGTTGATAGTGTGCTGAGCCTGGGGTTTCGCCACGACGACTTTTTTGCCCTGGTGCGCGAATGCTACAACCGCCGCACCGACCAGCCCGCCTACCGCCGCCTGACTTTTGCGCTGCTGGGGGTGGCTACCCCGGCAGACCTAATTGAAGACAAAGATCGTACCCCCTTTAATATCGGCAGATCTATCCAGCTAACAGGTTTTACCCCAGAGGAAGCCCAGCCTCTGGCCAATGGGCTGGCCGGAGTAGTGGCCAACCCCCAGGATGTGCTGGCGGAGATTTTGCACTGGACAGGGGGACAGCCCTTTCTCACCCAAAAGCTGTGCGATGCGGTAGTACAGACCGCCCCGGCCACCGAGCCGCTGCCTACAGTCAGCACCGAAGCGGTAGCCCACCTGGTGCAGACTTACCTGGTCGATCACTGGGAGTCGAACGACGACCCGCCCCACCTGCGCACCATTCAAGACCGCATTTTGAACAACGAGCAGCGGGCCAACCGGCTGCTGGGGCTGTACCGCGAGATTGTGCAGCAGGGCAGCATTGCCTACGACGGCAGCCCCTCCCAGGTGGAGCTGCGGCTGTCGGGGCTGGTGGTGGAGCGGCAGAATCGGCTGGAGGTGTATAACCCCATCTACCACCGGGTGTTTGACGAGGGCTGGGTGGCCCAGGCCTTTACCAAACTGCGGCTCTATGCGACGGCGATCGCTGCCTGGGAAGCCTCTAACCGCACCGATGACAGCCACCTGCTCCAGGGCGAGGCACTCAATAAGGCGCTCGTCTGGGCTGAAACCCGTACCCTGGGCCGCGCCGACTACCAGTTTTTGGTGGAGAGCCAAAAACTGAGCCTGCGGCAAGAGCTAGCTTCAATGACTCAAGAGCTGGCGACCCGTACCTTAGACCTGGAACGGGTGAACGAAGAACTAGAACATTCGCAACGGTCTTTGGTGCGCAATCAGCGACGAACGGGCTGGCTGGTAGGCCTTGGGGCGGCGGTTTTGGGTCTCTCATTAGTGGGGGCTGGGATCGCTACTCATAGGGCTGGGGTGGCTATTGCCCAGGAGAGAAAGGCCAATGAGGCGGCTCAAGTGGCCAAGTTAGATCGGCGATTATCGATCATTCCCCGAGTTGAAGACGGCTTGGGTGTTGTGGGCCTGCAATTTGAGAAAAAAGGCTTAGTGGCGCAGCGCAACGCGTTAGAAAACCAAAACACCGATTTAGAAGCGGCTAACCGCCAGGCTAGCCAGCAAGTAGAAACCGCCGAAGCAGCTAGCCGCGATGCTTTAGCTCAGTTCGCTCAGGTGAATGGGCAACTGGAAGATACAACCCAGCAACTTAACAACAAAAATCAGCAGCTTACAAATTTGACTGGGCAAGTGTCTAGCCTGTCGCAGCAAACGGCTGGCTTAGAAGGACAGTTGACCACGCTAGAAGGCGAGGTAGGTGTTTTAGAGCAGGATCGCCAGCAAATTACCGAGGCCTTACAGCAGGCGATCGGTACGCTGGGCATTCAGCGGGTGCGGAATGTGTATTACCAGGTAGGTGGCTTTGATAATGCCATTGACTACCTCAAGGGCAGCCGCGACAGAGCCTACGAAATACAAGACCTGCGGGGGGCAGGCTATGCCAACGGCAACCTGGGCGCGGTGTACACTGCCCTAGGCAACTACACCCTGGCCACCGAGCACCACCAAGAACACCTAAAAATTGCCCGACAGGTCCAAGACCGCCAGGGCACCATGCAGGCCGAGGGCAACTTGGCGGAGGTGCTATATCGCCAGGGCCGCTATCAGGACGCTATACCCACCCTAGAGCAATACCTGGCCACCGCCAGGGCCAACCAAGATCGGCTAGAAGAGTGCCGCGCCCTGGCAATTTTGGGTCGCACCTACCTGGGAGTGGGCCAACCCGACAAAGCCCTGGAACTCCATCAGCAGAGTCTGGCCCTAGCCAAAGACGTGGTGAAAGACAAACGGCTGGAGGGGGAAGTGCAGAGCTACATCGGCGATGTGTATTTTTTTCGTGCTGATTACCAGACCGCTCTGACCCACTACACCGAGCATATGGAAATTGCCACCGCCATTGACGACAAGCTGGGCATTGAAGAAGCCCACCGCAACCAGGCTAAGGTGTAAGTAGGTGGACACAATTAAATTCAGCATGTAGTTGGAGCTTAAGGGGCTGAGGCCCCTTTTTGGAGGTGTTCCCCCCAAACCCTAAGCCAAATAATTCTGTCCATGTACTTATCGTGCAATCGGCCCTCTGGAGAAAGCGATTGAGGGCTACACAGCAAGCCTAGCCGTTGCAGAAGAGATCACAAACCGTCAGGGGCAAGCGGCAGCATTGACAGGCCTGGGAGAAATTTATTTAGCTACCTATGGCCACGAAAGCGCCCTAGAAACCTATACCGATGCCCTGGCTCTGGCGCGGGAGATCGACGACCGGGGCAACGAAGCTCAAATCTTGAACCGTATTGGACAGGTGTTTGACCGGCAAAGCCAGTACGAGGAAGCCCTGGCCCGCTACCAGGAAGCGAACAAAGTTTATCAGGAGGTGGGCGATCGCGCCGGGGAAGGGGCCACCCTCAACAACATTGGCGCGGTCTACGACAACCAGGGCAACTACCCCGAGGCGCTGCGCTTCTACGAAGAGTCCCTGGCGATTCTTCGGGAGGTGGGCGATCGCGCCGGGGAAGGGGCCACCCTCAACAACATTGGCTTGGTCTACGACAACCAGGGCAACTACCCCGAGGCGCTGCGCTTCTACGAGGAGTCCCTGGCGATTCGTCGGGAGGTGGGCGATCGCGCCGGGGAAGGCACCACCCTCAATAACATTGGTTCAATTTATTGGAGTCAGAAAGCTTATGATGAGGCGCTGCGCTACTACGAAGAAGCTCTAGCGATTCGTCAAGAGGTGGGCGATCGCGCTGGGGAAGCCAACACCATTGGCAACATCGGCACCACCTACGCCCGACAGGGTCGCACCGATCTTGCTCTAATCGAAATGCAGCAAGCCTTCAATATCTACCGTTCCATCGGGTCTCCCCCCGGCGAAGAGTGGACCGCTGGCTGGATTCGTGGATTGTTAAATAGCCTACGGGAAGCGGGGAATCAGGCCGAATACCAGCGCCAGTGCCAGCAAACGGCTACCATCGCCAGCCTGCCCATCACCGAGTGGTGCCCATAGTGGGGTGATGGGGTCGTGGGGTGGTGAGTAGGCATAGAATGGTATCTAATTCCTGCAACGATCTAGAACGTCGGTAAAGATCCCAGGGTTCTGTCCTGGGATATGCCCAATTCATGGCCAATCAGCCCCAGAACCCTGGGATCTGGACTCACTATACCGGGGCTCTGGCAGCCTGCGGCAACCTTTCTAAAAACCGTCCTTAACTGTGATGGCCTCCTCATCCCCACGACAGACCGGAGATTCCTATGCCTCCAGCGGCGATCGCCCCTCCTGACAAAGCAGCCCCTCTCCTCTTTGAAGGTCTCACCTGGCGAGAGTTCAAAGCCGTTGAGCAGTTGCTAGATCGCCCTGGCTACCGGCTCTCATTTTTAGATGGCATTTTGGAGATTCGGCGCATGCCAGGGGAACCCCACGAAACGGTCAAAAAGCGCATTGCTGCCCTGCTAGAGCTTTACCTGCTCATGGCTGGGTTTGACTTTACCCCCACCGGCTCCATGACGCTTGAAAGTGAAGGCGGGGCCGTCAAGCGCGAGGCCGATGAGTCTTACAAACTGGCCCCCGGCCGCGATCGCCCCGATTTGGCCATTGAAGTGGTGTTTTCTACCGGCGGCATCGATAAGCTAGAAGCCTATAGGCGATTAAAGATCAAAGAAATCTGGTTCTGGGAAGACGGGGTCTTAGAGGTCTACCACCTGCGCGGTGAGAACGAGGCTCTGAGCTATGAAAAAGTCGCCACCAGCGAAGAGGTGAGCGGCATCGATCTGCCCCTGCTGCTGCGCTGCGTCAATATGGCAAATCACGTTGAGGCGGTTAAAACGTTTCAGCGATCGCTGCGGTTCTAAACCTATCTGTATATCACCAAACCTATAGCGAGGCGCTGCACATCAACGAGCAAGCCCTAGCGATTCGTCGGGAGGTGGGCGATCGCGCCGGGAAATCAGCGACTTTGTAGAATATTGGTACCTTCTACGCCAAATAAGGCAAGTTTGAACAGGCCTTGGCTAACCTCCAGCAAGCAGTTGCGATCGCCCGCTCCCTTGGCATCCCTCCCTACGAAACCGGCATTAGCCAGTGGATTCGCGATGTATTGACGGCCATTCGTGATCAAAACGGCCAGGCCGAATACCAGCGCCAGTGCCAGCAAACCGCCGCTACCACCGACCTGCCCATCACCGAGTGGTGTCCTTAGCGGGCTAGTGAGTAAGCCTAGAATGAAGCTATATCCTTAGCCTGTCCAACAGCCTATGGCAACCTCCCTAGAAGATGCTCTCAACACCGTTGGCTAGCTCACCCTAGAGCAACAGACCATGCTGGTTGAAATTGTTCAAAATCGGCTGGTAGACGCTCGTCGTCAGGAAATTGCCACTGATGCCAGAGCATCCCTAGCGGCTTTTCATCGAGGAGAATTGCCAGCCCAGGTGGCCGAAACACGCTCCGGCAAATGGAGGTGGATGCATTCGCTCCACAGTCGTTTGGCACCGTGAAGACAGCTTCAAAGCCCTTTTCTAATCGGGGTTTGTACGGATAACTACCCCCCCTGCTGGAGGTATTGCAGAATGCCGCGAGCGATGGCCTGGGCCATGGTTTCGCGCCAGGCCGGGTCAGCCAGGCGAGGGGCATCCTGGGCACCGGTGACAAAGCCGGTTTCCACCAGGGCTGCGGGCATGGTGGTTTGGCGGAGCACGTAGAAACGGGCCTGCTTCACGCCGCGATCGCGCATGCCGGTGGCCGCTAGCATACTGGCCTGGAGGGTGGCCGCCAGCCGCCGTCCGCTTTCCGAGGCGTAGTACGACTCGATGCCGTTCACGTCGGGGCGGCTGAGGCTAATACTGTTGGCGTGAATGCTCACGAACAAATTTGACCCCGCTCGGTTAGCGATATCAGCCCGGGTTTGGAGGTCAACCGCCACGTCTTCGCGGCGGGTCATCACCACCACCACGCCCTGGCTCTCCAACAGCTCAGCCACCCGCAGCGAAATGGGAAAAATCACCTGCTTTTCTTGCAGACCACCAATGCCGACCGCCCCAGGGTCGCGGCCCCCGTGGCCGGGGTCGATGGTGACCACCACCCGCCCATTGGGCACCGTAGTGGGCACCGTGGGTAGGGCTGGAGACGGGGTCGAAGGCGTTACCGATCGCGTGGGGGGCGGCGTGGGGTTGGTCGGTTGGGGGGCCTGGGCCGTAGGGGGCGGCGTGGCCGGAGCAGCGGGAGCAGCGGCCAGGGGAGGCGGCTCATCGATCACGCTGCTGATCGGCACCCCGCTGGGGGGCAGCACAATCACGCCGCTGCTATTGCGCAGGGCGCGCCAGTCGGGGCTGGTGGGGCCCAGCTGGAGGGTAATCCGGGTGGAGGTAGGGCTGGTGGGCTGCTGGGTCACCTCCCAGGTGGTGATGCTGTAGCGGTAGTTGGGCAGGTCGTCGGGGCGAAAGTTACCGGCTACGGCGGTATTGGGCAGGTCGATGATGGCAAAGCGGTTATCGGCACCGTCACGGGTGATTTCCACCGTGGGCGTGGGCACGGTACCGCTCATCTGGATCAAAAAGCCGTCACCCGTGGTCACAACCCCGTTGAGGATAGCCGCCGCCCCAGTGCCCGTATTGCCCTGGACTCGATTGGCGGTGGCGGTGGGGGCCGGCAAAGCCCCGGTGGGGGGGGCGGTTCCCTGGCTCAGGGGCGGCAGTTGCACGGCCCACTGGTTGGGGCGAACGCCCTGTACCCGCACCTCCTGAGGGTTAAGGCTGTAGCCCGGCGAAAGTTCGATTACCAGGCGGGCGGTCTGCTGGTCAAACTGACCGGCCCGCACTTCTCGCACCTCGCCACCGACGACTTGGCTGGTGCTGGTGTGGCCCAACTGGGTATTGGGAAGATCTACCACAATTCGGGTGGGGTTAACCAGCAACTGGGCCCGGGGTTGCACCTGGGCATCGGTGGTGAACACCAGTTGATTGGTTTGGGCATTGAACCACCAGTACTGAAGGGTGGCCGCCTGGGCCGGGGCCGTCACCATCACGACACCGAGCGTTGCGAATACCCCTGAGGTGAGTCCCAAGGCGAGCCACTTCGACTCCATAAGCACGACCAAAACATAAGTCAAAGCACAGTATACCGATGGGGGGCAAGGTGGCATCCGTAAACCACGGGTTCTCATCAGAAATTCTGGAACGGTAGCGCCAGGGCAATGATAGTATAGGTGTACCAAATCTCTCGATATCACTCCCGCTACCCTTCTTCGACACCATGCTCGACCTGATGAAGCTGGCCCGACAGATGCAGGGCATTAGCCAGCACCTCAGCCAGGAGGCGGTCGCTGCCCAGGAGCGGGTGGCTCAGGCTCGTCGCCTGCTGGCGATCGCCGCTACCCGTCAGGCCGAGCTCGTGGCCCTGGCCACCACCTGGGGCGACCGGGCCCCCTTTACCGCCGCCCAGCCCACGGAACCGCTGACGGCCCGCACCGCCGTGTCTACCGCCCCCGTCGCCCACACGGTGATCGCCACCGACGGGTCACAAATTTCCCCCAGCCACCACGAGATTGCCTACTGCTACTTAATCAACGTGGGCCGGGTGGTGCTCCACTACGGCCAGGGGCGGTTTCCCTTGCTCGATAGCCTCCCGGAGGTGGTCTATCGGGCCGAAGATCTTTACCTATCGCGCCAGTGGGGCATTAGCACCGAAGAGTGGATGGGCCATCGCCGCACCGTAGCTGAGGCCGTGGTCATGGCCGAGCTCGGGGAAGCCGTCCACGACAGTCTAATGGCCACCGATCTGATGGCTGACGATCGGATGACAGGCGAGCTGCCGCCAGAACCAAGGCCCGCCCCCGTACCCGTCCTAGCTCTGGTAGACGGATCCCTGATCTACTGGTTTTTAGAGGCCCTGCCCGCCGAAGCCCGCGATCGCATCCTGCCCCCCATCCTAGAGGCCTGGGAGCGTCTGCGGCAGCGGGGTATTCCCCTGGTGGGCTACCTCAGCGCCAGCCGCAGCAGCGAGGCGATGAATTTTTTGCGCTGGGCAGCCTGTCCCTTTCCCCAGCCCGACTGTCAGACCCACTGCGGCAGCGGGGACGGCAACCAGAGCGATCGCGCCCCCTGCGGTCGCTTTTTGCCCCTGCGCGATGCCACCTTTTGGGCGACTGAGTTGGCGGTTGGCGATCGCAGCCCCTTCTGGCGCAGCACGGCCAGCATTTTAGATCTTTACAACGACCACCGGGTGTACTTCTGTTACCTCAACGTGGGCCCCGAGGTGGCGCGGGTCGAGGTACCCCAGTGGGTGATGGAAAACGACGCCCTGTGCGCAGGGGCCTTGCGCATGGTGCTAACCCAGGTGCAGAAGGGCTACGGATATCCCGTCGCGTTGGCCGAGGCCCACAACCAGGCGGTGGTGCGAGGGGGCGATCGCAGCCGCTTTTTTGCCCTGCTAGAGCAAGAAATGATCCGCGCCGGGCTCAAAAACGTCGGCACCTCCTACAAAGAGGCCCGCAAGCGCGGCAGCATTGCCTGAATTGGCCCCAATCCAGGCCACCCCCGTAGGGGCAAACCGATCGGTTCGCCCCATCCCTGCCGTGGGGGAATTTGCGTTGGGTGGCAGGCTCGATACCAAGGCAGGGGCAGACACGTGGGTCTGCCCCTAAGGGGTTTGATCGTTTAGGTGGGGTGCATGGATGCCAGGATTGTGGCCATCCTGTCCCTATCTCCGCCTAAACCCTAGACCGCTACCAACCCCCGGTGGCGCAGCAGCGCCTGGGTGCTAGGCTCCCGCCCCCGGAAGGCCTTAAACACCTCCATGGGGTGGCGACTGCCGCCCAGGGCCAGCACCGTATCGCGGAAGCGGTGACCGGTCTCGGCCATGGCCGCCTCATCATCCAGTCCGGCCTCCTCAAAGGCCTCAAAGGCATCCGCGCTCAGCACCTCAGCCCAAAAATAGCTGTAATAGCCCGCCGCGTAGCTCCCCGCAAAAATATGGGTAAAGGCGCAGAGAAACGCATCCTCTGGCAGTGGGTCGAGAATGGAAGACTGCGCCGCAATCCGGCGGTTAACCTCAGCAATGGTTTCGCCACGGCCGGGGCGATAGCGGTGGTGCAGCTCAATATCTGTCCAGCCAAAGCGCACCTGGCGCAGAATGGCGCTGCCGGTCATAAAGGTGCGCGCCGCCACAATCTTTTGGTAGAAGTCTTCGGGTAGGGGCTCACCGGTTTCGTAGTGGCGGGCCAGGGTCAGCAGGGTATTGCGGTGGTAGCACCAGTTCTCCATAAACTGACTGGGCAGCTCGACCGCATCCCACTCCACATTGTTAGTGCCCGCGGCCCCGGTAAAATCTACCTGGGTCAGCATGTGCTGTAGACCGTGGCCAAACTCGTGGAACAGGGTTTCTACGTCTCGAAAGGTCATCAGGCTAGACTTGCCATCGACGGGGGGAGCCTGGTTGCACACCAGGTAAGCCACCGGCAGCCGCACCTGATCATTGAGCTTGCCCCGGTTGATGCAGTCATCCATCCAAGCGCCGCCGTGTTTTTCGGCGGGGCGGCTGTAGGGGTCGAGGTAGAAGTGCGCCATGGGATCGCCACTGCTGTTGCTCACTTGGAAGTAGCGCACGTCGGGGTGCCACACCGGCGCTTCGCCATCGGCGGGGGTGATGGTGACATCAAAGATGCGATGGGCCAGGGCAAACAGGCCATCTAGCACCTGGGGCAGGGGAAAGTAGGGGCGCAGTTCTTCGTCGTTGAGGCCATACTGCTCTTCGCGAATGCGCTCGGCCCAAAAGGCCATATCCCAATGGGTGAGGCTGTCGGCTTCAGCCGCCCCCTTCGCCTTGGCAAAGGTTTTCAGATCATCCAGTTCCTTGACAGCGGTGTCGTAGCTGGCGACCCGTAGTTCGCCCATCAGTTTATCGATCGCATCGACGGAGTGGGCCATTTTGCGGGCTAGGCTCAGCTCAGCATAGGTGTCGTAGCCCAGCAGGTTGGCCATGTCGTGGCGCAACTCGAGGATCTTTTCAATGTTGGCACTGTTGTCGAGGTCGCCGTCAGAGGCGCGGGTGACAAAGGCGCGGTAGAGCTGCTCGCGCAGGTCGCGACGGCGGCTGTGCTGCATAAAGGGGCCAAAGCTGGGGTAGTCGAGGGTAATGCGCCAGGGGCCAGCCTCGGGCGTAGCGCTCTCTGATCCGGCATCGCGAGCAAGTTGGGCGGCCAGGGCCAGCAGGCTGGGGGGCAGCCCGTCGATTTCCGCCGCAGTGGTGAGGGTAAAGCTAAAGGCTTTAGTGGCATCCAGCACGTTATTCGAGAACTTGGTGGTCAGCTCAGCCAGACTCTGCTGAATCTCGTTGAACCGATCCTTTTCAGCCCCCTCGAGGCCCACCCCAGACAGCTCGGCCTCACGAATAGACGATTCCACAATGCGCTGCTGGGCGGGGTCGAAGCTGGCCCAGTCAGCACTGGCTCGCAGCTGCTTAAAGGCGTTGTAGAGTGGCTTGCTCTGGCCCAGAGCCGTGGCAAACTGCACCAGGGCAGGCTGCACCTCTTCGTAGGCGGCCCGTAGTTCAGGGCTATTTTTGACCCCCATCAGATGGCCGACAATGCCCCAGCTCCAGCCCAGTCGTTCTTCTAGGCGAGTGAGGGGATCGACCAGGCCCGTCCAGGTGGGAGACACCCGCACCTCCAGTTCCGCCAAAGCGGTGGTCAGGTCGTCGATCAGTGCCGTAATGCCCGGCACTATGTGGGCGGTCTCAATGCTGTCGAAGGGGGGTAGACCGGCACCAATGAGAAGCGGATTTTGAACGATGGTGGTAGCTGTCATAGTTACAGAAGTAAGCGAGGGAGGAGGGGACAAAAACGTACGAAACATTGAGCCAAAGCCGCGATCGCAGGTACCGACGAGGGTAGCGATCGCAAAGCCGTTGGCGCTGCCTAGGGATAGTGGCTTGAATAGGGGGCGAACTTAAATCTAGGCAGAGTTGTTATGAGTTTGATTTGTGGTGTATCGCAATTTGCCATAGCCCACACTTTTTAAAAGGCTAAGCTGTCAATTACCATAGCCTTTATTTGAAAACTGATCCGATTTCTGTCGAACAGCAATTGTAAATTCAAAAATTCTAGGGGCTGAAACCCTTGATACCTCGTTCAGATCAAGTTCCATTGATGGGCATTGATCGGCTAAAACGCCGTAAACTCGTTCCGAATTTATTTTTGCT
>Ga0169931_10005084_pt1 | contig 20208 bp, 18 predicted proteins | sample Kivu_15m_20L_FD_129675 | JGI IMG/M metagenome (GOLD analysis project Ga0169931, IMG submission 129675) | Freshwater microbial communities from Lake Kivu, Western Province, Rwanda to study Microbial Dark Matter (Phase II) - Kivu_15m_20L... | ecosystem: Environmental > Aquatic > Freshwater > Lake... | reverse complement strand
CAGCGTCAAAGTCAGCATCAGAAGCGAAGTTGAGCAGCGAAAAACCAATGCTCGGGATATCTTCCATTGCCCCTTCCACTGCGGCTGACATGGTGCCGCTGTAGAGCACATTGATGCTTGAGTTGGCCCCGTGGTTGATGCCTGATACCAGCAAGTCCGGCTTCCGCTTCAGGACATTGTAAATAGCCAACTTCACACAGTCCACCGGAGTGCCTGTGGTACTGAAAGCGCGCACACCCTGAACAGGATATTGTTCTTCTTTCACTCGCAAGATGCCATGTATTGTCACAGCATGGCCCATACCGGATTGGGGTTTGTCCGGTGCCACCACCACCACATCTCCGAGGTGTTTCACTGCACTTACCAGTGCGACAATCCCTTTGGCAAACACGCCATCGTCATTGGTTACCAAAATCAAAGGTCTTTTGTTGGGCATAATCCGGCTCGGTTTCGGAGCCAAACTTAGCCCAACATTGCGTCATGGTAGGGTTGTTTTTTCGCTAACGGAGGCAATATTTTCAACGGCCCCACGTACTTTAGCCGTCATGACCCGACTGATAGTTTTTGCCCTGTTTTGCTTCTCGTTTTGCGGGGTCAAAGCCCAAGAAGTGGATGCGGTGTTGGCTTTGTTCGATATCAAACAGGTGAATAACAGGGTAGAAGTAACGGTAGCCATCCGCGGAGGGGCCTCCTGTAATGGTGTACAACTCGAAAGAAAAGCACTTAACAACGAATTTGAAGTAATCGACAGTTACCCCGGCACCTGCGGAGGCACCGCTTTTACAGAGTACTATTACCTCACAGATAGCCAACCGATTGAAGGTGCTTGGTCCACTTACAGGCTTCATTTGGGACAAGTGGGATTGTCTGAAGAAGTCTTATTCCTGTTTGTGCCGTCAGATGAATCTAAGATAACCGTCTATCCCAACCCGGCCTTGGCAGTGCTGCATGTCTTTGTTGAGAACACTGAATATCGCTCCGCTGACTTCGAGGTCATCTGCAGCTCGGGAACACCTGTTCTCAGCGGCAGTTTTCGCGCTGAGCGTCACTCCATCGACTTGCCTACTTTGAGGCCGGGTGTTTATTATTTGCGCTTGGTTTTCGATAACGGTGAACTTCGCTTCAAGCGCTTCATCGTGAATTGATGATGGCGTGCGGCCTACATTTGTCGCCATGCCTTTGAAGGTTCAAATTCGCGTTTCTCCGGCCGATGCGGCCAATCCCCGTGTCTACGAAGCTCTTTTTCTGAAAGAAGCGGGACTAACAGCCAATTCTCGAGTTGTATTGCGCAAGCGCTCAATAGATGCCAGACAGCGTCAAGTGTGGATTAATCTGACTGCTGATATCTATTCTTCCGGAGAAACTGAAGGGGAAGTCCATTTCAGAAAAGCATACCAACAAGTGGCCCACGCACCGGTCGTGCATATCATTGGGGCGGGCCCGGCCGGTTTATTTGCAGCCTTGCGGTTGCTGGAAGAGGGATACAAGCCCATCATCATCGAGCGCGGCAAAGACGTCAAAAGCCGCAGACGCGATTTGGCCCTTTTAACCAAAGAACACATCGTCAATCCCGAGTCCAACTATTGCTTTGGAGAAGGCGGAGCAGGCACCTACTCAGATGGCAAGCTCTACACTCGGAGCACCAAGCGCGGTGATGTGGACAGAATTCTACACATTTTTCAAGAACACGGTGCCGATCGTTCCATCCTCATAGATGCACATCCGCACATTGGCACCAATAAGTTGCCGGGTATTATTGAGTCCATACGTCATACCATTATGGCCCATGGAGGGGAGGTGCGATTCGGTCAAAAACTTACTGATATTTATTTGAAAAACAATAAAATAGTGGGTATTGAGTTGAATGAAAACTCCAAAGAGTCGTGCAGTCGGCTGGTACTGGCCACGGGGCATTCAGCTTCAGATATTTATTATCTTTTTCATCGCAAGGGTCTCTTGTTAGAAGCAAAAGAATTTGCCCTCGGGTTGAGGGTTGAGCATCCGCAAAGTGTCATAGATAGCATTCAATACCATTGCGAAGTTCGCGATGAGAACTTGCCACCTGCTTCCTACAATTTGGTAGAACAGGTAAGGGGTAAGGGAGTCTATTCATTTTGCATGTGTCCGGGAGGAGTAATTGCTCCTTGCGCTACTGACAAGGAGGAAGTGGTGACCAACGGTTGGTCGCCCAGTAAGCGAAATAATCCATTCGCCAACAGCGGCATGGTGGTCACAGTGGATGCCGAAACGCGCAATGCTTTTGAGAACTTCGGCCCATTGGCAGGGCTCAAATTCCGCGAGTTCGTAGAGCGCACTTGCTGGGAAGCGGGTGGCCGCACACAAGCCGCGCCTGCCCAAAGATTAATCGATTTTATTGCCGCCCGACCGAGTGTTGATTTGCCCCCATGTTCTTATCTGCCCGGGGTGGTGGCTGCCCGTGTCGATTTGATTTTGCCTCCGGATGTCGCGCTGCGCTTGAGGGAGGGTTTTATGGCATTTGGTAAAAAGATGCGCGGTTTTCTGCATCCGGATGCCGTGGTGGTTGCCCCGGAATCGCGTACCTCTTCACCGGTGCGTATTCCGCGCAATTCATCCGGCCAACACCCCGATGTGGCCGGTTTATTCCCTTGTGGAGAAGGGGCGGGCTATGCGGGTGGCATTGTTTCGGCCGGGATAGATGGAGAGAAAATGGCCATGATGGCTGTAGAATTCACCAAAATCCAATAAAAAAGGGGAGCAATGAGCTCCCCTTTAATAATCAGATTATCAGGCTTGAATCACGGAAACCAGCCACTGACAAAATTGGTAGTCACCGTTTGTGGTTGACCATTTCCATAGGCAACCCCAATAGCACGCATAGCTTCAATTCTTTCGCTCTCCTGTTGTTGGTCTTTCACGATGTATTGCCACTCGCGTGAATCCAACTCTTTTACACGCGCAGCCACTTTAGTTGTGAAAGCTTTTACCTCACCGTAGCATGCGGCAGCGGGGTCAATAGAGCTTACGATTGCGGCTACCTCGTTTGCGGCTTCATAGCTTTGGTTTGCAGCCCAAAGTGTCTCAGCTTGGGTCATCTTGATTTTGCAATCGCGATCGATGAACTTCTTGTACATCGGGCCGGCTGCATCCATGCACTTGTTGTAGCAGTCCAAACAAACCTCGGGAACCGAAGTCAACTTGAACAGAGCTCCTTCAAAGTTATTTTGAGCGGCCAATGTTTCAGCTTCTTTGATGATGAAGTCACATCGGGTATTGTAATACTCGATAATTTTTTTCTTCCCGGCTTCAACAAAACCTTGCAGTTTTGGATCTGAAGGTTTGATGTTTTTAAAGGCAGCGTTATACGCTTTCGCTTCGTTTTCATCCACACCCTTCAGTGTCATGGTGTGTGTGGCGAATTTGGTGCCGTCAGAGCCATCACCGATTATTAACGTCACATCCAACACATAGGCGTGCATGGGTGGGGCAGAAGAGGTGATGTCTTTGCTCATCACTGCTGCATTTGCGGCCAAGTAGAATCGGGGATTGTGTGAGGCAGCTCCCATTCCATTTTGAACATGGTTGAATTGTCGAATGCCGTTTTTCGCGCGTCACTCATGTTTCCTTTATCCATCCAAAGATCATTATAGAAAACGGCCTCAATAGAATCGTTCCAAATCAATTTGAAGAGGAATGAATTTGTCCAAACGGAGTAGCCGTCTTTAGCAGCTTGATAAGCCGTTTCAGCAACTTCGATGGCGGCCTGCTGAATTTCGGCATCTTTGATAAACATCTGTGCCTTCTTGGTGGCCTGATCACGTATCAATGCAGCAGCCGGTTCATTGCTCACAAATTTGAAATTGGACACCACTACAAAAGTGTTTCCTATTAGCTCCATTCAGGCATCTGCCAAAGATGAAACTCCTCGTGAAGAACCTTTCGCAATATTGGCGGCCATTTCGGTTGCATCGTACTGGCCTCTTTCAGCCACCACACTCATATCAAATGACCCGTCCTCTTGACGATTGAACCATTTCGCAACCATTTTTTGTGCGACTTTTTCTTGGTTCAGAAACTTCTGAATGCGAAGCGGCCCTTCAAAATCCAATGAATCAAACTCGGCACCGGTTGCTCCTGAAACCACACTTTTACCGGCTTTGGCCTTGTATTTCACGTTTTTCCGATCCTCTTCTGTCAAATTGTAGTTGTACAGATTGACTGACTTGATGCCAATGTTGTGTTCATTGTATTTCTCAGGAAAGGGTGCGTTGTAAAACGAGCCCAAAACCAGTTCGGATTTTGGAAAAGTTCCTGATTCCAAAACTATAGTATGCAGCGAACTTCTTCGGTACTTGGTAGTTAGTTGGTCAGTTTTTTCCCGGGCAATCAGTCTTTGCGAGGATGTGAGAATGGTCAGTCCTGTCATTATCAGGAGCGCGGTTTTTTTCATGAGGTTAGTGGTTTTTGGTTGGTTTATGACGCAGATGGTGAAATTCGGTCGATGCCTTTGTAACCACTTGTCGGGCAAATATATAGGTTCGTTGCAATAATCAAAATTTTGTTAGACAATATGGACAGGAGCCGCTGCCGCGTTCATCGATTTGACAGCGAGTACTCAAATTGTGGCCTCAAGACCTTGAATGGTCAGCTTGCAAATCTGGACTACTTGAAACAACCAAGTGCTGCCGGAAAGTCTAAACAGCGGCTGTCGAGCCGGCTGTTTACTTGTTGAAATTGTTGGTCATCATCACTCCGATGACCCTGTCATAGCCACCAAGTGGATCATAGTTATAAGCAAAAACTTGGTACTCGTTCTCAGTGCCGAAATGGCTGCCCTCAAATGCCCGCAAGCCGGGCTTCTTATCTTTTCCCAATGTGATATAGTGATAGTTGTAATAGCCTTGCTTCATCAGTACCAAACAAGTGTATGCTTTCAGGTCGTGGTCATATGTCATGAGATAGGGCTTGCGTTGTTCATAAAGGCTGAATTGGCCGGCTACAAATACCTGCTCATCAGGCAGGGGATAAGGCGAGTCCAAACGGAAATGCACATATATATAATGTGCATCCGTACGGCTGTTCCAACCGATGGTTGAGCTTATCTCATACTTACCGTTGATATCGCGATTGCTCAAATAAGGAGAAAAAGCCAATGATTTATCATGAACATAGGCGTGAATCATGCCGTCCTGCTCTTGTTTGAACTCTTTGAGACCAAAAGATGCACTGCCAACGGTGCGCAAGTTGAGGTGTCTGAATTCTGCACCTCCTTCCATGTTGTTTTCCTCACCATAGTCATAATTGATTGTTTTGTCTTGAATGAACCGCGGTCTGAGATTGTTAATGGCATTATCCCAACGGCCATTCTGCAGGATGGTGATATGAAGGTCTGTATTGGGGCGGTCTATACGGTAATTGTCATGCTTAATGGTTACATCAATCTCTTGCATATGCCTTGCTTCAGCCACCACTGTCGGTTCCTTGATTTGCGTCACTACGCCCACCAACTTTTCGAATACCACAAAACGTAATATAGCAGCGGGTTTGTCGGGCGTTTCGGTGCGGAAAAGAACCAAGGCATAATTGCCGGAAATCCTGATTTTACAGAAATCGTTCGGAAAGACGAACTCGTAGTTGATGAATGGCACCTCGGAGCCCGATGATGCGACCACTTCATCGGGATTGTTGCGACTGAATCCTTGCATGTAGTCCATCTCAGAGAGTGACGAGCGCGTCCAATCGTGCGTGCAGTGGACCAAAGCGTATTCCATGCCCTGAGGCTTTCCCGAGATATCGTCAAAAGTCATGCGCAAGCGTTGGCCCGAATTGAGTTCGATAAAAGGAAAAACTATGTCGCTTTCGCTGCTGCGCAATTGCAGGGTGCGCAATCCGGAGTCAAGAACTTCATTCTTGAATACGAAATCAGCTTCGAGCCAAGCCGGATTATCGCTTTCCGAGGCTATTTCTTGTTTGGCAGTGGGCCCCCAGGCAGTGCCGCACGATGCGGAAAGAAAAAGAACGAGCCAACTCAAAACCAAAGGCTTCTTGAAGTGTTTTACCTCCGTTGTCTGTCGCTTTTCAAGACGTAATTTTAACTGTTGATAAGTAGAATTTTTTCTCTTGGGCGACATGAACGAAGTTATAATTTTGCCCACCAAAAGTAAAAGAACCTAATCTATGTCTAAGTCATATTCGGTGAAGAAAGGACTTGACATCAGGCTCAAAGGAGCGGCTGAGTTGAAGGCCGAAAAAGCTCCGATTGCAGAGGAATACGCTCTGGTTCCTGATGATTTTCACGGGGTAGTTCCCAAATTGTTGGTCAAAGAAGGTGATTCCGTCAAAGTCGGGACCGCTGTGTTCTATGACAAATCCGATGAGCGTGTGCGGTTTGCGTCTCCTGTTAGCGGCAAGATTGCCGAAATCGTAAGGGGGGAAAAACGCAAGATTTTGCACATCCGCATCCAACCCGACCGCATGCAGCAATTTGAAGACCGCGGACTTGTGAATGCCGTTGACCCAAAGTCTCTCATTACAAGCCTATGTGAAGCCGGAGCGTGGCCTTTGTTCCGCCAGCGTCCATTTGATGTTATTCCCAATCCGGATTCTCAGCCCAAGGCTATTGTGGTCACAGGATTTGATTCCGCCCCCTTGGCTCCCAATGCGGATTTTGCGCTTTCAGGACGTGAGTCAGATCTAGAAACCGGCCTCAAAGCCTTAGTGGTTTTGGCCAATGGCAAACCCGTTTATTTCAACAAGAAATCAGGAAGCCAAGTTGACACCAAAGTGCAAGGCGTCACAGTCAACAGCTTTTCGGGCCAACACCCTGCAGGTAATGTGGGTGTCCAAATCGCTGCCATCAGCCCGATGAACAAAGGCGAAGTGGTTTGGACGTTGGATGCGCAAACTGTTGCCATTTTGGGCCGTTTCATCAGCACAGGTCACTTGGATTTGACCCGAAGAGTTGCGCTGACCGGTAGTGAAGTAGCCAACCCAACCTATTGGGACATGTTGCCCGGAGCCAAGTTGTCATCGGTTACCGGAGGCAATATCACTTCAGATCATTACAGAACCATCAGCGGAAATGTGCTCACAGGCCATGGCCATGGAAAGGATGGATATCTGGGTTTTTATGACCATCAAATCACCGTGGTACCCGAAGGTGACGAACCCAAGTTCCTGCTGACTACCGGTTGGTTGGGAGCGGGTTTGGACAAGTTTTCGGCCTCGCGTGCATTTCCTACTTGGCTCATGCCCAAATCCAAAACATGGAAATTGGACACCAATACCAACGGAGAAGAGCGCGCATTTGTTGTGACAGGCCAGTACGAGGGTGTTTTCCCTTTCGATATTTATCCCGTTCAGTTGCTCAAAGCTGCCATCACCAACGATTTGGAAGCTCTGGAAAACTTGGGCATTTACGAAGTGGCCCCCGAGGATTTTGCCCTGTGCGAATATGTCTGCACATCCAAAATCAACTCGCAATCCATCATCCGTGAAGCATTGGATGAAGTCAGAAGAGAATGTGTTTAACAACTTAAAATTCACTCAAGTTGAAAGGCTTACATAAATTTTTAGAGACTAAAATCAAACCTCACTTTGTGGAAGGCGGCAAATTGAAGCGCTTCTATGTGGTGTATGATGGTTTGGAAACCTTTGCGTTTGTTCCTCCGCACACCACCCACCAAGGCGCGCACTTGAGAGATGGTATTGACCTCAAGAGAACCATGTTCATGGTGGTAACTGCGCTGATACCTTGCTTGCTATTTGGTATGTGGAATGTAGGGTATCAGCACTATGTTGCATTGGGGCAAGCCGCAACATTCGGTGAGCAGTTCATTTATGGCGCTATCAAAGTGCTCCCTTTGGTTATTGTGGCTTACGCCTCGGGTCTGGCAGTCGAATTTTTATTTGCCGGCATCAAAGGTCACAGCATCCACGAGGGATATTTGGTTTCGGGAATGTTGATTCCGTTGATTGTTCCGGCAGACTTGCCATTGTGGATGTTGGCCATTTCATGCATTTTCTCTGTGATTGTTGCCAAGGAAGTGTTTGGTGGAACCGGAATGAACATTTTGAATATTGCGCTCACCGCCAGGGCATTCTTGTTCTTTAGCTATCCCACCAAAATGTCGGGCAATGTTTGGGTGAGTGGCAATGCTGCAGATTTTACAGCTGACGGTTACACGGGTGCCAGCGCTTTGGGTGAGTTGGCCAATACCGTAACTACCAAAGACCCCTCCATCGTGGACCCAATCATGAAGATGTTTGAACCGGATGGCATGTACAGTATCTCCAATGCTTTCCTTGGGCTCATCCCCGGTTCGGTGGGCGAGACTTCGGCCTTGGCTTGCCTCATTGGTGCAGCTATTTTGTTGTTCACCGGCATTGCGAGCTTCCGTGTGATTGCGTCCTTCTTCATAGGTGGGTTGACCATGGCATTCATTTTTAATATGATTGGATTGAATGCATACATGACCGTTGACCCACTGCACCAAGTGATGCTGGGGGGATTTATGTTCGGTATGGTATTCATGGCTACTGATCCGGTGACAGCTGCTCAAACTCCCATGGGTAAAATTATTTACGGGTTCTTTGGAGGATTCCTTTCTATTATGATTCGCGTATTTAATCCTGCTTATCCTGAAGGTGTCATGATGGCAGTGCTGTTCATGAATGTGATGGCTCCTACCATTGACTATTTTGTGATTCAGTCTAATATCAAACGAAGACTTAAGCGCGCGGCTATTTTGGCTGCCTAAAATATTTAATACCAATAGAAATGGCATTTGATAAAAACTCCAACGCTTTCACAATCGGATTTGCCATCGTGATGGTCGTGGTTGTGGGAGTCCTGCTGTCTGGCGTGTCGTTGGGCCTGAAAGAGAAGCAGAATTTGAATGATGATATTAAGAAAAAAATGGACATTCTGGGCGCTGTTAACATCCAAAGCACCCGTGACAACGCCATTGAACTTTTCGATCAATATATAGCAGAAGCCTATGTAATCGATGCTGCGGGCCGGAAAATTGACGGAAACGCCTTAAATGTGGACATTAAAAAAGATTTTCGTGATAAGTCCAAAGCTGAGACTGATAAGCAATTCCCCATGTATGTATGTACCAAAGACGGAGCTACTTATTATGTAGTACCCATGGTAGGAACAGGACTTTGGGGACCGATTTGGGGGTTTGTTGCTCTTGAAAGTGATTTCTCTTCGATTTACGGTGCCAAGTTTGACCACAAATCGGAGACGCCCGGTTTGGGAGCCGAAATCCGAGAATTAGAATTCCAAAAGAGATTCTTTGAGTCTCGTGGAAAGAAGAAAATCAACTTCGGTGGCACCAAACTGTTTGAAGTCGTTAAAGGAGGTGCACCCGCTGAATGGGAATACCAGGTGGATGGTATCACAGGCGGCACCATCACATCTAAAGGGGTAGAAGAAATGATTATACGTACTTTCAAAGTCTATGAAGGGCACTTTAAAACTCTTAAACAATAAGCGAAATGAGTACAGAAGTAAAAACAGCTGAACCCAAGGAGTCTTTGTTCTCCAAAAAGAATAAAAAGCTTGTTACAGACCCGCTGAGCGACAACAACCCAATCACGATACAGGTGTTGGGTATATGCTCAGCCTTAGCCATTACGGTGCAGGTGCAACAAGCCGTAATCATGTCTCTTGCGGTAACTTTTGTGACCTTCGGTGGTAATGTGGTCATTTCGTTGATTCGGAATATCATACCGTCAAGAATTAGGATTATCGTCCAATTGGTTATCGTTGCCTCATTGGTGATTATTGTGAACGAAATCCTCAAAGCGTATCTTCCTGACATTAGCGAGAAGCTCTCAGTTTTTGTTGGATTGATTATCACCAACTGCATCATCATGGGTCGACTGGAAGCTTTTGCACTGGGAAACAAGCCATGGCCTTCATTTTTGGATGGTCTGGGTAATGGCTTGGGCTATTCTTGGATTCTGGTTGTCGTAGCAGTTATCCGAGAAATATTGGGATCCGGGGCAATTAGTTTCCCGGGTATTGGTCAAATTAAGTTCCTCAGCCCGGAGTTCATGGCATCTACCGGATACATGAACAACAATTTCATTATTCTTCCTCCAATGGCATTGGTCATTGTAGGAGTCATTATTTGGATTCAAAGAACCCGCAACAAATCATTGATCGAGAGTCACTAAGCGTTTTAAAGAATTGATTATGGAGACATTAAACATTTTCGTAAAAGGCATCTTCATTGAGAACATGATTTTTGCTTACTTCTTGGGAATGTGCTCATTTCTGGCCGTTTCTAAGAAGGTTAAAACAGGTATTGGTTTGGGTGCGGCTGTCGTTTTCGTTTTGGGCATAACAGTACCAATCAATTATCTATTAGAGAACTATGTGTTGAAAGAAGGAGCATTGGCATGGATGGGTGCGGAATATGCTACAGTTGATTTATCATTCCTTTCGTTCATTATGTTCATTGCGGTAATCGCTTCAATCGTACAATTGGTGGAAATGATAGTAGAGAAATTTGCTCCGGCACTTTATGGTGCTTTGGGGATTTTCTTGCCGCTGATTGCGGTGAACTGTTCCATATTGGGTGGTGCCCTGTTCATGCAGGAGCGACAGTATACATCAGTTTGGGACGCCACTTCATTTGGAGTGGGAAGCGGCATCGGTTGGTTTTTGGCCATTGTGGCCATTGCTGCCATTCGCGAAAGAATTAAATACTCTCATGTACCTGCTCCGCTTCGCGGCCTGGGCATCACATTTATTATTACCGGCCTCATGGGCATTGCCTTCATGAGCTTCATGGGTATCAACATCTGATTTCGAATCTCTCCTAAAGATTTAAGAATATGAGCGCATTAGCCATTTCCATTATAACAGTTATAGTTTTCTTACTTGTGACCCTGCTGCTGGTGGGGTTGCTCCTTTATGCCAAAGCTAAATTGTCGCCTTCAGGGAAGGTGAAAATCACCGTAAATGGTGAAAAAGTGTTGGAAGTAGATGGTGGTACTACGTTGCTCAACACCCTATCTGACAACGGTTTGTTTTTGCCCAGCGCCTGCGGTGGCGGTGGTACATGTTTGCAGTGCAAGTGCCAAGTGGACGAGGGTGGCGGCAGCATTTTGCCCACTGAAGAGCCTCACTTCAGCCGAAAGGAAATTGCCAACAACTGGCGATTGGGTTGTCAGGTAAAGGTGAACCAAGACATGGTAATCCGAGTGCCTGAGGAGGTTTTTGGAATTAAAAAATGGGAGTGCACTGTCGTTTCAAACTACAATGTGGCTTCTTTCATCAAAGAGTTTGTGGTGAAACTGCCCGAAGGAGAGAACATGCACTTTGAGGCGGGTGGTTACATTCAGGTGGACGTTCCTGCTATTACAGTGGATTTCAAAGATATTGACATAACTGCACACCCCGAGCAACACGGTCGCCCCGATGAGTTCAAAACCGAGTGGGACAAATTCAAATTGTGGGACCTGAAAATGGTGAGCAAAGAGCCTGTGGTTCGTGCGTATTCCATGGCCAACCACCCGGCAGAGGGTAATATTGTGATGTTGAACATTCGTGTGGCCACCCCCCCATGGGATAGAGCCCGCAACACTTGGATGAATGTTAACCCCGGTGTTTGCTCTTCTTATGTATTCGGTTGCAAACCCGGTGACAAGGTCACTATTTCAGGCCCCTATGGTGAGTTCTTTATCAAAGAGACCGGTGCTGAAATGATATACATAGGTGGTGGAGCGGGCATGGCACCCATGCGTTCGCATTTGTTTCACCTTTTCCACACGGTCCGCACAGGTCGTAAAGTGACTTATTGGTATGGTGGTCGCTCAAAAAGAGAGTTGTTCTATTTGGATGACTTCAAGAAAATTGAGCGTGAGTTCCCCAATTTCAAATTCTTTGTGGTACTCAGTGAGCCGCTTCCCGAAGACAATTGGACAGTGAAAAAAGACATCAACGATCCCGATGGTGATGGCTTCATTGGTTTTGTGCATAATGCGGTAATCGAAAACCAATTGAAACTGCACGATTCTCCCGAAGATATCGAGTTCTACTTCTGCGGTCCGCCCATGATGAACCAAGCGGTACTGAAGATGTGTGACGATTGGGGTGTCCCACCCGAAAACGTGGCCTTCGATGACTTCGGAGGATGATGAGAAAAAATGAAAAGCCCCCCTGCAGAAATGCAGGGGGGCTTTTTTAAGCTTGTTTTGACTTTAAAATGCCTTTGTTGTCGGTCTCCCAAGCTCCGGTATCCAATTTCCAGCGTATGATTTCCGCTGCTTTCTGCCTCTTGCGAATGCCAATAGAGTGAAGCAAGGCATCGGAATGCAAAGGAGAGGCGATGATCATGGCGTCCAACTCGCTACTCAGTTTTTCGATCTGTTCTGAGGTTAACTCTTTCCGTGTCATCGCACGGCAATGGTCACAAATACCGCATGGCTTTGCTTTTTTCTCACCGAAGTACGCCAGCAATTCGACACTTCTGCAAGTTTTCTTTTGCAGATACGCGGCCATGACTTCACTTCGTAACAGGTCGGCCTTCTTTCTGTCTCGGAAAACTGAGGGAGGCAGAAGAATGGCATCTCCGTTAGGGCGGTTTTGAGTCAATCTGAATTGGGGCTCATTGGTGGCCGGCATGAAGTCCACTATGCGGTTTTGGTGCATAAAACCCAGCATGTTTTTGAGTTTTTCGCGGTCAATGCGCAACATAACCACGGCTTTATTCTCGTCTAAGTGGGCATACAACTCGTGGATGCCATCGTAATTGCGCATCAAATGCTGAATCAAAGGCTCATAATCAGGGTAGCGAAGACGGAAGTCATATAATTGGCGCTGGTCACACACAATACGAAGTCTGGCAGACGTGCCTAATTCATCACTAATAATAAGATAGCCGCTGTTTTCCAATAGCTTGAGTGCGGGATAGACCATGGAAATGGTCCACAGGCGATGCTCGCATAATTGAGCCAATCGCAGAGGAAAGGACATGCCTACTCCCTCGTTGAAAGGCACTTGCACCTGCACACATAGCGCAGAATAAACGTTTCGGACGAACTCTATTGCAGGGTACTTTAGTTCAATTCGCCTTTTCATGTCAGCGATGTCTTTTTTCTCCCAGAGCAAGACGGCATAAGCATGTTTTCCATCGCGCCCAGCTCGACCTGCCTCTTGGAAATAGGCTTCCGGATCACCGGGCACGTCAGCATGGAGAACCAGTCGTACATCGGCTTTGTCTATTCCCATCCCAAAGGCATTGGTGGCCACCATAATGCGCCTGCTTCCGGATTTCCAATCTGCTTCAGCTTTCTTTTTCTCTTTTACCGAGAGCCCTGCGTGGTAAAAGACAGCTGTCAATTTGCGTTTGTTAAATGCGTCAGCCAACTCCTTGACTTGGCGTCTGGTGCCCGCATATACAATGGCAGGCCCTTGTATTTTAACCAACAAATCGACCATGGTTTTGAGTTTTTCCTCGGTTTGCATGACGATATACGCCAGGTTTTTCCGCTCGAAACTCATCTTGACGATGTTCTCTTCAGCAAAATGCAATTTCAAACAAATGTCTTTGGCTACACCCTCGGTGGCGGTGGCGGTAAGGGCCAAAACGGGCACCTTGGGATGGTGCTTCCTGATTTCGGCTATTTCCAGATAGGGCGGCCTGAAATCGTATCCCCACTGCGAAATGCAGTGGGCTTCGTCAACCGCTATCAGGCAAACCTTCATTTGCTTGAATGCTGCGGTGAATAGCTCGGTTTTAAGCCGTTCCGGAGAAACATACAGAAACTTAACACGGGAATCGTGGATGCAATTACCCAACAACACCTCTATTTCTTTGCGGTGCATCTCTGAGGTGATGGCATAAGCGTGAATGTTCATGCTGCGCAAGCGATCCACTTGGTCGTTCATTAAGGCGATAAGGGGCGACACTACAACGCAAATTCCCGACATGGCAAGGGAGGGCACTTGAAAACACAATGATTTGCCACCGCCCGTAGGCATGAGTGCCAAAGTGTCACGGCCTTCCATTATTTGTCTGATGACCTGCTCCTGAATGCCCCTGAAGGAATCATATCCCCAGTGGTACTTGAGTATTTCATCGGGGTTTTGACTCATTTTTTTCAGCGGGTCTTTCAGCGGGGTGAAAGGGATAAATTTGCCGAAAGATGGTGAAAATGCTATGGCTGAAAAAATACTGATAGGCAACTGGAAAATGAATAACAATAGGGAATCTGCCATGGCACTCTCACTAGCTGTCAGTGATTTCGTTAAGGACTATCGCCCTTCAGTTCAGGTGGCGATTGCTCCTTCGTTTCCTTTTCTGGCCATGGTGGGGAATGGAGTGTTGCAAGTGGTTGCTCAGAATTGCAGCGCCCACAAATCCGGAGCTTATACAGGCGAAGTAGCTACTTCAATGCTGGCTTCTGTTGGCTGTCATGCGGTTATAGTGGGCCACAGCGAACGCAGACAGTTTTACGGGGACTCCGATGAATTAGTAGGGCAGAAAGTGAGGGCTGTTTTAGATAATGAAATGAAAGCGGTGGTGTGTTGCGGTGAAATGCTTTCTGAACGCAAATCCGGAATACAAAACCAAGTGGTGGTGCGCCAACTTGAGGCTGCCCTGGCTTCAGTTACTGAAGATGAATGGCCGCAGATCATCATCGCTTATGAGCCCGTGTGGGCCATAGGAACGGGCGAAACCGCCTCACCCGAACAAGAGGGCGATATGCATGCCTTTATACGCAAATGGCTTGTTGGACGAACCAATCCGGCTATCGCATCAAGGGTGTCTATCCTTTACGGGGGCAGCTGCAATCCGTCAAATGCATCTGATTTATTCGCCACACCCAACGTGGACGGAGGCCTCATTGGTGGTGCTTCGCTGAAGGCCGAAGATTACATTTTTTTGATAAAAACACTCGACCAATTCGCCCGCAACTGAGCTATGGAGTACATCGAAGTGAATTTGACAATTTCCGATGCTGACTCTTGGCGAGATATTGCCATAGCTGCCTTGGGCGAAGCGGGTTTTGAAAGTTTCTCAGAGACAGCGGACGGCATTTTGGCTTATATCAAATCCGGTGAATTTGATCCGGAGCTGATGCAATCTCAATTGGGACTATATCTGGCGAATTGCTCTTACAAAACCGAAGTCAAAACCATTGCTGACACCAATTGGAATGTGGCATGGGAGTCATCTTTCGAGCCCATTGAGGTGGACCATTATTGCCGCGTCAGGGCTCCTTTTCACGCACCTGAGCATGGCAAGCCCGAAATCGTTATCACCCCTAAAATGTCCTTCGGTACCGGTCATCACGACACAACATATCTGATGCTGCGTCATTTGTTCCAAACAGAATTGAAGGGCAAGACATTGCTCGATATGGGATGTGGCACAGGAGTGCTCGCCATAGCCGCAGAAATGCTTGGTGCACAGCGAGTATTGGCAGTTGATATTGAAGAGAATGCAGCTGAGAATGCCATTGAAAATGTCCATGACAACCATTGCCGGATTATCGAAGTAAAATGCGGAGATAGGGAAGTGGTACATGGCAAGTACGATGTGGTGTTGGCCAACATAAATCGCAACGTGTTGCTTTCTGATATGGGTCATTTTGCTTCGTGGCTTGTCTCCGGTGGAAAGTTGTTCTTAAGTGGATTCTTTGAGTCAGATGTGGATATGCTGGTGGCTGAGGCCCATAAAAATCGATTTGTGCTTCAAAGCGTGGATGCCCGTAACGGGTGGGCGTTGGTGATTTTGAATAAAATGAACTGATGTCTTCCTCAAGGTGAATGGCTCATGTCATGTTTCGGGGTAACCAATGTTACTTTTTTCGCAGATAGCGTGATTTAGGTTTGCCACGAACCGACAAACACATGTCGGTCGTCAAACCATATTGTTAACCATTTAATATAGTTTCTATGAAAACGAATGTTGGAGGAATAGACAAAATTGTCCGCATACTGATTGCGGTTGTAGCAGCAGTGCTTTATTTCACAGGTACCGTTTCGGGGGTGCTCGGGTATGTGGCTTTGGCCGTGGGTGCAATCATGTTGCTCACAGCTGTGGTAGGCTCTTGCCCAATTTATTCTCTGATTGGCATGAACACCTGCTCTGTAAAGCCGCAGAAATGAGGCCCAACAAACTGTGAGTTAGATTAGTGAGTAAAAGGTCGGATGTCCGCGATGACATCCGACCTTTATTAGTTGCTAATGCCGGATGACAAGTTTTTGCCGCTCTACGATTCCGCCCGTTGGACTACAGAAGGTGAGCAAGTACACTCCGTTTTCTAACTTGGAAACATCAATACTGCCTTTATTCCACCGGTTCCTATCAATAGAAGCTACGGTTTTTCCTTGGATGTCAGTCAGTAAGATGGTTTGAATTGATTCTAAAAAGTCACTTTTGATCCAAACTTTGTCTGAGGCCGGGTTTGGGTAAACCAACCATTGTTCTTTTTGAATTTCCGTAACAGCGACATTTGGGTCGATAAGGGCGAAAGCATATTGGCCTTGCAAAAGTGAATCGATTTTGATATAGCCGTTTCCGTTGAAAAGGTTGCCCGCCACTACAGTTTGATAAGGATATGTGGCCCAAGTTTCAGAGGCGTCTTTGCGGTATGCCAAGGTGATAAATTCTTCAGTATCCGAAATGAGGTCATAGTCCAAATCATGGTCTTCAACTCCCGAATAAGTTACTCTCCCGGTCAGAGATGTATTTTCGGGCCATATCCCGCCCACTGTCCAGAAGTGAGTGGATGACAATTGCTGAATCCATGGCACTTTGTTTTGAGTGTCCGGTGCAGCCCACTGATGCTCCACCCGCACCAAGGCAGAGTCTTGGATGCTGTTGACCTGCAATCGGAAATCAACATATGGAAGCATGGTCAGACCCGTAGTACTCGAATAGACTTTGTTGTAGTCCAAGCGTGATTGGTTGAGAATTCCGTTGCCGTTGAGTTCCCAAAACAACGGCTGGAAAGATGTGCTGATGATCGGTGCACTGAATTCACTGCCTACCGTTGTGATGAAATTGTGTTTCTGCCATTGGCTGTCATAGGCTGTCACTTCCAAAGGCACATCGGTGTGCATGGTGGGTGCTGCGCGCAGTTTCTGATGAATGTACAGTTGGGTAGAAAAATTGCCTCCCAAGTTCGTGGTTGTTGCGCTGTCTATCACGAAAGTCGAATACCCTGGATTGAAAACCCAGTCATTGAAGAATGAAGTTAAATCGATACCTGTAGTTTCGGAAAGTATGTCCCTGAATTCTTCGGGGTACATGGCACTGTTGAGTTTTTGCTCCAAAACTACCTGCATGCCGATTTTGTAGGCTTCATCCCCCATATAACCGCGAAGGTTGTGCATTACAGACGCCCCTTTGTAGTAGGTGTGACGCCCATAAATCTGAGGGTCGGGAATGGGGGATAATTGCCAAAATCCATCGTCATCAACGTGTGCAGATTCCAGAACGAATTTTTGGTTGTTTTTCACTTGATTAATCATGGCTGCGCGGCCGTCTTTCCACTCGGTCATCAAGTGAGCCGAGTACTCTGCAGGGCCTTCTTTGAGCCACATATGATTATGCAAAGCAGGAGCCACCATGTCGCCCCACCAGTGATGGCCTAACTCATGCGCAAGCAGGCGGTCGTTGTTCGCTTGTGCTTGGGTCAACATAAACTGCGGATAAGCAATGTTCTCAGGAATTTCCAACGCACCGTCTGTAGTGAGCACATAACCCACTCGACCATAGTAATAGGGCCCATACCAGTGCTCAAGCGCATCAATGGCAAATCCCAAGTATTGAAATTTGGTCTGCATATTGGCCGCATCTTGCGGTTTGCTCACCAATTCGATTGGAATTTCGGCCTGCAAGCCCTGGTGTGTGCTTTGGGCCATGACGTAGTTGCTGGCCGCAATGGCAGACAGGTGAGTAGGGATGGGGTAATTGAACAAATAATGGCTGATGATGCTTTGGTCCGGAAGTGTGTCTCTACCGGCCAAGATGCCCTGGCAATAGGCCACTTTGTCCGAAGCAGTGTGCACGTGATATTCGTAGGTGGCTCGTTCGACAAAGGAGTCAAAACAGGGATACCAGACTTTGCCGAAGTTGGGCGGAATAGTGCTGATACCAATTCCCAGATTGTAGATGTAGCCCGAGGCAAAATAAAAACCGCCCCACTCCGGATCTTTGTATGGTTGACCTTTGTACCATATGGTCACTATGGCTTGTTGGCCCGTAGTCGATGGCTGGGGGAGTTGGATGCTTAGCAATTCTCCCACATGCGAAAAATCGAGCAGAGCTCCATCCTGTTTCACGCTATCTACGGTCAGTTGACGCAAGTCGAAATTAAGTACGGTCACATTGTCCATTAGCGGACTGTAGGTAATGGAGGCATGCGCACTTAGAAATGAGCCGTTATAGTTTGTGACGTTCAGGTTGATGTCATAATGTGCGATATCAAAAGTGTCACTTCGCGCAATGGAGGCATTAACCACGGACTTTTGATAATCCGTCAGAGGCTTGTGTTTGACCAAATGGTGCTTGTGGTCACAACCGAATGGAATGGGCTGTCCGATTGCCGCAATAGCCCCCAACATTAGGGCTGAAAGGAGTAGAATTCTAATCATGGATATGGATTCTCAGTGTCGAAATGAAGCTATTTATCGTATTGAAAAATGATTGTTTATGAGTCGGAACAATTATACAAATCCTTTGGCATGAATACCTACCGGACAATGGTCCGAAAATCCTACTTCGGGCATGATGAAAGCGTCTGCAATGGATGTCATCAAGGAATTGCTGACCATGAAATAGTCAATTCGCCATCCAATATTCTTCTCACGGGCACCTGCTCTGAAACTCCACCACGAATAAGCCACTTTTTGAGGATACAGTTGCCTGTAGGTGTCTTTGAAACCCGCACCCAAAAGGTTGTCCAAACCATCAATTTCCTGTTGTGTATAGCCCGAAGTCTTGTTGTAGTTGGATTCAGGTCGTGCAATATCGATGGGTCTGTGAGCCACATTAAGGTCGCCACAAATCACCACGGGTTTTTGCTCTTGCAGTCGCTCTGCAAACTTTCTGAATTCTGCATCCCACTGTTGGCGATAGGGTAATCGCTTTAGTCCTTCACTGCTGTTGGGTGTATACACAGTGATTAGAAAAAACTTCTCGAACTCTGCCGTCACCACGCGACCTTCATTGTCGTGCTCTGCCATACCAATACCGTAAGTGACTTTCAAAGGTTGGGATTTAGTGGCTATAGCGGTTCCGGAATATCCCGGTTTTTGGGCACCATAGGCAAATACATGGTAGTCATTCACACCGAACAAAACTTCTTTCACTTGCTCGGGTGTGGCTTTGGTCTCCTGAAAACAAATGATATCCGGATTTTCTTTTTCCAACCACTCGAGAAGGCCTTTTTTAGCCGCGGCTCTGATTCCGTTGACGTTGTATGAGATGATTTTCATTTAGTTCAGAGATAAAATGATTCATGCATATCAGGCATTCTCACGATGGAGTAGCCTCTGCCGTGCAGTCTTTCTTTCAGAAATTCTTGTGATTCACGACTGCCGTGCACCAAAAATACGGCCTCGGTAAGTGAGGGTTCCTGACAAGACAAGTACCTCAATATACCCTCGTAGTCAGCATGTGCGCTGAGGCTTTCAATTGTCATAATATCGGCTTTGACGCTAATCGACTCGCCAAAAATGTTAACTGTAGAGGGTTTGAGTCTTAGTCGACCGGCCAGAGATTGCGGTTCGGCATAACCGGCAAAGAGAATAGTATTGGCGGGGTTGGAAAGATTGTGCATGATGTGGTGTTTCACCCTTCCGGCCTCTGCCATGCCGGATGCAGAGATGATGATGCAGGGCTCAGAAAAATGGTTCAGCTGCTGGCTGTCACGCTTATCAGTAATGTAAAAGAGTTTGCCAAAGCCAAATGGGTCGGGGCGGCTGCGTGAAAATACTTGTACTTCATCATTGAGGTCGTTATCGTGGTCTTGCATAACCTTGGTGGCATCGCAACTCAAGGGGCTATCCACGAAAATTTTTATGTCAGGCAATAGGCCAAAAAGGTCCAATCTATTGAGGGTATAGACGATTTCTTGGGTGCGGCCAAGGCTGAAAGCAGGTATGATGAGTTTGCCTTTTTTCTGTTTGCAAGTGAACAGTACCGCGTCCAACAGCAGCTGTTCGGTGTCGGATGACGAGTCGTGAAGACGATT
>Ga0169931_10005083_pt1 | contig 20210 bp, 14 predicted proteins | sample Kivu_15m_20L_FD_129675 | JGI IMG/M metagenome (GOLD analysis project Ga0169931, IMG submission 129675) | Freshwater microbial communities from Lake Kivu, Western Province, Rwanda to study Microbial Dark Matter (Phase II) - Kivu_15m_20L... | ecosystem: Environmental > Aquatic > Freshwater > Lake... | reverse complement strand
GGGGGGGCAGCGGTTAGACTACTGACCAAACTGTGTCGGGAACGTTTCCCTACTGGTCCATCTGGGAAATCCCGGATTAGTGTTGATCCTGTTATGATTCGATCCTCATCAGTCGGCCTCGATCGTTTCCATCAATACCATTTCCAATTACTAAACGAGAAGAAACGTGCTGACGCTCGTGGTGGAGATGGAACCCGACCAGGCCCAACTCATGGAGGCGATTTGCGGTGGACCCACACTTGATTTCCGTGGATGAGCTGCGTGCTGCCGGCGCATTGGAAGTCCCCCCGGCCTGGCGAAAGTCGCTCGCAGGCCCGCAGGAGCGCAAACAATTCTCGCTGTTTGGAGATGACAATCTGTCGTCTGACGACGCGTCGACGGTCGGCGACGAGGACGCGCAAGCTGCCGACGAGGATGACTTGGCCGACGAAGCCTCTTGACGGTCGCGCATCGCAGCGGGCTCGTCGCCCCCCGCCCGGAGAAACGGCCGTGCCCTTGGTCGGAGCAAGAGTCGAAAGGCCCGTCGTGCTGTCGCGGCTACTGGAAACGGGGCTGAACAGAGCACCGCATGAGGTTGCGCTGGTTTCGCTCGAGCGCAGCTGGACGTGGCAAGAGCTCGAAGACTCATCGAATCGGTTGGCCCGGCAGTATCTGACGCTGGGTTTGAAAGCCGGCGATCGGGTGGCCTCGCTGTTGCCGAATCGCGGGGCCCTGATCGTTCACTATCTCGCCTGCTTCAAGGCGGGGCTGGCGGCCACGCCGCTCAACTATCGCTATCAAGCGCCCGAGATTGACCACGCGCTGGAGGTCAGCGAGGCGGCGCTGCTCGTGGCCCATGTCGAGCGGGATGAGGTGCTGGCAGAGAGCCAGCAGGTCGCACGGCTACCGCTCGGCCGGGTCAGCTATGGGGCTGAGCCTGGCAGCATGCGCCGACTCGAAGACTTGATAACATCCGAGGCAGTCTCAGCACGCCTGCAGGAACCGGATCCGGCCACGCCGGCATTTATCTTCTTTACGTCGGGCAGCACCGGCAAACCGAAGGGAGTGACGCACACGCACGAGACATTTGGCTGGATGCTCGCCAGCACGATCGCCGGTTATGACCTGACTCCCGCCGACACATTTCTGCCGGCAACTTCGGCGTCGCATATCGCGGCGTCGTCCTTCTCGCTGGCGACCCTGGCGGCCGGCGCTCGCGTGGCGATAGCGCGCACTTTTGGCGGCGAGGAGATCGTGCCACTGTTGCGTCTGGCGCGACCGACGCTGCTGTGCATGCTGCCGGCCCCGCTGTTCGCCCTGGTACGGTACGACGGCGCGCGGCGCGACGATTTCCGCTCGGTGCGGATGTGCAACTCCGGGGGCGACAAGATTTCGGCCGAGCTCGAACGCGAGTTCACTGAATTGGCCGGGTTCGCCATCGAGGAGCAGTACGGCATGACCGAAACCGGCTTGTCGACCATGAACCTGAGCCTCCAGCGGAATCGGATCGGCTCGATCGGGCAGCTCATGCCTGGCTTTGAGGCCTCGATTCGCGACGATGACGGCGCGGAAGTTAGCACCGCAGTGGCCGGCCGGCTGTGGATTCGTTCGCCGAGCAACATGATCGGCTATTGGAACCGCGCGGACGCGACGGCCGAAACGATCCAGGACGGCTGGCTCGATACCGGCGATCTGGTGTCGGCCGATGAGGATGGCTACCTTTGGTTTCGCGGCCGCAAGAAGCAGATCATCATCCACGATGGCTCGAACATCTGTCCCCAAGAGGTCGAAGGGTCGCTGCTGGAGCATCCGGCCGTGGCCAGCGCGGGCGTCGTCGGCGTTCACGACCTGGTGCACGGCGAAAACGTGCGGGCGTATGTCGTGTTTCGGCCCGAAGTGCCGCCGCCGACCGAGGCCGAGCTGATCGCATTCTCGCGTGCGCGCGTGGGCTACAAAGCGCCGGACGAGATTGTCGTGCTCGCGGAGATGCCGACCAGCGCCGTGGGCAAAGTCGATCGCGTGGCACTCAAGCAGATGGCCGAAGAGGCCGTGAACCGGCATTTGGAGTGATGCTCGCGCCAGTTACTCCACGCGGCGCCACGCGAACTGATTCAAATCAAGTTCGAATCGCTGCTCATTCGGCAACAGTTGCTGTTCGCCGTCTTTGTTTTCGACGCAGATTTGCCCGCCCGAGATGGCAATCACGTTTCGCCCGGGTTCGTAGCGGGCTCGATGTTCGAAAACCCAGCCGGGCATTTCTCCGCTCGTCGCGACGGACTCGATCTCCCAGGTGTCGATCTGCAGGCGAAAGACCGGCGTGAATCCCGGTCGCCGCTCGTCGACGTATCCCAGGCAACCGACAATGTAGATGCCGTCCTGGCAGAGCGTGGCGGAGTGAAAATCGGTCGGCGGAAACACCTCGCGCGGATAGCCGTAGATCTCGAACGATCCGCGACCATCGTGCACCACAACGTCGTTGTAGATGTTGAAGTCGGGGTCGTAGTAGTCTTCGTGCTCGCCGGCAATTTGTACCAACCGGCCATCGCCAAGCGGAGTGAGCGACGAGCCGAAGCGGTCGAAGCACCACACCGCTCCGGGCGATGCGAACGCTTTGTCTTGAAACTTGACGCGCGCGGTGTAGGCGTTGGCGCCCGTGCGGATCATGTCCTGCCAGAACGGGAAGTCCATTCGCTGGGGATTTTGGGTTCCAAACTGCGGCGTCTTGTGCTGGCGATAGTCGCTGGCTGCGACGCGCAGCTCACCCCCGGTTTTCAGTCCCACGAGTTCGCGTTGGATCTCACGAGGCGCTCGATTCAGATCGTCGCCCGCTTCGAGGAAGAGCTGCAGCACTTCGAGGCTCTGCACGTCGGCAATCATGGGCTCGACGGTCGGATTCTGCCCCCACTCGCGCATCGACGCTTGCCCATCCTCGAGCGTCTTCCGCCACTCGGCGTCGGAGATGACTCCTTTCAATTCCGCAGGCAGCGGGACATCCGGCAGCGGGTAGTCTCGGTTGATCGCTTTGAGGGGATAGCGAGGATGATGTCCACGGTCGACGCCCAGGCTTAACAGGAGACGGACGCCGTCGGCAAAATCATGATCAACCGCCCAGCGCAGGGCCGTGGCATTGAAGTCATTCGTCCGTTCCGGATCGGCTCCGTGCTGGAGCAGCAACTTGGTCTTTTCCAGGTCCTTGGCCGCGATGGCGACCATCAGTGGCGTGCGGCCCACGTGACCGGGCGCGTTGACGTCGGCGCCGCCCTGGATCGCGGCTTGCAGCGCCTGCAAATCCCCTTCGGAAACGAGCTGGTGGAATCGGGCCGTTTCTTCACTGGGTGCGGACTGAGACATGGGTTGTTCTCGCGGCTCATGAGTGCCGCATCCGAGGGTGCCCATCGCGAACAGCAGCGTCAGCCCAAATGCGTAAGCTTTTGCGCTATTGCCAGGGGCCGTTGATGCCATGTTGCGACCGCGAGGGACGGATGGAACCCTGGAGGTAGGGCCCACACTGCCAACTTAGCACGGCGAGCAAGCGCCCACAAAGAAAGAAAGCCCTTCGACGCTCTCGCCGAAGGGCTCATTTCAAAGAATAGTCGGGGCGACTGTCCTTCGTTTGAACCGATGATCGCCGCGTGCGTGGATGCGGCCCTGTCGCCAACTGCGGAAACCATTGTGGCGATGCGGGTTGTGAAGCTGTCGGCGTAGTTGACGCCCCTGCGACTTAGGTTTCTTTGACGGCTCCACAAAGACGATAGCTGCTGTTCCGCCGAGTTCCCACGCGCTCGATCCGGCCTTCCTTCACGAGGGCCTTGAGGTCTCGAAGTGCCGTTTTGCGGCAGCAACCGAATTCGAACTCGATTTCCTTCGCTCGCAGGCCGTGCCCGCTCTCGCACTGGCGCAGAATCCAGTCTCTGCGGACATCGGGGTCGCCCTCATCAAGGACATTGGGGACATTCGCATTAGGGACATCGGGGACACGATTAAGGACATCGACGCAATGGTTTTCCGGGCCATGTCCCTGATCGCTTATGGCCTCGGCAGCGGGGCCATCTTGGACAGTTAGTTTTTCAGACAGGCGATAACCAGGGCCGCCACTGAGAATGACATCCTCGTCAAGGCACTTGATGCGAGCTTCCCTGCGCAGTGCCTCCGAAATCCGACGACGTATATCACGGATCAGGCCTGAAGCACCGTTCTGCCCCGTCTTGAGCCCGACACCTTTTGCGAAATCCTCACCGCTGTACGCGACGAAACCATTGCCCTTCCTAAGCCTCAACAGCTCGAGGGCCCTTCGACGTCGTTTGGATCGAGCGCCGCTACAGATATCGATCCCGCATAGCTCAACGCGGTCCGAGAAGAACACCATCGGGCCGCCGGTGAATGCACGAAGGCCGGCGGAAATATCGGCGCCGTTCCGTTCTTGCGGTCTCGGCACCACACGTTCCACGCGCGACAACATCTCCAAAATGGCCTTGTCGAGCGTCTTGCCCGTTTCCTCAAAGGGCTTTGGAATGTAGTCGGCGATCCCCTTCTTCATCATCTCAACCGACTGGATCGGCCGGTCATTTCCGTGGGCAGTGATCGCGATGATTCGCCGCCTTCGATTGTCATCCTGGCGAATCATCTCGTCGATCAGGTTCTCGCCGTTCTGGATTCGCGCCAGGCCGTACCTCGAATGTACGGGAAGTTGAAGATCGATCAGAAAATAGTCGTATTGATTGGCCTCGACGAGTTCGCGCGCGGCTGTAACCGAATCTGCCGTATCGTACTCGTGGTTCAGCGACGTCAGGATGTCCACGATGGTATTGGTGATCTCCGGGTCATCGTCAACAACAAGTGCCCGCGGCTTCATTTATCCGTCTCCGACCATCCTTGGAATGGCAACACCATCGACACGGTTGTCCCAGCCCTTTCAGTGCTTTCGATCAGGAGCGTCCCCCCGTGAGCCTCGACATAGCGTTGGGCCGTTGGCAAGCCGAAGCCAGTGCCATTGCCTTTTTTGCTGATGCGGCCTGGTACGAACGCCCGCAGTTCGCAGAGATCGTCGCCGCTGATGCCGATCCCATTGTCCGCAACCACGATTCGAATCTCGGTATCCTCGACAACACTTGCGGCGACGGAAATCTCTCCCGATCCGGCACTCGCCTCGCGCGCGAGCACAGCCTCATATGCATTAACCAAGACGTTGCGCAATGCCGCAAGTATGTAGTGTCGGGCCATTGGGAACCCGATCTGCGGAGGTACGGAGATCGCCAATGGAATCTCATCGACCGCAAAACCCATGCTGCCCACGTACTGAACCGCCATCTGGCGAACGTCCGCGATCAGGTCCGCTACGCTTTCGATAGTCCGGGCTGGCGGCACGGGCTCGGAATACGCCCTCATGTCGTTGATGAATCGTTCCAGGAGGTCCAGACGCTTGGCGATCGTTTCCAGCCCGCGGCCTATGGAATCTGAATCGACGTCCTGGCGCTTCACTTTATCCCGGAGCTTGCTCGTTGTGGCTTTTAAGGGGGTGAGAATTCCCCGTAGTTCGTGGACGGCCGATCCAGACATTAGGTCGTACAGTTGCTCCGCGAGGCGATGAACTTTCTGTGCGACCCGCTCCCCATGTGTATTGGCAAGCGAATTGACCTCCTCGCGAAGCCGAGGGAATCCGCCGCGGCGGCGATCCCCCTCGGCTCTGCCGCGCCGTCGACGATCAAAGCTGCGCTCAGCTGCTTTGCGGACGAACCCATTCGAATCCTCAGTCAGCTTTGCCGCCAGCGGCGCAAACTCGTCGTCTGACAGTGCTGCCAACAGCAGAGCGATCTCTTTGCGGACTTCCCATTTGGGGTCTTCGGCCAACGCGTGTGCGATCCGAATTGTGATTCCGCGAAGGTCAGGCCTTTCCAAAGTCCCAGCGAGGTTTGCGGCGAGAGCGCGGCGATACGTCCACGGAAGAGAATCCCTGTTGGACTCAAGGCTCGCAAGGCCCTGCTCCAGTTCACGTTGCTCGAACGCATCAGGCATCTAATACTCGTACTTCTGTTGTCGGAGCCTGAAAGCCTCCTCGCCGCCTTCGAGCAGATTCACGATGTGCTCGCGACAGTCATCGACTGAGCCTTCCTCCTCGATCCACGCGTCGGAGCCGCTCGACTTACAAACAAAGACCTTGCTCGCCTCCCCAAGCACAGGAATATTCGGATTGTGCGTCACGAAAATCAGTTGACGCTCGGCCTTCACTTGGCGGAGACGGCTCACGACCGTCTTGTAGATGAAGCCGTTGTCGAGGTTGTCCTCAGGTTGATCGACCAGAAGCGGCCGGTCACTGTCGAGCAGCAGAATCGGCAAAATCGAAGTGCACTTCTGGCCGGTCGAAAGCGTGAGCGAATCCTTGTAGGTGTCTCCGTCCAGTAGTTCAACCTTCGGCTTGTCGTTCATCTCGACGACTTCCAGGTCCAGTAGCGTCTTGTGGTCGTTCAGCGCGTCGATGGCTTTGGCAGCCTGAATGCCGTTGATTCCCGCGTGTTCCACAAGAGACTGTGCATCGCCGGTCTTCACCGCGATCGATAGATCGCTGGGTGGAACAGAATTGGCGATTTTCGCAGCCACGACATTGTGCTGAATTCCCGCGCCCTTCAATGCCCCAACCAGTAGGCCGTAGTACTTGCCGAGCTCGCCGAATTGCTCGAGGCTAACGCGAATCATGGGAGAGACTGCCGCATTGATCCGTTCGACCACAGCCAGACGAATCGAGAAACGCTCGTCCCGCAGTTCGGAGAGCTTCTCCATCAGTGAGATACGGTGTGCTTGCGCGTCCGCCAGTCGCAAGCTTAGCTCCTCAAGCGAGCGTTTCTTGGCCAAGAGTTCGTTTCGCAGTCGCTGCAACTGAGCTCGCTCCGTTGCCTGCTCCATGACGATCGCGTGCTGTTCGATGAGGGCTCGAAACGCTAACTCCTGTTGGTCATGGGCAGTTCTAAGCCTGGTCCTGAGCGCGTCGACGTGTTGCCGGGCTTGGGCCAGTTGGTCCCCTGCCTGCCGAAGCAGGAGATTTAGGGCTGCGTCGAGAGACACCAATTGCTTTACGGATTCGGATATGATTTCGCCGTTCGGGCCGCGCAAAAAATCTTCCGCAAGATGGGCCCTCACTCGCCTCGTCAGCCAATCGTCATGGGATTGAAGTTGCTCATGGAACTCCCATAGGTCATCTTCCAGAGCGTCCATGGCATAACGCTCACGGTCCCGCAGCGCCTTGTGGGCGTGAGCTTCGTTGACGACATTCGCGTCTTCTCCGCCGCTACCCTCGAACGCCTTGAGCTGTTCTTCTACCTCAGGCAACGTGGCAATTTCCTCTCGCAGCTTGAGATGCTGGGCTTCCAGCCCCAACGATAGCCCCGTGTTGTTGTTTAGCTCCCGTTCCAGTTCCCGAAGCTGCCCTTCGATCTCGGCAACAGCGTCCGCGTGGAACTTGTCGATCAGCGACAGTTGGGAAGTCGTGAGGTCGGCGATTCTCTCTACTTCGTTTTGGCTATAGATATCAGCGCGGAACACTCCGCCCGACTTAAGCGTGAGTTGGGTGGGTTGACCTTCTGCGGTTAAAACGACTGGGTCTTCGGCCCATGAGCGACTCACGATGTACGTCAGACCGTTTCGGGTCTGAAAGGCCACCTGGACACGTCCACCTCCCAGGTTTTGCTCGACGAGGCCGTCGATGCGGCGGCGCTCGTCCGGATCCGTGTCACGGCTGGGGAGCGCGTCGAAAGCAAAACGGATGAACTCGAGAATGGTTGTCTTGCCCGTGCCGCGGCCACCGATGATGCAGTTCAGGCCATCGGCGAATTCGAGCTTCACTCCGTCGAGAAAGCCGCCGATGACAGATACCGATCGGATGCGGTGTGAAGATCGTGACTCTGGTGCGGTCGGTGTCGTCATGGTCTCTGCCGTTCAGGCCAGCCGGGTCGAGTGATCGCCGTTTGCCGGATTTGAGTCGCAAGTATCCACCGAATTCAAGGGCCTGTAAAGGAAGCAGACGCAACCATAGATTGCACCGTAGGTTATTCATCATGAGCAGTCTTCCCGGCACTTAGGCCGTGGCTCAATCAGGCAACCATAAGGGAGGCCAAAAGCTGTGCCGAAAGACGCCGAGCGCAGGGAACTCTCTACGTTCGCGGATAGACGCAGCCGGATAACGTCCTCATTCCTCCGTCCAAACGCCAGGGAGCTGGCTGGCGGCATTATGCCACCAGCGTGCTCGACAATGCTGACGTTCTTGCCGCGAGACGATGCTCACTTTCTGCCGGACGTTTGGAAGACCGCTGGCGTGTCCGAGCCGCTCGCCTAACCATAACCTGCGTTCCGCAGTGCAAGCCGAAGCCACGCCCTACGGGCATGGTTGATTACTCGCTACTCGATGCGCCTACATCGAATTCCAGCGGCACAAGATTGTTGCGCTTGTGCAGTTTTTCCCACACTTCCGGTGCGATGTAGTCATGCACAAAATGAGCCGAGCCATCGGCCATTAGAACGTTAACGCCCGAGGAGTGCTCGCTGCGCGCTGTGGCTTGATCGGACACTTCATTTATGGGGTTTTGACGGGCCGTGCAAGGCATGCCGTTCAGATACGGGTCGCCGATTTGAGTGATCACGTCCGTACAACCTTGAATCCGGTCGCTTCCGGCGTTAGGGCCGCCGTTGCCTTTCATACCATGCGCCGCCGTTAGGCTGCAACCAACAAAACCTAGAGCCCACACACCGCGACGATCCAATGACCCGCCGCCGGCGCGCACCTCTTCGATGGCAATTGTCCTACTGACGCCGCTGGCGAATTCGGAAAATCGGAAGAACTTGTTGAGGCCGCCGACTCCGCTTCCCCAGACTTGGCTCGTGTCAGTCATCAGATCAGTACCATTGACCTGAAATCCGTCGGGGCATGTGTTCAGTTTTCCCTTTGGGCCCAGTCGGGCCAGGCAGCGCTCATTCGGGCCGGCATTCATCGCGTAGTTTCCGCGCGCATAACCTTCATCCGGCATCGCCAGCCCACCGCGCAGGAAGTGGTTTTCGCTACCGTTGGAGCTATCGCTGGGACATTTTAGAAGAGGAATGTCGCTTGAGGCCACGGCCGAGTTTCCAGCTGCAGCGACTGGCGCGCGTCGGTCAAATCGATCGTACAGCTCCTTCTGTTCCAAATACGGCAGCAGCAAAATGGTCCAGTTGGCAAACATCCGGTCGGGCGCCATCTCGGACGCGACCCCGGCGCTCACACGATCGATGGTCCCCGGCGGCGCCATTCCTTTGCCGAGCGGCTCACCAGGTGGCATCCAGGTGGCGGCGGGAGGCAGATGGCCATTGGCGCTGTGAAACGATTGCAGACCCACTCCAAGTTGCCGCAGATTCGAAAGGCATTGTGTTCTGCGGCTCGATTCGCGTGCCATCTGCACGGCCGGAAGCAGCAGCGAAAGCAACAACCCCACAATGCCGATGACAATCAACACCTCGATAAGGCCGATGCCGTTTCGATTGCAAACGCGCCGTCGAAGCATGACAAAGCCGCGCGATTTCATCGCTGCATGCCTGTTTTCGAGTTCCCACGCACCACGCGCCGATCGATTGGCCGACAAGTCCGCGCGGCGCCCGCCACTTATCACTAAAGCCGTTTATGGCACGAAGCCCAGGCACTTGATCGAATAGACCGGGCGTTCGAGGTACAACAATCGGAGCTGACCGGTGATGCTACCTGCGCCATGGCTTGAGCCATCGACCACGATGTTGAGTCGCTTCCGATCCTCGGAGTCGAGTTCCACCGAAGCGACGATCCCTGGGGGGGCCTGTACCCTGAAATCCGACAATTGGACGGCGTCGCCTGGCTTCCTGACTAAGATTGCCACACTTTCCTTAGTGGCTCGGTGGGGATGCATTTCACCCAGTAACACGACCCGCCGGTTCGCGATGAACGCCGAGTCCACGAAGACAGCCTTGATCGGCACAGACAGTGGCTCACGGCCGTCGATTTGAACGATGAGAATGTCGGATAGTTCCGTGCCCGCGATACAGTCTGTATCGAGCGCAACATCCAAGGACACATCGTAGGCGCGCACCCTTCCGTGACCGCGATGTTCGAGCGTTTCCGTCGTCAGCTCGCCGGGCTCAAGAAGCGCGGCGCTAACGGCTCCGCTCCTGTTTTCCAATCGCACCTTGGGTAGCGGCTCGCTTGGCCCCAGATAGATCCGCAGCTTGGCGGTTTGCCGCGCCGGCGTGTCAATCTGAGTCTCGCCGAAATCCAAGCGCTCTGGTGAAATGACTGCGGCCGGGGTTACAAACTGCCGCAGTACGAGCGTGACCTGCTGCTCGTGGGGCTCCGCAATGACGACGACCGCGCGGGCATCGAACACCCCTTCTCGGCCGCTGAGGTTCGACGTCAGGCTGATTTCCCCCTCGCCCCCGGGCGGAATCGGTTCTTCGGGGTAGGTCGACACAGAACAGGAACAACTCGTGGCCACTCCACCGATTCGGACCGGTTTGTTTGAACTGTTAACGAACGGAAAGGAATGTTTCACTGTGCCCGTATCCTGGCTCGCGACGATCACGCCGTTGTCGCAAAACGTGTGAGCGAATTCAAGCGTCTTCTGAGGCGCGGCGGCCAGCTCGGATTCTGCGCAACCGAAGAACGACATGACCAGCAGGATCGAGCCGGCAGCCGCGGCCCATCGCCGCAGCAGCAACAACCGTGCCACAAGCAACGCGACCATGATTGCCACGAAGACGTCGAACGTCAGTACGGCGGAAATCAGCCAGTCTGGAATTAGAGAACGCCCTGAACTGCTGGAAACGACAAGCACGTAGCCGGTCCACTTCGACAGAAACTCGTCCCGGTCCATCGATTTCAAGGTCGCGGGATAGAAGGGATCGACGAATTCAATCTTATCCGGACGAGCCGCCGCCAAAAGAACGAAGTGGCTCAGTTTAGGGTCGCCGAGGTCTAGCAGCGCGATTGCCGGGAGTTGCGGATGATCAAGCCACGATGGACCGCACTTGAGCGACTGCGTGTCGTAATTGAGCGAACGGCCGACTTGCGCCAAATCAGCCAGCGACAAACGTCCGTCGGATTTCTCCGGCGGACAAAGCGCCAACACCTCTTGTAGCGTGCATTTACGACCAAGGCCTTGCGAAACCAACACCAGGCACTTGGCCCCGCACCAAGTGTTTCTTGCGTGCAGCTCCACCCAGTCGGCTGGCGCTTCCATCGATTCGCCGCGCGCCATTGATGGCCAGAAACCGCAGGCAACGCTGACGCACAGGACGCTCCGGCAGAGGCTCTTGATTGACATCATTTGCATGTTCGCCTTACCGGGCGTTCTCGGCGGGTTCGCACCCGCCAACGTGCCATCAGAGTTTCAACACTGTCACTATGCCACGCGATGTCGAAACCGCCTCACCGCCAAGAACAATACAATTCCCGCGACCAGAACTGCGTTGATTGTAATCAGAGCGATTCGCCAATACGGAAGGCCGTCATCCAGCGTGTCGGGCGCGTCGGCCAGCGCGGCTCGCACCCACTCACCGGAATTCGTCACCTGATACGCCTTCCTTGTCACCCGATTGAAGACGAGCGTGCCAGGAGGAAAATCGAGTCGGAACAGGCCCGACGGCAGCGGCTCATTGACCGCCATTTTGAGTGTGGTAACGTTGATCTGCAGCGATTCAAACCGCTTCTCGCTGAAATCCTCCGCCTTGGCGTTCTTGAAATCCGTGTTCTTGGGATAGTCGACGCCGTTTTTCGGGAACACCACGCCTTCGGTCACCGTGTACTTCCACTTCCGCGGTAGCCATACGTCGCCAGTCCTCTGGTAGTCGAGCCATTGGGCGACTCGGGTACCACCGGGAACCGTCTCAAGGAACTCGCCGGACGGCCCGGGATAGATCGTTTTTATTTCCATCCTCACCGGGGCCATGCCCATCCGAGGATCTAACCAGAGCTTGTGCTGCGTGACAACACCTTTATCGCGCAAGACCTCGGTCGCCACCGGATCGCGGGTTGAAATCACCACCAATGCGCTATCTTCGCCCGCACCAACGGAGTCGACAAACAACCGCCCCTGAGAATGCTTCTCCTGCAGCACCTCGTGCAACAGGCGCCGGTTTGACTGTTCCCCGGGCTCGCGCGACCGAAAACCCAAGCCAAGGTAGTCGAGCGTCCAATCGGCGTCTTTCTCGCTATGGATGGTCCCTCCCTGCGCCTCGAGCGTGCGCCATTCCTTACCATCGAAGACGGTAGTGATCAAAACGTCGCCGGGCTTCTGCCCATCCGATTTCAGGACCTCCATTCGCTCTTGACCCTGCTCGTTACGGGCGACGCGCCGGAAGGTCGTGCTGAAGCCGAAGTTCGGATCTGGCTGCGGTGGCGGCAGCGTCTCGCCGGTCACTCGCGCGATCATTTCCGCTGCTTGTCGCCTAGCTCGATAAAGCTCTTTAGTCTGGTCCGAAGGGCCTTCGACGATCATGAACGTCACATCGATCGTCTTTACCGCAGCATCGTGTGCCGCCAGCGCGGCGAGGACGTCCTCGGCCGTCCAAGCGACCTCGACCCCGCCTGCCGAAACAACCAGCGGACCGATCGCAAGCATCGCCAGCATCAGACCAGACAAAACAATGCCCCTGCACGGCCAGATATGTATTCGTGGCACCGAAAGAACGCCGCGACCATGCACGGCTTGCCACAACTTCGCACCCCATGAATGCGAGCCCGCGTGGCAACGGCCATTGCAAGTGTTCAAGGCGGATCCCCCCACGTTGAAAGACGTGCTAACTACCACCTGCTTCAAGCGACGCGGGCGCGACGCAATGTCTGCGAGCCAAGGACTTTCATTATAACCTGCTTTCATGCCCGATCTAGATTTGCGTACCCGATGCAAAAGAAAACAAGCAAGTGGCAATTAGGTTGTCGTCCGACTCTATCTGCAACTGCACGAACCGCTGACGCACGTGCCAGATCAACCGGCACGCAGGAGGGCGAGAAGCGCGCTGGCTTGGCGCACACGGAGTGTCATTCGAGCACGAACAGACGCTTGCCAGCACCGACGGTCGGCGCACAATACCTCCCATTCGCCGTGTGAGTCCTACGATTAAAGTCGGGCGGAACCCAAATACCTCGCGGCGGCTGGGATCGAAATCGAGGCCGGCTACCAAATCGCCTATCCCCGGGTGTCAGGGCCGCTACGGAATCGTTTTGGGCTTCCCTACGGAGCAGCCTGAGGGGACGGCCCCGCCTTTCCCGCACGGCGCGATCGGTGGGACCGTCTCTCTGGGCCGCGACTGCTCAGGTTTGCGTCCCGGTGCAGCTGGACGTGGAGCAATTGGTGGTTGTCGGCACATATCCACCTGGGCACGAGCAGCTTGTGGCTGGCACGGTCGTCAGCCTACAGCCAACGCTGCTTTGAAAACCCCCGCAGGCCGCGCCGCCGCCGATGCAGTTCGTGTCTGGGTGCGTGACGCAAGCCTGGTAGCCTGCTGTGGGCGCAGAGGTGCAGCTGGTGCATGAGCTAATCGTGCACCCGGCGATCGTTTGCGGGGCACATTGAGTTTCGGTTGTGGGTACCGTTCCATTGGGGCAATTGCTGAGAATCTGTTGGCACCTCTCGTTATCCCAGGAACTACCGCCCAGCACGCTCCGCGCTTCCCAGCTCGACACCGGCCGAGCACCAAACAAGTCGGTTTGTATGATCGCGCCCGCCGGAACAGAAATCACGGCTGCCGTCAGTATCACAACACCCAGCGAGAGGCGGGACCACATTCTCGAATTCGCAGCCATAACGTCTCCTCCAAATTAAAGTGAAACGGGCTCAAAACCGACGATGCAAAGAAAATAGGATGTGAACTCACTTGCACACCCGGCCAGCACCTCGGGAGGCAGGTTATACCCCCTACACAGTGGCCTGTCAACAAATTTCTTATGCTACGCAGGCCATCCGCCATCCAGATTTAAATCTCGCAGCCCGTTGGCAACGCCTGATTGGCCTTTCTCGCGTGTCGTGGCACCAGCCGCCGCAGGAGATAATGAGCTGACCGAGTGCAAGATTTGCATACGTCGGTGCCGGCCACGCGCCCTAGGAGCGACCGTACCGCGCGTTAAAGCTCCCCATCATCGGTGAGTGATGTTTCAGGGACTTCCATTGGCGTACCCGGATTGCAGATGCCTGAATTGTCAAAGCCGGCGATCTCTTCGAGCTCAAGGATGTCCCCGGACTGGACTTTCTCGCGTGTCACCGCTATGGTCACGCCTGCAGGAAAGCGGGCGAACACTTAGTGGCGGGAGTTCAAATAGCCATGACGGCAGTCCGTGCATCGCGGCCGTCTCGGACTAAGCAACCACGGCGGTTTCCGGTCGCTGAAGCCCTGCTGGTGATTCTGACAATATCACTGGTGTTTCAGCTATTTCCCGAACTCTGGTGGCGTTGTTTGGCGATCGTCAACATCCGCAGGTGGACTTGGCGCAGCTGGGCCGTGGCCAGCTTCCTGTGGATCGTGGTCATGGTTGGTCTAAAGGCCTGGCGCGATGCCGCCGACAGCAGGTAGCGACGGCTACAACTAGCTAACCAGTTTTGAAACTGACTGGCAGACAGGACAATAGGACAGTCCCACGTCGCTCCTAGGGGCCCGCGCAAATCGCTCCGCGACGGGCCATCTATTTGCCTAGTCCGGAGTAGCCGATCAGGCGGTCTTCGAGCCCGTCGATGACATCTTCGCCCGTTCTAACGCCAATGACCTGGCCAGCCACTACGACCAGTTCGACCGGCGTTTTTACAAGCCATTTCCGGCGACTGTTAAGCCTGCCGTACTGATAACGGTGCGATCTATGCGGCTCCGACGAATCACAAGGAGGGATCTCAATGAGAGCTATTCCATGAGCACCCGAAGACGGCGCGAGTTGTGCGGCTCGATTTGTATAGTGTGGAATGGCCGCCTCACACCGTGGGCAGTCGTGGTGGTAGAGTAAAATGACCCATGCACCCGTTGTCAGGCGCTCTCCAATATCAATCTCGTCGGCTACCGGGAGGCGGGCGCTGATCCACTTCTCTGGATCGAGCAAAACTTGCTCGCGCGCCACGAAAACCCCGGGCGAATCGGCGATGGCACACAGCCGGTCACGGCTGACGAGCGACACGATCGGTGTGACGAGAGAGGCGACGCACAGCGTCAGCAAAATCAACTTGTCGGGTACGTCCGTAGAATCCACCAACTGTCGATTTGAATCGGGACGCCATTGGTACAGCAAAAAAACCGCTGCGACGTCCAGTGTGGCCGTTACCCATGGACTTACATGAATCAGGCCAAAGCAGCCGCAGGAGGCGGCACTTGTCAGCCCATTGTAAAGAGCAACGCCGGCAAACGTTCCGAAGACAATGATCGCCACCCGCCGACAGTAAATCGCCCAGTAACCGCTCAACAGCCACGTAGCTAACAAATACTCGGCCTGAATCAGCGCGACTTCCAAACCTCGGGAGCCATGGAGCACGCCCAGCGAAGGGTCGACGGCCAGTTCGTAGGACTTTGCCGAAGCCGCGAAAACCAGGACTGCGCCACAGCCCCATCGACCGGTCGTGCCCCGCGCGAGCCACCCGAAGCATCCGGCGGTACGCGTCGAGTCCCTCTCCATTGCCGCATTCTTCTCAAGTGCTGTCGCACACACGGCATTGCCGCCTTATCTCTGAAGTCGGTGGACCAGTAGGTCGAACTCCGCCCGCGTCTGGCCAATGCGAATATTGCTCCATGTCACTCGCGAAATACGTCGCGCCTGCCGTAGCGGCACGCCGTCTTGTCGGCCGGCCGCCGGAAGGAGATCACGAAGAGCACCCCGCAGAAAACGGTTGCAATCATCGGCAGCGAGTCGCCAAGCAATCCATAAATAGTGTCGCCGTCGCCAATGGGAACCCGGCCCAGCAATACACGTCGTTTCGGTTCGCCTCCCATGTCGACCCATACGCAGGGCACGCTCCTGCCGCGGCTGTCGACAATCGCCGAGATTCCATACTCGGCGTTGCGCGCGTACGAACGGCGAAACTCGATCGCACGAAAACGCTGCATGGCGCTTGTGAGTCTCGGCAGGGCCGTGTCCTGAGCGCCGTGTTCGTTGGCCGCCGCGACAAAAAATGAACCGCTCTCGTCGCGGAGATTCTTGCCCGCGCGCTCGGCGTGGTCGAGCGGAAAGAAGACGTCGTAACAGATCATGGTGGCAAACCGGCAGGGCTTCAAATCCCAGCTCAGCGTGAAACTCCGTTGGCCGTCAGCGCCCGCGACAAACCGTCGCTGACGCGCAGTCGACGACGTCGACCGTGGAAAGATACCCAGTATTTCAGCCAATGCGGGGCGAAACTCGAACGACGGTGCCAGGTGCACCTTGTCGTAGAACCGCGACTCGTGGGTCGCTCGATCGACGTACAAAAGCGAGTTATAGATCTCATCCCGGATTTCTCCGGACCGCCGGTTGCAGCCGACGAGCAGCGAGGCGCCGATGTCGTCGGCCAGCGCCGTTAGCCGCATGCTGTCGGTCGTGAACGACGCTAGAGTTACCTCACTACCTTTCTTGGATACTTCCGAAGCAAGAGATTCGCCTTTTAACGCGCCTTCCTGCCAGACCAGCATATGGGGAAACTCGGGCCTGACTTCGGCGGCCATCGCGCGGACATCGGGTGCATCGAACCGCGCAAGGATTGCGGATTTCAATTGCGTGCCGAAGGCTCGATCGGACATCTCGAATTGGCCGGAAACGAGCCCCACCGTCGGCCCTGGTTCGTCAGTAGTCGTGAGCAGTCGCCACTTTCCATACGCAAGCGCCCCGACGATTAACAGGACTGCACACGTGGCTGATGCGACCGCGCGTCGCGGCCGGCGGCCGCCGACCAACTCAACAGCAAATAGAGCAGCAACGACCTCGAACAGGGCTGCACCGATCGCGATAACTACCCACGATAGTAGAGGAATGCCTCCCAGGTCAGCAATTTGAACGAGCGGCAGCAGGTCTGCCTGCGTTGCTCCCACTTGTATGACCGGAAACCCGTCGTCAAAGAGCACACCGGCGGCCTTCCAGCGCAGCCATTCCATACTGACCCACAGCGTCGGCACCAAGATCATCGCAGGCATAGGTGCGACCTTCGAGTTTCGGCGCGCCACCCAGAGCACGCCCACGGAGCATATCCCCAGCAGATGGCCGACCAGGAGCCAGGAATCGAACAGCCTTGCACCATAGGAGAAACCGATCCATTCCAGCGCCAAGAGACAGCAAGCCAAGCCGCCGTAAAACGCGCCGATGTAGGTCGCCGCGCCAGCCCGCGGAGTATAGATCGCCCAGGCTATGGGCGCCCCGGCGAGCCAGGCTAGCCAACTCCACCGCTCCGCGTAAAAGGAGATCCCCAGCAGGACTCCGCCCGTCAACGGCACGGCAAACCCGCAAATCGCCCGACCAATCGCGGCCGTTTCGCTCGCGAACCCGACCCGGGAGATCGGACCCGCGGATGTCAGTTGGGTCGCCATCGCGTCACGCTCGTCCGAAGTGAGCTGCGGGCCTTCAGCCAATTGCAAAAAGGCACCGTAGAGCGAGCCTTTTCATACCGCGTATGGCGGCGAATCGTATCAGACCGTAAAGATAAACGCAACTATTTTATTTTGACATGTGGCACTCGTTTCGGCACAATGCACGACCGCATCGCGAGTACCAATGACGGTGTTTGTGCGATACCAAGCTCTAGCACATTGACGTGACGGGGTCGGCATGAGATTCAACAATGTCTGTGTCGACGCGATCAGCTACGTACTTCCAGACGATGCCGTCACGTCGGCCCAAGTCGAAAGCAGGCTGGCACCGCTTTATCGGCGCCTGGGATTACCCTGCGGTGTGCTGGAGGGAATGTCGGGCATCCGCAGTCGGCGTTTTTGGCCTCCGGGAACTATGCCCAGCGAGATCAGCATGCGCAGCGCGGAAATGGTCATGGACGCGGCGCAAGTTGACCGCAGCACAATCGGTGCGCTGGTTCATGGATCGATATGCCGCGATTTTGTCGAGCCGGCAACCGCCTGTCTCGTGCACCGCGGCCTGGGTCTGTCCTCGAAGTGTGTCGTCTACGACGTCTCGAACGCTTGTCTGGGCCTGCTCAATGGAATGCTTCAAGTCGCCACGATGATTGAACTTGGGCAAATCGAGATGGGGATTGTCTGCGGCACTGAAAGTACGCGTGACGTCGTCGACCACACGATCGACTTATTGAATGCCGATCTCTCGTTGACGCGCGCGCGGATCAACAATGTTTTCGCGGCCCTCACATTTGGTTCGGCCAGCGCCGCGGTGCTGCTTGCCCATCGCCGCCGAAGCAAAACCGGGACCCGCCTACTGGGCGCCACTCTGGAAGCATATTCTGAAGGGGCGTTGCGCAGCCATACCGATCTCGATTCGTCGATCACGGGCAAGGTCCCGCGCTTGCTCGAGGTCGATTCGGCGGGACTTCTCGAAGAGGGCATCTCTGCGACCGCCGATAATTTCAGAAGCTTTCTGCTGGAGTTGGACTGGTCACGTAGAAGTATCGAGCGGACGATTTGCCATCAAGTCGGCGCCCGGGCGTGCCGGATGCTGATCGACGCGCTTGGCGTCGCCAAAGGGCGCGAATGTTTCACATTTGAGGAGTATGGCAATACAGGCGCCGTCGCGATCCCGCTCACGTTGGCTCACACGACCGAGCGAAGCGAGCCCCCACCGGGCAGCCAGATTGCCTTGGTCGGAACAGGAGCGGGGATCAATTCACTGGCTATGGCAATCGAGTGGCAGGGAACCGCCACGGCCATGTCAGCGCCGGCGGAAACAAGCGGCTTCTGTCGACAACCCGAGAGCGGTGGCATACGGTCCGTCGACGAAGCGACATGAGCTCGCATCCTTCGCTAGTTGTGAAAGCCTATGAATAGTTCTATCGATTGCAGGCTGACATTGATCGACAGCCTAGCAGAACATGCTGCACTGGCTCCCGCGAAGGTGGGCTACATGTTCCTGTCGGACGTCGGGCCGCCGCGCGAGGTGTGTTTTCGCGACTTGCGCGCCCGAGTCGCCGAGACCGCCGCGGCGCTGGCCGATCGGTTTGAGCCCGGCGAGCGAGTGTTACTGTTGCTGCCGACAAGCCTGGAGTTCATAGTATCTTTCTTGGCGTGCCTGGAAGCTGGTCTGATCGCCGTGCCTGGCTATCCTGCGCGGCGGCGTCGCTCGAGCGAACGGCTGCTGGCGATGCACCGCGATGCAGCGCCGGCTGCCGTCGTCGTAGACGACAAGTACACCGAAGGTGTCGACGAACTGGTGCGCGGCGGCGCGAAACGATCGGCCGTGATATCGGTCGGTGAGTTAACGCTAGGTGGGTCTGCCGTTTCGAAAGTCTCGCCAAGCAGGCGCAATCGAATCGCTTTTCTGCAGTACACGTCCGGATCGACCGGAAGCCCGCGCGGCGTCGTGGTGACCCATTCAAACCTGATGTACAACGCTCGCCAAATGCAGATCCACTTCGACCACACGCCTCGTAGCCTGGTCGTCAGTTGGCTGCCGATTTTCCACGACATGGGACTCGTCGGCTGCGTTTTGCAATCGCTGTACATCGGCTTTACTTCGGTTCTGTTAACGCCGGTCAGCTTCGTGTTCGAGCCAGTCCGCTGGTTAAGGGCCGCCACCCAGTACCGGGCGACGATTATCGGCGGTCCCAATTTTGCGTACGATCTGTGCGCCAAAAAAATCACCGACGAGCAGAAGCGCGATATCGATCTCAGCGGACTGCTTGTTGCTTTCAACGGTTCCGAACCAGTCAGGATTCGGACCATGGACGCGTTCACCGCCGCGTTCGAGCGTTGTGGATTTCAGAGCAAGGCATTCTTTCCCTGTTACGGCCTGGCAGAATCGACGCTGTTCGTCTCGGGCGGTCCAGTTGGTAGTGGTGTGCGGACTTTGTCGACCTGCACCCGTGCGCTCGAGCGACACCGCGTTCGCCGCGTATCGAACGACCACCCCTCGGCTCGCCGACTGGTGAGCAGCGGCCGCATCGCGGAGGGCACGCAGGTCGTGATCGTCGACCCGCGCCGCAAGCGGGTTTGCAAGCCGAACGCGGTCGGCGAAATCTGGATTGCTTCGGCAAGCGTGGCGGCAGGGTATTGGAACAATCGTGCGGCTACCGAGAAGGTGTTCGGCGGCCGGCTCGCTGTGAACTTACCGACCGGTTCGTATTTGCGCACCGGAG
>Ga0169931_10005082_pt1 | contig 20213 bp, 8 predicted proteins | sample Kivu_15m_20L_FD_129675 | JGI IMG/M metagenome (GOLD analysis project Ga0169931, IMG submission 129675) | Freshwater microbial communities from Lake Kivu, Western Province, Rwanda to study Microbial Dark Matter (Phase II) - Kivu_15m_20L... | ecosystem: Environmental > Aquatic > Freshwater > Lake ... | reverse complement strand
CGACGCAAGCCTGTCGCGCACGAACACGTCGTAGCGCTGGTCCCAGTCGCCGAACACGAGGTTGTCGCCCAAGCACGTGAACGCGACGAAGCGCGCGTCGGCGCTGAGCGCGACTTGTGAAGTCGGAGCGAACGACTCGCCTCCGGAGCTCTCGACGCTCACGCGTTCGGTGACGCCGAGCAGCCGGTCGCGCACGAAAGCGTCGTCGACGCTGTTCGTGTCGCCCGAGATGTAGTCGGAAGCAGCGCCAATGAACGCCACGAAGCGTCCGTCCGCGGAGAGCGCTGGACGACCCGCGCCGAGCGCGCCGGCCACGCCGCTCTGGCCCACGCTCACGAGCTCCAACGCGCCGCTCGCACGGTCGACGACGTACACGTCCGAGGCGTTGTTGAAGTCGTTGGCGACGAGCGTCGCTCCGCCGCCGCCAAAGGCCACGAAACGCCCGTCGGCGGAGATCGCCGGCTGCCAGCACATGCCGCTCGACTGCACGCCGCCCGCGCCGAGGTTCACTCGCTCCGTCGTTCCGCTCGCCCGGTCGCGCACGAAGATGTCGTAGGTCGCGTTCGTGTCGCCCGGCACGAGGTTGTTGTGGAGCGAGGAGAACGCCACGAAGCGCCCGTCGGCCGAAATCGCCTGCAGTCGTTCGAACGGCTGCAGGAAGGCCGGCGGGTGCACGCCCTGCGCGCCGCTCGAACTCACGCTCACACGCTCGGTCAGCCCGAGTTGGCGGTCGCGCACGAAACAGTCGACGCGCCCGTTCGTGTCGCCGGGCACGAGGTCGGGCGCGTAGCTCTGGAAGGCGACGAAACGGCCGTCCGCGGAAAGCGCCGGAAAAAGGCTCGCGCCGCTGGCCTGGGCGCCGCCGGTGGCGACGCTGACGCGCTCGGTGGCCCCGAGCAGCGCGTCGCGCACGAACACGTCGTCGACGTTGTTCGTGTCGCCCGCCACGAGGTCGACCGCCGCGCTCGCAAAGCCGCACCAGCGGCCGTCGTGCGACAGGTCGGCGTAGCGCGACGCGGCGCTGCCGCCGAGCAGCGGCCCGCGGCTGACGAGCGTGGTCCAGGTCTGCGCGCGGGCGGCGGGCAGCAGGGTCGCAACGAGCCAGAACGTGCGCGCGGAAAGCATCCAGAGGCCTCCAGGACGGGGAACCGAAAGCGGGCGGTCCTCGTCTTACCACGGCTGCGGCCCAACGGCCGGCGGCGCGCCTTTTTTCGCACCTCGGCCGCGGCGGGCTCCGCATGCCACGGCCGGACCACGCCTCCCCCGCAGTTACCGTGCGCGAGGTAGACTTCGAGGCTGATCTTCTCCTGCCCAAGCGCTCGCACCCAGAACCACATTCGCGCTCATGAGCAACAACTCCCCCTGGCGAACCCGCGCTGCATTCGCGGTCGTCCCTCTGCTGGCCGTCGGCGCCGCGGCGCTGGCCTCGTCGCGCCTCGCCCTCGTCGTTCCGAACGAATTGCAACTTCCCGGAACACAGCCGCTGGAAGTGTCGCCGTTCGCGCCTTCTTCGAACTGCGAGCTGTGCCACGGCCAGTACGACCCGGCCACCGAACCCTACGAACAATGGTCGGGCAGCATGATGGCCCACGCCGGGCGCGACCCGCTGTTCTGGGCCGCACAGGCGATCGCGGAGAGCGACTTCGATGGCTCCGGCGACCTGTGCCTGCGCTGCCACGCGCCGTCGGGTTGGTACGACGGCCGCTCGATCCCGACCGACGGTTCGTCGCTGGTCGGCGACGACTTCGACGGAGTGACCTGTGAGCTGTGCCACAAGCTGACCAACCCCGACAACAGCGAGCACGTCGGGGTGATGAACGCGCCGTTCATCGCCAACAGCGGCGGTCCCAACCCGGAGGCCTGGATCGGCACGTCGGAGCTCTCCCTGTGGGGCAGCTTCGAACGCCTCGGCCCGTACAGCGATCCGTTCGCCTTCCACGGCTGGCTGCAGTCGAGCTTCCATCGCCAGTCCGCGTTGTGCGGAAGCTGCCACGACCTGTCGAACCCGCTGGTCGGCGACCTCGCGAACAACAACGGCGCGCAGACGCCGCTCGCTCCCGGTCAGTTCAGCGGCGTGCCCGGCGCCCCGCTCACGACCAAGGCCGGCTTCCTCAACGCGCCGCATAAGTTCGGCGTCGACCAACGCACCTACAGCGAGCACGCGGCGTCGCCGTTCGAGTTCCTGCAGGTGTCGAAGTTCCTCGAATTGCCCGCCACGCTGCGCAAGGGCTCGTTGGCGCGCGCCTACAACCTCGCGCTCGCCTCAATGCCTAACGGCAACTACGAGGACGGAACGATCCGCAACTTCACCTGCCAGACCTGCCACATGGCGCCGGTGCAGGGCTTTGGTTGTGGTTTGATCGGCACGCCGTTCCGCACGGACGTGCCCACGCACGATCTGACCGGCGGCAACTACTGGACGCCGGACGCGATCCTCTACCTCGAAGCGCAGAACCGCTTGGTCGGCGGCAACGGCCTCACGCTCACGCAGATCGCCGGCATCCAAGCTGGCAAGCTGCGCGCTGTCGAAAACCTCGAGCATTCGGCCGCGATGAGCGTCACGGGCAACACCCTGCGCGTCACCAACCTCACCGGCCACAAGCTCATCTCGGGCTACGCCGAGGGCCGCCGCATGTGGCTCAACGTGAAGTGGTTCAACGGCGCCAACGCGATGGTGCGCGAGGACGGCGAGTACGGCGACCTCAACACGGTCATCAACGGCCAACCCGCGCTGGTGAAGACGATCCTCGACATCAACGACCCGAACACGCGCGTGTACGAGGCGAAGATGGGGATCACGCAGGACTGGGCGGCGGAGCTGATCACGCTGGGCGTGAGCCCGACGTTGGCCATCACCTACGACCGCGCCACCGGCGCCGTCACCAAGACGCTCGGCCAGCTCGCCGCGCAGGCGCCGGGCACGAGCGAGAAGACGTTCCACCTGGTGTTCAACAACACCGTCAAGGAGGACAACCGCATCCCGCCGTACGGCATGCGCTTCAATGACGCGGTGGAGCGCAACATCCGCCCGGTGCCCTTCACGCAGTACGGCAACCCGAGCGCGGGCGGCACGTACCTGCACTACGACGACGTCGCGCTGAACCCGCCCGCGGGGGCGGTGCGCGCCGAGATCCGGCTCATGTACCAGCCGACCAGCTGGGAATACATCCAGTTCCTCGACCTCGCCAACAACGGGTTGAACGCGTTCACGGCGAGCCGCGGCGACGACATCCTCGAGGCTTGGCAGAACACGGGCATGGCCGCGCCGGTCGTCATGACCGAGGCCCGCTGGGGCGGCGACGCGCCGTCGACGTACTGCACCGCCAAGGTCACGAGCAACGGCTGCACGCCGCAGATCGGGTCGAGCGGCGTGCCGAGCGCGACTGCGGGCCGCGACTTCTACATCACCGCGGAAAACGTGATCAACAACCGCACGGGTCTGCTGCGCTACTCGACCGTGGGCGGCGCTGCGATTCCTTTCGCCGGCGGCTTCATCTGCGTCGGCGGCAATGTGCGGCGCGCGGGCTTGCAGGGCTCCGGCGGCGCGCCGCGGCCGACCATCGACTGCAGCGGCGGCTACGTGATCGACTTCAACGAGTTCATCGCCGCGGGCTCGAACCCGGCGCTGGTCGCCAACCAGCAGGTCTGGGCCCAATGGTGGTTCCGCGATCCCGGCTTCGCCTCGCCGAACAGCGTCGGCTTCACGAACGGTTTGACGTTCACGATCAAGCCGTAGAAGCCTGCGAGCAAGCTTCACGCGGGGGGCGCTTCGGTAAGTCCGAAGCGCCCCCCGCTGCTTTCGGCGCCGAGCCTTGGTGCTTGGAAGCGTGCGGAGCACGAAGTTCTTTCCGCTCGACAACCGGGGCGAATCCTCAGGATCTCCCGTCGAATCGGCAAAAAGTGGTGCAACACCAGGCGCGGACCGACCGATACGAGTCGGCTGCACGGCTAGCCACCGAGCCTGCACGCACACGCACACCCGCCGATGCCTAATCACACGACCCTCTTCGCTCGCCAGCCGATCCACGGCTGCGACATGCGCGTATGCGCTTACGAGCTGCTCTTTCGTGCCCCCCAGGCGGAACACGCGCAGATCGTCGACGCCACCGCAGCCACGGCCGATGTGGTCACACGCGCCATGCTCGACGTGGGCTTCGACGCCCTGGTGAGCGAGCACAAAGCGTGGATCAACGTTGGGCGTGATTTCCTCGTGCGGCGGACGTTCGAAGCCCTGCCCGCGAAGCGCGTGGTGCTCGAGGTGCTCGAATCGGTGCACGACGAACCGGAAGTGCTCGCTGCGCTCCGCGAAGCGCGCGCCGGCGGTTTCGCGATCGCGTTGGACGACTTCGAAGTGCAGCACGACACCGCCGCGCTGGTGGAGCTGAGCGACTTCATCAAGCTCGACTGCCTGGGACTCACGGCGAAGCAGGCGCACACGCGCTTCTTCGGGCTCTCCAAGAGCGGCCGCGTGCTGCTCGCCGAGAAGGTTGAGTCGCGCGAGATGGTGGACGCGTGCGCCAGCGGCGGCGCGAAGCTCTTCCAGGGCTATTTCATCACCCGCCCGGAGTCGGTCCATTGCGCTGAAGTCCGCAGCGACCGCCTGCGGCTTTTGCAGGTGATCGGCGAACTGAACAGCGCTGACGTGAGCATAGAGCGCGTGGCCGAAATCGTACAGCTCGACGTCTCGTTGTCGTACCGGATCCTGCACTACGCGAATTCGGTGGCGATCGGCCGCTTGCGCGCGGCAGAACACGTGCGCGACGCGATCACGATGCTCGGCCTGGATCGAGTTCGCGCAGTCGTAACCCTGATGATCCTCAGCTCGCTGTCCACCAAACCGCCCGAGCTCGCCCGCGTCGCGCTGATCCGCGCGCGCTACTGCCAACTGCTCGGTTCGATGCGCGGCGGAGATCCGCAGACGCACTTCGTCGCCGGGCTGTTCTCCGTGCTCGACGCGTTCCTCGACGATTCGATGGGCAACATCATCGCCAAACTGCCGCTGCACACGGAGATCACGGCTGCGCTGCTCGAGCGGCGCGGAGAACTCGGCGAAGCGCTCGACGCCACCATCGCCTGCGAACGCGCCGATTGGGACCGCGCGCTTGTCGACGGCGTCGATGCCGACGAGCTCGGCGTCGCCTACGTCAACGCGCTGGCCTGGGCGGACAAGATGCAGACGGCCGTCGAAGCGGTTTGAGTCGCTACCATCCGGCCCATGCAGTGGGCCCGCTGGTTGGTGGCGTTTACGGCGACGCTCGTCGCGTGCGCGAGCCCGCGCAACGCGGCCGCGAAGAAAGAGCTCGACGAAGTCCGCGCGCTGGGTCAACGCGAATGGCCTGAAGCGGGCGCGGAAGTGACGCGCGCGCTGCTTGCGCAGCTCTTCGCGCCTGACGCGAGCGTGCGCGCCGAAGTGGCGTTCGCGCTTGGGGTCCGCGGTGATCCCGCAGCCGGCGACAAACTCGCTTTCCTCGCGCTCGACCACCACGAGGCCGACCATGACCCGCTCGTACGCGCGCGCGCGATCGAAGCGCTCTCCAAGCTCGATCGCCCCGACCTGCACGAGCGCGTGCTGGAAGCGCTCGACGACGCCGATCCGCGCGTGCGGCTCGAAGCGGCGCAAGGCGCGGGCCGCTGGCCCGCGCGGCCTGGCGTGGTCAACCAACGCCTGATCCGCGCGCTTGAGACCGAACAGGACGTGAGTGTGCAGACCTACGTGCTGTACGCGTTGGAGCGCCGCAAGAGCGAGGAAGCGCTCGACACGTTCGTGCGTTTCGCGTCGTCGTCGGGTGCTGAGCAGCGCATCTTCGCGGTGCGCGGTTTGCGCGCCTCGGTCGAAGCGCCGGCGGCGCGCGACGCGGCCGTGCGGGCGCTCGGCGACGCCGATTGGCGCGTGGCGTACGAAGCGACGCAGAGTTTGAGCGCGAGCCGCGCTGAGGAAGCGGCCGTTGCCCTGCTCGAGGCACGCTCGCATGTAAATCCGCACGTGCGGCGCGGGGTGTACGAGGCGCTCGCAAGCTGGAGCGCGCACCTCGAGCGTGGCCGGACGCTAGATGCACTGGCCGCGGCCCTGGCGCCCGGCGAGCGCTTCGCCGACGTGTACGCATCCGAACCGTCAAGCGCGGTGCGCGCGGCGATGCTCGCCTGCCTGATTCCGCTCTCGGAGCGCATGCTGGCGGCGGAAGAGAGTCCGGACGTGCAGGCGAGCACGTCGATCTCCATGGCGGAATTCGCCCGCTTCGCGCGCAGCGACAGCGAGTGGATAGGCGTCGCGCAGGGGCTCGCGGCTTCGCGCCACCCCGAGTGCAGCGACGTGCTCTTCGAACTCGCGCAGCGCCCCGGACTCGCACTGCGCGGCGCGGTGCTCGAAGCGCTGGCCAAGCACAGGAGCGAAGTCACGCACGCGTTCCTGATCAAGCAGCTCGCCGACGGGGACCTCGGGATCCGCATGGCCGCAGTGTTGTCGCTCACCGAGATGCTGAACGACTCAGACTTGGACGCTCTAACGCGCTGCTTCGAAACAAGCCGCGGCGAAGGCGGCCCGGAAGTGCGCTTCAACATCGTGAAGCTGCTCCCGAAGTTCGGCGCGCGCGCGACACCGCTGCTGACGCTTGCTGCGCGCGACGGCCATCCGTTCGTGCGGCGCACCGCGCGCGCGGAGCTCGAAAAGCTCGGCGTGTCCGCGGCCGAACTCGACGAGCTTGCTGCACAAGTGGCTCCGCCGCCGCAGCGCTCGCCCGCGCCGCTGCGTTTCGAGCGCCGGCCGCGCATGAAACTCGTCACGTCGCGCGGCGAGCTCGTGTTCGAGCTCTTCCACGACGAAGCTCCCGAGCACGTCGCCAACTTCGTCGAACTCGCGCGCCTTAACCACCACGACGGGCTCACGTTTCATCGCGTCGTACCCGATTTCGTCGTGCAGGGCGGTTGTTTCCGCGGCGACGGCAACGGCGGCGGCACGTGGCGCGGTCGCGAGGACGAGCTCCCGCACGAGATCTCGCCGCGCAAGTACGTGCGCGGCTCGCTCGGCATGCCGCGCTGGGACTACGTCAACTCCGGCGGCAGCCAGTTGTTCGTCACGCACCGAGCGACGCCGCACCTCGACGGGCGCTACACGATCTTCGGCGAACTGCGCGAGGGCTTCGACGTGCTCGACCAACTCGAGGTCGGCGACACGATCGTCGACGTCGTGATCAGCGATTGAACGCTCGGGCGGTGCGCCCGCAAACTACGCGCGAGCTGCGCGCCGCACTCACACGACCCCGAACGTCGGATGTCGTGGAATTCGCCTTAAGCATTGCGCACTCGGATCGACGCTCGGCTTCAAGACGGCTCCGAACTGCAGCTCGTCCTCGATGCGGCGCCAACATCTGCCTGCTGCAGCAGCGCGCCGAAGCCGCGCCACGCGCTGACGTCGCACGAGGTGCGGACTCGCTAGCGGGCGCGCTCCTCCGGAGCTCTCGACGCAGGCAGCTCGCTGGGCGGCGGTTCGCCCGCGTCGAGGAAGCGGCGGCGGAGCGCTGGCGTCGGAACGAGGCACGCTTCGCGCTTGCCGAACCATGCGTACCGGTGGCTCGCGATCCAGGCGTAGACCGTGTCGCGCAGCGGCCGCGGAAGGATGCGCGCAACGGTGGCTAGCGACCACGGAAGCCCCAACAGCGCGGCGATGCGCAACACAGCGTCGGAACGTGTGAACACGCAGCCGTTTTCGACCAGCACGATGCTGTCGGGCAGCGTGCCGGTCACGCCGGCTGCGTCGAGCGCGCGCCGCGCCGCCTGCGATTGCAGCGACGCGAAGCTCAAGCGCTCGCGGCGGTCGCGCGCCAGCAGCCACTGCACGGCGCCGTTGCACAGGTTGCAGACGCCGTCGAACAGCACGAGGGCGGGAGCTTGCGGGGCTTGGGTCATCGACGGCCCCAGCCTACGCGTCGGATTGCCCGGATGGATTTCCGCGGCTTCCGTGCACCTGCGGCGCTCGCCGGGGGAACTGCGCAGCGCGCCCGGCGCTACCCTCATGCGCTCGGGAGAAACGATGAAACTCAACCACCGCGCCTGGGGCCTGTTCCTGCTTGCCGCGTTGTCCTGCCGCTCCAGCGAGAGCGGCGCCGAGCCCGCCTCGAATGAGGTGCGCACGGAGTCAGCGGCGCCGGCGCCGCCGCGGGCGCCGATCCCGCAGCTCGCGCGCCGCGCCTTCGACTTGACCAGCCGCGGCCGGCCGCTCGAGTCGATCGAGTTGCTGCTCGAAGAGCTGCCGGAGCGCCTGCGTTCCGCGCCGTGGGCGGACACGTTGCTCGTGGCTGACTCGGTCGTCGCAGCGTACCTGCTCGAGCAGGAACTCGAAAGGACCAACGCGTGGCGGCTCGCCGCCGAACGGCTCGAGGCCGCCAAGCCTTTCCCGGCGAGCACTCCGCCCGAACTCGCCGCCGCGTTGGACGTCGTGCTCGCGCGCGGACTCACGCGCATCGGCCGCGTCGAAGAGGCGCGGCGCTTGATGCGCGCCAACGGTGCGCTCGTCGATTGGCGCTTCATCGGACCGTTCCCGAACGAACGCGGCGCCGGATTCGACCTCGCGCAGCCGCCCGAGACGGCGCTCGACTTCGACGCGGTGCTGCGCGGCAAGGAGCGCGAGGTGCGCTGGCGCGCGAACCCCACGCCCGAACAGCCGATGCCCTTCGTGTACCTGCAGGAGATGTTGCGGCCGAACACGCAGGCCGTCGCCTACCTCGCCACTGCGGTGCGCGTCGAACAGCCGCGCGAGGTCGTGCTCGCGCTGGGCTCGAGCGGCGCGCTGAAGGTCTGGCACGGCGCCACGCTCGCGCACTCGAGCAAGGTGCAGCGCCTGCCCGAAGCGGACCAGACGCGCGTCGTGCTCGCGCTGCGCGAAGGCTGGAACCCGATCCTGATCAAGTCGTGCGTCGAAGAAGGCACGGGCTGGAGCATCACGGCGCGCTTGACCGAACTCGACGGCCGTCCGCTCAGCGGGTGGTCGCAGGACGCGTCGCAAGCGCCCGCCGCGCCGCGCGAATTCGCCGCGGCGCAGACCACGGAGCTGCAGCACGCGCGTGCGGCGCTCGAGCGCATCGTCGCCGACGAGTCGGCCAGCGCGCAGCACGCCGAAGCGCACCGCCTGCTCGCACTGCTGCACATGTGCCGCTCGCTCGACGACATCGCCGCGCACAGCGCGAAGAAGCACGCCGAAGCCGCACTCGCGCTCGAGCCGGACGACGTGCAAACGCTCTACCTCGTCGCACGGGCCAATGAACCGGCGGCCGGCGAGTCCATCGAAGAAATCCGCCACAACGAGCGCCTGACGCCGCTCAAGCGCGTGCTCGAGCGCGACCCGGCCCACGTCGGCGCCTTGCTCGACCTCGCGGACTTCTACGAAGAGACGAACCCGATCCCGCAGCTCGTGGACGAGTACACGCGGCGCGCTCACGCCGCGGCGCCCGACAACACGCGCGCGCTGCGCGCTCGGGCCAGCGTTCTGGGCGAGCGTGGACGCGCGGTCGAAGCGTGGCGGCTCGTCGAGCACATCTGGACGACGCGCGAAGGTCAGCTGCGCGACGGCGAGGTCGCCGCTGCGGCGGAGCGCGCCTTGGAGCGCGGCGACGCGGCGCGCGAGCTCGCGCTGCTCGAACGCGGGATCAAGAGCGGCGTGCACGAAGGGCGGGTGCGCGAGGCGCTGTTCGCGCGCTGCCGTCGCGAAGGCGATCTTGCCACGTACCAACGCCTGCTGAACGCCTGGCTCGAGCGTACGCCCAGCGACGTCAACACGATGCTGACTGCGGCGAGCACGTTCGAAGTCGGGGGCGACCTCGGCGCCGCGCGCGAGCTGCTCGACCGCGCCTTTGCCATCTGCCCCGAGGACGCACGCATCGCGTTCCAGTACTCGCGGCTCGCGCAGCGCGAGAACGACCTCGCCGCGGCCGACCGTTGGCTCGCCGAGGTGATACGGCTCGATCCGGGCTACGACAAGGCCCGGCGCCAGCGCGAAGTGTTGCTCGAGTCGACGCAGGACCCGTTCGACGCGCCGTACCGCTGGGACGCGCTCGAGCGACGCGGCGCGGCGTCGCCGCCGAGCGACGCGAACGAGCCGTTGCACGTCGTGGACCGCACGACGGTTTGGCGCGTGAACGCCGATGGCAGCGAGCACATGTACGAACACGTGCTGCTGCGCGTGAACAGCTCGGGCGGAGTCAAGTCGCTCGACAAGTACTGGATCCCGCGGCCGGGCGGCACGACGCTGCAGGTCTACAACGTGCGCGTCGTTCGGCCCGACGGCACGTTCGAACGCGCGCCCGCGCCGCGCGGCGGCGACCGCGGCGGCGGCCGCTTCTACGACCTGCCGACGCTGCAGGTCGGCGACCTGGTCGACGTCGAGTACCGCCTCGACGAACGCGGTCCCGACGTGTTCGGCCAGTACTTCGGCGTGCGCCACAGCTTCTACGAAGCGAGCGTGGGCGGTTTCGCTCCGGTGCAGCGCGCGGAACTCGTCGTGCTCGCGCCGCAGCAACTGCCGATCTACGCCAAGGCGCACAACGGCGACTCGCTCGAGCATGAGCAGACGCCGCTGCCCGACGGCGGGGTCGCGCACCGCTGGGTGGCGAAGGATCTCAAGCGCCCCACGCCGCAGTCGGCGATGCCCGACGCCATCGAGTTCGCGCCGACGGTCGACGTCAGCACCTACCCGAGCTGGGAGGCCTTCGCGAGCTGGTGGTGGAGCTTCATCGAGAAGGAGTTCGTTACGACCCCGGCGATGAAGGAAAAGGTGGCCGAGCTCACCGCCGGCTTGAGCGACGAGATGGACAAGGTGCGCGCCATCGCACGCTTCGTCGGCCAGGAGATCCGCTACAACGCGTGGAGTTTCGGCACGCACGGCTACGAGCCCTTCAGCGCGGCGACGATCTTCGAGCGGCGTTTCGGCGACTGCAAAGACAAGTCGATCCTGCTGCGGCAGATGCTCGCGGAGATCGGCGTCAAGGCGCACCCGGTGTTGATCAACGCCGAGTACCGCCGGCCTGAAGAGAAGCTCGACATCGCCATGGTCGGGCACTTCAACCACTGCATCGCCTACGTGCCGGCGACCGACAAGCGGCCGGGCTTCTATCTCGACGCAACCGCGGATCGCAACCCGATCGAGTACCTGCGCGCCGACGACCAGGGCGCGAAGGTGCTGCACGTGGACGCGAGCGCGAGTTCGATCGAACGCATCGGCTACACGCCCGCGACGGACAACGCACTGGTCCGCAGCTACGACGTCACGCTCGACGCGCAAGGCGGCGCCGAGGTGCGCATGCGCGACGAGAGCATCGGCGATCCCGGCGTGCAGCTGCGCTACCGCTTCGGCGGCGAGAAGGGCGACCTCGCCAAACGGGTCGCGGATGCGCTGGGACAGGCGTTCGGCAAGGTCGACGTGCTCGACGCGCGCACCTCGACGCTCGAGGACATCGGCGCGCCGGCGCAGCTCGAAGCGCGCTTCCGCGCCACCGACCTGTGGACGCGCGACGCGGCGGGTTCGAACCTGCGCCTGTCGTTCGACAACATCGGCCTGCTCGACGCCGCGCGCGAGCCGGCGGGTGAACGCGAGTGGGAGATGGTCTTCGACCGCCCGTTCGAGGTGCGCACACGCATCACCTACCGTCTGCCCGAGGGCGTCGAGTTGGGCGCACTGCCGGCCAACGAGCGCATCGAAGCAGACGGGCTGTTGACTTACTCGGTCGCCGCGCGGCGCACCGATCAGGGCGTCGAGGTCGAGCGCACGTTCACGCTGCACGAGCGGCGCATTCCCAAGGCGCGCTACGCGGACTTCCAGGACGCGCTGCGCGAGATCCAGAACGCGGAGATGCGCACGATCGTGCTGCGCGCCGGCCCCGTCGAAGCTTCGGTCAAGGAGAACAAGTGATGAAGCTCGCCATCCAACTCGCGCTGCTCGTCGGCGCCTCCACTTGGACCCTCACGGCGCAGGCGCAGGACGCGAACCTCTCGCGCGCTTGGACCAGCGCGGTGCTCGAGTCCGAGCACCTCCGGACGGACGATCGCAGCGCCCGCCACTTCGAGCTCGTCGAGCTGATCGAGCGCGATCCGTCGCATCCGCTCGCGGAGCTGGGTCTGCGCATGGTGCGCGAGTCGGCGAACGCCGACCGCATGGAGTTGTTCGCGCGTTGCCTCAAGCTCGATGCGGCGCGCCTCACGCCGGCGGCGGCGGCGGAGCTCGAACTGTTGCGCGTGCGCTACGAAGTGCTGCGCGCGAGCACCGGCGGCCCCGCGCCGACCCCGTCGACGCACTACCTGCAGCCAGCCTTCGTGCTCGGACCGTTGCCGGATGTCTACGACGCCGCGCGCCGGGCGGAACTGCTCAACAATCCGCGCTACAACGCGGAACATCGCGGTTATCCCGGCCAAAAGGAACGCTGGCGTCCGTGCTCGACGGCCGCGCTCGATGTGTTCGTCGATCCGGACGAACTCGTCGGCGCCGAATACGGCTGGGGCGGCTTGGCCTTCGGCTTCGAAGCCCCGAGCGGCGGACCGGCGTGGCTCGAAGTCGATGTCACCGGCGACGCCGGACCGCGCTTGACGACCACGCGCGGAGCGCAACCCGGCGGCGCCCTCGCGCAGATCGACGACCCGTCGCTGCGCGTCAAGCTCAACGACGGCGCTCCGCAGGACCTGGACTTCCTCGAGCTCGAGCGGCCGCGCTGCGTGCGCCTGCCGGTCGTGTTGCTGTCCGGCGGCAACGAGGTGCTCGTGGTCGCGAACTTCGGCGCGCGCCTGCGCTTGTCCCTGCGCGTGCTCGGCGCCGACGGGCGTCCGCTCCCTGGGCTCGAGCAACTGCGCACGCTGCCGACGCCCGGCACGCCGGTCATGGCCGAACCGCCGCAGCGCTTTCCGCAGGACGCGCTCGCGTGGCTCGAGATGCACAACACCGGTTCGGCGTCGAGCCTCGCACTGCTCGGCGCCGCGCATCTGTGGCTGGGCGAGAGCGTGCGCGGTTCGAACTTGTTGGAACGCGCCGTCGCCCTCGACCCCAAGTCGGTCGGCGCGCGGCTGTGGGCCGCGGAGTACTTCAACGGCGAGAACTACGCGCCGCAGAGCTGGTCGCGCGGCAAGGCGCGCGCGCTGTTCGACGAACTGCTCGCGGAGGACGCGCAGAACCTGCGCGCCGCGGGCTCGCTGCTCGAGACGCTCGGCGCCGAGGACCGCGAAGAGGAGGCGCTCAAGATGGTCGCGGCGGCCGCTGAGTCGGCGCCGCAGTCCCCCACCGAAGCGCTGCAGCGGGCGTACCTCTACACGCGGCTGGAGCTCGACGTTCCGGCCGAACGCGCTCGCCAGCAAGCGGCGGAGCGCGCCGGGGACAGCCCGCAAGTCGTGAACGCAATCGCGCAACACTGGTCGCGCTGGGGCTTCGAGCGGCGCGCGCTGCAGACGCGCGAAGCGGCGCTCGACACCAACGGCGCCGCGCCCGGTGAACTGACCTCGCTCGCCGAGGCCGCGGCCGAACTGGGCGACGCGCAGGCGGCTCTGAATCGGCACAAGCGCGCCGCTGCCCTCGGCGACGCGGACGCCAAGAGCGCGCTCCTCGAGCACCTGCTCCAACTCAAGCAGTTCGACGCAGCGGAGGCCGTCGCGCGCGAGCTTGCCGAACTCGGGCCGCGCAACCTGTACTACCGCACCGCGCTGGCGGACATCGCGCTCGAGCGCGGAGACCGCGCGGCCGAGCGTGAGCACCTGCTCGCCGCCCTGAAGTTGGCGCCGAGCGACCGTGATCTGCGCTCGCGCCTGGTGGACCTGGGCTGGAGCGATCCGGCCGAGGCGTTCTTCAAGCGTTGGGAAGTCGACGCGCAGAAGGAGCTCGCCAGCTTCGATCCGGCGCGCTGGAACGACCACGTGGTGCGCGCGATCGACGCGGCCGCGGTGTACGTGTTCGACGACGGCGTGTGGGAGCAAGTCAACCACTCGCGCGCCGTCGCGCGCGACCTCGAGGGCTGCGAAGAGCTCGGCAGCCAGTCCGAGCAGGAAGAGACGCTGCGCATCTTCACGCTCAAGGGCGCGACCGGCGAGTTGTTCGAACCGGCGCTGGTGAACGGTGAGTACGTGATGCCGGTGCTCGAACCCGGCGACACGGTCGAGGTCGTGTGGCGCGACACCGGATCCTACGACCGCGAAGGGCGCATCGTGCTCGGCTCGTGGACCTTCGCGTCGCAGACCGAGCCGTTCTACCTCTCGCGCTACGTCATCTCCGCGCCCAAGCACCTCGAACTCGAGCTCGTGCAGCGCAACTTCAACGGGCGCCACGAGGTGCTCGACGAAGGCGAGCGCGTGACGCACGTGTTCGAGCTGCGCGAGGTCGACCGCGTCGTGCCGGAGCTCGGCGCGCCGCCGGCCGATTGGACGCTGCCCTGGGTGCAGTTCGGCACGCGGCGCTCGCGCGCGAGCATGGCCGAGCAGGCGCGCTCCGAGCTGATCGCGTCGCTGCGTGCGACGCCGCGGCTCGAAGAAGCCGCAGCCAAGGCGCTCGAGGGCATCGAAGGGCAGACGAACCAGGCGCAGGCTCTGCACCGTTTCGTGTCGGAGGCGCTCGACAAGCGCAACGACAGCCTCTCCTCCGCCACGGCCGCGCTCCTGCAGCGCGAGGGCAATCCCGCGCTCTTGTACGCCGCGCTGCTGCGCATCGCCGGCATCGACCACGATCTGGTGTGGTCACGCGGCGTCGACCCGCGCGCCGATCCCGAGCCGCAACCGGCCTTCCCCGACCTCGGCCGCTGGCTCGGACGGATGCTCGTGGTGGTGCGCCCCGACGACGGTGAAGAGGCGTGGTGCAACTTGAGCGTCGAAACGATGCCGTACGGCGCGTGCCTGAACGACTCGCCGCGCGCCGAGGCGCTCAGCGCACTCACGGGCGAGTTCGTGAACACGCCCGACGTGCCGCTCGACGAACGCGCGGGCGAGCTCAGCCGCCTCGCGCTCGTGCTCGCCCCCGACCGCTCGGCGCAGATCGAGCTCGACTTCGAGCTCACGGGCAACATGGGCTATTCGTGGAAGGACGGCCTGCGCGAGGCGCCCTCCGCGGCGCTCAAACAACTCGCCACGCGCATCGCGACCACGGTGGTGCGCGGCGTCGAGGTCGAGTCGCACGAATGGCGCGGGCTCGCCGATGAGGCGCCGACCGCGCTGCACGTGAAGGGCAAGCACAAGCGCTACCTCGACCAGCAAAAAGGCGAGTTGACCTGCCGCTTGCCGTTCCCGCAGATGCAGATGGGCGGCGCCGCCGGCGGTGAAGGCGAGCGCAAGCAGCCCTACTTCTTCGCCCAAACCGCGGTCCGCCGTTGGAGCGCGCGCATCGAGCTCGATTCCAAGCTCAAGCTCGCCCAGGGCGTCGAAGCCTTCGACCTGCGCTGCGCGGGCGCGAGCTTCGTGCAGACCGTGCGGCCCGACGGCGAGCATGCCTTCGTGGTGGAACGCGCGCTCCGTATCGAGCCGTTCCTGCTGCCGCCCGAGCAGTTCGGCGAGTGGGCGGCGTTCTGCAAGAAGCTCGACGAGGTCGACCGCGCCAAGCTGCGCATCGAAGTTCTCGAGTAGCCGCGCCGCGAACGCGTTCGTCGACTAGTGGGCTGATTCGAAAGTCCGCTGCAGATGTCAGGTGGTTCGGCGCTCACCGCAAGGCGCGAGGATTCCAGGCGACCTGAATAGGTCGCCGAACCGAAGCAACGCCGCGGGGGGCGGCGAGGCGCCTGAGATATGCGGCGAAATTTAGAATCAAACCACTAGCCTGAAGAGCGCGGCGTGCCCCGCGAAGTGCGGCGCACGGCGGGCTCTCTCCATGACGCACCTCCATCGCCTCGCCGCGACCGCGCTCACGGCGCTCGCCGCGGCCAGCAGCGCCTCGGCGCAGAGCCGCATCTACTTCTCCGAGTACGAGTTCAACAACGCCCGCGTGCGTTCGATGGGCCTCGACGGCTCGAATCCGCAGACGCTGTTCGCGCTGCCCACCAGCGAGTGGTTGCCTGTCGGACTGAGCTTCGAGCCTGTCAGCCAGCTGCTGTACGTCGCCGACATGGCGTCGCCCGACAACCTCGCGCGCGTCGCGTCGAGCAGCGCCGGCTACGTCAACCTGCTGAACGTCACGGGCAGTCCGCGCGCGCCGCGCTTCGACGGCGCTGGCCGCATGTACTACTCGGCCGGCAACCAAGTCTTTCGCGCGAATCTCAACGGCTCGGGCCAGCAGCTGCTCTTCACGGCCACACAGAGCTGGCCGATGAGCGCGGTCGCGGTCGATGGAACGAACGGCCACGTTTACTTCGGCGCCGACCGGCAGATCCGCCGCATGAACCTGGATGGTTCGAACGTCGTCACGGTCGTGCGCGGCGCGAGCTCGATACGCGACGTCGAGGTCGACGTCGCCTCCGGCTACGTGTACTGGCTCGACGCCGACACGATCAGCGACTGCGTCTGCCGCGCGCGCCTCGACGGAACGGAGTTCACCGTGCTCGTCGACAACTCGCCGAACGTCGTGCAGAGCGGCGGCTTGATCGCGCTGCTGGTCGACCGCGTCGGCGGCAAGCTGTACTTCGCCGACGATCTGTTCGACCGCGTGGAACGCACCGACCTGAACGGCGGCTCGCGTTCGACGATCTACTCGATCGCCAGCGGGCCGAGCCCCTCGGGGCTGTGCTTCGACGTCGCGCCTCCGCCGCAGGCTGTCGCCGACTGCAACGCCAACGGCTCGCCCGACGCGCTCGACATCTCGGGCGGCGGCTCGGCGGACTGCAACCTCAACGGCGTGCCCGACGAGTGCGAGCTCGACCCGTGCCCCAGTTTCACCTTCCTCGTCGACCGCGGCTCGAGCCCGCTCGTGCCCAGCCTCACCGTCGGCGGGCCAGGTCCTGCGCCGACGTTGCAGTTCGAAGTGTTCACTCCGCTCGACGTGCCGCCCGGCGGCTGGAGCGTCGGGGAGATCCACCTCGACGGCTTCACGGCCAACTACGGCTCGGGCGCCGGCTTCTCGGCCACGCTGTTCCCCGACAACGGCGCGAACTTCCCGAACGAGTCGGCGCCGATCGCCTCGCGCGACTACCAGTTCTACTTCGACACGCAGGACACGATCTGGGTGCGCCGCGCGTTCGACGTCGCGCTGCCGGCGGGACGGCACTGGCTGCGCCTGCGCAGCAACCAGCCCGGCATCTACCACGCAGGCGCGAACATCGGCACGAGCGGCCCCACGGGTTGGTCGCGGCGCGGAGACGGCGCGCTGTTCAGCGCTTCGCCCGTCGGCCTGCGCGTCACACAGGGCTGCGCCGCGCCGCAGAGCTACTGCACGGCGAAACTCTCTTCGAGCGGGTGCCTGGCGAACGTGGGCTTTAGCGGCGCCCCGACCCCGGGCGGCGGCGTCGCAGTCCAGGTGAGCCAAGTCGAGGGCCAGCGCTCGGGCCTGGTGTTCCACGGCTCGAGCGGGGCGGTCGCCGCCCCGCTCCAGGGCGGCTTTTTGTGCGTGAACACGCCGCTCGTGCGCATGCCGCCGCAGGTTTCGGGCGGAAGCAGCGGCGCCTGCAACGGGACGTTTGCGTACTCGCTGAACGCGCTGGTCAGCAGCGCCCCGCCCGGTGCGCAGTTCTGGCTCCAGGCCTGGTTCCGCGACCCGCTCAGCCCGAGCACGACCGGCCTTTCGAACGCCCTCGCCTTCACGCGCTGCCCGTAAGCCGTTCCATCCGGCGAGGCCGGCGCGACAGATTCAGGGCCCGCCCCGCAAGAAACTCCGCGATTGGCTTCTAACGCGCGGGGCCGGACGCCGATGAATTCCGACGCTCCCCCGACGGAGGCGGCGACCTCCGCGTGGGCGCGTCCCCATGAACCGCATCGTGATTTCCTCGGGGCTCGCCGCGGCGACGTTGCTCGCCGCTGACCAGTTTCTGCGCATGCAGGAGCGGTTGGACGAGCTCGGCAGCGCGCCGAACGTCCCGCCCGCGCATGTGGCGCGCCTCGAGCGCGAAGTGGGCGAACTGCGCGAGCAACTGTTCGAAGCTCGACGCCGGTTGGAGGACGACGAGCGGGCGCGGCAGCTCGAAGACCGCCTGGCGGTGATCGCCAGCCGCGTGGAACGCTCGGACTGCGAGATTGCCGAACAGGACGCGCGGCTGGAGATTTGGGAGAGCCTGTGGCGCGGCTACGCGCCGCAACGCATCGACGGCAGCTTGACGCAACTGCGCGAGCTGGTGCGCGCGAAGGACTCGCGCATCGCCGATCTGGACGAGCGCGCCCAACGCGTCGAAGCGCAGACGCAGGCGCGCATCGCGTCGCTCGATTCGCGCGTCGCACCGCTGGTCGAGCGCGATGTCGACAACATGTGGCGCGAGCTCGTGGCGCCGGTCGTCCAGCTCGCAGGCGACGCAACGGTGGGCAGCGGAGTGCTGCTCGAGTCCGTACCCGACGACGACGGCGAAGGCTGGACCACCCATTTGCTCACGTCGTGGCACGTGGTGCGCGACATCTACGGTGCGGCGCAGCGCACGCAGGACCCCGTGCCGGTGACGATGTTCGAGCGCAACGGCTCGACGCGACGCGAACGCGCGGTGATGGTCGCCTACGACGTGCAGCTCGACGTCGCCGTACTCGAGCTGCAAAACGATGAGCGTCTATCCTTCGGCGCGCGCCTCGCGCCGCGCTCGCGCCTCGAGAACGTCCGCGTGTTCGACGCGATCTACGCCGTCGGCTGCCCGCTCGGCAACGACCCGATTCCGACGCCCGGCGAAATCGCCTCGACGACCCACGTCGTCGACGGCGTGCGCTACTGGATGCTCAGCGCGCCCACGTACATCGGCAACTCCGGCGGCGGCATCTTCGACGCGCGCACGCACGAGCTCGTGGGCATCTTCTCCAAGATCTACACGCACGGCGCGGCGCGTTCGACGATCGTGCCGCACATGGGTTTGGCGACGCCGATGCCGGTGGTCTACGACTGGATGGAGCGCGCCGGTTGCGCGCGTTTGATCCGCGACGACCAGGCCCGCCCCGAAGCCGCCAGCGCCAAGCAATAGCGCGTCGACTGTCGAAGGCGCGGCCCAGCGCGTAGCCTCGGGCGCATCGAAACCCGCGCCAGCGAACTTCCGACGCACGGCATGACGGCGCGCCGAGCCCTGTGGGCCCTGGCGCTGCTCTTGAGCATGTTCGCGCTCGTGCAGGCGCTGCACAAAGCGCGCAAAGGCCAGTGCGCGATCCTCAAGTGGCGACCGGCGCTCGAAGCGCTCGAGCGTGGCGAGACGATCTACGGCCGCGACGAGCAAAGCCTGCGCGAGGGCTTTCCCACGCCGCCGACGACCGCGCTGTTGCTCCGGCCGTTCCTCGCGCTCGACGGCGCGGCCGCGGGCGTGTGTTGGGCGCTCTTCAAGCTCGCGCTCGCGTGGTGGATGATCGTCGAGTGCGCCAAGCTCGCCGCGGGGCGCCTGCGCGACTATCCGCCGTGGGCGCTGGTGGCGCTGGTCGCAGTCGTCGCGCGCGTCGTGCTGTCCGACATCGCGCACGGCAACATCAACCTTCCCGTCGCGGCCTGCGTTGTGGCCTCGGCGCGAAGTTGGGCGCGCGGCGAGGAACGCGCAGCAGGCCTGTGGGCCGCGCTGGGCGCGACGCTCAAGCTGACGCCGGCGCTGCTGCTGGCGTACTTCGCGTGGAAGCGTTGCCCGCGCGCGGTGTTCTGGATGCTGCTCGGCGTGGTCCTGTTCGCGTACGTCCTGCCGGGCGCAATTCTGGGCTACGCACGCCAAGCCGAGCTGCTCAGCGAGTGGCAGCAGCAGATGGTCGCGCCGTACGCGAGCGGCGCTGCGTTGACACGCATGCAGACCGAGCAAACCAATCAGTCGCTCACCGGCGTGCTCGGAAGACTGCTCACCGACAGCGTCGCGATCGTGGCGCGTCCGCCGCACTGGCCCGAAGAGGTGCGCGTCAACTGGTTCGCGCTCGCGCACGGCGAGTTCCGCGTCGTGTTCTACGCCGCGGCGGCGAGCGTTCTGGCGTTCGTCGCGTACTGCACACGCGCACCGCGCGCGCCGCGCATCGTCCTGGGCGAGTTCGCGCTCGTGAGCCTGGCGATGCTGCTCCTCTCGGAGCGCAGCTGGAAACAGCACTACGTGACGCTCATCCTCCCGGTCGCGTTCGTGCTCCTGCACGCCGTCGACCCCACGACCGCGGCGGCGGCCAAACGGCGCTCGTTCGCGCTGCTGGGGATCGCGGTG
>Ga0169931_10005081_pt1 | contig 20219 bp, 14 predicted proteins | sample Kivu_15m_20L_FD_129675 | JGI IMG/M metagenome (GOLD analysis project Ga0169931, IMG submission 129675) | Freshwater microbial communities from Lake Kivu, Western Province, Rwanda to study Microbial Dark Matter (Phase II) - Kivu_15m_20L... | ecosystem: Environmental > Aquatic > Freshwater > Lake... | reverse complement strand
TGCACACTTGGCCGCAATTGCGGAACTTCGCCGCCACGGCCGAGCGGGCGACGGCGGCGACGTCGACGTCGGGCAGCACGAGCACCGGCGCGTTCCCTCCCAGTTCCAGCGACAGCCGCTTGATCGTCTTGGCCGCTCCCGCCATCAGCCGCCGCCCCACGCGCGGACTCCCCGTGAGGTGGATCTTCCGCACCAGCGGGTTGTCGAGCAGCTCCTGGCCCATGGGCTCGGGCTCGCCGCAAATCACGTTGAGCACGCCGGGAGGGAGCCCCGCCTGCTCGGCGATCCGGGCCAGTTCCAGCGCCGTGCAGGGCGTGTATTCCGAGGGGCGCAGCACGACCGTGCAGCCCGCGGCCAGCGCGGCGGCCGCCGCCCGGGCGACGTTGTAGATCGGAAAATTCCAGGCGGTGACGACGCCGACGACCCCCAGGGGCTGCTTGAGGACCATCATCCGCTTGTCGGCCCTGCGCGACGGGATGGTGCGGCCGTAGGCCCGCTTGCCCTCCTCGGCGAACCACTCGAACAGGTCGGCGGCGACGGCCCATTCGCCGGCCGACTGGGCGTGCGGCTTGCCGCTTTCGGCCGTCGTGATTGCCGCCAGCGCGGCCGCCTGCTCGCGGATCAGGTCGCTGGTCCGCCGGAGCATCGCTCCCCGCACGTAGGGGGTCTCGCGGGCCCACCGGTGGAAGGCGGCGGCGGCGGCGACGACGGCCTGGCGGCAGTCGGCGGCGTCGCCGTACGGGGCCACGGCGATGGCCGACTCGGACGACGGATCGATCACTTCCCGGGTGCGGCCGTTGGCCGCCGCGACCCAGTGGCCGCCGATGGATTGCCGGTAGGTCGCTGCCATGCTCATCCTCGCCAGGCGGCGTCGGCCGACAGCGTCAGCCGGACGCCGAAGTTGCCGCACGCGGGATCGTCAACATAGTCCGGAACAAGTCCTTCGGGCACGAACCCGATCTTCATCTGCGCGGTGACGGTCGGGTCCGCGAGTTCGCCGCGGACGACTTTGTCGTAATAGGTCTCGACGTTCATCCGGTCTTGGACGCGACCGTATCCGGCAAGCATGCCGACGACGTACTGCCCGCGAAGCCCCAGCGCGCGGACCGTGTCGTGCCGCGCGCGATACAGGGCGCGTGCGATGCCGCGTCCGCGATGCTCGGGGTGGGTCCCCAGATCGATGCCGTAGAGCCATTCGCCGTGCGGATCGTGCGTCGTGCACCAGCCGCCTTGAATGATCTCGGCAAACGCGTGCGGAGCGCGCGCCGCGGCGTCGGTCAACCGGATGGAGGTCGTCATGCCGACGACGCGCTGGCCCTCCACGGCGACGAACTGTCCCTCGGGAAAGAGTTCGACGTGCCGCCGGTAGTGGGGGGCCCGCAGCAGTTCGCTCGGCGCGAGCGTCGGGAACACGAGCCGCTGCAGGGCCTCGAGTTGGGCGGCGTGGACGGACTCGGTCGAGCGGATCTCCAGCGCTCCGTCCAGCTGGCGGAGGTAGCTCATGCGCCTCCGGCCGACGTCGGCGGGAAATCCTTCTTCCAGATCACCTGATAAAGGTCGTTGCGGCGGTCGAGCAGGTTGCGGCTGCTGCCGAGCCGGTGCACCTCCTTGAGCAGATCGAGATTGCAATCGGCCAGCACGGTCATCTCCGTGTTGGGCGTCGCCTCGGCGATCGTCGAATCGGTCGGAAAGGCGAAGTCGGAAGGCGAAAACACCGCCGACTGGGCGAACTGGATGTCCATGTTCGACACGGTCGGCAGGTTGCCGACGCAGCCCGCGATGGCCACGTAGCACTCGTTCTCGATGGCCCGCGCCTGGGCGCACACCTTGATCCGCTGGAAGTCGTTCTGCGTCGGCGTGGAGAAGGGGACGAACAGGATCTCGGCTCCCTTGTCGGCGTAGAGCCGGGCCAGCTCCGGGTACTCGATGTCGTCCGAGATCAGGATGCCGATGCGTCCGCTGTCGGTTTCCATGATCCGCAGGTCGTCGCCGCCGACCATGCCCCAGTGCAGCGCCTCGCCCGGCGAGATCTGGATCTTGCGGTACGAGTCGGTCGTGCCGTCGCGGCGGCAGAGGTAGCACACCCCGTACAGCTTGCCGTTGTCGAACAGCGGCATGCTGCCCGTAATGATGTTGGTGTTGTAGGAGATCGCCAGCTGGGTGTAGCGGCCGACCAGACCCTCGGTGTATTCGGCGAGCTTGCGAATCGCCTGGCTCTCGGCCAGGTCGTTGAACTGCTTCATCAACGGGGCGTTGATGAACTCGGGAAACAGGACGAAATCGGCCTGGAAGCTGCTCACGGCGTCGACGAAGAACTCGATCTGCTCCGCGAATTCGTCGATGGCGTCGGCGCGGCGCATCTCCCACTGCACGAGACCGACCCGCACGTACGACTTCGGGCGGGAGAAGAGCGTTTTTTTTTCCTCGTAGTAGACGTTGTTCCATTCGAGCAGGGTGGCGAACTCCAGCGACTCCTGGTCGCCCTGCAGGTAGCCCTTGAGGATCTTCTTCACGTGGAACTGGTTGGACAGCTGGAACGTGAGAATCGGATCGAAGATCTCTTTCCGCGCGACCTCCTCGATGTACTGCTTGGGCGACATCGCGGCGGCGTATTTCTTGTAGCCCGGGATCCGGCCGCCGACCACGATGCTCCGCAAATTCAGCTCCTCGCAGAGCGCTTTGCGGGCGTCGTACAGCCGCCGCCCCAGCCGCATGCCGCGGTACTTCGGGTGGATGAACACCTCGACGCCGTACAGCGTGTCGCCCTTCGGGTTGTGCGTCGAGAGCTGGCTGTTCGCGGTGATCTGCCGGTAGGTGTGCTCGTCGCCGTAATCCTGGTAGTTGACGATGAGAGCCAGCGCGGCGCCGGCGACCTCGCCGTCGACGAGGATGCAGATCTGGCCTTCGGGGAAGTCCTTGATGACCCGCTCGATCGCCTCGCGACGCCACACGTCGATCCCCGTGCCGGCGTACGTCTCTTCCAGCGCGGCGTGCAGTTTGGCGAAGTCGCCCAGCTCCAGCGCCCGCAGCTGGATCTTGGGAACGATCGATCTGCTGCCGGAATCTTCAGTGGCCATGCGACGCGCCCGCTGCGATGCGTTCCAGGGCGTTGCGAATGATCCGCACGCCTTCGTCCACCTGCTCCCGCGGAGCCGTGATCGGAACCAGGATGCGGATCACGTTGCCGTACACGCCGCACGACAACAGCACCAACCCCCGCTCCAACGCCTCGACGCACAGCCGCTTGGCGAGCGCCGCGTCGGGCGCATGGGTCGCACGATCCGACACCAGCTCGAAGGCGACCATGCCGCCCAGGCCGCGGATCTCGCCCACGCAGGGCAGTCCGCCGATCGCCGCGTGCAAGCCGTCGACGAGCTGCCGACCCAGCTCCGCGCTCCGCGCCAAAAGCCCCTCCTCCTCGATCACGTCGAGCACCGCCAGCGCCGCCGCGCAGGCCAGCGGATTGCCCCCGTAAGTGCCCCCCAGCCCGCCCGGCTCCGGCGCGTCCATCAGCTCGGCGCGGCCGATCACCGCCGACAGCGGCAGTCCGCCGGCAATGCTCTTGGCCGCCGTGACCAGGTCGGGCCGCACGCCGCTGTGCTCGATCGCAAACAGCTTGCCCGTGCGGCCGAAGCCCGATTGCACCTCGTCGCTGATCAGCTGGATGCCGTGCGCCGTGCACAGCCGGCGAAGCTCCTGCAGGAACTCCGGGGGAGCGATGTAGAAGCCCCCCTCGCCCTGCACCGGTTCCAGCACGATCGCCGCCGTGTCGCCCGGATCGAGCGAGGCCTTGAAAATCTTGTCGATCGCCCGCAGCGAATCCTGCGTCGTCACGCCGTGGCACGCCATCGGAAACGGCGCGTGGTAGACCGGGCCCGGCAGCGTCCCGAAACCCTTCTTGTACGGCAGCAGCTTGCCCGTCAGCGCCAGGCCCATGAAGGTCCGGCCGTGGAAGCCGCCGACGAACGAGATCGCTCCGTTGCGGCGAGTCGCCAGCCGGGCGATCTTCACCGCGTTCTCCACCGCCTCGGCGCCGGTCGAAAAGAAGATCGTCTTGGCCGGCCCCTCCACCGGAGCCAGCGCGTTGAGCCGCTCGGCCAGCGCGATGTACGGCTCGTAAGCCGCCACCTGGAACGCCACGTGGATGCACGTCGCCGCCTGCCGCTGCACGGCGGCGACCACCTTGGGATGGCAGTGGCCGAAGTTCTGCACGCCAATGCCGCCGGCGAAGTCGATGTACCGCTTGCCGCCGACGTCCCAAAGCTCGGCGTTTTTCGCCCGCTCGATGACGATGGGATGGGCCGTCGCCACCCCCCGGGGAACGCTGCGGTTCCGCCGTTCGAGCAGGGCCGCATGCTTGCCGTCGGCCATGGTTGCCTCGCTGTGCGCTCCTCAGGGACTGCGGAGCAGCCCCGAGCATAGCCGATCGGCGGCAATTTTTCCATTGCCGGACCGCTCCGCCGCGCGCCGGCCTGGCGCCGCGCAACGTTCGCCGCCGCCGTCGCGACGCGTCGCCCATGCCCGCGAAGCCCGCGGCGGACGCGGCCCCGGCCGTCGTGACGGCCGTCGTGACAGCCGTCGCGCAGGCCGAGCGGGGCGGGTTCCGCCGACGTCGCCTCGCCGTCCTGCCGACGTCGCGGCAAGGGCCCCCGAGCCCCGCTCCATCGGCCCGCGACGGCCCGCGACAGGCCCGCGGCGACGGCCGGCAGCGCCCTCCCGCGAGGCCCTTCCGCGAGCCGGCACGCCGCCAGCGCGGGGCCGATGGGCGGCGGACCCGCCGGCGGTCGCGGGGGGGGCCGCCCGGCCGACGCCGCGGAGCCGCTCCGCACGCCCGCGGCGCGAAGCGTCGGTCCGACCGCCGCCGCCTCGTGCGCCGACTCTCGTGCGTCGGCTGCACGCAGTTCGGTCAGCAGTTCGCGTCCGAGCACTTCCTCGGCACCGCGGCCCCGCACGCCGCCGACGCCGCTCGACGACGCATCCTTCGGCGGCCAGGAGGCGCGGCCCCCGATGGGCCTTGTTCGCCCCCTGGCGGCGACGAGGGCCGGGCAGCAACGCACCAGGGGGCGCTGCGCACCAGGTGACGGGGGCGCACCACAGGGCGGGGGCGAATTCCTGCGCGGAGCGACGGCCCCTGGTTCGCCGTCCGGAGCCGTCGAGGCCGTCACGGCGCGGCACGGCGACCGCGCTGGCACGGCGGAACGCGCTGGCACGGACGGCAACTCGACCAGCGCGATGGCCTGGTCTCTCCGCCAACCGCCTTCCCAAGTTGGCGACCGAACGAGGTCGGCGGCAGATCAAGAGCCGCCGCGCGCCCGGGGCCCCGGCTTGTGCCGGCAGGCGCAGCGGCAGCCGGGTTCCCGGGCTCCTTGGTGCATGGGCCGGTGAACGGCCCCGCCGTCAACACGGCAATCCGACGGCGCCGCGGTCAACGAGGCACGTCAAACGTCCTACGGCACTCGAGGATGCCGGGGAGAGCGTCGGCGGCGGGTTTTCGTCGCACCGAGAAACTCGGCGTCTGCTGACCTGCGTTCCCGAATCGAATGCTCTCTTCCTGGCAACTGCGAGCGCGGTCGCACGGGTCAGCGGTCGTCGGCGGAGCAAGGGCGGCGGCCGCCCAGTCTCTCGCCCCCCTTCACGACGGACTGGACGTCCCGCTACGCGGCGCGCTCGGCGCTCGCCTCGAGCCGCTTCAGCGCTTCGCGCTTCCCGATGCCGCGCACGGCGACCAACTGAGCCAGTTGCTCCTTGCGCGGCCGCGACTTGCCGTGTTCCCAGTTGTAGATCGTGAGCGGCGAGACGCCGACCAGTCGCGCGTAGTCCGCGGCCGAGAGCCCCAGTCGCGTCCGCTGCGCCTTCACCGACCGAGCCGAAAACCGCACGGACGCGTCGACCGGCTTGGGCGCGGGCTTTCCGTTGAGGAGCGAGGCAATCCTCTTTTCTTGTTCGCGAATCTGACGTTTGAGTGCGGCGATTTCTCGTCGATGCTGGGCGACCGCCTTCGCCGTGGCCTGGGTCGCCGTCCGAATTTCCTTGCGGGCTAAACGGCGGATTTCGCCTTTGAGCGCTGCTGCCAGAGTCGTCATCGATGCCTGTTCCTGGTCCGGAGTATCTTGCCTGTTTTGCGGTTTCGAGGGGCGCCCCCTGCGGGCCGGCAGGCGGTCGTTCGACGACCCGCGCGCGACGCCCGACGGGAAACCGTCAGGCCCGATGCTAATCCGTTGCGGTCGCGGTGGCAATCGGCGACGACAAGGGGAGCGGGGGGGAATCGCCCCTTGCTCGTCTTGAAGTCCGCCACACGACGGCCTTGCGGCCGCGAGCGACGCGACGGCAGGGCACGATCCGCGCTGCGGCGCGCGCCCGCGGTTCGGGGGACCGCGGAACGACGCGGACCCCGTGCCCTGCATCCCCCCCCGCCCGTGCGGCGTCCCGTTGGGAATCGGCCGCGAGGCGATCGCCGCGGAGGCGGTGCGGGGTCGCGGCCGCGAGCCGCCTCCCCGCGGCCCGCCTCGGCCTGCACGAGGCTGGAACTCCTTCGGCCGGCTTGCCGGACGTCGGAGCGGTCAGGCGAACTCCACGATCCTGAGGGCGTCGTCGCCGAGCGCGTCGCTGGCGATGCGCACCAGGTGCTCGTGGTGGGTGAACAGCACCACCTGCGTGGTCTGGGCGAACTGAGCGAGCATCCGCAGCGCTGCGGCGGTGCGTCGGTCGTCGAACATGATCAGGATGTCGTCGACGATGAAGGGCAGCGGTTCCCGGCCCCGCAACGACGACTCCAACAGCGCGATCCGCAGCGCGAGGTAGATCTGGTCGCACGTTCCTTCGCTCATGCCGGCCACGCCGACCGTCTGGCCGCACGGTCGAACGCCGACCAGCACGGCTTCGCCCTTGTCGTCGGCGTCGGCGCGCAATCCGGCGAACGAGCCACAGGTCAAGGCGGCGAACAATTGGGACGCGCGCGACAAGACGGGTCCCTGGCTCGACGCGCGAAAGCGTTCGATGGCCTCGGCCAGCACCGTCGCGGCGAGTCGTTTGCGCACGTACTCCTCGGCGTCGCGGCGGAGCGAGGCCAACAGGCATTCCAGCTGGATCCGGGCCTCCGCGGCCTTGTCGCCGCCGTTCATGCGCGCCAGTTCATTGCGATGCTCGCCGAGCGTCTCGGACTCCCGCTGCTTGTCGCGCTCGAGCTCGCGGATCGCGTCGTCGAGGCGTTTGAGTTCGGCCGAAATCTGGTCCGCGTCGAACGGTCCGGCCACGGCGAGCCATTCCTCGAGCGACGCGCCGGCCGCCAGCTCGCACAGGCGCTGCTCGACGTCCTGCAACTCCCGCTCGAGCTCGCGACGCGTCTCCGACCGCTGCTCGGCCTGCGGCAACTCCTCCGGCGCTTTGCGGCCGGCCTGCACGCACAGCGCCGCGAGCGCTTCCCGCCAGCGCGCGGCGTCGGCGGCGGCGGAGTCGCGATCGGCCGTCTGGCTTTGCAGCTGCGTGCGATAGCCGTTGAGCTTCGCCTGGTCCTCGATCGCCCGACCGAGGCGGTCGACGAGGTCGTTCACCGCTCGGTCGACCGCCAGTTCCAGCGTCTCCAACAGATCGGGGGCGACCTGTTGGAGCAACGCGCGCACGGACTGCCGGAACCTGGCCGCATCCTCGTCGATCCCGTCGATTCGCTCGGAGAGGCTCTCGGACTCGTCCAGCAACCCCAGCAGCTCGTCGATCGTCTCGATGACCGCGATGGCTTCCGCGGGAGTCGCCTGGCCGTCGAGGCGCAGGATCGTCACCGCGGCCTTCCACTCGGTCCGCCATTGGTCGAGCCGTTCCCGCGCCTCGCGGGCCGCGTGTTCCACGCTCGGACGCTGCCCGTGCAGGCGCTCTCGCTCCTGTTCCAGCCGATCCCTCCGCTGGTTCTCCTCGCGAATCGCAGCGACGACGCCCTCGCACCGCGCCAGGGCGCCGGACAGCGGTTCCTGGTCCGCCACGGGGGGCTGTTCCGCAGCGGCGAGGCACTGGTTGAGTTCGCCGCGCAAGGCGTCGATCCGCCGCGTCAGGCGGTCCCGTTCCGCGGCGCGATTTCGCCGGCTGGCGACGAGGCCCGCCAGCTCCTGCTGCCGGTTTCGCCACGAGCGCATTTCGCGCGGCGTGAGAGGCTCGATGCCCGACCGGCGCCAAGAAGCCTGCCACTCGCCGAGCAGTTGCTCGCGCAGCTCGGCAGCCGCCGCTCCTCGGTCGAGATGCGTCTTCAGCCGCAGTTCCGCCTGCTGCAAATCGGCCGTGAGCTTTGCCTGCTGGGCCACGCGGTCGGCCTCGCGGCGGAGGCGGTCGGCGACGGCGTCGGCGCGCTCCAGGCTGGCGCGAAACGCCGCGTACAAATCGCCGCCGGCGGCGAACTCCGCGACGAAGCCCGTGACGGCAGGATCCGCGGCGCCGACCTCGCCCAGCCCGCGCCGCACGACCAGGTCCCAGCCGGCGTCGCGGCGCTGCCGCAGGGACTCCAACTCCGCCTCCGTCGGCGCCTCGCCCGCCATCCGCAGCGCATCGAGTCCCGCCTGAAGCTCGTGCCTCGCCGTGCGGCATTCGTCCGCCTTCTCCTGCCACCGCCGCAGTTCCGCCTCCGCGTCCGCCAACAGTTGCTCGAAGCGGTCGACGGTCTCCGCCGAGGGAATCGGCAGCGTCTCCAGCTCCTCCAGCGTTCCCGCGTACTGCGTCAACCGCGCCCGCTCGATGCGGGCCTGAGCGTCCAGGCGTTCCACTTCGGCTTGCTCGCTGTTCCACTGGCCGTCCAGGTCGCCGCACTTCTGGACTTCCCTCACGGTACGTTCCAGTTCGGCAAGACTCCGTCGCCGCGGAAGCCGAGCGATCCGCTCGTCGACCCGGCGAATGTCCTCGTCCAGCTCGCGCAGCGCCTGTTGGCCGGCGGCCTGCTGCTCCATCAAGGCCTTGCAATCCCCCGCGAGTTCCTGAATGCGCCGGCGGTCTCTCTTGGGCAGCTTCAGCGCGGCGGCCTGCTCCCGGGTGGTCGGCTGGCTCAGTTCGCGACGGAGGGCGTCAGCCGCCTGGAGGGCGGCCGCGCGGCGGGCGACCAGGCCGGGACGGTCTTGAGCCGCCTTCAGAGAGCTGCCCAGCTCGGCGTGGGCCTGCGAAATCGCGGAGCGATGTTCGAGCAGCCCGGCCGGAACGCTGATCGATCGCAATTCGACCTCGAGCCGTTCGATTTCCTGGCGGGCCTTGGTCTCGTCGCGTTGGGCCGTCTCGAGGGCGGCTTCCGCTTGCAGCCGATCGGCCTGGAAACCCGCGCGAAGCACGGGGGCCGTGGCGACCTCGGCCAGCGCTTCTCGGAGTTGCTTCCGTCTGCCGGTCAGCGGCAACGATTTGCCGATCCGGTCGAGACGGTGGCGTTCGCTGCGGCGGCGGGTCAGCTCCTCGTCGATCTCGCGCTGCCGGCTCTCCGCCCGGCGGACCTCGCGGTCGTGTTCGTTCCACTGGCTCGTCGACAACTGCGCCTCGCGAATCTCCTTGCGAAGCCGATCCAACTCCGCCAGAGACCGGCCGATGGGTTGGAGGGCGCCCTTGGGTTTGAACAGGGCCTCGGCCTCCGCGGCGAATTGCTGCTGAATTCGCGCGACGTTCGCCACGCCGGCGCCGGCGGCGAACAGGATTTCGCCCAAATCGCCGCCGCCCTGCACGATGGCCTCGCCGCCGCGCCGCAGTTCCTGGTAGTCGATGCCGAACCGCTGCTCGTAGGCCGTCGCATCCACGCCTCCCAGCAGCCGCCGCAACTGCCCTTCGTCGCAGACTTCGACGTCGTCCGGACCGCGCAACGTGTTGGTGCGCCCTTTGCGGCGAATGCACGCCAGCCGCGTGCCGTCGGCCGCCTCGAACAGGCCGCCGATGCGCAGGTTCGCGTATGCATGCACGAAGGCGTCGGCGGACTGCTGGGGAATGCCGTACAGCAAGTTCCGCAGCGCCCGCAACGAGGAACTTTTGCCCGCCTCGTTGGGACCGTGGACGATGGACAGGCCGGCGCCGTCTCCGAAGTCGAGCGACCGGCCTGTGAACGGACCGAACGCCAGCAGGTCCAGCCGTAAGATCCTCATGCGCCGCCCCCCTCGCTCAAGCGACCTCGCAGCAGCGGTTCCACCTCGTCGAGCCACCGCGCCGGATCGCTCAACGCGAGCGCGTCGCTGCCGTGCACCAGCTCGTCGGGAAGTTTTTTCCTCAAGTCGGCGAGCGCCCCGGCCAGTTCCGCCAATTGGGCGGGGTCGCTGCGAAGTTCCTCCAGGTAGCTGGCCAGCGTTCCCAGCGGGCCGGCAAGCTCCGCGGCGGCTCCCGACGCGCCGCGCGAGGTCGTGTTCCAGCGGACCTTTTCGATCCAGGGCGGCTGACCCGGCTGCGCCAGGGTCGCGTTGCGGAATTCGTTCAACCAGCGGGGCGTATCCGCCCGCAGCAGGTCGTGGACGTCCGTCGCTCCGGCGACTTCAATCCGCACGCCCAACGGGACGCCCTCGTGCAGGTTGGTCAGCCGCGTCAGCTCGGTGGAGAATTGATCCACCAGGCAATCCGGACGGACGGCCGCGGCGGCGTCGAGCCGGCAGATTTCCCACCGGAAGACGTCGAGCGGCGCAAACTCGAGCTCGCAGCGGTGCTGCGCGTCGACCTCCACGACGTAACATCCCTTGGCTCCGGTCTCGCGGATGTGCCGCCCCTGAAGATTTCCCGCAAACACGATCGGCGGCTCGTTCCAACGGACCTGCCGGGCGTGGACGTGCCCCAGCGCCCAGTAGTCGTATTCCTTCCGCCGCAGATCGTCGAGCACGCAGGGGGCGTACGGCTCGTGCCCCTCGGCCCCGTCGAGAGACGTGTGCAGCAGCCCGACGTTGAACAGGCTCGCCTCGCGACGCGCGTAGCCCTCGGCCAGATTGGCGACTTCGGCTTGCCTGGCGAACGACTGCCCATGCACGGCCACGCCGAGGTCGGCCAGCACCGGCAGGCGAGCCGTGCCGGGCGTCTCGTGGGGCAGCAGCTCCACGTTGTCGGGCAGCCGCAGCGCGCGGGTCATCCGATTGGCGGCGTCGTGGTTGCCGCTGATCAACACCACCGGGATTCCGTGATCGCGCAGCCGGTGCATGCGGCTGACAAAGAACAGGCCCGTGTTGTGGTCCTTCCAATCGCCGTCGTAGAGATCGCCCGCGATCAGCACGAAGGCGACGCGGCGCTCGACGGCCAAGTCGACGAGGTTGTCCAGAGCCTTCCGCGTGGCTCCGCGGATCGTCTCCACGGGGGCCCCTTCGTACCTCTCCAGGCCCTTCAGCGGGCTGTCGAGATGGATGTCGGCGGCGTGGATGAAGCGCAGCATGGCGACGGCGGTCCTCCGTGAACTTCCCCAAGCCTGCGAGCGGTCTTCGTCGGCCGACGCGGGGCGGCGCGGGACGAGGGCCCCGCCCCGCGGCGGCGAAAGGCTGCCGGAACTCGCGGCCCCGGCGCGAGGCTCTCCGCCGAAAACGTCATCCCCCCCATTATCCCCGACTCGGGGCGTCGAAGAAAGCGCCGCCGGAAGCGACGCGGCAGGTCGGGCCAGGATCGCCCGCGGAGGCCCCTGCGGCGAGCGAATCGGCGGGAAAAACAGGCGGCGCGCCCCCTGCCCTCCGACGCGCGTGCCGCGCTGCGTGCCGCTCCCGCCAGCCGTCGCGCGGCGCCGGCACGGGGACGACGGTTGGCCGGGTCGCCGTTGCGGGCTCGGCGTCCGCTGCCGCGGGCAGGGCGCGCCGCACCGCGCAGGGCCAGCAGCCCGGGCACGGCGCGCCGGCGGGGCGCCGCGCGGCGCGGCGGGCGCGGTCGGCCGGGTCGCAGGCCTGGGCCCGCAGTTTCGCCCGGCGGCCGCGGGAGGCGGAGCGTGCGAGGTGCGTGCGACCGTCTGCTCAAGGCGTCCCTTGCCGCGGCAGGGCGGCGGCCGCCGCCGCGGCCGACCATGGCGCCGCCGCCCGCGGAGCCTCCACCTGCGGAAACAACTGGCCGCGCAGGCGGGTCCAACCGCGCCAGGCCCCGGCGGCGTCGAGTCCTCCCAGACGCACGACGTTGAAAAAGCCCTCGACCATCGTCAGCCCCGAGCCGGCGAAGCCCTTGCCGCTGGGATGCAGCACGACGCGGTCCGAGCCGACGACCACCTCCAACTCGCCGAGACGGTAGCGGCCCGGCGGAGCCCCCGCGGCGCTCACGCTGTCGGTGGTGAACGCCACCCGCGCCGGCCCCAGCTGGCGAACCAGGTTGCCGAGAGCCGGATGGGGGACGTGGATCAGGTCGGGGATCAGCGTGGCGTTGAGCTGGGGGACCGCGAGGATCCGCTGGACGACGTTGTCGTGGCGCTGCATCAGCCCCGGACAGCCGTTGCCCAGATGGGTCGCCCACGAGGCTCCCGCCTCGGCGGCCTCGACGAGCGTGTCGAGCGACGCGTCGGTATGGGCCAGGCAGACGCAGACGCCGGCGTCGGCGGCGCGACGGATGAAGTCGATGCTCCCGGGCCGTTCGGGAGCGAGCGAGAGCATGCGAATCCGCCCCCCCGCGGCCTGTTGCCACCGCTGGAACAGGTCCCACTGCGGATCGCGGACGTACCGCGCCGGATGGGCGCCGACGTACCCCTCCTTCTCCGAGATGAAGGGGCCTTCCAAATGAAAACCGAGAATGCAACCGCGCAGCGACGCGCTCCGCGCGAGCATCTCGCTGATGCGGCGGAGCTGGTCGACGAAAAAATCGTCGGCGTTGGTGATCAGCGTCAGCAGAATGTGGGCGCATCCGGCGCGACGCAACGCGTCGACCGCATGCTCCAAGGCCGCTGACGAAACGTCCGGATCCTGGAAGTCGACCCCCGCGAAACCGTTCACCTGCGGATCAAAAAACGCCGGCCCGACCAGATACTCGCAGTGATCCGCGTCTCCGAGGCGCCAGGGCGGAGCGACGGGTTCCGCGGGGGTCCCGCTGAAGACGTTCCAGTAACGAACAGGCGGCATCGCTGGGGGCCAAGCCGGGAAGGAGGGGACGGCGGCACGGAACGCGGCCGTCCGCGGCGGCGCGCGGCGCGCTGGCGGACCGTGCGGACCGCGCGACCCGGCGCCCGAGCGATCCGCACGTGCAACTGAACCAAGGACCCCGTCCGCGGCAAGCCCCGCGAGACGCTTTTTCGGGGGATTCGTCGGCCGCCGCCCGCGAGGTCCGGTCGCGTCGCGCCTGCCGCGGGCCGACGGCGGCGTTCATCCCCGCACGACGGTCTGCGTTTCGCAGTACTCGAGCAGACCCTCCAGGCCCCCCTCGCGGCCGTAGCCGGAGGATTTGAGGCCGCCGAAGGGCGCCTCGGGGGTCGGTCCGGTCCCTGTGTTGACGCCGACGTGGCCGAACGCCAACTCGCGGACGCACCGTTCGGCGCGGTGCTCGTCGGCGGTGAAGACGTAGGCTGCCAGACCGTACTGCGTGTCGTTCGCGGCGGCCAGCGCCTCCTGTTCGGTGGCGAAATCGGCCACGGCGAGCACCGGCCCGAACGTCTCTTCGCGGCAGACGAGCATTTCCGGGCGGACGCCGACCAGCAGTGTCGGCGGATAGAAGCAGCCCCAATCGGCGTCGGGCAACGGCGGATCGCCGCCCACGAGCCGCACGGCGCCGCGATGCCGCGCGTCGCGGACGTGCGCGGCCACTTTGGCCATCGCGGCCCGGTTGACCAGGGGGCCGATGTCGGTGCCCTCGACCATGCCGTCGCCGACCCGCAGCGCGGCGACGCGGGTCGCCACGCGTTCGACGAAGGGCTCGCGGACGTCGCGCTGGACGTAGACCCGGTTGGTGCAGACGCAGGTCTGCCCGCCGGCGCGGAACTTGTTGGCGACCAGCGCCGCCGCCGCGGCGTCGAGGTCGGCGTCGGGGAAGACGAGAAACGGCGCGTTGCCCCCCAACTCGAGCGTCAGCCGCTTGCCGTGGGGAGCCGCGTTGCGGGCCAGCAGCACGCCCACCTCCGTCGAGCCGGTGAAGCTCAGCAGCCGCACCAGCGGGTCGCTGCACAACGCGTCGGCGATCGGCCCCGCCGGTCCGGGCAGCAGATTGAGCAGTCCGCGGGGGACGCCCGCGGCGAGGTACAGACTGCCCAGCGCCAGGGCGCTGAGCGGGGTCAGGCTGGCCGGCTTGACGACGGCCGCACACCCGGCCGCCAGCGCGGCCGACGCCTTCTTGGCGAGCATCGCCAGCGGGAAGTTCCAGGGAGTGATCAACCCCACGACGCCCGCCGGCCGGTGCCGCACTTCCCAGCGGCAACCCCGCAGCGGCTCGGGCAGCGCGTGCGTGCCGAGCGCCTCGAGCCGGTCGGCGTAGTGCAGGAAGAAGCCCGCCGCGTACTCGACCTCGGCGACGCCCTCCGCGAGCGGCTTGCCGTGTTCGAGGGTGATGATCCGGCCGAGTTCCTCGCGGCGAGCGCGCAGCGACTCGCCGATGCGGCGAAGCCAGCCTTGGCGGTCCGCCAGCGACGAGGGCTGCTGCAGCGCGGCGGCGGCGGCCGCAATCGCCCGCTCGGCGTCGCGGCCCGTCATCGCGGGGGCCTCGGCGAGCAGTTCTCCCTGCACCGGGTTATGCACCGGAAACGACGCGCCCGAGTCGGCGCCGGTCCAGCGGCCGTCGACCAATCCTCCGGGGGACGGAATCAAGTCGGATGGCAACATCGGAGACTCCTCGGGCGAACGCGCGAGCGGGCAGGACGGCGACGCGGAAAGCGGCCGCCGCGGGCGGCCGCGTCCGCCGCGCTGCGTGTCCGGGTGCGATGCGGCCGCGAACCGCGCGGCGGCGAGGGACGAACGTGGGCGAGCATGCGGCCTCGAGTCGAATGGGCGGGCGCGGCGGTAAGGGGCGTCATCAACCCAGCTCCCGCAAACGCTGGGACCAGACGGCCGTCAGATCGCCCAGGTCGCCGCCGACGATCAGCAAGCGGGCCCCCGCATCGACCGCCGCCGCGAGCAGCGGCCCCGGAGGCGCGAGGACGCCGACGAGCTTGCCGGCCGCACAGGCCGAGCGCGCGGCACGGGCGACGAGCTCGATCAACTCGGGCCGCTGCAACTGGCCCGGCCAGCCGTAGCTCAGCGAAAGATCGCTCGGGCCGAAAAAGACGCCGTCCAGACCCGGCACGCGGCAGATGGCGGGAAGGGCCTCGATCGCCGCCCGCGTTTCGATCTGGGCGAACAGCCGGGTGCGGTCGTTGGCCAGCGCGAGCAGCTGTTCCGTGCCGTCGAGCCCGAACCGGTTGCCCGGCGTGCGGCTGTTCAACCCGCGGCGTCCGAGGGGGGGGAACTTCCCGTACTGGACCAGCCGTGCGGCCTGTTCCGCCGTGTCGACCATCGGGGCGACCACGATCCGGGCGCCGATTTCCAGCGCCTTGAGCACGTATTCCCGCTGGACTTCGGCGATCCGCACGAGCGGCAGCGCGCCGGCGGCGCGGGCGGCGTAGCAGGCGCTCTCGGCCTGCTGGAAACCGGCGGGACCGTGCTCCAGATCCATCCACACGACGTCGAAACCGAGTTGTCCGGCCAGGTCGGCCAGCGCGGGAGCGGCGGCGTACAGCGAGATTCCGAGCAATCGGCGGGGCTCGCCGGCGTCCGTCGCGAAGGGGTCGTGGGGAAGGTTCATTCGATCCGTCTCAAGGGCTCGAGGGACGACGACGCGGGCCGCCGCGCGGAGTTGCGGGCCGCCGCGCGGAGTTGCGGGCCGCCGCGCGGAGTTGCGGGCCGCCGCGCGGATTCAGCGGCCGTGCGCGGGTTTGCCGAACAACGGTTCCATCAAGCCCTTGAGGTAGCCGATCGCAAACGTGTGGCCGTACATGCCGTAGCCGTCGTACGGCCCCGGCTCGGTGGTCAGCAGCGGCACGTGATCGACGCGAATGAAGCCGCGGTAGTCGATCTCGCGGTAGGTGCGGATCGCCTCGACCATGTCGCGATCGCCGTTGTCGGGAAAGGTTTCATGGAAGTCGCGGGGCGTGCCGCGGATGTCGCGGAAATGGACGAAGTGGATCCGCGCGCGAAAATGCCTCACGACCTCGGGCAGATCGCACCCCATCTCGGCGAAGCATCCCTGGCAGAGCGTCAGACCGTTCGCCGGCGAATCGACCAGCGCCAGCAAACGGTCGAAATCGGCGACGCTTCGCATGATCCGCGACAGCCCGCACAGGGGCGACAGCGGCGGATCGTCCGGATGCATCGCCAGCAGCACTTCCTCCTGCTCGGCGACCGGGACCACGCGGCGGAGAAAATACTCCAGGTTGTCCCACATCTGCTCGTCGGTCGTCGGTCGCTCGCCGTGGGGGATCTGGTCGGGCTGAAACGCCGACTGGCGGTACTGGCTGGTCAGCGCGCCGCCACGCTCGGGAAACGCGTGCGAAGTCCGCACGACCATCGCCGCGCTGGTGACCTGAGGCATGAAGTTGTAGCACAGCACCCGTACCCCGAGCCGCCCCATGTTCCGCAGGCACTGCACGTACTGGGCGATCTGCGCGTCGCGGCCTTCCTTGCCCAGCACGATCCGGTCGATCGGCGGGCCCCCCTCGACGACCGACAGCCGCAGACCAACCCGCTCGATCAACCGCTGCTTCTCCGCCAACTCCTCGAAGGTCGTCGGCATGCCGAGCATGTCGTAGTAGACGACGTCGTCGACGCCGATCTGCTTGAGCAGCGTGAGGTTGGTCGGGGTGAACTGCTTGGCCACGCCGGCAATGATCATGCTCGTCCTCGCTCGTTCGGCCGCCGACCGCGGCGGGCCGCGGCAGCGCACGATCCACGTTCGGGCGGCCGCCGCGTCCCCTCGCCGACGGCCCGTCGGTCGGCCTCGACCGTCATGGTAGAGCAACGGCATGTGCCCGGGAATGTCTCCCGGGGCGCGCTGTCGGGGGCGACGCGCCCTGGTCGGTCGCGGGGCGCCGCCGACGTGCGCCGCACGCCCCTGGGGCGGAAGCCCTCCGCCGCCGGCCCGGCCGAGGCCTTCCCGGCGGCGGCCCGCGCCGCTTCGCGCGCCGCCCCTGGAACGACGACGCACCGCCTCGTCGCCGCACGCACGCGACCCCACGCGCGTGGGAACCTGGCCGCGGGGGCGCGGCCTGGGGCCGCGGCGCCTCGCGGCACGCGGCGACCCGGGGTCGATCGGCCGGGCGGAGCCGGCGGCTCGTTGAGAAACGCCTCTTGGAGTTCGTCGATTGCGGGCGACAATGCGGCGGGCGGAGCCCTTGGTCAGGCGACGACCGCCAGCGGAAGGAGCCGGCGACGGGCAGCCCGGCCGCGAGCCCCCCGTCGGCCAGGCTGATCGTGCGATCCTCCCCGATCGCACGCTTCGCCCTCCGATCGTGCCTCGATCCCTCCGTGATCGTCCGTCGATTCTTGCCAACCGCATCCTCCTGGCCCGCCGTCAACCACGGCGGCAGGAGCATGAGGGGCGTTCCACGGGCTGCCGGGCGGCCGCGGCGACGGGCCGCTCCTCCCGCGTCGCCAGACCGCCATGCCCCGCGCCGGCTCGACGCACGCCGCTTTCCAGGATGCCGACGCGATGCCTTGGTCCGCCCTCGTCTGCTCCGAAACGCCGCCCGCGACGGCGATCGTCGTGCGGATCGCGCTGCCCGAGGACCCGGGCCCGCCGCACGACGCCCGCTCGCTCGACGCGACGTGGCTCGACGCGACGTGGCTCGACGACGCCGAGCGCGATCGTCTCGGCGGATTCGTGCGGGCGCTCGACGCGCGGCGGTACGCCCGCGCCCATCGCGGTTTGCGGGCGGTCGTCGGTCGCTTCGCCGGCATCGCGCCGCAAGCGGTCGCGTGGCGCACCGGGCCGCACGGCAAACCGGCCCTGGCCAACGACGCCGCGCACGGGCTGGAATTCAATCTGAGCCACTCCGGCAGCTGGGCGCTGGCGGCCGTCGCCCGGGCGCCGGTCGGCATCGACGTCGAACGACTGCGGCCGATCGACCGCCTCGACCGCCTGGCAGAGCGGTGGTGCACGGCGGCCGAACGCGCGCGGCTCGCAGCCCTCGACGGGGCGGAGCGGGAGGCGCATTTCTTGGCCTGCTGGACGGCCAAAGAAGCGCTGCTGAAAGCCATCGGCTGCGGCCTGGCCGGCGACGCGCAATCGATCGAGACGCCGCCGCCCACGGAGCCGGGCCGGTTCGTGCCGATCGCGGCGCCGGCGGCGCTCTCGTCGGCGCCCTGGCAGGTGGCTTGGTTCGCGCCCGACTCCCGGCACGTCGCCGCGCTGGCGTGCCCGCCGACGATCGAGCGGGTGCTGCTGGCCGACTGGCACGGCGACGGCTGAGGGGGGCCCGAGACAAGCGGTCGGCAGGAGCCGCCCGGCGAAGGGCTGCCGGCCGGCTCGCCGCGCCAGCCGCTGGGAGAACGACGCTTTGCCGGCCCGCGGCCCGCCGCGCACGAGGCCGCGCGTGCCGCGGCGTCCGCGCGAACTCTTTTCGGACGAACGACGGCCCGGGGGGGCGTCGCGGCGGGCGTCGCGGCCGCCGGTTGTTCCGCGACGGCTAGGGCGCGGAAGTCGGCGGTGCGGAGGGGGGCGGCGACTCAGCGGGGAGCGCGTCGGCGGCGGCCGGCGCGGCAGAGGGCGATTCGGCGGCGGGGGCGTCGGCGGCGGGCGCGGCCGTGGAAGCCGCGCCGTCGGCGCCCGACGGCGCTTCGCCGGGGAAACCGGCCGGGGCGGCCTGTGCCCCTTCCGTCTGCGGTCCTTCCGTCTGCGGTCCTTCTGTCTGCGGTCCTTCCGTCTGTGCCGCGCCGGTCTCGGCGGCGGCCGGGGGAGGACTCAGGTTGTTGGGCAGGCCCAGAATCCGCAGGAATTCCTGGTTGTTGAGCGCCAGCACGCCGACGTGCTGGACTTTGCCGTCGGGACCGGAGCGCAGCGGCACCGACGCAAGCTTGGCCAGCACGCGCTGCGGCTGCGTCGGATCGGTGATGGTCACCCCCTCGCACTGCACTTCGCGCATCCGCAGGTCGTCGTCCGCCAGTCCAAAGATCTCGCGGCCTTCGCCGTCGGTCAGCAGCAGGCTCCCCAAGCGACGCGGCTGGCCGTCGGGCCCCGGGACGGTGGCCGCCGACAACCGTGCCAGGAACTGGGTCGGTTTCCGCGGATCGACCACGGCGACGTCTTCGCACACGATGCCCCGCACATTGAGCCGGTTGTTCGTGACGCTGCACAGTTCCTGTCCCTGGGAATCGATCAGCACCAGGGCGCCGAACCGCTGCTGCGGCTGGTCGGGCGACGCGTCGGAGGGTTCGGCCGACGCCAGCTGGGCCACGACCCGCGTCGGCTGTTCGGAGTCGACCACCTGCAGCCCCTCGCAGACGATGGACCCGGCCACCAGACGCTCGCAGCGGAGGTCGCCCGTTTCCACGGCATGGAGCATCTTGTCGCGAATCGCCGCGCCCAAGGCGAGAAACAGCAGCGGATAGACGATCCAACGTTCGCGTTCCGACATCGCGGGCTCCCGGTCGTGGGGGTTACTGGTCGCGTTGAAAATAGAGGGCGCCGAGCTGGCGGTCGGCGGCCGCTTCCGTCAGCGCGAAGCCGACGAGCCGGCCCGCGTCGCGATCGAACGCCAACTCGAACTGGCGACGCGCCGGCCGCGACTCTCCGGCCGCGGCGGACGACGGCGACGCCGGCGGCGGATCGACGTCGACCTCCAGCACCGCGCCGGCCGGACCCGTTTCGACCAGTCGCCACCGGGCGGCGACAGGGGGCCGATCGTCCAGCTGGAGCGTCATCCGTTGCCGGTCGAGAAAACGCAGCCTCACCGTCGCGTCGTACCGTTCCCAATCGGTCACCCGGTCGTCGGCGCCCACGCCCCCCGATGGGGCCTCGCCCGAGGGCTCCGTCGCCGCACCCCGCAACGACGGGCCGTAGCGGAGGTTCTCGCTGGCGGCGCGGGCCTGCTGGGTGTCGGGGCGACCGACCCATGCTCCCAGCAATTCGCTCGGGACCGACGGGGCGCAACCGCTGGCGAGCATCCCGATCGCGACCGCCCGCAGCGGCAGGCCCGGCCGCCTCCGGTTCGCCGTTGTCCCGGCAGTGCGTCCCATCGCCGCTCCTCGTGAAAAACTCGTGCCGCAGGCCGCGGTCCGGCGTCCATCCTACCGTGCCAGGCCGGCGGCCGGGAGCCAACGCGCCGCGTGGGGAGCGTCGGTGCGCGGTCTGCACGCCCGACGCTGGGCGGCGTGTGCGGCGTGTGCGGC
>Ga0169931_10005080_pt1 | contig 20224 bp, 12 predicted proteins | sample Kivu_15m_20L_FD_129675 | JGI IMG/M metagenome (GOLD analysis project Ga0169931, IMG submission 129675) | Freshwater microbial communities from Lake Kivu, Western Province, Rwanda to study Microbial Dark Matter (Phase II) - Kivu_15m_20L... | ecosystem: Environmental > Aquatic > Freshwater > Lake... | reverse complement strand
TCAAAACAGGTCTTGGTCCAACATAAAAAGTAGCCATTTGAATTACTCCTTAAAGTATACTAGGAATATGTTTATAGTAACTATCTTTAATTCAAAACAATACTATGTTTACTCGTAATTGATAATTAAATCAGACAACATTGGGACCGTATCATCTTGAAGTTTATTTAAAGTAATTTCGATAAACACGGTAGAAGAACCACTTTGTGGAGTTAAACTAAGATCATTTGCAGTAGTTGGATACAGCACCCTGCTACTAAAGGCCACTTCGGTTAAACTCAGAGGAACATTATACATTTTTGGAGTTACACTATTAACCTTAAAGATTAGTTTATCTTTTGGTGCGGTAAACTTAAAATAAGCCTTACCAGAATTCATATACCTGTTGACGCGTATATCCAAATCGGATAAACCATAAGTGTAAACATATTTGTTATTTTCTTTAATGTAGTTTTTTTGTCTCATTCCTATTCTGAAACCTGTTATTGGTTTATTTTCAAATTGTAACGAAGCGATGTTAAAACAAAGTGGTGCACTATTGATTATAACATCAGAGTTAAGGGCATTTACCCATCCACCAGGAGCCACGTATCCAACGGCGTCAACGTCATCATTGTATAGCGCAGTTGAATTAAGTGGCTTCCAGGAATCTGATATAGTTAAGCTTGGATTTTCTGCCTGAGTATAATGAATTGAGAAAATGTCAACAGAATTTACCGGGTATGGACTAAAGTCTATTGAGTTTACTTTTTTATCAACTGCATTAGACGGCACTTTAACATAAAAATACATTACAGCGCCAAGTTCGCTTGGGTTATCAACTATAACCGACCTTCTCCAAACCCTGTCATATCTGTCATAAAGGGAATAGTAAGGTGCAGTTGTATCAATTAATGCACCGGGACCATCTATTGAATTAAGCGGCTCTACCCTGGTCTCTAAAAATTTGGGTATAATTTGTTCTCCAATTGAGTTGTACATTTTTAGCACTGAAAATGAGGCGTTAGAAACAATCGGAAGAGTTGCGTAATTGTATATTGAATCAAAGGTTAATTGTTCAGAAGGGGAAATTGCAAGCGAAACACCACCCAAAGAACCAGGATTGTAAGTTAATTGAGAGTAAGAATAAAGTGACATTACTTTTTCTATTGACTCTAAAGCCTTCAATCGATCCATGGAATCCTTAACGGCATTAGATAAAAATATGTGATCGGTCATAACTCTTGAGAATAACTGGCTCAACTTTATGTCAATAACATTATACTTATTGTATAGATAAACTAAGTCTTGATAGTTTTCCTCTACCCTTTTATTGTACTCAGTTGAGCTATGATTTCCCGAATATTGGGCCGTTCTTCTTTGAGTGTAAAGTGAATCGCTCATTTTATTTCTCCTGGTTTTCTAATAGTTTTATTTTGCTTGAGATTCTGTTTAGTGTGCTTGCCAATTCAAGTATGTCTTCAATTAGAAACGCGCTTTCTAATCCGAGACTCATTTTATAAGACGCCTCAAAAAATGGTGTTGCTGGTGCAAAGTATGGGCTTGCTGAACTATGATGATAAGTCAAGGATGACATTTTGTTCATAAGATCTTCAAAAAGCGCTATTCTCTCTCCGAGAATTGATACATCGAGAACAAATTGATGTGTCTCCAAATTCTCTTTTGCCGAACTCCTGTCCCCCCTATATCTTTGTCTGACTTTTTGTAGATGTGGCTCTACGATGTTTCGAGACTTATCGTAATCTGAGTAAAAATAATTATTCATTAATATGTTCCTGTTCCTCCGCTTGTTGATCCCTGCTGATAGTTGGACATTGATTGATTGGACATTATTTGATTAGTTGCACTAACTGCGGGAGCGGTGTTTTGTATTTCTTTAGAATTCTTAAATTTTAAACGATATGACGTTATTGCCGGACCAGAGATAGGATTATCGGAAGATCTTCTTAAATCTGCTCTGAGCCTTATTGAATCTACTGAATTATTTGAATTTACACTATAATAGTACAATCTTGATCCAACGGCAATATTTTTGGTTGAAATAAGAAACTTTTCTGATGCTATTGTATCTATACTAAAAGTATTATTTGTTATTTGATTACTATTTTTATAAATTTGATTAGAAATATAAGACAGATATCCCTGATAAATTATACCATAATTAGAGATTGGTGACTTTTGCGTCAAAACGAGCTCTCCATGTAATCCTCCGTTTGAGGAAGATGTGGACCTTGGGGCGGCATCAAGAGTAATGGTGATATTGTTTCTTCCCTCTTTCAAATTCCAAATAATAATATCCTGTGCTTGATCTGGTCTCACTCTTTTTAGCAAACTGCCATTTAAATATACACTTAAATCCCACAATAAAGAATCGTTATCATTCTTTATTAAAGTATCTTGAATGGTAATTGGAGAGCTACACAATAGATCAAATGTTATCAAAACACTTCCTCCGGTCATTTATCTGTGGAGCTTTCCAAAAAACCGAAGAACTATTATAGGTCTGCTCAGAAGAAATTAATCCATTGATATTAGCATTGGGGATTAAATCACTTACCCACCTCTTAAGATCCAACGATGCGTCTTGTAAATATGGGGCCTTATACCATTTTATTTTTCCAAAACCCTCAAGAATAGCTGGTTCCCTATAGTCAGTTGATGCGTCAAGTTTGGCCACTTGATAAATTGCTTTACCCTCATAACCAGGAAGATCTGCATTTGAAGTTTCTAAATATTTTTTTATAACTTCATTTGAATTTGAGGTAGAACTTGTATCAACTATAGTTTTGTAGCCTAAATTAGTTGTGTTGAAATTTACAACTGAAGAATAGCCGGGAGTCTTTAGGCTGGAAGGGGATATTGGTATCCAATTAAAATCATTTATACTAGTTGCTAAAGGTACGTTTTTTGCTAAATAGAAATCAATTGAATTACCGTTAGAAAGATTTTGGGTTTCTGCGTCTAACATAACGGCATCTATAATGTTTTTACTATTATCAGCAGAATTTAAAAATATCGGGTTTGATACGTACACTCCCGAAAAATCTTTATGCTCTCCACTAATAATGATATCTCTAATAGTAAAATCATACATATAGTTTGCAAATGCTTGACTGCGATCATTCGAATCAGGAGTGTTTTTTATAAAAAATAACAATATAGAATTTGCTTGTTGTGAAGGAAAATTAAAAACAAAATTATCGTGATCTTTTTCGGCCTGCCCAACAAATGGCTGACCGCCGTTGACCTGTGCTATAACTTTTACCGGTCTTTCGGAAGAAAGCCTAACGTATATTCTAGATACTGCAGCGGGAGATCGTGGAAGAATTTTAAGCTGCAAAGAAACGAGACCAGGCGTTTTAACTCCGTGACGATATGTCCAATTTGTATCCGTTAAACCGTCAAAGAGAAAATTACTTTTTTCACCAATAGTTTTATCTACTTCTAAAACTGTGCCATTATAAAAAGAGCTATAGGTAACTTCAGCAAATTCGATATAATTACCAGACATCTTAGTTCTATCTCTGGAAGAAATAGAAGGAATCTCTACCGATCTGGAATCAAGATCCAGATACGCGGACGAAAGAGACGTATCCATAGATAAAGAACCCATAAATTGTTCGGTAAAAGACGCATAAAAACCATCACTATTTGATATCCCAAATATAAGGTCATCAATTTTTGATTCTAATTCTGCTCTTTTTAAACGTAAGCCATCTATTCTTTTATTGAGGGAAGTTATTGTTTGGTACAAATTGTCAACCGAATCATTTACTGCATCGTAAAGTACATCAAAATTAAATATCGTAGTTGCCATCATGTAATTAATTGCATCTACATTAGTTTTTGAAATTGCTCTTAGATTTTCTGCATTAATGTCTATCGGCGTGCCGAGTGGATTGATTCTAAAATATCTAGAATACAAAGTTTTTATAGTTTCTTGATCAATTTTATCACCGTACGCATAGGCAGATTTGTATAAATTGTTTAAGAATCTAAGTTTTTGAATGTCTTCAATCATATTCTTTTCATCCTTGCGGCTAATTGATAGTCCCTTATGACTGGTGTCCCATTGTATGAATTGGGTTTTTTAAGTATTATTTTTACCCTAACTGATTTAACGTCATAGTCTAAATCAAGGTATCGTATTCCAGGAATTCTCAAACTACTTTTTATATTCTGATTAAAAGCAAATATTTCTGGAATGTCAGAATAAAAAGGCTCCTCTATTGGAGATATTGGGAAAAACTGTTGACCATCATCAACAGAAATGTAATAAGAAATATATCTATTACCATCATCATAAATATTTCTTTCAATACTTTTTGGTAGTTCGTGATTTGATCTAAGGACAAGATACTCTATTGGATAAGGAAAAATGTGTGGCTTAGATATTATTTCGCCATAATCTTCATAATTTTCTTCCCCCACAAAAATATCTTTAATTCCTATTGCCCATCTTTTTACGTTAAGTATTTCTTTTTTTTCACCGTACTCTTGTCCATCAGCTAGTATTTCGTACTCTTTCCTTAGCCTCACACTATAGTAGGCTTCTGGTTTTATAGTTTTTGTTTTTCTTTCTGAAACAATAGTTTGAGGATCAACTTTATATAAACTGCCTAAGATTGATGGACTTATCAAATTTTTTCTTAAATTCCACCAATTTTTAAAAACTTCTGGAATACCCTGATACTCAGAACCCATCCTGTAATCAGGAGACGCTTGAGCTTTTTCATGCAGTGCCAGAATTGCAGAAGAGTTTGGATCGGAAAATTTAGAGTTTTCTGGTATAATAAATTTAAGAGCCTCCTCAGGCCTGCTTAGATCAATTGCGGCTACAGTTCCATACGATGGAGATGCCTGTGCTTTGGTACGCAACGTATCTTCTGCAGGCAGCTCATTAATGCCCGCCACAAAATCGCCTGGTCCAACTAAAACATGTTTTTTGTCCCTTTTATCAAAAACTTTCATTACATAATAATTTAAATCAATTTCTTTTTCTCCACTTAATTGAACATTTATGTTTGAAATTGAATTGATCGCAGAACTTATCGGATTTTCAACGGGTGGAGTTAATGTTTTGTATATTGTATCGATTCCCTTTACATTAGTCAAACCATGACCAGACTTTAAGCTTGAAGGACTAAATCTAGAATTCCTATCAAACAAATCATTTAGCTTTACAGATCTTATAGCATCCGAAAATCTAGTTAGATCTTGCATGTTGCCGCCAAATGATTCTACAGATGTTCTAAGGTTCCCCAGAGACGAAACAACTCGATAATAAACATGTTTAATCTTTACTCCTGAAAACATATACTGCTTGAATGTTATGGTTATTTTTTTTACTTTTCTTTCTGAAAATTTGATTACAGCTTTTTTGAAAAAAAATCTATTAGAATCTCTTTCGTTCATTGGTACAACCGTAGGGCCAATTAATATTTCTTCTTTAAGAATTTCTTCCGTAGAATATTTTTCACCGTCTAACAAAACACCTTTTTCGGTATCGACAAACTGCACTTGTATTGAAGAAACTGCAAGTGGATTTACATTAATCTCATCATAACCAAAAAATGGAGCTATTGATATGTGATTGGCCAACTGTGCCGATCTCCTACCTATTTCTAAAACCATTTGAAGTGGTTCATCTGTTGATTTGTTCCAGTCTATATATTCTATTTTATTATTTAGCTCAGAAAGATATCTAAATTCATACTGAAAATTTTCTGAGTTGAGATTTGATACATTATATTTTTCGTATTCAAAATATGTGGGATTGTTCTCTAGGTCCTTATCTAGCATTGATGAAAGTTTATTGATATCCGATCTTTGTTGCCCATAATAAATATAGTTAGCTGGATTCTTTAATGCTTCCTTTTCTTTTTCGTTTGATTGATTGGGGCTATAGGAGACCATTCTGGCGTTGCCAACAAATCCATTTGAAACAATTCTTCCCGCCGAATCGTTTTTGACTAACCTGACTTTATCTGCATCGGCAGTCCATTTTTTGCCAGTCGTAGCAATAGGAAGCGTTAGATCACCATCAACTATACTTGCCATACTAAAATCGTATGCTATACCTGTTTCCAAATTATCGGAATTTCTAAAATCATCACCAAGATAATGTATATTTTCGCTAAAAGATTTAGAGTACAGCTCTAAAACTTTTGTCTTAGCTTGAATTTTAGAAAAGTTGTTTTGCTCTTTTAGTATTTCACTAGTAAATAAATTCTGCATGTTTACTAATTTTGAAGCCAAAAAATCTATTTGCTTTCCAATAATAGCAGAATCGGCTCTTAGATCTTTTGAAAATGCAAAGAACTGATCTGACCTTGGCGGCTGACCCTTGTATATCGGATTATATTCAGTTATTGTTTTGCCTGAAGTGTTAAAAACTTTACCTAGCAAAGTTTGATATTCATTGACGAATTGTTCATAGTTTACAAATTCTTTTTTGTGATATTTATCAAAAAAGTTTGACACATGATAAACAGCTGCCTCATATCCGCATTGTATTTGGAGAAAATTGTGCCATAAATTTAACCTATTTTTAGTAACTTATTTGATAATTCGTCGGTATTGTTAGCAATATATTTTAGCACTATACTGTCAACTGAAGCTGCTATTTCTCTTGATGGATTAAGGTTTCTTAAAACAACTTTGTACCTTAAAAACTCTGGGATATAATCATAATAAACCCTAAAATTATACTGCTCTCTTGAAAATATCAAGCTGTTTCCGATTATGTATATAGTAAACGTTTAAGTCTTGTTCAGATGGTCGATAGTATTCAAAGTATTGATTAGATAAATAATTAGTTAAATTAATGGCGTAGGTCCCGTTTTCTAATTGAACTTGTACTGGAGAATAGTTGTTTGCGCCAGTAGTACCATGAGCCTGTATATAGTTAGAACCAGAAAACTTAGAATAATCCACGTAAGGTTGATATGCTAAATTAACTGAATTTGCGTAACCCCTAGTTGACAATTTCTCCCCCAAGACACCATCCTTAATAAAAGATGTTAAAAACAATTTTTGATTTGACTGTTTTGAGAAATCAACCACACCTGGATCAACAATAGAAGTGTCTACAGTATATCTGCAAGTATATATATCGGAAGCATTATAGTTTAGTATGTTTACATTTCTACCTCTAGATTGTTCCGAATATGTAAAATTTTCTTGCAGGATTTCTACACCATTTTTATAAATTCTAAGAGAGTTCTGCTTTGCAGGAAAACGCAAAGTAGCCAATCCTCCTCTAGTGTTCGGAAAAAGCATTTCGCAAGCTACATTAGAAGTTCCGATTGGGGATAATTGGAATCCAATCAGAATCGTTTTCCGGTTGATTTTTATTTGAAACAGAAAACTCTATAGCACATGTGTCTTTCATGTCTATGCTTGTATCTAAAACCTGAGGAATGAAATAGTCAGATTTCATTTTTATTTTATTGACGTAGCCACTTGTGTTTAATCTTTTAGATATAAAAAACGTTTTTGATTGACTAATGCCATTTCCGGCGGTCGGAACTACAGTATTTTTTGTTGAAGCGTTTGAAACCAAAATAAACTTTATTGACTTTAAAGAAAAACCATATTCGTAGTAACCGATTTTATCCACCGTATGATCAAGTGACGCAAGCTGGTGCCTAGTTGTGGTCGCTACAATTTCTTCGGAATCCTGCCTAGAATGATGAAACGCAGACTGGACATCGTTAACCGGATAGTGTGCGTTGTGTACTATGTCATTGGTTGATTGCGTGTTTTCATCCTTAACAACAGATATGTACGCAGAAGGTGACATTCTTAACTTACTCCCCAGAACGTAAGAAACCATGGACTCTATCATAATTGTTAATTTATTTGTATTAGTAAATCTATTTTTACTGTCCATTTCAACAAAAGTCTGATTACCCTGTAGAAATTCAGACAATGCGCCGTATTGCGGTTCCGTATCTTCGCATGGATACCTGTAGGTATAATAGTCCGGCATGAAGCCAACATCTGCATTGAGGTACGGAATTTGATTTCTTCTCAAGAAATATGAATAAACTACGTCTTGAAGTTTATCATGTTTTTCTAATCTTTTCTTTCTCAAAGAAGACAAAAACTGATTTAGTGCCTTTGCGTGCATTTCTTGTGGAGATGCTGTATTTGTTACCCTTCTGTACATGGGTTGATTAAAAATAAACTTGACAGAACTAACTTGTTGCTCCTCAAAAGATACGTCTGTAGAAGAATTCATAAACAATGGAGACTGCAGAACATAGGTTCTGTTACCAGCAGAACCGGCAGAATCATTCACGGAATTGATCTCAGACTTATCTGTGCTTTTATATAAAATCACCTGAAGAAGCTGTAAATCATTGCCAAAGTTTGGAGATATTCTTATACAGTTTATCTTTTGCGGCTTTTGAAATTGGACAGTGAAGCATGCGTTTGCGCCAGTTAAGAACTGAGCATTGTAATTTAAGTACTGATCAATCTCTTTTATCTTTGATCTAAGAATTGATGGTGACTTAATTGTTACCGTCCAAGATTTACTAGGTTCTTCAGAGAAAAGATTTTCAATTTTAGATTCGCTTGAAATATACTGATCGTAATTGTTGTCATAGTCAAGTATACGGGGTGTTATCTGATACTCAACTAAAGACGAACCAGATTTCAATGTTCCATTTACAGTATCAATAATTCCTACTTCATTCCTAAGAAACTTTTGACCATCTCTATCGACTGGTTCTAGTGCTATTAAATCATTTAAATATATGTTTATGTTATCTGAAAAAGTTTCAACAAAAGATCCGTTAAATAAATCGTCTTCACCAGAAATAAAGGCGTAATTATCAACGTATTTCTGCATATCCTTAATACTTTTTTCTAATGCCATTATTTCCGAATACAAAATAGTACTAGCCGTTATCATAGTAGAATCTATTATGTTAATTGCTGAATAAAATTCTTTAGTTTTTATAGAAAAATCTCTAAAAAAATCAACAAAATTATTAACAGATCCAGTTCGCAAAGACGCCACATTCATATCAGAATAAGCACTGATGCTGTTGAGGGACGATATATTTTGAGACAAAAATCCAAGATTTCTTTTTTCTTTTTGAGCCATTAAAATTAAATCTGATGCGGCTTTTCTTGAACCAAAAGCGTAAGATCTAATGTAGGTTGGGAGACTAATCGTCATTGCGTATTGTTCCAATCGTTTCCATCGTAATCCTGAATCTGATAAACAACACCTGCCGTAAGGGCATTGGATATTATGTTGTTAATAGTATCGTCAGTCATATATTGCTTTAACTGATTTGGTAGTTGTATTATCACAAATGCGCCATTATTGTAAGCCAGTCCGCTACACCCAAAAATATCCCAATAATTTCTAATAATTGGATGACTTTTAAGAAGATTAACTATCTCAGCTTTGTGCGAAACTCCACCACCTTTTAACCTAAGATCCTTAAATTCAAAATTTTCAACAGATGAAGTATTAGAAACGTGCACAACTGCTAAAATTAAATTCAAAGGATTGTAGTAAGGATGAGAGGGGTCAAACATTTTAGTGTCTTGAGTAAATCTGATACTGTTTTCATTTTGATAAAGTTCATTATTTGCTTTTTGTTCATTCTCTTTTCCTGTAACCAATATACTTTTTGGTTGTAAGTAAAAATAAAAAGGCTTGCTAAAATCAACATGACCATCATATAAAAACGGATTTATTTTTATGTCTTCACCGTTCAACATTTTAAGTGGAACATAACTTGATTTTACTGCGTAGGTAACTTTTATCAAACTATCACTTGAGGGAACAATGCCACCGGTTAGCTCCACTAAACCAGAGTAAGAATCAAAAGAAGTTATTGAACTAAATGGAACCAACTCCCAGTTTGAGTTTTTATTCTTTTTCGTATAGATAAAAGTAAATGGTTTTATTGCAGTCCCAAAATATTGAGGACTATCAGAAGGATCGTGTATTACCGCAAACGGCGTTTGTCTCAAAATAATACTTCTATTATCAGCAATAATTGGTCTTTCTTCTAGCACATCAATATAAGGTCTACCCAAAATTCTTGACCATCCATAATTGTTATGATCTGTAGTATCGTAAAGCAGTTTTAAATCTATTTGCGCACTGGTGCTATTCACATACTTTTTTAGCCAAATTAATTCTGGATTATATATCTGTGATATATTTATCGAAATATTTTTAACAAAAGAACCAGAACTGACACCAACATACCAAGGAGATTTTTTGCTTAAATAACTATGAGGTTGATGAATTTTTATTGCTGTTTTATCTTTAAATTTCAAATTGTATATTGGACATATCAATTTTGTTGGACTCTCTATGCTATCAACCGGACGAAGATCACTAAAGCCAGAGGTATCAATATCATTGTCGGCGACATTGCCATCAAAATCTCTTGCCAAAACAGCTATATACACATTCTGTGGTCCGTTTCTTTCGGTAAACTCTTCATAAGATATATTATTTCCAAGAAACTTTTTTTGATCATAATCAAAAAATCCATAGTGCAATCCAGTGTTCATAGGTCCATTTGGATTTAAGTATATATTTGTCACTCTTTCTGGGCTTGTATTGTGATCTAGTATGTAGTTTTGTGTTATCGACGTAAAGTTTGGCAGTCCGATTGGCTTACCGTCACTATCACATAGGCAGACTACACCATCCAAATACGATACATGTGACTTGTTTTGAGTAGATATTTTATTTCTTTTTTCCTGTCGCAACCCCCTTGCAGAAGAGCTTACGTATAGATGTCTGTGTGGACTAGGTAAAATCGTTTCTCCACCGTAATTTACTGTGCTTGAAAGTTTGGAAACATCAACATCATAATTAATTTCTATTTCGTAACTTAAACCCTTCTTTGTAATCTTGGGATCGATTACCACGTAATCCAAATATGGGCTAGATGTAGACGGTGTTAAATTTGCCAAGCCAACAGCAACACCACTAACAACCGGCTGTACGTCTTCAAAGACTGCCTGATCCAAATTGGCCTTAATTACACCCCATTTGTCTGCCTGAAGGTTTATTTTTAAATCATATACCTTTGTTAAATCAAGAACTGTTCCAGCCTGAATTTTAGTTGGACTATCTGATTTGTATGTAACATCTTTTTGTGTATTGTCTTCTTCTTTCCAGTAAAATTTTTGAACTGTTATACTTTGTGCTTTGTAGAAATTGTTGCTATTGTATATAATAGGTTGTTTGTCGCTATTTATGTTAACGCCTTTTCTGGTTACCTTCAGTTCTCCATCAATATAGAAATTTTTTGAGATTTCTCTGCCTTTTGTTTCTTTTGGATCATTTTTCTTTGTTTTTGCGTCTCCGGCTTTTGCTTTAAAAGTAAAACTTATATTGTTTATAAAAATTCCTTTAGCGGTCTTACCAAAATTGCCAGTATTTAAATTGATAATAGGTTCACCTTGAGCGCCAGATGAATCTGTTCCAGATACACCAGCTGCTACTTCTGCCTGTTCCTTTGTTGGATAAACATTTGTTTTGACAATTGCCTGACTTACGCGAACTACCATCTGTTTAGTTGGATCGTATGTCCAACCATCCACTGTATCAGAAACCGGTACCTGTTCATTCCCACTGACAGCTCCAGTTACACCGCCACCAGGTGATCCATCTGTTGTGGAGCCAGCGGATCTAAAACTAGATCCCTGAACCTGCAGTTTGACATACTTAAATTTATGACCGATCTAAAACTCCTGTAATCGAAATATTTTTATTCTCTCCGGGACCAATGACACTAGTATTCGTTGCACCCTGAACAACAGCAAGCTCCACCTTACCTTTCTTAGTATTAAGTTCTTTATATTTTGCCTCCCCTAAATTGGCGTTAAAATCTTCTGCAGTGAAAGTTATGCCAGTCACCGTACACCCGCAAACTGTTCCAGTTTTAATACTCATAGAATTTATTTCTTTACCCAAGCAAATATCAGGAATGGCAATGTAAAACGTATCAATAATTTTATCTGGAGTCAAACGAGAATCGGTGTAAGTTATTCTACTTATTTGCCCTCTTTTTGCAGAACCAATGTGATCGGCCAACATTCCTGCCTCTATGTATTTAAGCACCGATTTAAGGAAAGCTGGATTGTTTTTGTAATCTTTTTCAACCTCTTTAATGGAAGCACTATACGTACCATTCTCTTTTGTGTTAGACCATAAATATGCAAAAGCCGACTTAGTCTCAGAATCCACCACCCCATCTACGTAAGCAAGCCCATAGGCGGCTTGAAATTTTTTTACATTATCCGCTGTAATTTTGGTATATTTATTAGGTCCTGCAGAAGGAATACTCGAAATTATTTTTGCTAGCTTTAACGAAGAATGAATATAGCAAACATAATGACCTTGGCCTACGTCGCCCTTACCTGTGCCGTACTGAATAAAAGTATTTCCTATACCTATATCACCAGTGTATGGAAAGTGATTTCTGGATTTACCTTCTCCTGTATGTTTCGAGCGGTAGTTTAATAAATCGGTAGCAGTAAAATAACGATTTGTTGTTTTTCTGCCAAATCTTCTCATCAAAGAGTCTGTCCAACTTGAATCTACTCTGGTTTGTTGTGATTGCGCTGCAAAAACCCATGAAACAGGATTATATGTATTGGGTTCGAAGCCATCAGGTGAAAAGCCGGGTATCTGTGTCAATATAATATTCGTCAATTGTAATAGGAAGTTTCAGGGTAAAAGATATATCAAAAGAAAAATCAAAATTAATTGAGGATTCAACACTTTTAACTGTTCTCCAATTTGTTTTAAGATTGTAAGAATAGTCGAACGCTCTATCGTTTACAATTTGGGATTGATTCGCCCTATTAAAATTTATCTTTTCTGGTTTGTCTATTATATAGAAAGAACCAAATCCCTCAGGAAATCTGATAGGATTTGAAATTGTTGTTGTTTTAACCGTAGGAGTTTTTCTTGCTACGTCCAATGGAATTTGATAGGTATCGTAAGGAGTTGTAATCAATGAAGCTATAGGTGATCCAAGTTTTATGCCCCCCTTGGGTGATATGGTGTCGTTGGTGAATTCGACAAAATACTCCACTGTTGATTCGGTTGACGTATTGCGAAGCACGTCTTGATGTTGAGCTACGTTCCTATTAAACGATTCCAGGAATATATCCTCATAAGTACTAGAGTGAATTTCCCTGTAAAGATTCCCGTCTTGATTTGCTGAAATCTTGTATTCTTTAAATTCGTCGTAGTCTGCTAACTTTATCAAAACACTAGGACCATTGTCGGTCACATTACCGTTTAATGCCCAACCCTCATACCAACTTGTAGCGTGGTAAAGTATAGGCGGACTAGGGTCAGTTAACCTATTTGCAGCATTTTTGGACACAAAATACTTGTTACTTAATCCAACGGTAATCGAATTATAGAATAATTTCAAGGGACCTTCGGACTCACTGAAAAGAGTAATAGACTTTGTTTGATTTGCATCTTCTTGAACAAGTGAACCAGAAGATGATATATAATCTTTTCCTGCGGCTTTACTTAATTCAATAGTATTCGCTATTATCGTTCCAGTAGAAAGTTGTTGATTATTTGTTGAACTTGAGCTTAAGACGGTTATTACAACAGGTCCAGCGTTCGTGCTTATAGATGCATAGCTACTAAAAGACGAGTGAAATGCTCTTCCATTAGTTTTGGCAATCTTGCCATAAGCCCCATATCCCGAGTCAAAAATAGCGGACTGTATATCCCAGGTTTGATTCAGGTCGTATACGTTCAAGCTTGAATATGGTTGTTGTGTTTCAGTAATTGCCCTATTGTAGGCGACTTCGGTAAAATTTTGAACATTTAAAAAAGAACTTTGACCCACAGAAATAATGGACTGAACACTTGGGGGTATTATAGTTCCCTCAAAATCAATCAGCAGGCAGCCGCCCCTGTCTAAAAAGGCTGTAATTTTTTGTTGATAGTTTGTTATATCCGTATTATTGTCTACAACTAAAATTAAAAAATCAAAAGATCTTGCCTGCTCAGTGGTAACGCTTTCTAAGTCAATAGTCCAATACGCTTCTGGATTTTCCTGCAGAGAAGCAGCAGTTGAAACTGGGTTTGCAAAATTGTAATTGTATATATTTATTGGGTTTCCAGATTCATTGAGTTTTCTAAAAATTTTATAATGCTCTGCGTAAGATTGCCTACCTGCCTTAATCACGCCAACGCTAACTGTCCCGCCACTTTCATTATCTACGTTTGCTAATCTAGCGGCGTAGTCGTAGCTTCTTCTTATCTTACCTATTATTCTCCAATTGAACATTTCGTAATTTCTATTATCTGATATAGCTTTTTTATTTACATAAATATTGTATCCTCTAGAATCAAATGAACCACCAAAAGAAAATCTATCTTCTAATCTTTCCGCGCTTTGAACTGAATATGTGTTATCGTATTTGGAGCCATAATCAACTACTGTAGCTTCTTCCGTCATTTGTTTGAATAGTGGAATACTGTTAATGTTCTCACTATAATTAATAACTTGGTTAACTAAGTTATTATTATTGTCTAATTCAATTTTTGGATAATGAAGCTTTAAGCCGTTGGACTCGATGTCTTCCAAAAGAATTATAATCCTGGCAAGGTTTTCTTTTTCTGACACAAACTTTTCGTCATATTTTTCAAGAATAATTTTATACTTCAGCCTACCAAGTTGATCGGTATACAAAGCTCCATCAGTTGTCGTCACAAAAATATCAGAAGTATCATACGATTCTTGTTTTTTATTGATTTCATTTAAATTTGAAGTACTAATTAAGTTGAAGTATTGTTTGCCCGCATATTCAAAATTGTCTACTGACATAGTCTTAAAATTTTCTTGTACCGTAAAAAATTTACTAACATAATAAGAGTATATATAATCAACAACAGATTTTTCACCAAAGAGTTTTGAGTTAATCTTCTTAATGTCCACATAAGTAAGATCATTTAGGCATGTGGTTGAGTAGTTCGTTATATCAAAATTGCTTGATGCAAACCTCGAACCACGAGATTCGCAATCAAACAACATGCCTGTTTCATCAGCTAGCACTGAGTATTGATCATTTTTTTGTTCAATAAAATTTTCTCTTATAGAAGCAGAGGTATCCAAAACTGTCAATGAGCTTGACGGAGAAACTTCTTGAACGTTGAAATAGCCAAGATTTATAACACCATCAGGAAGCTTGCCGACCTTTTCTAATCTTCTTTTCGGAAGATCCAGTTATGGAATTTTTAAATATTTTCATATTAACTTGGGTACACTTTTCTTTGATTATCTGACTTATAGTAATCTGAACCCAGTATACCAAATTGATATTGGGTTAATCTTGGAAGCGGAAACCATCCAGGGAGGTCTATGGTTGGCGTTGCACTTGGACCTACGGGTTCACCTGTCACATAATTTACCTTAAAAACTGGCGTGGAATCATATGAAATGAACTGATCGGCCGTAAATGTTTCTTGTATTGAATTAATTTTATTTGTTGTTTCTACCAAGGTATCTATTGCGTCTTCGTACCAGTGCACTACATCTCCAGCTATAGTAATGGGTTTGTTATTTAAAGTTTGGCTATATTCCGTTTCCAGAACCATGAACCAGTATCCGGGACTTGCGGAATCTTGAGAACTTATAGGACCTATACTAAATTTGCCATTATTGTCTGTTGTTACATTAAAGTAATTAGGGTTTGACAAGGCACTGTTTAAAGTTCTTGACAATCTATAGTAAACCTTTACTCCTGCCGTTGGCTTGCTTTGTGATTGAATCAAACCATTGACGGTAATTTTGCTAGAGTTAGGAAATTCTCCTTTTGCTTCAATAATTCTTGAGCGTGGATCTACTTCGGCAAACAACTTATCTAAGGCTTTAGAAGATTGAAAAATGTCGTAAGATACCGTAGCAGAATCAGCGTAGTCTATTTGATTGTTTTTCAAACCATAAATATATAAAGGAACAGAATTTATAGTTGCTGGAGTTGCTCCGACATATTTAATCCTAGAATACGCAAAACCTTCTTCGCTGGTAGTGAAATTGTCAGGAGTTGCCGCCAAGTATTGACTATCGTAGACTAGCCTGTATGATTGATTTGGTTTTGGATTATTATTGATATCAAAGCTTTCTAAAGCAACTATAGAATAATCTTTAGAAGAATCGTCTATTAAGAATGAAGGATTTGCATGTGCATAAAATCCAGAATAGTCATAGACTTTATCCGTCAAAAACAAAAAACCATCGACTAATAAAGAAACATTTGGAGAGTGATAAACCCCTGACGGAGTACTGTTATTGAAGATGGATGATTCGTATGTCACAGAGTAATTTTTTGCCCCAGTTGTTGGAGTTGCATCAAAAATTATTTTTGTATAAAGTTTATTATTTTCATCATAGTTTTCGTTTGTCACAATATAGGAATTTCTAACTTTATATTTAACACTATATTTTCTTCCCTCGGAAAGAACTAATGGGGTAGCGCTATTTGAAACAGAAACCTTTTCAGTGCTTGAGGACTTATTTTTGACAATAAAAGAATCCGTAACAAAATCAAAAACAGAAACATCATAAACATTCCTATAACCTAGGAAGATGTTATTTGAAATACCTCCTTTTATGATTTCTGTATTTACAAAAGAAAATGCTGACGGAGTAGCTTCGTTGTGAAAGGCAATTTGTACAAGCTCTGTTTCCGGTTTATCGGTGGACCTAATCACTACCGGGGCTCCCTGGCGAGCCACGTTTGAAAGATTTAACTCAAAACATGGTGTCGAGTCAATCACATGATCGGGGGCACTAGAATAAGTTAGTTGTTCTGTGACTGGATTAGAGTAAACATAATATTCTTCATTGCCTAAATAATACCAACCATTGTGAATTTCCGATTCAAGTTTTTTGTTCCCAGTATTCTTTAATCTAGCTCTGACAGTGACACCTGGTATGTAAGAATTCTTTTCCGACTCCCTATAGTACTCAGTGTAGGCGGCAGACGAAATTGATTTTACATTTGGTATTTTTAAATCATCGTCTTGACTAATTGTAAAATACGGATTGACACTATTATTATCGATCCATACCTCGAATGAATCATCCGCATTATTTAGCGGAATAGCATCAATGTAGTTAATAACATAGTTAGATGGAGACGCTTCATCAAAATCAAAAGAATATCTATTTACAGTATATGTACCAACAACATCTGTTAAAATTGAATTAGGGGCAGTAATATTATTTTTATTTACAATTCCATTTTTTGAGATAAAAAATTCTATTGGAGTTGCATGAAGCTTTTCGTAGTACACCCAATTTCCTATATTGAAAGGATAATTGTGCATTTTTTGCCCAGCAGATTTATAAGACTCGTTATCAGATATCAATGCTGGCTGATAAGAGAACGTTAAAGAATTTGGAGTAGCAGACATTGGATTTAAAGAATACGATTTTTCGCTAAAGAAAGACGAAGATGATTCAAGATTTGATTTTAAAAAGATCCCAGGTATTAAAAATTCTTGACTATAAGACGGATGAAGGGCGTAGCCTCCGACGTTTATCGGCGTAAGAAGAAACCGGCGTAGCGTAATCAGGATCAATATAGTATTCAGTAGACTTTGGGTTATTTATCAAAATACTAATTGGAACAGATCCGCGCTGGTAGAAGGGTGCTTTTGAACAAAGAATCAAAAAGAATCGTTCTGCTTGGTGTGGAAGATTCTTGCGATATATCTAATGCAAAAGTCTCTTTGATCGGTAAAGTATTAGTCGTTTTTGTTTCATAAGAAACCATATTTGATCCATAAAAAATGACCGTATTTACATAGTTTGAAGTTACTGTCGAAACACTTTGAATAGAAGCAGAAGAACCATTTAAGTAACTGGTTGAATTATACTTTGTTCCAGGTTCATTAACGTCAACGCTTATCCAGCTGCTATTTGACGAAGAATGTCCAGATATAACATACTGTGATTCGCTATAAACAAATTCTCCAAATGCCACTCTCATAGCGGCGATTGCGCTTATAGGAATAACTGAAACCGAAGGACTAACATTTGAGTTTATGTATACTTGATTATTAGATTTGGACCTAAAAATCAAATTACTTTTTGTGCATTCAGTGATATAATCAAAAATTCTATCTATATCATAACCGGTGGTTGACCTATCGTTAGTATATGTTTTGACAAAATTACAATAGTAAGTTACATTAGAAACATCTAATTCAACCAAATACTTTACCGTTGCAGTTGGAGAATTTAAAGATTCATAAGAATACTGAACACTTGATTCAATATCAACAGAAATTTTCGGACTAATATATTGATCACCAATCTTCTCTATTCCCGAAAGTTTTATCACAGCTTCCTTCTTTAAGACATCATCCTGGATTAGATTGTCTAGAATCTCTTTATTCTCATAAAAATCTATACTTTTTCTTAATGACACCTTAAGATCACTCATATCTCCAACCCCAGCTTGTATAAAAGCCGGAGTTGATTCAGTTATCGGTTTATCGTAAACAAAAGGAAGATATGAAACCCCCGCCCCATCTTCTCCAGCATAGTCCCAATACAGGTTGTCCCAAGAAACGAATCCCCAGTTTGTGGGATAATTTGCGTTCATCAACTCAACAAATCTAATAAATTCATCAGTTGGATTTCCATTTTCGTTAAAATATTTACTCATTTTTTGAATATCATTCATATCATAAACATTTGGAGTTGCCGAAAAAATATTCGAATTAGGAGTAGAACCAAGAGCTCTCCAAAGATCCAGTTCTCTTCTTAATGTTTTTTTGAAAGAATTAACATCAACACCTGGCAGGTTTTTATGAACATCAAGAATACGAGATTTGTAATGTAAATTGCTTTCCATTCTTAATCTTGGCAAACCAACTCTAGCACCAAACTCGTCAAAAATATTAAACAACAAAGTTTCAACTTGATCATATTTTCTATCGTTAATTTTTAGTTCAGTAAACGGTCTTAGTGTCAGTATTGTTGCATCAACAATTGAGTGATAATAAACATAATCGTTCACACTATGAGAAATAAAATCAGAATAAGAAGAGGCTTTTGATAACATTACCGAATCACCACGTACAGTGACAAGCGCCGTAGGTGCACTATGGGTGGAGTATATCCACGATAATTGATTTAAATCAGCACCAGAAATTGATTTGTTTAAATTGTAGTAATCTATCAAAGCTTCTATATTATCTAGGTCATCTCTTACCAACGCATTAATAAACTTACCACCCAAACTTTCAGGTATCTGAAGCGACGGTGTTGCTTGCTCTATCGAGTCTTCAAATATTTTTGTCCATGAAGGAAACTTCTTAACAATATCCCTAGTATTGTTGGAAATATTTGCAAAAGAAACATCAGCTATATTAACTTCAACAAGCAACAGAAAATCTAAAGTGTTTTCAAAAAAATCAACGGGTAGTTCTGAAAAAAATTCTAGTTCAAACTTCGCAAACCTTTTAGCGTTTTTTATAAACAGATATTCTGTGGCATTCGACACTTCGTTGGGAATCCAAAGGGGATTTTCTACAGTGCCAAAATCATCTGACTCGTATACTTGAAGGGTAAATTCTATTGGTTCCGAAGATTGATTATTGAAAAATGAAGCCTTATAACCAATAAGATCAATTGACGAGGTAGTATCAACAAACCTTAAAATTTCAGCTTGATTTATAGAAGTCAATATTAGGTAGCCATCAAGACTTTCCGTCATTTGATAAATTAAATGATTGTCACCAGTAGAGCCTGCTTCGTAAATATATTTTACGGTATCTGAATAATCTTTATCTCTAATAACTTCACCATATTCTGTAACAAAAAGGCTGTTATCTATTGAGGGTGTAGCATCTTGCAAAATGGTATTCCCAACAAAAGTATTGTCAGATATTAAATTTAACCCGTACTTAGACCTCAACGTAGAATAATTTTTATAGCTTGTGTTGTCATAAAGATCTATCGGGCTTGAAGTCCAGACTTTGCCCTCTTTATCAAAATGGGCATTTGTTAGTGCTAGTAAATAGGTCTTCATTTAGTCCCCGTTAAATTATTTAAACTGAATCAAGCCAGATTGAGTACTCCGAAGTAACTCCGTGCTCTGGATGAATATACATCAAATGCTGACAAGGTCTACTCATCGAAGAAAAGAACTCTTGAGCATAGGTATTGTAGCTTTCAGG
>Ga0169931_10005079_pt1 | contig 20224 bp, 18 predicted proteins | sample Kivu_15m_20L_FD_129675 | JGI IMG/M metagenome (GOLD analysis project Ga0169931, IMG submission 129675) | Freshwater microbial communities from Lake Kivu, Western Province, Rwanda to study Microbial Dark Matter (Phase II) - Kivu_15m_20L... | ecosystem: Environmental > Aquatic > Freshwater > Lake... | reverse complement strand
GGCTCGCGCCCCAACCGCCCCGTAACCCGTTGTACCGCTCGCACACGCCCAACCCGCTGATCCCGGATCAGCGGGCTAACCGCGTTCCGTCACCCGGCAACGTGATTCGCCGGGCACGTACGGTTTTTTCGTGGTCCCACAACCCGCCGAGTACCCACCGGCCGCGCGACGTGGTTTCGTCGAACGCCTTGAGGCGTTTTCCGAACTCGGCTTCGTCCGCCGCGTCCTTCAGATACACGGCCGCGAGCGAGCGCCCGCCGCCGAGGAAGTGCAGGTGGCTGTCGTAGAACCCGGGCACGAGCCGCGCGCCCTTCAGGTCGATGCGCTTCGTGTTCGCGCCCGCGAGCGCGAGCACTTCGGCGTCGGTGCCCACCTTAATGATGCGGTCGCGCCACACCGCGACCGCCTGCGCGTCGGGCTTGGCGGCGTCCCCGGTCCACACCTTCCCGTTGTGAGCGACGAGATCGGCCGCAACCGCGGGTTCCGCGCCCGGCGCACAGAGAGCAACGAAGAGTAGAGAAGACATGGTTCACCGCTGAGACCGCAGAGGACGCAGAGAGAAGACAGAGAAGAGTGTAGTTAAGAACTCACTCAAAACTCTGCCTTCTCTCTGCGTCCTCTGCGGTCTCAGCGGTGAAACCTCTGCTGCTACACCTTGTCCGGCACCGCGAAGCCCTTGCGGTAGGCGCGCGTCAGTAGCGCGTTCGCTTCCTTGTCGTTCACGAACGCTTCGGTCTTCGCGTCGAACTCGAGTTTGCGCCCGACGCGCAGGTTCTTGCCGTCGAACTTGATGCCGGCGTCCTTCAGGTGTTCGGCCATGCGCTCCAGCGCTTCGGTGCCGTGCTCGCTGCCGCTCAGCTTGCCGAGCTTCGGGTCGTACGCCGCGTCGGTGCCGAGTTTGTGGCTGATGTGCCCGAGGTGGCACAGCCCGCTGCTGATGTGGCCCACTTCGATGTCCGCGTGCAACTTCGAGCCGTCCCGCGAGCGCACGCACTGAATGAAGTTGGCGAAGTGGTCGCCGCCGATCTTCACGTCGGTTGCCACCTTCGGCACCGGTTCGCCGTCGCCCTTCCCCTTCGGGTAGAACTTGCCGCCCGCGACGACGCCCTCCTCGAAGTGCAGAATGTTGCCGACGTCTTGGCCGCGGTACTTCGCCGACTTCAGCCCGCGGGTCTCGAAAATCAGTTGGGTTTCGCCGAAGTCCATCACCGTCACTTGCGTGTTCGGGGTCTCGCCCTGATCGTTGTTCGCGTACCGGCCGCCGAAGCTGATGACGCTCTTCGGCCACGTCGCACCGGGAATGAGCCACCGGGCGATGTCCATTTGGTGGACGCCCTGATTGCCCATGTCGCCGTTGCCGAAATCCCAGAACCAGTGCCAGCGGTAGTGAACGAGGTTCTCGTGATACGGCTGCTCTTTCGCCGGCCCGAGCCACAGGTTGAAGTCCAGTTCCGAGGGCGGCACCTTCGTCGGTTTCGTACCGATGTCGCCGCGGGTGCTGCCGCCGGTGCCGCCGTCCTTGTAGCACAGCCCGCGCGACACCAGCAGCTTGCCGAGCTTCCCGCTCTTGGCGAGCGCCGCGAGGTCCGCCCACTGTTGCGAACTGCGGCTCTGCGTGCCGTGCTGCACGATGCGCTTGTGCTTGCGCGCCATCTCCACCGCGACGCGGCCCTCGTGCACGTTGTGCGAACACGGCTTCTCGACGTAGACGTCTTTGCCCGCTTCGCACGCCCAGATCGTCATGAGCGCGTGCCAGTGGTTCGGCGTCGCGATACTCACGGCAGTCAGGTCTTTGTCTTCGAGCGCTTTGCGAATGTCCGCGAGCGGCTTCGCGGCGTGGGTGTTCTTGTCCAGCTTCGCGTACTTCTTGAAGACGCGCGAATCGGGGTCCACGAGGTACGCGATTTCCACACCCTTCATCTTCTCGTACGCGCCGGTGTGCGCGCTGCCGCGCCCGTTCAGCCCGGCGACAGCGACGCGGATGCGATCGTTCGCGCCCCGCACGCGGGCGTAGGAGTTTGGCGCGAGCGCCGCGACGCCAACGGTGGCGGTCGCGGAGAGGAACTTGCGGCGGTTCAGGGACACGGCAGCGACCCTTTGGGGGAGTGATAAGGGGAACCGCTGCACGATACCCGCCCGGCGCGCGCCGGGCAAGCGGCTTCGCCGACGCGCACCTTTCGTCGAACCTTCACCCCGCTTTCGCACGCGGTCAGCAATGATGCGTGTTTTGTTACTCCCACCGAGACCGAACTCATGCGCACCCGCTGCCGCGCCGCGTTCGCACTCTTGCTCGCGCTCCTCATGGCGTCGGGCGTTTCGACGCTCGCTCAAGAGCCGACCGAGAAGAAGTCGTCCGAACTGACCGCCGACGAGAAGGCGCAGTTGGCGAAGGAGAAACAGAGCGCCGCGGCCGCTCAGAAGAAGCTCGAAGCGACGTGGAAGACGATCTACCGGCCCACGCACGTCCCGGACCGCGTGATCCTGACGTGGAACGGCGACCCCGCGACCTCGCAAGCGGTGACGTGGCGCACCGACACCACCGCGACGAAGGCCGTCGGGCAGATCGCGCTCTCGGAAGGCGGCACCGCGCACGACTCGCTCGGCGCGAAGGTGCGCCCGAACCCGGACAAGACCAAGACCGTGCCGGGCAAGACCGAGTTCGTGAAGAGCGACCTGTTCGAGGCGCACTACCACAGCGTTTCGTTCGCGGAACTGAAGCCCGCGACCAAGTACGTGTACCGCGTCGGCGACGGCGCGACGTGGAGCGAGTGGTACGAGTTCCGCACGCCGAGCGACAAGCCCGAGCCGCTCAGCTTCATGTACTTCGGCGACGCGCAAAACGAGATTCGCTCGCACTGGTCGCGGGTGATTCGCGGCGCGTACTCGGACATGCCGAAGGCGCAGTTCATGATTCACGCCGGCGACCTCATCAACCGCGGCACCGCCGATGGCGAGTGGGGCGAGTGGCACCACGCGGCCGGTTGGATCAACGGCAGCATCCCCAGCGTCCCCACGCCGGGCAACCACGAGTACAGCGGGTTTGCGCTCCCGAAGTTCGGTCCGAAGGACCCGCCGAAGGGCGAAGTGAAGGGCGAAGCGAAGGACGAAGCGAAGGGCGAACCGAAGGCCGACGAGCCGAAGGAGGGCAAGAAGGTCGCGCCGAAGAGCCGCCTCAGCCCGCTGTGGAAGCCGCAGTTCACGCTCCCGGAGAACGGGCCGGCGGGGCTAGAAGAGAGCGCGTACTACTTCGACATTCAGGGCGTGCGCGTGATCAGTCTGAACTCGAACGAGCGCCAAGACGAACAGGTGCCGTGGATGGAGAAGGTGTTGAAGGACAACCCGAACAAGTGGACCGTGGTGACGTTCCACCACCCCATCTACTCGACCGCGAAGGGTCGCGACAACAAGAAACTGCGCGAGGCGTGGCGGCCGGTGTTCGACAAGTACACCCCGGACATTGTGCTCACCGGGCACGACCACACCTACGGGCGCAGCGGGATCATGCGCGAAGACAACCTGCTCACCGGGGCGCGGGTCCACGAGCGCGGCACGGTGTACGTCGTGTCGGTGAGCGGCCCGAAGTTCTACAAACTCGAGAAGGAAGACTGGATGGTTTCCAGCGCCGCGGACACGCAACTCTACCAACTCATCCGCATCGACGGCGACACCCTTCACTACGAAGCCCGCACCGCGAACGGCACGATCTTCGACACGTTCGACCTGAACAAGAAGCCGAAGGGAGAAGGCGCGGCCGCCGCGCCCCCCGTACCCGAGAGCGGCGGCGCGCTCCCGGTGTGGGTGGCGCTCGGTGCGTTCGCCGTCGTCGCGCTCGTGGTGCTGTGCCGCCGGTTCGTGATTCGCGCCGCGGCGTAGCGCGCTTCGCGCGGCAGCGCCTTGCCCGCGAGTCGATACGTTATCGGAATGCATCCCGACCGCGAGTTCGTCACCGCGCGCGTGTTCGGCGCGACCGGGCCGCGCGCGGACGCGCTCGCGGTGGAAGCGCCGCTGGAGTTGCGCATCGGCGGGAAGTCGGTCGCGGTGCTCATGCGCACGCCGGGGCACGACGACGAACTCGTCGCGGGCTTCCTCTTCGCCGAAGGCGTGATTACAGACGCGGACGAGTTGCTCGCAATCGAAGCGGTCGCGCCGAACGTACGCGAAGTGCGCCTGTCGGTGGCGCGCCGCCCCGCCGAGCGCGGCACAATCACTTCCTCCGCGTGCGGCGCGTGCGGGAAACAGTCGCTCGCGGACCTCGAAGTGTGCGGCCCGCGCGTCACTTCACCGCTGCGCGTTCCGCGCGGCGTGCTTCAAGCGCTGCCGTCGAAACTGCGCGCCTCACAAGAGCTGTTCGCGCGCACCGGTGGCACCCACGCGAGCGCGCTGTTCACACCCACGGGCGAGTTGCTCGCGGTGCGCGAAGACGTGGGTCGGCACAACGCGCTCGATAAGCTCATCGGTTGGGCGCTCGCGGAAGGCCGCGTCCCGCTCGCGCACGGCGTTCTGCTCGCGAGCGGTCGGCTCAGCTACGAACTGGTGCAAAAGGCAATCGCGGCGGGCGCACCGGTGTTGGCGGGCGTGGGCGCGCCGTCGTCGCTCGCGGTGGAGTTGGCCGACCGGTTCGGTGTCACCCTCGCCGGGTTCGTGCGCACCGACGGCCTGAACGTGTACGCGCACGCCGACCGCCTAACGGAGTAACGCCATGAGCGACGCATACGAAGACCCGGGCCCGACGCGCGCGGAAGTGGACGCGCTGAGCGGCCCGGTGGTGCTGGAATTCGGCGCGGACTGGTGCCCGATCTGCCAAGGCGCGCAACCGCACATCTCGGAAGCACTCGCGGCACATCCCAGTGTGCGGCGCATCAAAGTGGCGGACGGCAAAGGCAAGCCGCTCGGGCGGTCGTTCACCGTGAAACTGTGGCCGACGCTCGTGTTCCTGAAAGACGGCGCAGAAGTGGCGCGCGAAGTGCGCCCGACCAGCGCCGACGACGTGCGCCGCGGGCTTGCGGCGCTGGCGTAGTTCCCGGGACCGCGGCCGTCTCGGCCGCACGCTTCGCAACTGTTCGCGCAACACGTAAGACCGGAGCGCCTGCGAGCGCCTTGGTCGTGCGGCCGGGGCGGCCGCGGTCCCGGGAAAAAACTCCACTTGAATCGCGCGATTCGCGCCGCGTACACTTCTCGCCATCCCACACTCTGCGTCGCACCACGGAGGCTCACGGACGATGCCCCAGCGCGTACTCGTTACCGGCGGACTCGGCTACCTCGGCAGCATCGCGTGCGAACACCTCCTCGCGGCCGGGTACGAAGTCACCGCACTCGACAACCTCATGTACGGGGCCGGTCAGGGCGTGTACCACCTCTGCGCGCACCCGCAGTTCGATTTTGTGCGCGCCGACGTGCGCGACGAAGCCGCCATGCGCAAAGCGCTCAAGAGCGCCGACGCGGTGCTGCACCTCGCGGCCGTTGTGGGTGCCTCCGCGTGCGACCGCGACCCGACCGCGGCGCGCACCATCAACTTCGACGCGGTGAAGCTGCTGAACAAGCTCCGCAGCCCGCAGCAAACGGTGATCTACCCGAACACGAACAGCGGGTACGGCGCGACCACCGGCGCGAGTTACTGCACCGAAGAGACGCCGCTCGAACCGATCTCGCTGTACGGTCGCACCAAGTGCGAAGCGGAACTGCACCTGCTCGCCAGCCCGAACGCGGTCACGTTCCGGCTCGCCACCGTGTTCGGCATGTCGCCCCGCATGCGCCTCGACTTGCTCGTGAACCACTTCGTCTACGCGGCCCTCAAAGACCGCTACCTCGTGCTGTTCGAGAAAGACTTCAAACGCAACTTCGTGCACGTGCGCGACGTGGCCGACGCGTTCCTCTACGCGCTGCAGAACTCCGAGCGGCTCGCAGGCCGGCCGTACAACCTCGGCCTCGACAGCGCGAACCTCTCGAAGGAAGAACTCGCGCTCGCGGTGAAGAAGCACGTTCCGAACTTCTACATCCACTTCGCGCCGATCGGCGAAGACCCGGACAAGCGGAACTACATCGTTTCCAGCGCGCGGCTGTCCGAAGCCGGGTTCACTGCGCGCCGGTCGCTCGACGACGGCATCCGCGAGTTGCTGAAGGGCTACCGCATGGAAGCCCGGCCGCCGTTCAAGAACGTGGCCTGACGCGAGGGACCGCCGATGCGCGACCGCGCGAAACAGCGCCGCCGCGGTAACCCGTGCGCCGGGTTGCTGCACCTGCTGAACCGCCGCTACCACGAACAGTTCGTGCGCGCCGAGTTGCTCCAGAACGAACTGGACAGCCGGCGCAACTCGAAGTTCGCGCGGGTCGCGGACTGGCTGCGCCGCGCGTTCCGCGCGCTCGTGCCGCACCCGGCCGAAGCGCCGAAAGTCCTGCTCGCGAAGGCCGAACCGTACCGCGCGCCGCGGTTCGCGGTGCCACCGAACGCGCGCGTCAGCATCGTGATTCCCTTCCGCGACCAACCCGCGCTGCTCGCGAACTGCTTGCGCAGTTTGAAGCGCAGCACGTTCGCCAATCTCGAAGTGGTGCTGGTGGACAACGGCAGCGAAGACCCGCGCACCGGGCGCGTCGTCGCGCGAGCGAGCGCCGTGTTCGACCTGCGCCTCGTGTCGCGGCCGGAGCCGTTCAACTTCTCGCGCCTCTGCAACGCCGGCGCGTGCGCAGCGACTGGCGATCACCTGCTGTTCCTGAACAACGATACTGAAGTGCTGTCGCGCCGCTGGCTCGAGCGCATGCTCGCACTGTGCGCCGATCCCGACGTCGGCGCGGTGGGTGCAACGCTGCTCTACCCGGACCGCACGATCCAACACGCCGGGATGCTCCCGCGAAGCGACGGCCTTTGGGTTCACCCGTATCGCGGCGAACCGGCGAGCGCACACACCGAACTGCGCGAAGTGCGCAGTGTGCCGGCGGTCACGGCCGCGTGTCTGCTCATCCGCCGCGACCTGTTCGATTCGCTCGGCGGTTTCGACGAATCGCTGCCGCTCACGATGAACGACGTGGACTTGTGCCGGCGCGTCCGCGAACGCGGGAAGCTCGTGCTGGTCACGCCGCGCGCGAAGTTGGTCCACTACGAAGGGCTGACCCGCGGGTTCAGCGTCGATCAACCGGGAACCTGATGCGAGCGCGCTTTTCACTTATCGTGCCCACGCGCAAGCGGCCCGAAAAGCTGGCGCGCTTCCTCGATAGCGTCGCGCGCACCGCGGCGCACCCGGGGCGCGTCGAAGTCGTGCTCGTGGTGGACGACGACGACCGCGCGAGTTGTGTTTCGCACCCGCGGTTGAACGTGAAACAGTCACTGGGCGCGCCGGGCCGCACAATGGGCGCGCTGAACAATGCCGGGTTCGCCGCCAGCACCGGCGATTGGGTGATGCTCCTCAACGACGACGTGATTCTGCGCGCGCACGGCTGGGACGCAATCGCGCTGAAGTGCGCCGCGAAGTTCCCGGACCCGTTCGTGCTGCTGCACGTGAACGACACGCTCATTCGGCACCACCTCTGCGTCTTCCCTTTGGTGTCGCGCGCGTTCTACGAACTGTGCGGCGAAGTGTGCCCGGCCGCGTACCGGCGCTACCGGATCGACGACCACATCGAAGACGTGTTCAATCTGCTCGCGGTGTGCGGCGAGCGGCGCAGCGTGTACCTGCCGGACGTGATCTTCGAGCACGACAACGCGACGCAGCATCCCGAAGCCGGCGCGGTGTACGAGTCCGACCCCGCCATTCTTGCTCTTGATGCGCCGACGTTCGACGCGCTACTCCCCGCGCGAAAGGAACTCGCGTTGCGAGTTCTAAAGGCCATCGACCCGAACGCCGATCTCAACGCGGCTCGCGCGAAACTCGCGGGCGTGACAGACTCGTTTGCCATTCGCACCGAAGGCCGGCAGCGCGTCGTTCGGGTGCCGTGGTGGGCACCGGTACGCGAGCGCGCGGCGCGCGAACTCGCAGCACTGAAGCGCGTGCGAACCAAGAGCGTCACAGAAATGCTGCGTGCGATTCGCAAGCGATTGGTGCCGCGTGCGCGCGAGGTGACGCCGTGAGCGCCACCGCCATAGACAGGGCGCGCGAAGCGGAAGCGCCGGGCGCACCTGTGCGCGTCGAGTTCCTCGGCGGGTTGCCGGTGTTCGCGCGCTTCGGGAACTGCGGCTCGCACCCATTGTTCGCGCACGACGCGCCGCCCGGTTACACCTTCGCGCACACAGGCAAAGCCGAACCGCCGCCCGCCCCGCCGAAACTGTTGCGCGCGATCGGCGCGCTGTTCCTCACGTTCTGGGTGCTCGCCACGACCGCCCGCCGGTTCGGGTTGCTGCGCACGTTTCGCACGCTCGCGAGGTTCGCGGGCTTCGTGCGCGAACAGTGGCGCGCTACCGGCAGCCTGCGCGCGTCGGTGGCGTTCGCGCACTCGCGGAACTTTGAATCGCAAGTGCAAGCGCCGCGCGACGGCCTCGCGTTCCTCACGAGCGTGCCCTACACGGTCGGCCAAGCGCCGTGGGTGATCGAAATCGAAGACCCGACGACGCTGTTCTTCCCGTTCGTCGAAAACGGCCGCACGTCGAACCTCGATGTGCGCGCACTGCCGTGTTTCGAGCAAGTGAAGGCGCTACTCGAAGCGGACCACTGTCGCGGGATCGTCACGCACATTCGCGACACCGCGGAGTTACTGCCGGTGCTGTTCCAAAGCGAACGCATCGCGCGAAAGGTCACGTTCGGGCCGCTCGGCGTGCCGCTCCCGTCGCGGTTACAGACGCACGAGAGCGACGGGCCAATCGACTTGCTGTTCACGAACTCGTGGCACCAAGGCGCGAACAACTTCTTCCTGCGCGGCGGCCTCGATGTGCTCGAAGCGTTCGACGTGTTGCGCCGCCGGTTCCCGAACGTGCGGCTCACGCTGCGCTCGGCGCTACCGGAACTGAGTGAGCGCCATTCGCGCATCATTCGCGACGGTTGGGTGCGGGTGATTCCCGGGTTCGTGAGCGCGGACGCGATGCGCGAACTGCTCGCGGAGTCGCACGTTTACCTGCTGCCCGCGGCGCGCATTCACGTTGTGTCGTTGCTTCAAGCGATGGCGAGCGGCCTCGCAGTTGTGGCGAGTGACGGCTGGGGCTTCGACGAATATGTGGAGCACGGGCGCACCGGTCTCCTTGTGCCGGGCCGCGACCGGCGTACGAGTTGGAGCGACTGCGAGAGCGGGATGCTGCGCGAAGATTATTCGCCGATGCGCGAAGCGGACCCGCGCGTGGTGGAAGGCATTGTGGAATCGGTGTCGCTGCTCATCGAACAGCGCGAGTTGCGCGCGCGGATTGGTGCCGCAGCGCGCGACGCGGTGCGCGAGCGCTTCAACCTGACGCAATGGAACGCGACGCTCGCGCGGGCCTTCGACCGCGCTCGTGAGTGATCTGGTAGCCCGACGCGTGCGCGAGGGTGTTCATCAGCGGCAAACGGAGTCGCCGTGTTCGAGAACGTCGATTTGTTGGTGTGCGGAGCCGGGCCGGTCGGGTCGCTGCTCGCGGAGCGCGCCGCGTCGCAACTCGGCTGGCGCGTGCTGGTGTTGGACCGCCGCGCGCACGTCGCCGGAAACTGCCACGACGGCCCCGCGAAGAACGGCGTACTCGTTCACAGCTACGGCCCGCACTACTTCCGCACCAACGACGACGCACTGCTGAAGTACTTGTCGCGGTTCTCGGATTTCGTGCCCGCGAACTACGAAGTGCGGTCTCAAGTGCGCGGCGAGTTGCTCCCGTTCCCCATCAATCTCGACACGCTCGAACGCTTCTTCGGAACGAAGCTGGATGCGGAGAGCGCCGAGGCGCTGCTCGCGTCGAAGCGCGTGCCGATCGCGCGGCCGGCGAACTCGGAAGAGTTCGTGCTGAGCCGCGTCGGGCGCGAGTTGTACGAAGCGTTCTACCTGAACTACACGCTGAAACAGTGGGGGTTGCACCCGCGCGACCTCGACGCGAGCGTCTGCGGGCGCGTGCCCGTGCGCCGCGACCGCGACGCCCGCTATGTGAATCACACGCACCAAGTGATGCCGCGCCGCGGGTTCACAAGCCTGTTCGCGAACATGCTGAAGCACCCGCGCGTGCGCGTGGAACTGAATTGCGACTTCGCAGAGGTGCGCGACCTCATGCGCCCGCGGTTCGCGACCGTCTATAGCGGGCCGATTGACGAATACTTTGGCCATCGGTTCGGCCGATTGCCGTACCGGTCGCTGAAGTTCGAGTTCGAGACGCGGCGCGAGGCGTTCGCGCAGCCGTGCGTGCAGATCAACTACCCGAACGAGCGCGAGTACACGCGCTCGGTGGAGATCAAGCACGTCACCGGGCAGCGGCACCCGGAAACCGCGGTGTGCTACGAAACGCCGACCAACACCGGCGAACCGTTCTACCCGGTGCCGCGGCGCGAGAGCGCGGCGCTGTACGCGCGCTACAAGGAACTCGCGGACGCCGAAACCGCGCGCCGCGCCGTGTACTTCTGCGGCCGGCTCGCACAATACCGGTACTTCAACACCGACGAAGTGCTTCTGGAGGCGCTCGCGTGCTTCGAGACGATCCGCCGCCGGTTCGCGGGGGCGCGTGCCTCGTCGTCCCGAGTCTCAGCGGCCTAGAACCCGAAACACTGGCCGGGTTCACTCACGTTCTGGTCTGCGACGCGGGCACGTGCGAGTGCTACGCCGCGCCGGTTCGATTCGAGTTCGCAGATCTCAAACCTTTACCCGCCGCGTTCGCGGTGCGCGAACTGCACGGCGAGAGTTGCGCCGAGCGCTCAGAGCGCCTACGGCACGCGCTCGAAGCGCTGCACCGCGAACGCCACTTCGAGCGCATCGAATTTCCCGCGCGCGGCGGGTTGGGCTTCCGCGCGATTCAAGCGAAAGTCGCCGGCCTCGCGTTTCAAGACGTGACGCTCGCGGTGCGGCTCGACGGCACTTCGCGGCACGACCGCGAGCGCGAACAGCGCTGGCCGCGCGACTTCGAGGAAGTGCTGACGGACTTCGCCGAACGCTTCGCGTTCGAAAACGCCGACGCGCGCATCGAACCGGAAGCGGAGCTCGCGGCCTTCGTTCGCAAGTGCGGGTGGCAGGTTTTGCCCTCTCCCCTTGCGGGAGAGGGTGGCGGCGCTTCGCCGCCGGGTGAGGGGGAAACTACACGTTCGTTTCAGTCGAACGTGACTGGATTGGTTCAGCACCCCTCACCCGGCCTCGAAGACTCGGCCACCCTCTCCCACGCTCCGCGGGGAGAGGGCAAAACCAAAGACGCGCCGCTCGTGACGCTCGCCATCGCGCACTACAACCTTGGCGCGTTCCTCCCCGCGACGCTCGAATCGCTCGCGGCCCAGACCTACGCGAACTTCGAAGTGATCGTAATCGACGACGGCAGTACGGACGCGGCTTCGCGCACAGTGTTCGACGCGCTCGAAGCGAAGTACCCGAAGTGGCGCTTTCTGCGGCAGACGAACGCGGGTATCGGGGCGACACGAAACCGCTGTCTCGAACTCGCCACTGGTGAGTTCTTCATTCCGGTCGATGCCGACAATCTCGCGCGCCCGGAGATGGTGAGCACCTTCGTGCGCGCGATTCAACGGAACACGCACCTCGCGGCGATGTCGTGCTACTTCCTCGCGTTCGACACGCCCGAACCGACCGCCTTCCATTACGCGCTACGGCCGACGGGCGGGCCGCACGCGCTCGCGGCGATTCGCAACGTGTACGGCGACGCGAACGCCATCTTCCGCACCGACGCGCTGCGCGCGATCGGCGGCTACGAACCGGACCGCGGTACTTCGTGCGAGGATTGGGAAGCGTTCGTGAAACTGGTTCACGCCGGGTTCAACCTCGGCGTGGTGCCGGAGCACCTGTTCTACTACCGGCACCGGCCCGGCGGGTTCTCGCGCAGCACGAACTGGTACGCGAACCACCAGCGCGTGCTGCGCCAGTTCGCGCGCAGCGGGTCGCTGCCACCGGCGGAACTGCTGGAAGTGTGGAGCGCCCTGTTGGGGTTTCACCAGCGCGCCAGCGAATTGAGTCTGCCGAAGGCGCGCCGGCACCGCGTCGCGGACGCGCTTCACGCACTGGTGACGAAGCCGCTGAACTGGCTGCGCGGCCGGCGCGCGTAAGCTCACACCTTCACGCGGTCGCCGTACTTCGCGCGCACCGCGGCCGCGCCATTCGCGGTGATGCGGTTGTCGCGCAGGTTCAGGTCGCGCACGTTCGGCAGCGCGTCGGACGCGGCGAGTGCCTTCGCTCCCGAATCGCCGACGCGGTTGCTCCACAGGTCGAGATAGGTGACGTTCGAGAGGTGCGGCGATTCCGCGAGTGCCTTCGCGCCCGCGTCGCCGATCTCGCACTCGCGGAACACCAGTTCGGTGAAGTTCGCGGCGTTCGGGGTCGCGGCGAGCGCCTTCGCGAACCCGTTGCCGAGCGGGTTCATCAGCAGATTCAGTTGCGGGCCGTACAGCCGCGCGAGCAGCGGCGAGCGCGCGAGCGCCGTGCCGCCGCGGTCCCCGATGGCGCAGTTCTGGAACTCGACGTGCCGCAGGCTCTCCGCGAGGGGCGATTCGGCCAGCGCGATCGCGCCGTCGCAGCCGAACTGGTTGCGCAGCGCGGAGAGCGCGACGAGGCGCGCGAAGTGCGGCGACCGCACGAGGGCCGCGAACCCGGGCGCGCCGATACCGCACCGCGACACGTCCAACCGCGACAGGCCCGTGAACGGCACCGCCGCGAGCGCCCGCGCGCGGTCCGCGCCGAGCGAGCCGTCCACGGTGAGCGCTTGCACGCTCCGGACGTTCGCGCCTCCGAGCAACTCGAGCGCGCCCTCGGCGAGCGCCGCTTCCGCAAGGGACAACGACCGAACGAAGCCGAAGTTCGCGCTCGCGAGCGCGCGCTTGGCGCGCGGCCCTTTCACCGCCTCCGGGCGCGGCCCGCGGTGCCCCGCGCCGTAGGCGGTGCCGCCGAGCGTGAGCCACACCCCGATGACGTCGCGCAGCGCGTCCGGCACGCGCAAACCTTCGATCCCGGTGACGCCCGAAACGCCGACGGTCGCGGCTTCGGTCCACGCCCCCACGGTGGTGCCGAACCACGCGCACAGCTTCGCGTTGGTCAGGTCGTCGAGCGCCAACTGCACGCGGAGCAGCCCGCGCGAGAAGCCCCACGGTCGCCACGAAGCGAGAAGTGGCGGTTGGTACCCGGTCTGCGGGTTGCTCGTCGGTCGCGCCTCCTCGAACAGGCGCGGGAGGTCGCCGAGCCACGTCGCGGAGTGCGCGTCGAGCAGGCGCGCTTCCGCCGCTTTGAGTTGAAGCGTGCGTGCGGTGTCGAGGGTGGGGCGCGACAGCTCCACCTGCACGCGAATCAGTTCGGCGCGGGCGAGCGCGTCGCCACTCGGCAGCCCGGACACGTCCGCGTGCTCTTCGAGCCAATCGGCGAGGACGAGCCGCGGCGTGTCGTCGGCCGGGGAGTGGCGGCAGCCGCCGAGCAGGCCGAGCAGTTCGGGGTGCAGCGGCGAACTCACGGGCGGACCTCCGGTGCGGCGCGTGCTGCTAAGTTACGCCACGTGCGCGCCGCGAGAAAGCCCGCTTCCGAAGCCACCGGTGAGCGCCCCGACGGGTGACGGTCGGCGCGATTCCCGTAAACGAACTGTTGCCCCGATCGCGCTCCGCGAGTGCCGCCCATGAACCCCGCAGACGACACGACCGCTCAACTGCCCCCTGCGGACGCCGCCGACCTCACACAGGCGAGTGGCGAAGTGCGCGCGTACGTGCCGGCGGGTGCCCCGGACGTGCCCGGGTACGACGTGCTCGGCGAACTCGGGCGCGGCGGCATGGGCGTCGTGTACCGCGCCAAGCAAAAAGGGCTGAATCGCGTCGTCGCGCTCAAAATGCTCCTCGGCGGCACCTACGCCGACGGCACCGAACTCGCGCGCTTCTTCGGTGAGGCCGAAGTGGTCGCCGCGGTCCGGCACCCGAACGTCATTCAGGTGTACGAGTACGGCCAACACGACTCGCGCCCGTTCCTGAGCATGGAGTTCCTGCCGGGCGGCTCGCTCGCCGATTTCCTGCGCGCGAAGGGCCAATTGGACCCGACCGCCGCCGCCGAGTTGGTGGAGAAGGTGGCGCTGGGCGTGGACGCCGCGCACGAGAACGGCATCGTTCACCGCGACATCAAGCCGGGGAACGTGCTCTTGGACGAGTGCGGCGAACCGAAGGTGACGGACTTCGGCCTCGCCAAGCGCGGAGGGCGGCAGGACATGACGCGCACCGGCGCGGTGATGGGCACGCCGAACTACATGGCCCCCGAACAGGCCGCGGGGCGCACCAAGTTCGTCGGCCCCGCGGCCGACATCTACGCGCTGGGCGTGATCCTGTACGAGTGCCTCACTGGGCGCGTGCCGTTCGTCGCGGACGACACGATGAAGCTGCTGGCGAAGGTGGTCGAAGACGAGCCGCCGCCGGTGCGCGAACTGGCCCCGGCGGTGCCCCGCGACCTCGAAGCGATCTGCCTGAAGTGCCTGAAGAAAGACCCGCACGACCGGTACGCGAGCGCGCACGACCTCGCGGCCGACCTCCAGCGCTTCCAGAACGGCGAAGCGGTCGCGGCGCGCAGCACCGGCGTCTTTGGTCTCGTCGCGGGCGCGCTGGAGCGCGAAGGAAAGGACATCGAGTTCACCGGGTACGCGAACGTGCTGTTCGGGTTCGCCGCACTCACGCTGATCGCCGACGGCCTCTACACCATGATCTCGCTGAAGCAACTGTCGCTCTGGTGGGGCGTCGGCATTCAGTGGACGCGCGTGGTACTGATGGGCGCACTTGTGGCGGTGGCGCGCCGCGGCCACATCCTGCCGCGCACCGCGACCGAGCGGCAGTTGTGGTCGATCGGGTGCGGCTACGCGGTGGCGTGTCTGTTCGGTTCGCTGGCGCTGCGGATGAGCCACGGCTGGCCGGAAGACGGCAGCCTCGAACCGCTGATGTACCAAGTGTTCGCGGTGTTGGGCGCGCTCGCGTTCTTCGCCCTCGGCAGCGTGTTCTCGGGCCGCTGCTACGCCTTCGGTGTGGCGTTCCTGCTGCTCTCGTGCGCGATGTCCGCGGCGATGGCGTACGCGCCCTTGATGTTCGGCTTGGTGTGGGCGGGTGTCCTCACGCTCTTCGGCTGCCGCCTGCGAATGCTCGCCCGCAAACAGGCCGCCGAAGCCGCGAAGTGAAAGCGCTCACGCGACTGGTGGGATCAGTAACTCGCACCGCGCAACGAGCGGGGACGCGGTGAGCACGAGCTCGCCCGACGTGAGGCGCGCGGCGAGTTGGGTGAGGCGCTCGGGCGCGCCCTCGGTGCGCGAAGTTTCGAGCACGAGCGTCTCGGTTCGTTCGCCGGTTCGTCGGCCGGTGAGTTGCAGCCCGACGCCGCCGAGTGCGCGTTCCGCGTCGCTGAGCGCGCGGCCGGCTTCGAGCAGCACCTCGAACCCGATACCGTTCGCGGGCGCGCCGGTCAGGTGCAGCACCAGTTGGAACGCGACACGCGATTCGGCCGACGCGCGCAGTTTCACCACCGGCCACTTCTTCTGCTCTTCGGTCAGGTTCGCCGGGTGGAGTTCGAGCATTTCGAAGTTGTCGGCCGTCATTCCCGGCCGATACCGCCTGTGTGTGCTTGCCAAGTGTCACCTCAGACAACGAATTCTTCGCGCGCGAGGAGGTCCGCACCGCACCACACGCGGACTTCGTGTAACCCGAACCGGAGGAGACGTGCGTTCGCCAATCGGTACGCACGGTTCACCACCCACACTCCGTCTGGAACCCGCAGAACCAACGGACCGTAACTCGTCGCCTCACCGAGCACTTCTCCCTCACCATCGACTGCGGCCAGCTCGATCCAAATTTCGTATTCGCCAACCTCTCCGAACACTTGGAGAAACGCCCAGAGTTCCGGAACCACAACGGGAAACTCGGCCCCGGCTTCCAACTGCAATTGGGTAATCAGCGCGTGCAGCGTGTACGCCGCACCGGGCGCGTTTAAGTCGTAGCTAATGCGCCGGCACACCAACAGATGGCGCACGACCGGCGGACTCGTTTCCCCGAAGCTCATGGGCGCTCCCGCGGATTCGCACGTTCACAGTAACACGCGCGTCGGGGTCGTCACAGGTACTTCTTGAACTCGGACGCGAAGCGCTCGGCCAGTTCCTTCGCGCGGGCGTCGTAGGCGGCTTTGTCGGCCCACGCGTCGCGCGGGCGCAGCACGCCGTCCGGCACGCCCGGGCAACTCGCGGGCACCGCCAAGCCGAACACCGGGTCCGGGGCGAAGGGCACGTCCGCGAGTGCGCCCGTGAGTGCCGCGCGCAACAGCGCGCGCGTGTGGGCGAGGCTCATCCGCTTGCCCACGCCGAACGGCCCGCCGGTCCACCCGGTGTTCACCAGCCACACCGGGACGTTGTGCCGCTCAAGCTTCTCCTTCAGCAGCGCCGCGTAGCGCTTCGGCGGCAGCGGCAGGAACGGCTTCGCGAAGCAGGTGCTGAACTCCGGCACCGGGTCGGTGACGCCCACTTCCGTGCCCGGCACCTTCGCGGTGTAGCCGCAGAGGAAGTGCTCCATCGCTTGCGCCGGCGTGAGGCGCGACAACGGCGGCAGCACACCGAACGCGTCGCAGGTGAGGAAGAACACGTTCTTCGGGTGCCCGCCGACGCCGCTCAGCTCGCAGTTCGGAATGAAATCGACCGGGTACGCGGCCCGCGTGTTCTCCGTGTACTGCTTGCTGTCGAAGTCCGGTTTGCGCGTCGCCGGATCGACCGGCACGTTTTCGAGCACGCACCCGAACCGCAGCGCGTTCCAGATTTGCGGCTCACCGGTCGGCGAGAGCTTAATGGTCTTCGCGTAGCAGCCGCCCTCAATGTTGAAGACGCCGCTGTCGCTCCAGCCGTGTTCGTCGTCGCCGATCAGCCGGCGCTCCGGGTCGGCGCTGAGCGTCGTCTTCCCGGTGCCGGACAGCCCGAAGAACAGCGCTGTATCTTGTTGTGGCCCCACGTTGGCCGAGCAGTGCATGGAGAGCACGCCGGTTTGCGGGAGCAGGTAGTTCATAATGGTGAACGCGGCCTTTTTGATTTCGCCCGCGTAGTGCGTGCCGCACGCGATCACCAGCTTTTGCTCGTAGGAAATGGCGACGCACGCTTCGCTCTTGGTGCCGTCGGTCGCGGGGTTCGCGTGGAAGTCCGCGGCGTGGAGAATCGTCCAATCCGGCGCGAACGACGCGAGTTGCTCCGCGCTCGGGCGCAAGAACAGGCACCGCGCGAACAGCGAGTGCCACGCCTTCTCGGTGACGACCCGCACCGCCTGCCGATGGGACTGGTCCGCGCCGACGTAACCGTCGAACGAGTACAGTTCGCGGTTCTGCAAGTAGGCGCGCACGAGGTCGCGCAACCGCGCGAACGTCTCCGGCGGCATCGGCTGATTGGCGGTCCAATCGATGTGCTCGCTGACGAGCGGTTCGCGCACGGTGAACTTGTCTTTAGGCGAGCGCCCGGTGCGCGCGCCGGTGAGGGCCGCGACCGCGCCGAGGTCGGTGAGCAGCGCCTCGCCGCGCCGCACGGCGTGTTCGGTCAGTTCGGCGGGCGACAGGTTGGCCCAAGTGCGCGCGGAAGCAGACATGCGGAACCTCCGGCCCCGCGGACCGCGGGGCGAGAGGGAATTATAGGCGGAAGAGTCAGATGAGATCGGCCCAGTTCGCGACGGATCGGCTCATTCGCCGGTTCGGTCGCAATCAACTACGAGACACGCGACACCAGCGTCTTCGGGCGGAGCGATCATCGCCGGGAGCGCGTCGAACGCCGCGAGCCATTCGGCCAGCGCGACCGGATCGTCGGACTGTTCGTCACCGAGTGTGCCCGGCGGATCGGTTGCATCGCGAAGCGCGAGAACCTCGGTCGGCATGAGACTTCTCCCCCAGAGTGCGGAAGTTAGCCGCGGTTGCGAAGCCGGTCGAAGACTTCCGCGTGTGGGGTGAGTTGGCCCGCATCGGCTTCCGCTGACGCAGCACACACGTCCACGGGGTTCGCATCGGGAGGCGCGAACCGCGCCACGCACGCGCCGAAGCAGGTGCGAACCAACTCCGCCAGATTCGCTGTGCCGGGGACGCTGCCCAGTGCGGCGAGCGCGAGTTTCTGCGCGTTCAACAACTCAAGCACAACTTCGGGTTCGGTGTATCCGGCACGCGCGACTTCACGTTCGAGTTCGCGCACCGCTGCGATCTCGTCTCGAACCGAGCGCGTGAACTCGTTGTCTTCGGAGATGCCGACGGCCCGACGCCAATCGTGCGGACGCTCGGCCAACTTCTGTTCGAGTGCCTCAACGCGCTTCGCCAGCGCTTCGAGCGTCAATTCGTTCATCGCGCACCTCCACTTGTAACACTCTACCGCACTCACTGCGCGTGCGGAAGGGCGGTGAAGGCGAGGGCGTCGCGGGCGGCGTCGTAGTCGGCCGTGACCGAACTGCCGTCCGGTACGTCGCCCTTTAGCATTCGGCGAGCGAGCGGCGTCTCCAGTTCCTTCTGGATCGCGCGCTTCAGCGGGCGCGCCCCGTAGGCCGGGTCGTAGCCGGTGCGCACCACGAACTCCTTCGCCGCTTGCGTCAGCGTGAGCGCGATCTTGCGATCCAAGAGCCGCGCGCGCAGGCTACCGAGTTGGATGTCCACGATCTTCGTGAGGTCGGCTTCGGTGAGCGTGTGGAACACCACCGTTTCGTCCACGCGGTTCAGGAACTCTGGGCGGAAGTTCTTGCGCAACTCGTCCAGCACCGCGTCCTTCATGCGGTCGTACACCTCGCCGATGTGCGACCCCTTGAACTGCAAGATGCGCTGGCTCCCGATGTTCGACGTCATAATCACGATCGTGTTCTTGAAATCGACCGTGCGGCCCTGACCGTCGGTGAGTCGGCCGTCGTCCAGCACTTGGAGCAGGGTGTTGAACACGTCCGGGTGCGCCTTCTCGATCTCGTCGAACAGCACCACGCTGTACGGGCGGCGGCGCACCGCTTCCGTGAGCTGCCCGCCCTCCTCGTAGCCGACGTAGCCCGGCGGCGCGCCCACGAGCCGCGACACCGTGTGCTTCTCCTGATACTCGCTCATGTCGATGCGGATCATCGCCTTTTCGTCGTCGAACAGGAACTCCGCGAGCGCGCGGGCCAACTCGGTTTTGCCGACGCCGGTCGGCCCCAAGAAGATGAACGAACCGATGGGCCGGTTCGGGTCTTTGAGACCACTTCGAGCGCGAATCACCGCCTCCGCGACGGCGGTCACGGCCTCGTTCTGCCCGATCACGCGCTCGTGCAGTTCGTCGTCGAGGTGCAGCAGTTTGTGCTTCTCGCCTTCGAGTAACTTCGTGACCGGCACACCGGTCCACCGGCTCACCACCGCGGCGATTTCCTCTTCGCCCACTTCCTCCTTGATGAGCTTGTTCGTGCCGTCGCGCCCGCTCGTGGCTTCGGCCGCCGCGAGTTGCTTCTCGAGCGCCGGGAGCTTCCCGTACTTCAGCTCCGCGGCCCGGTTCAGGTCGTAGGCGCGCTCCGCCTTTTCGATTTCCACCTTCGCCTGCTCGATCTGCTCGCGGAACTGCTGCACGTGCTGAACGGCTTGCTTCTCGGCGAGCCAGCGCGCTTTGAGGGCGTCCGCAGAGGCCTTCAAGTTGCCGAGTTCGCCCTCGAGCTTTTCGAGCCGGTCTTTGGACGCGCGATCCGTCTCCTTCTTCAGCGCCTCGCGCTCGATTTCCAACTGCATCACGCGCCGGCTGGTTTCGTCCAACTCGGTCGGCATGCTATCGATCTCGGTGCGCAACTTCGCGGCGCTCTCGTCCACGAGGTCGATGGCCTTGTCAGGCAGGAACCGGTCCGAGATGTAGCGGTTCGACAGCACCGCGGCCGACACGAGTGCGGCGTCTTTGATGCGCACGCCGTGGTGAACTTCGTACCGCTCCTTCAGCCCGCGCAGAATGCTGATCGTGTCTTCGACACTCGGCTGATCCACGAACACCGGTTGGAAGCGGCGCTCGAGCGCCGCGTCCTTCTCGACGTGCTGCCGGTACTCGTCCAGCGTGGTCGCACCGATGCAGTGCAACTCGCCGCGCGCGAGCATCGGCTTCAGCAGGTTGCCCGCGTCCATCGCGCCTTCGGCCTTGCCCGCGCCGACGATGGTGTGCATTTCGTCGATGAACAGGATGACGCGGCCGTCCGAATCCGCGACTTCTTTC
>Ga0169931_10005078_pt1 | contig 20225 bp, 15 predicted proteins | sample Kivu_15m_20L_FD_129675 | JGI IMG/M metagenome (GOLD analysis project Ga0169931, IMG submission 129675) | Freshwater microbial communities from Lake Kivu, Western Province, Rwanda to study Microbial Dark Matter (Phase II) - Kivu_15m_20L... | ecosystem: Environmental > Aquatic > Freshwater > Lake... | reverse complement strand
CTCGGGGTCTACGGCATGCTCGACTGCGGTCTTTATCTCATGAGCCTCATGCTGTGCCTCGAGGCCGAGGGGGTCGGCACCATCGCCCAGGCGGCACTGGCGTCCTACCCGCAGAGCGTGCGCGACCACTTCGGACTCCCGGCACACCGGAAGGTGGTGTACGGCCTGTCCTTCGGCTACGGTGAGACCGCGGCGGCCGTGAACGGCTACCGGACGGCCCGCGAGATGCCGCAGGACGTTGTCCAGTGGCTGGACTGACGCGGCCCGGCGTCCGCCGGCGCAGACCCGACATGAACGGAGAGCACGCCATGATGGCGCCCCGCACTTTGATTCCGATGACCCTGCTGTGTGTCATGTGCCTGCTGCTCCCGGGGTGCAAGGGCGACACCAAGCCGGCCGGTCCGGCGGCTGCAGCACCCGCGCCGGAGGTGACGGTGGCGCCGGCGCGAACCCGGCTGCTTGCGGCGCACGAGGCGTTTCCGGGGCGGCTGGAAGCGGTCGAGAAGGTCGAGGTGCGGGCCCGCGTGAGCGGCTACATCGAGGCCATCCACTTCCGCCAGGGCGAGGACGTCAGGCGCGGCGACCTGCTGGTGAGCATCGATCCGCGGCCCTACCAGGCGCGACTGCAACGCGCCGAGGGGGATCTCGCGTCCCTGCAATCCCGCATCGAGCTCGCCCGCCTGGAGCTGGTGCGTGCGGAACGGCTGGTGGCCAGCGGCGCCACCACTCTGCGTGACCTCGACGAGCGCGTGGCAAGGCTCAAGGATCTCGAAGCTTCGGCGCGCTCGGCCCAGGCGACCGTGGAGGCGGCGCGGCTGGATCTGTCGTTCACCCGGGTGACGGCCCCGATCGGCGGACGGGCAGGGCGGTTCGACATCACCGTCGGGAACCTGGTCCAGGCGGAGTCGCCCGAGCCACCGGTGCTGACGACGATCGTTTCGATGAACCCGCTCTACGTGTCCTTCGATGTCGACGAAGCCACCTTCGTGCGCTTCGGCCTCGACGCGGCGGCGCGCCGCCAGTGGCCGGTGACCTTCGCCCTGACGGGCGAGACCGATTTTCCGAGGCAGGCCACGCTGCAGTTCGTCGACAACCGGGTGGACCCTGGCACCGGCAGCGTTCACGCGCGCGCCGTGGTGGCCAATCCCGACGCCCGACTCACGCCCGGGCTGTTCGCCCGGGTCCGGGTGTCCGACCCGGCCGGGGCGGTGCCGGCAGTGGTGGTGCCGGAGCGTGCCATCGGCACGGACCAGGATCGGCGGTTCGTGCTGGTCGTGGGCGTGGACCGCAAGGCCCAGCATCGCAACGTGCAGGTCGGCGGCGCCGAGGGCGGCCTGCGCATCGTGCGCGACGGCCTGCGGGAAGGCGAGCAGGTGGTGGTCAACGGGTTGATGCGGGTGCGGCCCGGCCAGCTCGTCGATGCCAAGCCGGAGCCCGCCGCGGCCCCGGCGGTTCGCTGATCACCGCGGGGCGGCGCCATGGACCTGTCGCGTTTCTTCATCGACCGACCGATTTTCGCGGCGGTGCTGTCGATGCTGATCTTCATCGGCGGGCTGCTCGCCCTGCAGAAGCTGCCGGTGTCGGAGTTTCCCGAGGTGGTTCCGCCTTCGGTGCAGGTGCGTGCCCAGTATCCCGGCGCCAACCCCCAGGTGCTGGCCGAGACCGTCGCCACGCCGCTGGAGGAGCAGATCAACGGTGTCGAGGACATGCTCTACATGTCCTCGCAGAACACGGCCGACGGCTCCTATCAGCTGACGGTCACCTTCAAGGTCGGGACCGACGTCGACAAGGCCGAGACCCAGGTGCAGAGCCGGGTGCAGCGAGCCCTGCCGCGCCTGCCCGAGGAGGTGCGGCGCATCGGTGTCGTGGCGCAGAAGAGTTCCACCAGCCTGACGCTGGTGGTGAGCCTGGTCTCGCCCGACGGACACTACGACGAGCTCTACCAGCGCAACTACGCGGTCCTCAACATCAAGAACCGGCTGCAGCGCATCGAGGGCATGGGGCTGGTGGACGTGTTCGGTGGCGGCGACTACGCCATGCGCGTCTGGCTGCAACCGCCCCGGCTGGCAGCGCACGGGCTGACCGCCGGTGACGTGGTGGCCGCGATCCGCGAGCAGAACGTGCAGGTCGCGGCCGGCGTGCTGGGGGCGCCACCCGGCGCCGGCGCGGAGTTCCAGCTCAACATCACCGCCAAGGGGCGTCTGGCCGACGAGGCGGAGTTCGGCGACATCATCGTCAAGGCGGCCCCGGCCGGCCTGGTGAGGCTGCGCGACGTGGCCCGCCTGGAGCTGGGGGCGAGCAGCTACACCCTGCGCAGTTTTCTGAACGGCAAGCCCTCGGTGGCGATCGCGGTGTTCCAGTCCCCCACGGCGAACGCGCTGGCATTGTCGGAGGAGGTGCGCGCGGCGATGGAGGAACTGCGTCGCGACTTCCCGCCCGGGCTGGACTACGACATCGTCTACGACCCGACCCAGTTCGTGCGCTCGTCCATCTCGGCGGTGGTCAAGACCCTGCTCGAGGCGGTGGCGCTGGTGGTGCTGGTGGTGATCGTGTTCCTGCAGAGCTGGCGAGCGTCGATCATCCCCCTGGTGGCGGTGCCGGTGTCCATCGTCGGCACCTTCGGCCTCATGCTGGCCTTCGGTTTTTCCATCAACACCCTCACCTTGTTCGGGATGGTGTTGTCCATCGGTATCGTGGTCGACGACGCCATCGTGGTGGTCGAGAACGTCGAGCGCAACATCGGCAACGGTCTGTCGCCCTGGGCCGCCACCCACCAGGCGATGAAGGAGGTGAGCGGGCCCATCATCGCCACCGCCCTGGTGCTGTGCGCGGTGTTCGTCCCAACCGCCTTCGTCTCAGGACTGACCGGTCAGTTCTACAACCAGTTCGCCCTGACCATCGCCCTGTCGACCATCATCTCCACCATCAACTCGCTCACCCTGTCGCCGGCCCTGGCGGCAGTGCTGCTGCGGCCGCACGATGCCCCGCGGGACTTGTTCCAGCGCGCGATCGATCGGGGGCTCGGCTGGTTTTTCCGCGGCTTCAACCGTTTCTTCGGCCGGGCCTCGGATGGCTACGAGCGGGCGGTCGGCCGCACTCTCCGACGCAAGCCGGTGGCGATGGTCATCTACCTCGCCCTGATCGGGGTCACCGTGTGGATGTTCGACATGGTGCCCAAGGGCTTCGTGCCGCAGCAGGACAAGCAGTATCTGGTCGGTTACACCCGGTTGCCCGATGGCGCGTCGCTCGATCGGACCGAGTCGGTGATCCGGCGCATGACTGACATCGGGCTGCGGCACCCGGCCGTCAAGGACTCGGTGGCCTTCGCAGGTCTGTCGATCAACGGCTTCACGGTCAGCCCGAACGAAGGCATCGCCTTCTTCGGACTTAAGGACTTCAAGGACCGGCACGGCTTCGAGCAGTCGCTGTGGGGGGCGTTCGGCAAGCTGAACGAGGAGTTGCAGCAGATCCGCGACGGCTTCGTGATGGTGTTCCCCCCGCCGGCGGTGGAAGGCCTCGGCACCATCGGCGGTTTCCGCCTTCAGCTGGAGGACAAGGGCAACGTCGGCTTTGCCGCGCTGGCCGAGGCCCTGCAGGGCGCGATGGGGCGGGCCTACCAGGCGCCCGAGCTGGCCGGCGTGTTCTCCAGCTACACCATCAACGTGCCCCAGGTGTTCGCCGACGTGGACCGCGAGAAGGCCAGACGCATGGGGGTGGCGCTCAACGACATCTTCGATACCCTGCAGATCAACCTCGGATCGCTCTACGTCAATGATTTCAATCGCTTCGGCCGGACCTACCAGGTGGTGGTGCAGGCCGATGCGCCCTACCGGATGCAGGCCGAGAGCATCGGGGCGCTCAAGACCCGCACCCGGACGGGCGAGATGGTGCCGCTGTCGTCGGTGCTCGAGGCCAGACCGGCCAACGGCCCGGACCGTGTGCAGCGCTACAACACCTACGTCAGCGCCGACATCAACGGCGGTCCGGCGCCGGGCTTCTCGTCCGGACAGGCGCAGGCGGCGATCGCCGCCATCCTCGACCAGACCCTGCCGAAGGGCATCGGCTACGAGTGGACCGACCTGACCTATCAGGAGATCCTGGCCGGCAACACCATGGTGTTCGTGTTCCCGCTCTGCGTGCTGCTGGTGTTCCTGGTGCTGGCCGCCCAGTACGAGAGCCTGCGGCTGCCGCTGGCGGTGATCCTGATCGTGCCCATGTGCCTGTTGTTCGCCATCCTGGGCGTCTGGCTCACCTCGGGCGAGGGCTCGGTGGCAGGCATCGCCCTGGCCATCCTGGGGGCGAATTTCCCGATGAGCGACAACAACATCTTCACCCAGATCGCCTTCATCGTGCTGGTTGGGCTGGCCTGCAAGAACGCCATACTGATCGTGGAGTTCGCCCGCGAGCTCGAGCACCGGGGCCACACGGCGGTGGAGGCGGCATTGACCGCCTGCCGGCTGCGGCTGAGGCCGATCCTCATGACCTCCTTCGCCTTCATCATGGGGGTGGTGCCGCTGGTGCTGGCCAGCGGTGCCGGGGCAGAGATGCGCCAGTCCATCGGCATCGCCGTGTTCGCCGGCATGCTGGGGGTGACCCTGTTCGGGCTGTTCCTGACGCCCGTGTTCTACGTTCTGCTGGGCGGCTCGCCACCGCGTCGACCCCCCGGTGGCGGGGTGGAATCACCGGCAGGCGCCGGTTCGGGCCCTGCGCACTGAGATCGCGCCAGCCACACACCCCTCGGACTGTCGGGCCAGCGCCGCGTCGCCGCGCGGCCCGAAAGTCCGTTTTCGTTTCTACGACAGTCTGTTATCATGCCGAGTCAATGAACTGACATAGGAATGGGCCGCGGCCCATTTTTGTTTTCTGGCCCCCGTGGACCTACAAGCGATCACATCACAAACCGTCGAGATGCAGGGCTATGAGCTCGTGGATCTGCACATCTCCGGCGGCCACAACCGCGTCATCCAGGTGTTCATCGACCACCCGGAGGGCATCACGGTGGATGACTGCGCCACCGTCAGCAACCAGTTGTCCCGCGTCTACATGGTCGAGAACCTCGACTATGCACGGCTCGAGGTGTCCTCCCCGGGTTTCGACCGTCCGCTCAAGCGTCTCGCCGACTATGTCCGTTTCGTCGGGGAGCGTGCCCACGTGACGCTCCGTCTGCCGCTGAACGGACGCAAGCGCTTCACCGGCTTCATCACGGCGGTGGACGAGGGCGCGGAGGAGGTGAAGCTCAATTGCGAGGGGGCGGAGTTCGCCTTCAAGCATTCCGAAATCGACAAGGCCCGTCTGGCGCCTGAACTGTAAATCTGGAGGACTCCGTGAGTCGCGAAATCCTGATGCTCGTCGACGCCCTGGCGCGGGAGAAGAATGTCGACAAGGAAACAGTGTTCGGTGCCCTCGAACTGGCCCTGGCCTCGGCCACCAAGCGGCGCTTCAGGGAAGAGGCCGACGTCCGCGTCGCCATCGATCGCAACACCGGCGAGTACGCGGCGTTCCGCCGCTGGCAGATCGTTCCCGAGGAGGAATTCACCGACTCCGGCATCCACATGCTGCTCGAGGAATCGCTGGTCGACAACGCCGAGGCCAAGCTCGGCGACTACGTCGAGGAGCCGCTAGAGGCCGTGGAGTTCGGCCGCATCGGCGCCCAGACCGCCAAGCAGGTCATTCTGCAGAAGATCCGGGACGCCGAGCGCGAGCAGATCCTGAGCGACTTCCTGGAGCGCAAGGAGCACCTCGTCACCGGCACCATCAAGCGCATGGAGCGGGGCAACGCCATCGTCGAGTCGGGTCGTCTTGAAGCGGTGCTCCCGCGCGACCAGATGATCCCCAAGGAAAACCTCAGAGTCGGGGATCGGGTGCGCGCCTACCTGCTCAAGATCGATCGCCAGGCGCGCGGTCCGCAGCTGATCCTGTCCCGGATCGCCGCCGATTTCATCGTCAAGCTGTTCGAACTGGAGGTGCCCGAGATCGAAGAGGGCCTGCTCGAGATCAGGGCGGCGGCTCGCGACCCCGGGTCCCGAGCCAAGATCGCGGTCAAGTCCAACGACCAGCGCCTCGATCCGATCGGTACCTGCGTCGGGATGCGCGGCTCGCGGGTCCAGGCCGTGACCCAGGAGCTGGCGGGTGAGCGGGTGGACATCGTTCTCTGGTCCCCCGAGCCGGCGCAGTTCGTCATCAACGCGCTGATGCCGGCGGAGGTGACCAGCATCGTGGTCGACGAGGACTCTCACAGCATGGACGTGGTGGTGGGGGAGGACAATCTTGCCCAGGCAATCGGCCGCACCGGTCAAAACGTGCGGCTGGCCAGCGAGCTCACGGGCTGGGAGATCAACCTGATGAGCGAGACGGAGTCCCAGACCAGGCAGCAGGAGGAAGTGGACCGCATCCGCCAGTTGTTCATGAACGCCCTCGACGTCGACGAGGAGTTGGCGGACATCCTGGTGCAGGAAGGCTTCAATACCCTGGAAGAGGTCGCCTACGTCCCGATTGCGGAGATGCTCGAGATCGAGGCCTTCGACGAGGACACGGTCAACGAGCTCCGTTCGCGAGCACGCAATGCTCTGCTCACCCAGGCCATTGCGAGCGAGGAACAGGTCGACGACCTTTTGGGGCTCGAAGGAATGGACGACCAGACCGCCCGGGTGCTGGCCGGCAAGGGCGTGCACACCCAGGAGGAGTTGGCGGACCTTGCCGTGGACGATCTGGTCGAGTTGACCGGAATGGACGCCGAGCGCGCCAAGCAGCTCATCATGACGGCGCGAGCCCCCTGGTTCGCTTGAAAGTCGCAGGTAACGCCCAATGGCCCAGATGACCGTTTCCCAGTTCGCCACCGAGCTCAAGGTGGAGCCCGCCCGCCTGCTCGAGCAGCTAAAGTCCGCCGGCGTCTACAAGACCGCCCTGGGGGACAGCCTCACCGAGCAGGACAAATCGCAGCTGCTGGACTACCTGCACAAGGCCCACGGCGGAGGAGAGGCGCGCACCCGGATCACCTTGACGCGCCGCCAGACCACCGAGATCAAGCAGGCCGACAGCACCGGCCGCTCCCGCACCATCCAGGTGGAGGTTCGCAAGAAGCGCGTCTTCGTGAAGCGTGACGCGCTCCCTGGGGAACCCGAGGCGATGGAAGCGCCGGCCGAGCAGGTCGCGCCAGTGGTGGAGGCTGCCCCGGAGCCGGTGCCGGTGTCGGTACCGGAGCCGGTAGTGGCACCCACCCCGGAACCCGTCGCAGAAGCCGTCGCACAACCCATCGCGGGATCTGCGACGGAACCCGCGGCCGAATCGGCCCCGGGTCCCGCAGCCGCCCCGGCGTCCATCATCGGTGCGGAACAGCAGGCCCTGCGAGACGCAGAGGAGCGCAAGCATCGGGCATTGTCCGACCGTCAGGCGGAGGAGTTGCGCCAGAAACAGGAGGCGCGCGAGCGCGGCCGCAGGCTTGCGGCGGCCCCTGCGGTGCCGGATGCAACCGCAGCTGCACAGGCAGTGGCTGCGCCGGTGACGCCTCCGGCTGCAGCAGCCCCCAGGGTTGGGGAGACCACTCTGCACCGCCCTGCGGTGACCAGACCGGCCGAGGCGCCCAAGGCCGCGCCCGGACGCGGTGTCAAGAAGCCGGGCAAGGAGGGGGCGGGCTGGAAGGACGACGCCTCGCGCGGTCGTCGCACCCTGAAAACCCGGGGTGATTCCGGTGGCGGCGCCGATGGCTGGCGCGGCAAGGGCCGCGGAAGCGGGCGCCATGGCGAAGCCCAGCATCAGTTCTCCGCGCCCACGGAGCCGATGGTGCGCGAAGTACTGGTTCCCGAGACCATCACCGTAGCCAACCTCGCGCAGAAGATGTCCGTGAAGGCCACGGAGGTCATCAAGGCGCTCATGAAGCTCGGCTCCATGGTCACCATCAATCAGGTGCTGGACCAGGAAACCGCCATGATCCTGGTCGAGGAGATGGGCCACGTGGGCAAGCCCGCGAAGCTCGACGACCCGGAGTCCTACCTCAGCGAAGCCGAGCCGCGAGAAGAGGCCGTGGCGGAGCCGCGCGCGCCGGTGGTGACGGTGATGGGACACGTCGACCACGGCAAGACCTCACTGCTCGACTACATCCGTCGCACGCGCGTGGCCAGCGGCGAGGCCGGTGGCATCACCCAGCACATCGGCGCCTACCACGTGAGCACGGAGCGCGGCACCATCACCTTCCTGGACACCCCGGGCCACGAGGCCTTCACGGCCATGCGTGCCCGCGGAGCGCGGGTCACCGACATCGTCATTCTGGTGGTGGCGGCGGACGACGGCGTGATGCCCCAGACCATCGAGGCCATTGCCCACGCCAGGGCGGCGAAGGTGCCGCTCATCGTGGCCATGAACAAGATCGACAAGCCCGACGCCAATCCGGAGCGGGTACGCCAGGAACTCGTCGCCCGCGAGGTGGTGCCCGAGGACTGGGGCGGCGACACCATGTTCGTGGAGGTCTCGGCCCGCACGGGGCAGGGCGTCGACGAACTGCTGGAGCGCATCCTGCTCCAGGCCGAGGTGCTCGAGCTCAAGGCGCCGCGCAAGGCGCCGGCCAAGGGGATCGTCATCGAGGCCCGCCTGGACAAGGGTCGTGGACCGGTTGCCACGGTGCTGGTGCAGTCCGGCACCCTGAACCGCGGCGACGTGGTGCTTGCCGGGGCGGTGTTCGGCAGGGTGCGTGCACTCATCGACGAGGCTGGACACGCGACGCAGCACGCGGGCCCTTCCATCCCGGTCGAGATTCTCGGCCTGTCCGAGGTGCCGATGGCGGGCGAGGAGGTGCTGGTGGTCGCCGACGAGCGCAAGGCGCGCGAGATCGCGCTGTTCCGCCAGGGCAAGTACCGCGATGTCAAGCTCGCCAAGCAGCAGGCTGCCAAGCTGGACAACATGTTCGAGCAGATGGCTTCGGGGGGCTCCAAGTCGCTGTCTCTGATCATCAAGGCAGACGTGCAGGGGTCCTACGAGGCGCTGCAGAACGCCCTCGAGAAGCTGTCCACGGAGGAGGTCAAGGTCGGCATCGTGCACAGCGGCGTCGGCGCCATCACCGAGTCGGACGTCAACCTCGCGCTGGCGTCGAATGCGGTCATCATCGGTTTCAACACCCGGGCCGATGCCACCGCCAAGAAGCTGGTTGGCGCCCACGGCATCGATGTCCGCTACTACAACGTGATCTACGAGGCGGTCGACGAGGTCAAGGCGGCGATGTCCGGCATGCTCGCGCCAGAGCGCAAGGAAAACATCACCGGTCTGATCGATGTGCGTCAGGTGTTCCGCATCTCGAAGGTCGGCGCGGTTGCCGGGTGCTACGTGCTGGAAGGGTTCGCCAAGCGCAATTCGCTGGTGCGGGTGCTGCGCGACAACGTGGTCATCCATACGGGCGAGCTCGATTCGCTCAAGCGTTTCAAGGATGACGTGCGCGAGGTCAAGGCCGGTTTCGAGTGTGGTCTGCAGGTCAAGAATTACGACGAGATCCGGGTCGGCGACCAGATCGAGACGTACGAGATCGTGGAGGTGGCCCGCTCCCTGTGAGCGGGTCCTCCCGGGACGGTTGACCCTTGGCCAGAGGCAGGAGCAACCCGCGCACAACGCGGTTGGCAGACCAGATCCAGCGGGACCTTTCCGGCATCATCCGGCTGGAGCTCAAGGATCCACGCATCGGGCTTGTGACCATCACCGGTGTCGAGCTCAGTCCGGACATGACCCACGCCAAAGTGTTCGTGACGGTGCTGGGTGATGACGACAAGACTGAGGAAACGCTCGCCACCCTGCGCCGCGCCGCCGGCTTCCTGCGTTCCGAACTGGCGCATGGTCTGGGCACGCGCGTGACGCCCGAGCTCCACTTCGTGTTCGACGAGTCGGTGGTCCGTGGGGCACGGCTGTCCCAGCTCATAGACGACGCCGTTCGTTCGGGCAGTCAGGACGAGGCGTGACCCGCGCTGCGGGAGAGGGCGGGAGGCCGCGCGCCGCCCCCATCGCGTGGCGTTCCCTGGACGGTGTGCTGCTGGCGGACAAGCCCCGTGGCGCCAGCTCCAACGGATTCCTTCAGACGTTGCGCCGCCTGTATCGGGCGGAGAAGGGTGGGCACGGCGGCACCCTCGATCCCATGGCCACGGGCCTCATGGTTGTATGCTTTGGCGAGGCCACCAAGTTCTCCTCGTGGTTGCTGGAGAGCACCAAGCGCTACGAGGGTGAAATCGCGCTTGGTGAGCGCACCGACACCGGCGATGCCGAGGGACGGGTGATCGAGGCTGCCGCGGTGCCCGCCGATCTGCCGGACCTCGCCACCCTGGGCGCCTCCTTGACCGGGCCCCGTGAGCAGCGCCCGCCGATGTACAGCGCCCTTAAGCACAAGGGCCGGCCGCTGTACGACTACGCGCGCCAGGGCCTGACGGTGGAAAAGCCGGCCCGACGCATTGTCATTCAGCAGCTGCTGCTGGAGCGCATCGCGCCGGCGCGGCTGCGTTTCGATGTGCTCTGCAGCACCGGCACCTACGTGCGGGTGCTGGCGGAGGAACTGGCGGCGACGCTGGGCACGGTGGGGCACCTGAGCGCGTTGCGGCGCACGGCCTCGGGACCTTTCGGGATCGGCGAGGCCGCCACGCTCGAGTCGCTCGAGGCCCTGGACGAGTCGCAGCGCCTGGCCCGACTGCTCGACGCCGACCGGCTGCCCTATGCGCTGGCGGCGATCGGGCTCGATGAGCGCGACACGGCGCACCTGCTGCAGGGACGGACCGTCCATTCCGAGGAACGTCCGGCGGCCGGACGCTACCGGGCCTACGCGCCGGGCGGGCGGTTTCTCGGGGTTGTAGAAGCCGATGACACCGGAGTCATCAGGGCGCAGCGGCTGATGGCCACCGGAACACCCGAGCCCACCCCCGAAAAGACAGCCTAACCCGCTAAATTCGCTTGGATTCCAGGGATTTCATCGCTACAATCCGGCGCTTCCAAGATGGAGAAATGACGAGATGGCTGTGACTACCGCCGACAAGGCACAACTGGTGGCCGATTTCCAGCGTGCAAAGGGTGACACCGGTTCGCCCGAGGTGCAGGTCGCCCTGCTGACCGCCCGGATCAACGGTCTCACCACCCACTTCAAGAGCAACATGCGCGACCATCACTCGCGTCGCGGGCTGCTCAGGATGGTGAGCCGCCGTCGCAAGCTGCTGGATTACCTCCGCGGTAACGACGTGCATGGCTACCGCAAGCTGATCGAACGTCTCGGTCTGCGTAAGTAAGCCCTTCGCTGGATCGCGCCTCCGCCCGCGTGGACGGCCGTTCCCCCCCCGATTTGATGGATCCTTCTCGCAGCTGCCGGCGACGCCGGCGGCTGCGTGTCGCATTGGTGCGCCCTGACGGCCATCGGTGCAGGATCCCAACTGCCAGAGGACGACAATGTTCAATATCTCCCGCAAGACGATCCAATACGGCCGGCACACCCTCACCATCGAGACGGGCGAGGTCGCTCGCCAGGCCTCCGGTGCCGTGATGGTGTCGCTCGACGACACCGTGGTGCTGGTCTCCGCCGTCGGCAAGAAGGACGCGGCACCCGGCCAGGATTTCTTCCCCCTGACCGTCGATTACCAGGAGCGCACCTACGCAGCGGGTCGCATCCCCGGTGGGTTCTTCAAGCGTGAAGGGCGCCCCTCCGAGAAGGAGACGCTGACCTCGCGCCTCATCGACCGCCCCATCCGCCCCCTGTTCCCGGAGGGTTTCTACAACGAGGTGCAGGTGGTGGCGACGGTGATGTCGTCGAATCCCGAGATCGATTCGGACATCCCGGCGATGATCGGAGCCTCGGCGGCGCTGGCCCTTTCCGGCATTCCCTTCAACGGCCCCATCGGCGCCGCGCGCGTGGGTTACGCCGATGGCCAGTACATCCTCAATCCGACGCTCACTGAGCTCAAGACCTCGAAGCTGAACCTGGTCGTCGCCGGCACCCAGGCAGCGGTGCTGATGGTCGAGTCCGAGGCGCACGAATTGTCCGAGGACGTGATGCTGGGTGCCGTGGTCTACGGGCACGAGCAGATGCAGGCGGTGATCAACGCCATCCACGAACTGGTGGAGGAGGCCGGGAAGCCCTTGTGGGACTGGGCACCGCCGGCGCGCGACGAAGCCCTCGTCGCCCGTCTGCTCGAACTGACCGAGCAGGACACCCGTGCCGCCTACGCCATCAAGCAGAAGCAGGCGCGTTCCCAGCGCGTGGACGAGATTCGCAGCCGTGTAGTCACCGCGCTGTGCCGGGAGGCCGAGTCGCCGGCGGATGAGCGTACCGTCAAGAACCTGTTCAGCGATCTCGAGGCGCGCATCGTGCGCACCCAGATCCTGGACGGCGAGCCGCGCATCGACGGTCGCGACACCCGCACCGTGCGTCCGATCAGCATCCGCACCGGCATCCTGCCGCGCGCCCACGGGTCTGCGCTGTTCACCCGCGGCGAGACCCAGGCGCTGGTGGTTGCGACCCTCGGTACCGCCCGCGATGAGCAGATCATCGACGCGCTCCAGGGCGAGTACACCGAGCGCTTCATGTTCCATTACAACATGCCTCCCTACGCCACCGGCGAGACCGGCCGTGTCGGTACGCCGAAGCGCCGCGAGATCGGTCACGGCAGGCTGGCCAAGCGAGCGCTCGTGGCCGTCCTGCCCACCCCCGAGGAGTTCGGCTACTCGTTCCGTGTTGTGTCCGAGATCACCGAGTCCAACGGCTCCAGTTCGATGGCTTCGGTGTGTGGCGGTTGTCTGGCCATGATGGACGCCGGCGTGCCGATGAAGTCCCACGTCGCCGGCATCGCCATGGGTCTGATCAAGGAGGGCAACCGATTTGCCGTCCTGTCCGACATCCTCGGCGACGAGGATCACCTGGGTGACATGGACTTCAAGGTCGCGGGCACCGAGAACGGCATCACCGCCCTGCAGATGGACATCAAGATCCAGGGCATCACCAAGGAGATCATGCAGGTCGCCCTGCTCCAGGCGAAGGAAGGACGCCTTCACATCCTGGGCCGGATGAAGGGCGCCCTGGATTCACCGCGCTCTGAGCTGTCGACCTTCGCGCCGCGCATGATGGTGATCAAGATCAAACCGGAGAAGATCCGCGACGTGATCGGCAAGGGCGGCGCCGTGATCCGCAGCATCACCGAGGAGACCGGTACCACCATCGACATCCAGGACGACGGCACGGTCACCATTGCCTGCGTCTCCGCCGAGGGCGGCGAAGCGGCCAAGCGCCGCATCGAGGAGATCACCGCCGAGGTCGAGGTGGGCCGGATCTACGAGGGTACCGTCCTGCGTCTGCTGGACTTCGGTGCCGTGGTCAGCCTGCTGCCCGGCAAGGACGGCATGGTGCACATCTCCCAGATCGCCAACGAGCGCGTCAACAGCGTGTCCGACTACCTCAAGGAGGGGCAGAGCGTGCGCGTGAAGGTGCTCGAGGTGAACGAGAAGGGTCAGGTGCGTCTGTCGATGAAGGCCTTGCTGAACGAAGGTTGATCGACCGGTTCCCGCCTCCCCCCGGGAGGCGGACCCCATGAAAAAGCCCGCTCACGCGGGCTTTTTCATGGGGGCAACGGTCCAGCCGCGGGCGGCACGGGGCGTCTGCCCCGCACCGCGCAGCCCCCATCAGTGTGCCGCGACGCTTGCCACACCCGTCACGACCATTTCGGTGAACGGCCACACGTAGGCCTGCAGCGTGACCACCAGTCCGACGAGGCCCGCCAGTACAAGGCTGTGCCAGAACACGTAGCGCAGGATGTCACCCTCGTGTCCGTACCAGCGCGTGGCGGTGGAGGCGACCACGATGGACTGCGCGTCGATCATCTTGCCCATCACCCCGCCTGAGCTGTTGGCCGCGGCCATGAGTTCCGGGCTCAGATTCAGCTGTTCCGCAGTGATGCGCTGCAGACCGCCGAACAGCACGTTGGACGCCGTATCCGATCCGGTCAGGGCCACGCCCAGCCAGCCCAGCATGGTGCCGAAGAACGGATACAAGGCGCCGGTGAAGGCGAAGGCCAGACCGAGGGTTGCGTCCGTCCCCGAGTAGCGGGTCACGAAACCCAGCGACAACATGGCGGCGATGGTGATCAGCGAGTACTTCACCAGCTTGATCGTCTGCCAGTACTTGTGGAGCAGGCCCGGCAGGGAATACCCCATGAACAGGCCGGCCAGGATCGCCGCGAGGAAGATGCTGGTACCCGTCGCCGACAGCCAGTTGAGGGTGAACACCGCCTTTTCCTTGATCGGCTTGGCCACCACCGGCGGCACCTTCTCGACCTGTTCGTGCAGACCCGCCACCGGGAAGTCCAGCTTGGTGACGCCGTCCCACGCGAAGGGCACCTTGATCTCCTTCTTCGTGCCGTCCTCGAGCATCTCGATGCGCTTGGTCGAGCCGTTGAGGAAGTCCTTGATCGTCGGGAAGCCCCAGGCGAACACGAACACGGTGAGGATCAGCCAGGGAATCCAGGCCTTGACCACCACCGAGGTGTCGTGGCGGGTGAAGGTGGTGCGTGCGGAGGGATCGGATTCTCCGCCGTCGGACTCGCGGCCACGCAGCTTGGTCGTGGTCCAGATCTCCTTGGGTTTCCACACTTTCAGGAACAACACCAGGCACAGCATCGACACCATCGCGGCACCGACGTCCACCAGCATGGGGCCGTGGTAGTTGGAGATCAGGTACTGGGGGATGGCGAAGCTGACCCCGGTGACGAGGATGGCGGGCCAGATGCCCTTGACGCCTTTCCATCCGGCAAAGGCCCAGATGAGCCAGAACGGCACCAGCAGGGAGAAGAAGGGCAACTGCCGGCCGACCATGGCCGACAAGGCCATTTCATCCAGGCCGGTGACCTTGGCCAGGGTGATGATCGGCGTGCCGAGGGCGCCATAGGCGACCGGCGCCGTGTTGGCGATGAGCGACAGGCCGGAGGCGGCCAGCGGGGAGAAACCCAGTCCGATGAGGATGGCGCCGGTGACCGCCACCGGGGTGCCGAAGCCGGCCGCACCTTCGAAGAAGGCGCCGAACGCGAAGGCGATGAGCAACAACTGCAGCCGCCTGTCCTCGGTGATGTTGGCGATGCTGTCCTGCAGGACCTGGAAGTAGCCTTTGTCCTTGGTCAGCTGGTAGAGGAAGATGATGTTCAGCACGATCCAGCCGATCGGCAGCAGGCCGAACAAGGCGCCATAGCCCGCCGTGGCCATGGCCATCGAGGTCGGCATGCCGAACACGAAGATGGCGATCACGAGGGCGCTGATCAGCCCGTAGATGGCGGCCATGTGGGCGGACAGGTGCAGGAATGCGAGGCCGCCCAGCAGCACCACGACCGGGATCCCGGCGAACAGCGTGGAAAGGACCGCGTTGTTGAACGGGTCGTAGACTTGCTGCCAGATCATGGATCGCTCCCCTCTGTTTGTTGTCCGTCCCGCCCGCCCCGGCGCCGGGTTGCATGCGGCAGGGCGGGCGCCGCGGAGGCCGGCGATTATATCGACTGGCCGTTGCGCAGTGGGCCGATCATACGGCCGTCATGAGCGCGTGGCGCGCATGTCACGCGCCTCCAGCCGAGGACGCGGCGGGCAGCAGGGTGGCCAGGTCGAAACCGGTGTCCGCGCACTGCGCAGGCATGGGGCTCGCGCCGGCATCCAGCAGCCGGCGCGCCAGCAGGTGTTCCCTGGGTGCGTTGACGCTGTCGACCGCCACCAGATGCCCGCCGCGAAGATGGAACACGCTGAAGCTGCCGTCCTCCAGCCTGCCGCGCAGCACGTGTTCGTCCGCACCCGCGGACAGGCCGGCCATCTGCAGCTTGCGGTCGTACTGATCGCTCCAGAACCAGGGCGTGGAGCGGAAAGGACGTTCCTGCCCGAGCAGGGCGAGGGCGGCGGCCCGGCCCTGCTCGGTGGCGTTGTTGACCGACTCCAGCCGGAGCAGGGACCCGTCCGCCCGGCGCCGGGCGGTGCAATCACCGGCGGCAGTGATGTGGGGGTCGGCGGTCCGGCCGCAGTCGTCGACGACGATGCCGCGGTCGCACTCGAGGCCTGCCTCACGCGCCAGTTCGTCGTTTGCCACCGCGCCCACGCCGGCCACCACGGCACCGGCGGGCAGACGCCTGCCATCGCTCAGGGTGAGCGCCGTCGCGTTGCCGGACGCGTCCGTGTCCAGGCCCGCGACCTGCGCGTTGGTCAGCACGGTCACGCCGTGGCTGCGATGCAGCCCCTCGAACCACTCGGACAAGGCTGGCGTGAGTACCCGCGCCAGCAGGCGGGGCGCGGCCTCGAGCACGGTCACCTCGACACCCAGGCCACGGGCTGTGGCCGCGACCTCGAGCCCGATGAAGCCGCCGCCGATGACCACCAGCGGCCGGCCCTCGCGGGCGCACGCCGCCAGGCCGGCGCTCAGGGCGGTCGCATCCGCCAGGCTGCGCAGGATGAAGAAACCACGCACGTCGCTGGCGTCGATGGGCAGTGCGCGTGCCCGCGCGCCGGTGGCAAGCACCAGCCCCTCGTAGGGCAGACGGCTGCCGTCAGTCAGCCCGAGTTCGCGCGCCGCGCGATCGATGGCGACCACCCGCACGCCCGTGCGCAGCGCGATCTGCTTGCGCGCGAGCGCCTCCGGCGCCCGCATGGCCAGTTGCGCCGTCTCCATGCGTCCGGCCAGAAAGGCCTTGGAGAGAGGCGGGCGGTGGTAGGGGCCGACAGGCTCCTCCCCGAGCAGCAGCACGGGACCGGTCCAGCCGCCGGCTCGCAGTGCCTCCGCGGCCTGCAGCCCCGCCTGGCCGGCGCCGACCACCACCATCGGGTGCTCGCCGGAGGCGCTCACGACCCACGCCCCCGGGCAAGTGCACCCTGTGTGCCGATCCGGTGCATGGCAGTCACTCCTGGGTATCGGGCAGATGCAGGGTGAGCCCCTCCAGGGCCGGCGAAGCCTTGATCTGGCAGGACAGCCGGCTGGTGGGGCGGCGCTCCGCCGCGACGTTGGCAAGCATCGCCAGCTCGCCTTCGGCGGGCGCCGGCAGACGGCCCAGGTCGGCTTCGTCCACGTAGCAATGGCAGGTGGCGCAGGCGCAGGAGCCGCCGCACTCGCCGACAATGCCCTCGATGCCGTTGGCCACCGCGCCCTGCATGAGACTCCAGCCATCGGGCAGGTCCACCGTGGTGGACTGTCCGCCGGCTGCGACGTAGGTGATGTGCGCCATGATGGCTTCTCCTGTGAATGCGTTGGGATGGTGGCGTGCCCGCGGTGGCTCAGGCGGCGGCGAGCATCAGCACCAGCGGGCTGCGGAAGGTCGAGGAGGGCATCCACGGCAGCTGGTCGGCGACCCGGTGATAGCGCGGCACCACCCGGTGCAACTCCTCGAAGGCGATGCGCACCGCCATGCGCGCAATGGCCACGCCGAGGCAGGCGTGCACGCCACCGCCGAAGCCGAGGTGGCCACGCGGGCGGCGCCGGATGTCATAGCGGTCAGGGTCGGGAAACTGGCGCTCGTCGCGATTGCCGGCACCGTAGGCGAGGCAGACGAAGTCGCCGGCCTTCATGTGGCTGCCGTGCAGTTCGACGTCACGCGTGAGGCGGCGCTTGAAGCGCTGGGCCGAGGTGTTCAGGCGCAGGCTCTCCTCGACAGCGTCGGGCAGCATTGCCGGATCGCCCACCACTTCGTGCAGGGCCTGCTCGTGGCTCGCCAGGTTGTAGGCGAACATCATCATGAAGCCGCCCAGCGACTCCACGCCCGCCATGATGAGGGTGGTGGTGGTGAGCAGCACCTCGCGCTCGTCGAGCCGGTCGCCGTCCAGTTCCGCGTTGGAGAAGTGACTGATGAGGTCGTCGCGCGGGTTGGCACGGCGCATGGCGATGACCTGGGCTGCGTAGTCCTGCATCCACTGGTAGGCGGCAAGGTGCTCGGGGCCTTTTGCGCGGGTGCGGGCGTCGGACTGCACCATCAGGACCGCGTTGTCCCGCACCACCTGCTCATCGACGATGGCCTCGTCTCCCATGGGCAGGCCGAGCGCGGCCATCAGCACCTTGACCGTGAATTGCGAAGACACGTCCTTGAAGTCGAATTCCGGCTGGTCGCGCAGCTGCCCGAACACCGAGGTCGCCACCTCGCGGATGTGTCCTTCCAGGGCGGTGAGGTTGCGCTTCAGGAACGCGTGCTGGATCAGGCCGCGCAGGCGATCGTGCTTGGGCGGGTCGGAACTGCCGAGGGTGGAACCGGCCCGGCCCGGCAATTCAGTCATCAGATTGCCGCTGGCCGAGGAATAGGTCTGCCAGTCCTGGCCCGCGCCGACGATGTCGGCGTAGCGGGAGAGGATCCACATCTGCGCCTCCTCGCTCCAGAAGCACGGGAAGTCGTCCCGCAGTCGCCGATAGAAGGGAAACGGGTCCGCGTCGACGGCGGGGGAGTAGGGATCGAACCGGAAGCTGCCCACGATGCACCCTCGGAGTTGCCAATCCTGGAATCTAGGCCGTCCGGCGGCGTCGTGCATTGCATGTTTGCCTGCCAATAATTGCACTTTTGGGTCACACTGCTCCGCATGAAAGCCAATCCGGTCCCGCGCTTTGCGCTCTACGGCGAGACGGCTTCCACCGCGGTCGAGATGCTGCACGTCGAGGAGGTGCGTTCGCGCAGCCACCGCTATCAGTGGGAGATCGACCCGCACCTGCACCAGGGGCTGTTCCAGGTGTTGTGGATCCACACCGGGGAGGCCCGCACCCGGCTGGACGAGCGCAGCGCGGTCGTGCTCGGACCCGCCGCCATCCTCGTGCCGCCCGGCGTGGTGCACGGTTTCCGCTTTGCACCCGAGGTCGACGGTTTCGTGCTCACGCTCAGCAGCCGCTTCATGGTCGAAGGCGACGCCGCCCTCGTCGGAGACGCCTTCACCGCGTTGTTCGCTTCGCCGACGGTCCTGGGGCTGGAGGCGGGCGGGGAGGGGGCTTCCCGGCTGGATGCCCTGTTCCGCTCGCTTGCCGCCGAAGCGGCGGAGCCGGGTGGTGACGGCTCCCCCGTGCCGGCCTGGCTGGCGCGGGCGATCCTCTGGCGGCTCGCCCGGGAGCGCAGCGCCCAGGCAGAGGCCGGTCCGGGCGAGACCGGCGGGCGAAGCCATCGCGCGCTGTTCACGCGTTTCCTGGTGGCGCTGGAGGAGCACTTCCTGGAGCACTGGTCGGTGGCGCGTTATGCCGACCGGCTGGGCGTCAGTCCGGCGACACTCAACCGTCTGGTGCGGCAGCAGAGTGGTCGCAGCGCCCTCGAGATGGTGCACGACCGGCTGATGCGCGAGGCCTGCCGTCGCCTGATCTACGTGGCCGCGCCGGTGGCCAGCCTGGCGCTGGAGCTCGGTTTCGAGGACCCGGCGTATTTCTCGCGCTTCTTCAAGCGCCGCACCGGCATGAGCCCACATCGCTGGCGCCGTCAGGGCGTGACAGCGGGTATGACGCCACCGGATCCGGGGCGCTGAGGCATCGGTCCGGGCGGCGCGGCCCTCGCACAATGGCGCGCCGTGGTGGAGAATGCGGCCCGGCGCGTCGCCGCCTCCCCGCAGGGCCGGTGCGACGCATGCCCCGCGGGTCGTCCCCGGCGGGTCTGCCGGGCGCCAGGATTGCCCCGCCTGCGGGGTGGTTGGAGAATTCAGCAATGCAGACGTCCATCCCTTGCCTGTTCATGCGTGGCGGCACCTCGCGCGGCCCGTTCTTCCGGGAGGCTGACCTGCCGTCCGACACGGCCGTTCGAGACCGCGTCCTTCTGGCCGCCATGGGCTCGCCCGACCGCCGCCAGATCGACGGACTGGGGGGGGCGCATCCGCTCACCAGCAAGGTCGGCATCGTCCGGCCTGGCACCCTCCCGGGCGTGGACCTCGACTTCCTGTTCGCCCAGCTGCAGCCGGACAAGGACACGGTCGACACGACACCGAACTGCGGCAACATGCTCGCCGCGGTGGTGCCCTTCGCCCTCGAATCCGGCCTGGTCGTGCCGCGTGGCGAGACGAGCACCTTTCGCGTCCTGACCCTGAACACCGGCATGCAGTGCGACATCACGGTGCCGACCCCCCTGGGCCCGGACGGCCGGCGTCACGTCGAGTACGAGGGCGAAGCCCGCATCGATGGCGTGCCGGGGACGGCGGCGCCCATCTCCATCAATTTCCTGGATACCGCCGGCTCGGTATGCCCCGGGCTGCTGCCGACGGGAAACGTGCGCGACACCATCACGGTCACCGGGGCGGACCTCGACGACTTCAGCCTCGAGGTG
>Ga0169931_10005076_pt1 | contig 20225 bp, 13 predicted proteins | sample Kivu_15m_20L_FD_129675 | JGI IMG/M metagenome (GOLD analysis project Ga0169931, IMG submission 129675) | Freshwater microbial communities from Lake Kivu, Western Province, Rwanda to study Microbial Dark Matter (Phase II) - Kivu_15m_20L... | ecosystem: Environmental > Aquatic > Freshwater > Lake... | reverse complement strand
GTCCAACATAAAAAGTAGCCATTTGAATTACTCCTTAAAGTATACTAGGAATATGTTTATAGTAACTATCTTTAATTCAAAACAATACTATGTTTACTCGTAATTGATGATTAAATCAGACAACATTGGAACAGTATCATCTTGAAGTTTATTTAAAGTAATTTCAACAAATACAGTCGACGAACCACTTTGAGGAATTGTACTTAAATCATTTGCTGAAGTAGGATACAAAACCCTACTGTTAAAAGCCAATTCCGTTAAACTAAGAGGAACGTTATACATTTTAGGGGTTACATTATTAACTTTAAAAATTAACTGATCCTGTGGAGCAGTAAATCTAAAATATGCTCTACCAGTATTCATATACCTATTGACTTTTATGTCTAGATCAGATAACCCGTAAGTGTAAATATATTTATTGTTTTCTTTTATATAATTTCTTTGTCTCATTCCTATTCTAAAGGCAGTAATAGGTTTGTTTTCAAACTGTAATGACGCAACGTTAAAGCATAGGGGCGCACTATTAACTATAGTGTCTGAATTAACAGCGTTCACCCATCCACCAGGAGGAACCTGCCCTATTGCGTTAACATCATCGTTATATAATGCCGTTGAATTAAGTGGCTTCCAGGAATCCTCAGAAGTTAGTCTAGGATTTGATGCTTGAGTATAGTGAATAGAAAAAATGTCAACAGAGTTAACTGGATATGGACTTAAGTGTATTGAATTTACTTTTCTATCAACCGCATTTGATGGAACTTTAACATAGAAATACATTAAAGCTCCGGTTTCAGTTGGGTTATCAACTATTACCGACCTCTTCCAAACTCTGTCATATCTATCGTACAGAGAATAATATGGCGCAGTTGTATCAATCAATGCACCAGGGGCATCGATTGAATTTAAAGGCTCTACTTTTGTTTCAAAAAAACTAGGTATGATTTGCTCTCCAACCGAATTATACATTTTTAATACAGAAAAAGATGCGTTGGAAACAACTGGCAAAGTCGCATAGTTGTATATCGAATCAAATGTCAATTGCTCTGAAGCAGGAACCGCAAGAGAAGAACCATTTAATGAGCCGGGATTATATGTCAACTGAGAATAAGAATAAAGCGACATTATTTTTTCTGTAGCCTCAAGAGCCTTAAGTCGATCCATCGAATCTTTTACGGCATTTGATAGAAATATGTGATCGGTCATGACTCTTGAGAAAAGCTGATCTAACTTGGTGTCGATTACATTATATTTGTTGTACAAATAAACCAAATCTTGATAGTTTTCTTCTACTCTTTTATTGTATTCGGTTGAACTATGATTGCCTGAATACTGAGCCGTTCTTCTTTGAGTGTAAATTGGTTCAGCCATTTTAATTCTCCTGATTTTCTAGTAGTTTTATTTTATTTGAAATTCTATTTAAAGTACTTGCTAACTCAAGTATATCCTCAATAACAACTTTGCTTTCTGACTTAGAGGACATTCTGTAAGAAGCATTGAAAAACGGTGTTGCTGCTGCAAAATACGGACTTGCAGAACTATGATGGTAGGTTAATGACGACATTTCATTCATTGATTCTTCGAAGGAGGTTATCCTTTCATTAAGAATTGAAACATCAAGAATAAATTGATGCGTTTCTAAATTTTCTTTTGCAGAATCTCGATAACCCCTATATCTTTGTCTAACCCTTTGCAAGTGAGGTTGCATGATATTTTTAGATTTGTCGTAATCTGAATAAAAATAATTATTCATTTTATCTTCCTGTCAATCTATCTAAAGTTAGTTGTGGGCCAGAATCTTTTATGTCTTTTGAGTTTTTAAATTTCAAACGATACGACATAAGTGCCGGACTAGAAATTGGATTAGAGCTTGACCTTGTTAAATCTGCCCTAACTCTTATTGAGCCTACTGTATTATTTGAATTAATACTATAATAGTATAGCCTCGATCCAGTCGCAATATTCTTACTCGAAATAAGAAATTTTTCTGATGCTATTGTATCTATGCTAAAAACATTGTTTAATATTTGGTTACTATTTTTGTAGATTTGATTATTAATATAACTTAAAGAATTCTGATAAATTATACCATAATTAGAAATTAGCGATTTTTGCATGAGTAGAAGTTCGCCATATAATCCATCATTTGAAGACGATGTAAGCCTTGGGGCTGCATCGATCGCTATTGCAACGTTGTTTTTTCCTTCTTTAAAATTCCAAACGACAACATCGTTTGATTGGTTTGGTGCCATTCTTTTTATCAACGTACCGTTTAGATATATACTTAAATCCCACAAAACAGAATCATTATCATTTTTGATTAAGATATCTTGAATTGATACTGCAGAACTGCATAGTAAATCAAAGGTTATTAGAACGCTTCCTCCGATCATTGATTTGTGGAGCCGTCCAAAAAACAGAAGAACTGTTATAGTTTTGTTCAGAAGAAATAAGCCTACTGCTGGCTGGATTGGGTATTAGATCATTTATCCAACTTTTAAGATCCGATGATCTATTCTGAACATATGGTGTTCTATGCCATTTTATTTTTCCAAAACCCTCAAGAATAATTGGTTCTCTATATTCAGTATTGTTATCTAGTTTAGCCACTTGATATATTTGCTTTCCCTCGTAACCAGGTAAGCTAGTATTAAAACTTTCTGAATGTTTTTTTATAATTTCAGCTGAACTTGAAGTAGAGTTTGCTGCAACTATGGTTTTATAATTTAAATTAGTTGCATTGAAATTGACCACTGATGGATAAGATGAATTTTTTAAGCTAGAAGGAGATATTGGTATCCATTTAAAATCGTTTACACTAGTAGCCAAGGGAACGTTTTTTGCTATATAAAAATCAATTGAATTACCAGAAAGATTTTGAATTTCTGCGTCTAGCATGACGGAATCTATAATGTTTTTGGAATTATCAGAAGAAGACAATGTTATTGGTTTTGATACGTATACTCCTGAAAAATCTTTATATTCTCCACTGACAATAATATCCCTAATTACAAAATCATATAAGTATGAAAATCCTGCTTGAGTTCTATTGACTGAATCTGGAGAATTTTTAATAAAAAATAAGGATATAGATCCTACTTCCTGTGCAGGGAAATTAAAAACAAAATTATCATAATCTTTTTCAGACTGACCAAGCAATGGTTGTCCGTGATGTTCCGCTACCATTGATTTGAGCCATAACTTTAACTGGTCTTTCCGATGAAAGTCTTACATAAATTCTTGACAATACACCAGAAATTCTTGGAGTTATGTCAAGCTGCAAAGAAACAAGACCAGGTGACAAAGCTGCGTAACTGTAGGACCAATTCGTGTCAGTCAAACCATCAAACATAAACATGCTTTTTTCGCCAACATTCTTTTTTACGTCTATTGATTTACCGTTGTAATAAGAACTATACTGAACTTCTGCAAATTCTACATAGTTCCCAGACATTTTAGTTCTGTCCCTGGAAGAAATAGACGGAATTTCAACCGACCTAGAATCAAGATCCAGATATGCGGATGATAAAGACGTATCTATCGACGAAGATCCTGTAAATTGTTCGGTAAAAGATGCATAAAAACCATCGGTGTTTGATATACTAAACATAAGATCATCAATTTTTGATTCCAACTCTGCTCGCTTTGAGCGAAGACCATCTATTCTTTTGTTTAAAGAAGTTATTGTTTCATATAAGTTATCAACGGAATCATTTATGGCATCATATAGTACGTCAAAATTAAATACAGTCGTAGCCATCATATAATTAATTAGATCTACGTTAGTTCTAGATGCTGCTCTTAAATTTTCTGGATTTAACTCTATTGGGGCTCCCAACGTATTGGCCCTAAAGTATCTGGAGTACAAAATTTTTACAGTTTCTTCATCTATTTTATCACCATATGCGTATGCAGACTTGTATAAATTGTTTAAAAATCTAAGCTTTTGAATATCTTCAATCATATTCTCTTCATCCTTGCAGCTAATTGATAATCTTTTATTACCGGAGTACCATTAAATGAATATGGTTTTTTAATAATTATTTTTACCCTAACTGACTTTGGTTCATAGTTTAAGTCCAGATACTGTATTCCTGGCAACCTTAAATCAGATTTTGCGTTTTGATTAAATGCAAATATTTCAGGAGTATTAGAAGAAAAAGGTTCTTCTATAGGAGATATAGGAAACCATTCTTGACCATCGTCGACTGAAATATAATATGAAATATATTTATTGTCTTGCTCGAAACTTAAAGACGTTATGTCCTTGGGTATATAATGATTTGATCTAAGCATGAGGTACTCTATTGGATATGGAAAAACATGCGGTTTAGATATTATTTCGGCGTAGTCTTGATAAACTTCTGTCGCTAGAAAAATATCCTTTATGCCTATTGCCCACCTTTTTACGTTTAGTACTTCTTCTCTTGGACCATATTTTTGTCCATCGGCTAATACTTCATATTCTTTTTTTAGTCTTATATTATAATAAGCTTCTGGTTTTACTTTTTTTGTTTTTCTTTCTGACGAAATATCTGCATTAGTTGGTTTATATATACCTAAAACATTAAGCGTAGATGAATCTGTCAAACCGCTTTTTATGTCCCACCAATCTTTAAAGACCTGTGGAATTGCTTTGTACTCTTCGCTTGAAGCATAATCCGGAGAAGCTTTTGCCTTTTCGTGTAGGGATAGTAAAGCTGAAGAATTTGGGTCTTGAAATTTTGAATCTTTAGGTATTACAAATTTTATTGCGTCTTCCGGTTTTAACAAATCTACTCCAGCTATTGTTCCAAAAGTAGCAGTGTTTGGAATACGTTTTCTATCTTCTTGATCTAGTTCATTAACGCCTTGAACAAAATCACCTGGCGCAAGAAAAACGAATTTGTTTTCTCTTTTATCAAAAACTTTCATTACATAATAATCTAAATCAAATTCAATTTCTCCGGTTAATTGAACATTTATACTAGAAATAGGGTTGATCGCTGCACCAACTGGATTTTCAGCTGGTGGAGTTAGGGTTCTATAAATTGTATCAACACCTTTTACGTTAATTAATCCATGGCCAGTTGGTATTTGCGAAGGACTAAATCTTGAATTGGAATCAAATAATTTTGGAGGACTAAAAGCTCTTATCGCATCTGTAAATTTTCCTAACTCTTCTCCACCGGAAAATGAAGCTGCAGAGGTTCTAAAGTTTCCAGAAACTGATGCAACACGATAATATACGTGTTTTATTTTTACTCCTGAAAACATATACTGTTTAAAAGTTATAGTAACTTTCTTTACTTTTCTTTCTGAAAATTTTATAACTGCTTTCTTAAAAAAGAACCTATTTGAATCTCTTTCATTCATCGGTATAACAGTAGGACCAATCAATATTTCGTTTTGAAGAATTTCTTCAGTAGAGTATTTGCCGCCATCTACTAAAATTCCTTTTTCTGGATCTTCATACTGAACCAGTACTGAAGAAACTGCCAGGGGATTGACGTTTATTTCATCATAGCCAAAAAATGGAGTTATAGCTATATGGTTAGCTAATTGAGGAGATCTTCTACCTAATTCCAAAACCATTTGAAGAGGTTCTTCTGTTGATTTATTCCAATCTAGATATTGGTAATTGTTATTAACCTGAGAAAGATATCTAAATTCATACTGAAAAGCTTCCGTATTAAGATTGGACACATTATATTTTTCATACTCAAAATATGTAGGAGCATCTTCTAGGTTTTTGTCTATTATGGAAGATAGCTTATTTATATCAGCTCTTTTTTCTGCGTAGTAAACATAATTTGCTGGATTTTTTAACGCTTCTTCTTCCTTTTGAGTTGACTGTTTTGGTTCGTAAGAAACCATTCTAGCGTTTCCAACAAACCCATTGGAAACTACTCTACCTGCCGCATCATTCTTAACTATATTAACCTTGTCTGGTTCTGGAGACCATTTAGATCCACCGTCTGCCAAAGGCAAAACTAAATCACCATCAACTATACTGGCCATGCTAAAGTCATAGGGTAAACCTGTTTCAACATTGTCGGAATTTCTAAAGTCATCACCAAGATAATGTATGTCTTCACTAAATGATTTAGAATATAATTCTAAAATTTTTGTTTTTGCTTGAATTTTTGAAAAACTATTTTGTTCTTTTATTATTTCACTGACAAATAGGTTCTGCATATTTATTATCTTTGACGCCAAGAGATCTATTTGTTTTCCAATTATTGCAGAGTCAGCTCTTAGGTCTTTTGAAAATCCTAAAAATTGATCAGACCTTGGAGGTTGACCTTTGTATACTGGATTGTACTGTGTTATTGTTTTCCCTGAAGTGTCAAAAACTTTACTTAATAAAGTTTGATATTCATTAACAAACTCTTCGTGGTTTGCAAATTCTTTTTTGTGATACTTGTCAAAAAAATTAGACACGTGATAGACAGCAGATTCGTATCCGCATTGTATTTGGGGAAAATTGTGCCATAATTTTATCTTACTTTGAGTAATTTATTTGCTAGTTCGTCTGTATTTTGAACGCTATATTTAAGTATAATGCTATCAACAGAAGCGGATATTTGTTTTGCGGGATTAAGGTTTCTTATAACCACTTTATATCTTAAAGATTCTGGAACATAATCATAATAAACCCTGAAGTTGGATTGTTTTCTTGAAAAAATCAAACTATTTCCGATTATGTATATAGTAAACATTATTATCTTCACTAGTTGGTTGATAGTATTTAAAGTATTTATTAGATAAATAGTTAGTCAAGTTAATAGCGTAGGAGCCATCTTCTAACTGAACCTGTATTGGGGAGTAATCGCTTGGACCAACGGTACCAATAGTCTCCAGGTAATCATAGCCGGAAAACTTAGAGTAATCTACGTAAGGGTTGTAGGATAAATTGACTGAATTTTGAGAACCATTAATTGAAAGATTTTCTCCTAGTACACCATCTTTTATGAAAGATCTTAAAAAGATTTGCTGACTAGAATATTTTGAAAAATCAATCATATTTGGATCACCAATAGAGGTATCCACTAGGTACTTGCACGTATATATGTCGGCGGAACTGTAGTCTAATATTACTATGTTTTTACCTCTAGATTGCTCAGAATAAGAGAATCCATTTTCTCGAACTTCTACACCATTTTTATAAAGTCTAAAAGTTTCTTGCTTTGAAGGAAATCTCAGGGTAGCTAAACCAGTACCAACATTAGGAAACAGCATCTCACAATTGACAATCGAAGTTCCGATTTGGAATAATCGGAAGCCAATCAGATTCATTTTCGGGTTGGTTTTTATTTGAAACAGAAAACTCTATTGCGCACGCATCTTTCATATCTAGCCCCGCATCGGAAACTTGTGGAATAAAATAATCTGATTTCATTTTGATTTTATTAACATATCCATTTGTATCTATTTTTTTAGATATAAAAAATGTTTTTGACTGATTAATACCATTTCCAGCGGTGGGAGCTATAGTATTTTTGGTTGAAGAATTTGAAATTAAAACAAATTTTATTGACTTCAATGAAAAATTATATTCATAATATCCGACTTGATCAACGGTATAATCTAAGGACTGAACCTGGTGTCTGTCCATGGTGGCAATAATATTTTCAGAATCTTGTCTGGACTGCGTAAATGCGCGTTCGATATGACCAACTGGATAGTATGCATTGTGTTTTATGTCGTCGGTTGATTCTGCTTTTTCGGCTACTCTTGCAGATACGTATGCGGAAGGTGACATTCTGAACCTATCACCCAATACATAAGAAACCATCGATTCTATCATCATAGTTAATTTGTTTGTATTACTAAATCTATTTTTTATGTCCATTTCTACAAAAGACTGGTTTCCCTGCAGGAACTCAGAAAGAGCACCATATTGCGGCTCTGTGTCTTCGCAGGGATATCTATAAGTATAGTAGTCTGGAATAAAACCTACGTCTGCGTTTACGTATGGGATTTGATTCCTTCTTAAGAAGTAGGAATAAACAACATCCTGAAGTTTATCGTGTTTTTCTGATCTTTTCTTTCTTAAGGTAGACAAAAATTGATTCATAGCTTTTGCGTGCATTTCTTGCGCTGTTGCCGTATTTACTACCCTTTTGTACATCGGCTGATTAAAAATAAATTTTACAGAACTAACTTGTTGTTCTTCAAAGGGTATGTCTTTGGATGAATTTAAAAACAAAGGACGCTGTAATAAATAAGTTTTATTGCCAGTGGAACTAGAAGAATTGCTTACCGGATTAACACCTGACTTATCTATATTTCTATATAAAATTATCTGGAGAAGTTGCAGATCATGACCAAAATTTGGAGATATTTTTATACAGTTTATTTGTTGTGGTTTTTCAAGTTGAATAGTAAAAGAAGAATTTGCTCCTATCAAAAACTCAGAATTGTAATTCAAATCATAGTCAATGTCTTTTATCTTTGATCTAAGAATTGATGGAGATTTAACAGTTACTGTCCAAGATTTATTTGATGCTTCAGAAAAAAGATCTTCAATTTTTGATTCACTTGAAACATACTGACTATAGTTACTATTGTAGTCCATCACCTTTGGTGTCATTGGATATTCTACAAAAGACGAACCAGATTTTAACGCTCCGTTTACAGTATCAATTATACCAACTTCATTTTTAAGAAATTTTTGACCGTCTCTATCAATTGGTTCTAACTTTATTGAATCATTTAAATAAATATTCATACTATCCGAAAAAGTTTCAACAAAAGATCCATTAAACAAATCATCTTCTCCAGAAATAAAAGAGTAGTTATCAACATACTTCTGTAAGTCTTTAATGCTTTTTTCTAATGACATTATTTCCGAATACAATATTGTACTAGCTGTTACCAAAGTAGAATCTATTATGTTCATTGCTGTATAGAATTCCCTGGTTTTTAAACCAAAGTCTCTAAAGAAATCAACAAAGTTAGTCACTGATCCAATTCGTAGAGAAGCAACGTTTGAATCAGAAAATGCACTGATGTTGTTGAGGGCTGACAAATTTTGCGATAAAAATCCAAGATTTCTTTTCTCTTTTTGAGCCAACAACATTAAATCTGATGCAGCTTTTCTTGAACCAAAAGTATAAGAGCGAATGTAAGCCGGAATGCTAGTCGTCATTATGCTTTACTCCAATCATTTCCGTTGTAATCTTGAATTTCGTAAACAACACCAGCAGTCAGGGCACTGGATATTATCTCATTAATGCTATCGTCAGTCATGTACTGCTTAATTTCTACTGGAAGTTGTATTATAACAAAGCCACCATTATTATATGCCATTCCATTGCTACCAAAAATATCCCAATAATTTCTAATTACAGGATTATTTTTAAGAACGTCGACTATTTTAGCTTTATGCGAAACTCCACCACCCTTTAGCCTAAGGTCCTTAAACTCCAGAGCCTCAATAGAAGAGCTGTCAGAAACATGTACTACGGCCAAAACTAAATTCAAAGGATTGAAATAAGGATGAGAAGGATCAAACATTCTTGTATCTTGAGTGATTCTAATACTGTTTTCATTGTTATAAATTTCATTATTTTGTTTTTGTTGATCTTCTTTTCCTTGAATTAATATGTTTTTTGGCTGCAGATAGAAATAAAAAGGCTTATTAAAATCAACACTGTTGTTGTACAAAAACGGATTTATTTTTACATCTGTTCCGTCTAAAACTTTAAGTGGAACGTAGTTTGATTTTACTGCATAGTTGACTTTTATCAAACTATCACTTGAGGGCACAATGCCTCTCTTGAGTTCGACTAGACCAGAATAAAAATCAAAAGAAGTTATTGAACTAAATGGAACTAGATTCCAATTTGAATTTTTGTTTTCTTTTGTGTAAATAAAAATAAATGGCTTTGTTGGAGTACCGAAGTAATCTGGATCATCAGATGGTTCGTGCATCACGGCAAAAGGAGTCTGTCGTAAAACGATACTTCTATTATCAAGAATAATAGGCCTTTCCTCCAATACGTCAACATAAGGTTTTCCTAAAACTTTTGACCAACCATAGTTATTTTGATCCATGGTATCATAAAGAAGTTTCAAATCTATCTGTGCGCTAGTGCTGTTGACGTACTTCTTCAACCAAGTTAGTTCCGGATTGTATATCTGCGATATATTTAAAGAAATATTTTTAACAAAAGAACCATTACTTATTCCAACATACCAAGGAGATTTTTTGCTCAAATAATTGTGAGGTTGATATATCTTTATTGCTGTTTTGTCTTTGAATTTAAGATTATATATTGGACATATCATTTTTGTTGGACTGTTTATATCGGAAACTGGAGGAAGAGACGTAAACCCAAATGTATCAATATCGTTGTCGGCTACATTACCGTCAAAGTCTCTGGCTAAAACAGCTATATAGACGTTATCTGGCCCGTTTCTTTCCAGGAATTCTTCGTATGATATATTGTCTCCAAGGAATCTTTTTTGAGCCAAGTCAAAAAATCCATAATATAATCCAGAATTCATATTCTCTGAATTTTTTCTTAAATAAATATTTGTTATTTTTTGTGGGCTAACATTAGCGCTGTAAACATAGTTTACATTAATCGTATTAAAATTTGGGAATCCAACTGGTTTGCCGGTTGAATCACACAAACATACAATACCATCAAAATAAGTTACCGATGATTTGTTTTGGGTAGACATCTTATTTAATTTGTTTTGTCCCGAAGAAAGTGCGCTTGCATATATATGTCTATGCGATGATGGCAGCAATGTGTCTGCCCCGTAAGAAACTTCACTTGAAAGAGTTGACACATCAACATCATAATTAATTTCTATTTGATAACTTGATCCAACCTTTTTTATGTCTTCAGTAATTTTAATATATGATAAAAATTGACTAGATGTTGATGGTGTTTGCCCAGAAATCGCAACAGCTTTACCACTTACGGTTGGTTGAACATCTCCGTCTACAGTTGCACCAGCAAAATTAAGATCAATAGTACCAAACCTATTGGCTGTGGTTGGTATCTTTAGTTTGTAAACTTTAGTTAAATCAAGCACTGAATTTGCTTCAATTTTGTCTGTTGTACCAGCAGAATATGTGACGTCATTTTTATTGCCACCATCTTTCCAATAAAACTTTTGAACTGTCAAAGTTCCTGTTTTATAAAAGTCGTTGCTATTATAGGTAATTTTTTCTTTTTGACTTTCTATATTAACACCAGTTTTAGTTCTTGTAACTTTTGCATCAAGATAAAAAACTCTATCAACCGGTGCACCAAATACTGTATCTACTTCCTTTGGTCTTATTTTTGTTTTTGCCGCACCAGGAATCCCAGCTCCATAAAACTTTATATCATCTATAAAAATTCCTCTTGCCCTGCCGCCAAAGTTTCCGGTATTTAAATTGATAATAGAATCCCCTTGAGCACCAGATGAATTTCCTCCAGATACACCAGCTTCTTTTTCTGCCTGTTCCTTCGTTGAATAAACGCTTGTTTTGACAATTGCCTCACTTACGCGAACTACCATTTGTTTAGTTGGATCGTATGTCCAACCATCCACTGTATCAGAAACCATTACCTGTTCATTCCCACTGACAGCTCCAGTTCCACCACCACCAGATGTTCCATCTGTTGTCGAACCAGTAGAATTAAAACTTGACCCCTCTATAACAAACCTAACATACTTAAACTTATGACCATCTTTTACTCCATCAATAGAAATAGTTGCATCACTTCCCGCTGGAATATTTGTTATTGCGCCTTTTGAAATAAGATTTTTTGTTTTATCTTTTTCAAGAGTTTCATAGTTTGCCTGCCCCAAGTTTGCGTTGTAGTCAGCTTCAGTAAAATGTATTTGTTTTATTGTACATCCGCAAACTGCTCCAGCTTTAATTCTTATATTTTTTATTTCTTTACCCAAAGAAGCATCGGGGATAGCAATATAAAATTGATCAGTTATATTATCGGGACTTAGCTTGGAATCAGTGTAAGTTATTCTACTTATTTGCCCTCTTTTAGCAGAGCCTACATGATCAGCTAGCATCGCTGCTTCAATATATTTAAGAACAGAGGAAAGAAAAGCTGGTCGATTTTTGTAATCACTTCTAACTCTATTTACCGCTGCATCATAACTTCCACTTTCTTTAGTGCTGGACCATACATATGAAAAAGCTGCTTTGGTTTCAGAGTCTACTACTCCATCTTTAAATGCAAGACCATACTTTTGCTGAAATGCTTTTACGCTATTTGCAGTGCTGTTAGTGTATTTATTTGGTGAATCTGGAATAGATGAAATTATTCCCGCTTGCTTTAATGAAGAATGAATATAACAAACGTAGTGACCTTGATTTCTATCTCCGCGAACCCGTTCCATATTGGTCAAAAGTATTTCCCAGTCCTATATCGCCAGTATATGGAAAATGATTTTTTGATTTAGTTTCAGAATGCTTTGGAGTATAATTCAATAAATCTACAGGAGTAAAATATCGATTAGTTGTTTTTCTACCCATTCTTCTCATTAAAGAATCATTCCAACTTGAGTCCACCCTAGCTTGATTCGCTGCTGCTGGAAAAAACCAATCATGGTAAGTGTCGGTGTCCGGCTCAAAACCATCTGGTACTGTTTCGTCTATTGTATCTATAAACCATTCTTGAAGTTTGGCTGGAACTTTAAGGGTAAAAAATAAATCAAAAGAAAAATCAAAATTCAAAGAAGATTCAGTGCTTTTAACCGTTCTCCAACTTGTTTTAAAATCATAGAAATAATTGAATGCTTGATCATTAATGGTTTGAGGTTGATTTATTCTATTCAAGCGTAAAACTTCAGGTCTTTCTATAACATAAAAAGAACCAAAACTGGAAGGAATATTTATAGGATTAGAAATTGTGGTGGTCTTAACACTAGGAGACTTTCTTGCTATGTCCAAAGGAATTTCGTAAGTGTCATAAGGGGTAGTGATCAATGATGCTATAGGCGAAGAAAGTTTTGTGCCACCCTTAGGCGATATAGTGTCGTTGGTAAATTCAATAAAATATTCAACTGATTGACTTGAAGTGTTGCGAAGAATATCTTGATTTAAAGTTGTGTTTTCATTAAATGATTTCAAAAATATTTGTTCATAAGAATCAGAATCAATTTCTCTGTAAAGATTTCCGTCCTGATCCTTTGAAATTTTGTATATTTTATATTCATCATACTTTTCTGATTTCATAAGAACATCATTAAAACCATAGTTGTCATCAAGGGTGGGACCGTTAATCGCCCAATTTGAATACCATTTCGTGGCATGATAAACAACAGGAGTATTCACTGTTTGAATATTAGCTGCGTTAGAAGATATAAAATACTTATTACTTAATCCAAGAGCAAGAGAATTATAAAATAATTTCAAAGGGCCTTCGGATGCACTAACTAGTATTATGGATTTTTTACCCGCTGCGTCAGTTTGAACAAAAGAACCGGAAGAAGAAAGATAATCTGCTCCAGCAACCTTGCTTAATTCAATTGTATTTGCTATTATGGTTCCACTTGAGACTTGTGAATTATTTGTCGAACTATTATCATACAAAGTTACAACAACTGGTCCGACATTAGTATGTATGGAACGATAATTCGTTAACGAAGAACCAAAAGCTTTTCCATTTGTCTTGGCAACTAAGCCATATGCACCGTATCCAGAATCAAAAATATCTTCCTGTATTCCCCATGTTTGATTGTAGTCGAATACATTCAAAGCAGAATATGGTGCTGCAGAAGCGCTTTTTGTCGTATTGTAACTAACTGAAGTGAAATTACCAGTTGTCAAACTTGAGCCTATGTTTACCGAAAAAATAGATTGAACACTACTAGGTATGGTGGTTCCCTCAAAGTCCACTAACAAACATCCGCCTCTGTTCAAAAAGGCTTTAATTTTTTGTGCGTAGTTTGTGATGTCGGTATTTGCATCGACGACTAGGATCAGAAAATCAAACGACCTTACCTGCTCTGTGGTTATGTTTTCCAAATCAACTGTCCAGTATTGTTCCGCGTTTTCTTGTGGAGAAACTGTAACTGAAACTGGATTTGCAAAATTATAATTATATATGTTTATCGGATTTCCAGCTTCATTGAGCTTTTCAAAAATCTTATAGTGATCCGAATACGATGATTTTGTATTTGCCTTAATTACGCCAACACTTACAGTTCCGCCACTCTCCTGACTTACGCCCGCCAACCTGGCTGCATAATCATAGTTTTTTGTTACCTTGCCTATTATTCTCCAGTTGAACATTTCATAATTTCTATTGTCTGATATAGCTTTTTTATTTACATAAATATTATATCCTCTTGAATCAAAAGATCCGCCAAGAGAAAACTTATCCTCTAATCTTTCTGCGCTTTGAACCGAATATGTATTGTCGTGCCTAGAACCGTAATCTACAACTGTGGCTTCTTCTGTCATTTCCTTAAACAAGGGAATACTGTTTATGTTTTCCGTGTAGTTGGTAACTTGATTTAGTAAGTTATTGCTTTCGTCTAATTCAATCTTTGGATAGTGAAGTCTTAGATTTCTAGATTCTATATCCTCCAAAAGAATTATGACTCTGGCAAGTTTTTCTCCTTGAGACACAAATTTTTCATCGTATGCTTCAAGAATTATTCTGTATTTTGGTTTACCAGATTGATCCACATACGGTGTTCCGTCAGATGTGGTTACAAAAATATCAGAAATGTCATACAACTCAGTTTGTCTAGTGATCTCGCTTAAATCTGAAGTAGCAACAAGGTCAAAGTATTCTTTTCCTGCGTAGATAAATTTTTCTACTAATCTAGTTTTAAATTTTTCTTGTACTGTAAAAAACCTGCTTACATAATAAGAATAAATATAGTCGGTAACAGATTCCTTACCGAAACATTCTTTGATTAACTAGTTTTATATCAACATAATCTGTAAGATTTAGGTAGGAGTTTGAGTAATTTGTTATATCAAAATTATTTGATGAAAATCTTGAACCACCAGTATCGCAATCAAACAGCATGCCGACTTCATTGGCCAACACTGAATATTGATCATTCTTTTGTTCAATAAAATTTTCTTTTATAGAAACAGAAGTATCCAAAACAGTAAGTGAATTTGATGGAGAAATTTCATCAATATTAAAATAACCAAGATTTACAGTGCCATCTGGAAGAGTTCCGACCTTTTCTGATTTTCTTTTCAGAAGATCCAGTTATAGAATTTTCAAATATTTTCATATTAACTTGGGTACACTTTTCTTTGGTTATCAGACTTATAGTAATCTGAACCCAGTATACCAAATTGGTACTGAGTCCATCTTGGAAGAGCAAACCATTGGGGAAGATCTATTGTTGGTGTTGCACTGGAACCTATGGGCTCGCCAGTTACATAATCAACCTTAAATACTGGTGTAGAATCATATGAAATAAACTGATCCGCAACAAAGGTTTCTTGAATTGAATTAATTTTATTTCTTGTTTCTATTAAAGAATCTACTGCGTCTTCGTACCAATGCACAACATCTCCAGCTATAGTAACAGGTTTACTATTTAAAGTTTGGCTATATTCAGTTTCCAAAACCATAAACCAGTATCCTGGACTGGCTGAAGTCTGAGCTGTTATTGGCCCTACTTTAAATATTCCATTGTTGTCTGTAGTAGCAACGGAATATCCAGGCGTTGACAAAGCTTGATTTAAAGTTCTGGACAATCTATAATAAACTTTTACACCTGCAATTGATTTAGTAGGTGATTGAATAACTCCATTTATGGTGATTTTATCTGGATTTGCAAGGTCTCCATTTGCTTTAACTACTCTCGAATATGGTTCTACTTCTGCAAACAGTTTGTCTAAAGACTTTGATGATTGAAAAATATCATAAGATACAGTAGCGGCATCGGCGTAATTCATTTGATTATTATTAAAATTATAAATATACAAAGGAACCGAGTTGACAGTTGCTGGAGTCGCTCCAATGTATTTTACTTTAGAATACGCAAAACCCTCATCGTTGGTCGTGAATTGATCAGGAGTAGCTGTCAAATATTGATTATCGTAAACTAACTTATATGATTGATTTGGTTTTGGATTATTGTTTATGTCAAAACTTTCCAAAGATATTATTGAATAATCTTTAGATGAATCGTCTAACAAGAATGACGGATTCGCTTGCGCAAAAAATCCAGAATAATCGTAAACTTTATCCGTCAAAAATAAGAAACCATCAGGAAGTAGGGAAATATTTGGAGAATGATATACTCCAGATGGAGTACTAAAATTAAAAATAGAAGACTCATAAGTCACAGAATAGTTTTTTGCACCGGTTGTGGGAGTGGCATCAAAAACTATCTTCGTGTACAGCTCATTGTTTTCATCATAATTTTCATTTGTTACTGTATAAGAATTTCTTACCTTGTATTGAACTTTATATTCTCTTCCCTCTGAAAGAATTACCGGAGTGGCGCTGTCTAAAACAGAAACTTTTTCAGTGTTTGATGATTTATTTTTTACAACAAAAGAATTTGAAACTGGATCAAAAACAGAAACATCATATACATTTCTGTAACCTAAGAAAATGTTATTTGAAATACCACCTTTTATTGTTTCTGTATTTGTAAAAGAAAACATCGAAGGAGTAGCTTCATTTTGAAATGCTATTTGAACAAGATTTGTTTCTGGTTTATCGGTAGATTTAATTATTATTGGGGCTCCTTGACGAGCTACATCTGATAGATTTAATTCAAAACATGGTGTTGAATCAATGAAATAATTTGGAGTATTTGAATAAGTTAAATATTCAGTAACTGGATTAGAATAAACATAATATTCTTCGTTATCTAGATAATACCAACCATTATGAATCTCTGATTCAAGGTTTTTATTTCCAGTATTTTTTAATCTGGCTCTTACGATTACATCTGGTATATAAGAATTTTTTTCCGACTCCCTGTAATATTCAACGTGAGCAGAATCGGGTATCGATTTTACATTTGGTATTCTTAAATCATCATCCTGGCTAATTGTAAAGTATGGTTTAACGCTATTTCTATCTAACCAAACTTCAAAAGAATTATCTTCATTATTTAACGGAACAACATCAACATAATTAATAACATAGTTAGATGGAGACGCTTCATCAAAATCAAAAGAATATCTATTAACAGTATATGTTCCAACAACATCTGTTAATCTGGAATTTGGAGCTGTAATATTATCCTTGTTTACAATTCCATTTTTGGAAACAAAAAACTCTATTGGAGTCGCATGAAGTTTTTCATAGTATACCCAATTTCCTATGTTGAAAGGATAATTAGAAATTTTTTGTCCATTATATTTGTATGATTGAGAATCAGATAACAAATTTGGTTCATAAGAAAATTGCAAAGACGAAGGAGTAGAAGACATTGGCTGTAAGGAATAAGATTTTTGACCAAAGAACGAACGAACAGACTCAAGATCTGAGTTTAAAAATATTCCAGGTATTAAAAACTTTTGATCGTAAGACGGATGAACAGCGTAACCTCCGGTATCCGTCTGTGGACAAAGAAGTCGGCGTAGAGTAATCGGGATCAATATATGCAGCGGGTTTGACGTTTGTTACCGTAAGGTTGGACGGAATGGATCCGTGCTGGTAAAGATAATCTTAGTGGATTAAATAGCTCACTAAAAGTAATTGATTTACTTGGGGTAGCGGACTGCTGAGAAAGATCTACAACCGTATTTATTGCTGTAGTATTGGCGGTTTTTGTTTCATAAGAGACCATATTTGATCCATAAAAAATAGCTGTATTAGTATAGTTTGAAGTTATTGTTGAAACAGCCTGAATAGAACCAGAGGAATCATTTGAATAACTAGTTGAGTTATATTTTGTACCTGGTTGATTGACGGCGACACTTATCCAACTACTATTTGACGAAGAGTGCCCGGATATAACGTACTGTGATCCGGCATAAGTAAATTCACCAAATGCCACTCTCATTGCAGTAATTGCGCTGATGGGAATAACCGCAATAGAAGGACTTGCGTTTGAATTTACGTACGCAGCATTGTTGGATTTTGATCTAAAAATTAAGTCGCCTCTCGTACACGCAGTAACTGAATCAAAAATTCTATCGATACCATAATCTGTAGTTGACTTATCATTAGTATATGTCTTTGTAAAATTGCAGTAGTAGGTTGTTCCAGAAACATCTAATTCAACCAAGTATTTTATTGTTGCAGTGGCGGAGTTCAAAGACTGGTAGGAATATTGAATGTTTGATTCTACGTCAACAAAAATTTGTGGACTAATATATTGATCACCAATTTTTTCTATACCAGAAAGTTTTATAACTGCTTTCTTTTTGAAAACATCATCTTGAATTGAATCATCTAAAATTTCTTTGTTTTCATAAAAGTCTGTACTTTTCCTCAAAGACACCTTGAGGTCACTCATATCGCCGACACCAGCTTGTATAAAAGATGGCGTAGACTCAACTATTGGCTTATCGTAAACGAACGGAACATATGAAACTCCAGTCCCATCTGTCCCAGCATAGTCCCAATAAACCCTATCCCATGGAACGAATCCCCAATTCGTAGGATAATTTGCGTTCATTAGCTCAACAAATCTAATAAATTTATCGGTTGGATTTCCATTCTCTTCAAAATATTTGCTCATCTTTTTGATGTCGTTCATATCGAAAACGTTTGGAGTTGCAGAAAATATATTTGAATTTGGAGTTGAGCCAAAAGCCCTCCAAAGATCAAGCTCTCTTCTTAATGTTTTTTTGAACGAATTTATATCAACACCGGGAAGATTTTTGTAGACGTCAAGAATACGAGATTTGTAATGAGAATTGCTTTCCATTCTTAGTCTTGGCAAACCAACTCTTGCACCGAATTCGTCAAAGATATTAAATAACAAAGTTTCAACTTGATTGTATTTTACATTATTTATTTTCAACTCAGTAAATGGCCTAAGTGTCAATAATGTTCTGTCTACCGGTGAATAATAATAAACATAATCATTTACATCATGAGAAATAAAATCAGAATAAGAAGAAACAGGAGACAACATAATTGAATCTCCATGAACATTGACAACAACAGAAGGTGCATTATTTGTGGAATATATCCACGATAGTTGATTTAGGTCTGCGCCAGAAATTGATTTGTTAAGATTATAATAATCGATCAAAGCTTCTATATTGTCTAAATCATCCCTAACCAAGGCATTGATAAACTTTCCACCCAAACTTTCTGGTATCTGCAAAGAAGGAGTAGCTTCTTCTATGGAGTCTTCATATATCTTTGTCCAAGAAGGAAACTTTTTGACAATATCTTTTGTATTATTTGAAGTATTTGGTATAGAAATGTCTGCTATCATTACCTCTATTAAAAGAGCAAAATCTAAAGTATTTTCAAAAAAGCTAACTGGTAGTTCAGAAAAAAATTCAACTTCAAATTTCAAAAATCTTTTAACGTTTTGGATAAATAAATATTCTGTAGCCGTTGATATTTCATTTGGAATCCACAGTGGATTGTTTTCTGATGCATAGTCATCTGATTCGTAAACTTGCAAAGTGTATTCTATAGGTTCTGCTGATTCGTTATTTAAAAAAGAAGCTTTGTAACCAACAAGGTCAACTTTTGAAGTAGTGTCGACAAACCTTAAAAGTTCAGCTTGATTTATGGGGCTAAGTATCAAATAACCATCGAGACTTTCTGTGACCTCATAAATAAGATATCCACCATTAGTTGAGTCCGCTGTAAAGATGTTGGTTACGTTGTCTGCAAAATTTTGGTCAGCAATGACCTCACCATATTCAGTGACAAACCTCGTGCCACCCAAAAGTGGTGTGGCATCTTCTAAATCTCTATTGCCAACAAAAGTATTATTAGACAATAAATTTAAACCATACTTAGACCTGCGCGTAGAATAGTTTTTGTAACTAGTATTGTCATAAACATCTATAGGAGTTGAAGTCCAAACTTTACCATCTTTCTCAAAATGAGCGTTAGTTAAAGCTAGTATGTAGGTCTTCATTTAATCCTCGTTGTTAAATTAACTAAATTAAGTCAAGCCAGATTGAATACTCCGAAGTAACTCCGTGCTCTGGATGAATATACATCAAATGCTGACAAGGCCTACTCATCGAAGAAAAGAACTCTTGAGCATAGGTATTGTAGCTTTCAGGAGAACCTGAAATCCTAAGTATAGTACTGCCTATTGTCATTTTAAACTGCTGATGATAATGGCCCATAAAAACG
>Ga0169931_10005074_pt1 | contig 20229 bp, 17 predicted proteins | sample Kivu_15m_20L_FD_129675 | JGI IMG/M metagenome (GOLD analysis project Ga0169931, IMG submission 129675) | Freshwater microbial communities from Lake Kivu, Western Province, Rwanda to study Microbial Dark Matter (Phase II) - Kivu_15m_20L... | ecosystem: Environmental > Aquatic > Freshwater > Lake... | reverse complement strand
CGGTGCGTGGCGGTCGGTTCACCTTGGATGACTGACCCGGTAGTTTATATGGCAGGCGATCCGACCAAACCGCCGCTGTCCCAAGTCCCTGCGAAAGCGCGCGAGGATTTGATGCTCAATGGACGCCGAATTTTGAATGGCATGAAAATGGGTCGTCGCATGTCTGACGAAGAAATCAAGACTTTTATTGCAGAGCATTCGATCGAAGCCAATGCCGATAAGATCGTCATTCCAACTTTGTTCGTCACCAGTCGTGGCGATGACCAGGCACCGCACGCTCTCATCGACCCGATGATCGAGCGGATGAAAGCTGCAAAAAAAGATGTACAAGTCTATACAGCCGAAAAGAGCCCACATGGTTTCTACTGGGCGCGTACGATCAGTGCGGCACGAGATTTGCGAGGCGAAAAATCAGCACAGGAAGCCGAAGAAGAGTGGATCGCCAGAAAAACAATTATCGATTTTTTCACAACTCAATTTGCGCGCAAGGATGCCAAGACAACTCCTCCTTCCGCCGATTCGTTCACCAAATCTTCGGGGGCACCCCAACAGCCAACAGCCAGCCCCAAAAGCGACGATTCCCAGGGGGAAATCGTTCAGGATCGGACTTCGAAAGCCGGAGACTCTGGTAAGATTTCTCGCGATGCCTTCAAGAAACAACTCAGCGGTTCGGCCCTTTTTTCGAGTCGCCCCGAACTGGCCGATCGATTGTTTGATCGACTCGATGTTGATAGTGACGACTCGCTTACTGAGACTGAATACAGCGCATTCAATGATATGAAGAGTCAGTTCGGAAGAGGTGGACAAAGTGGCGCGACAGCGCCCGCAGGTCGTGGCGGAAATCGCCCTGGTCGCGTACCCGGCCTCAGCCCCTCTCCAAGACAATCTGCACCAAGCGGTACGAACGGAAATCCAGATCAGCAACCGAACCGTAGTAGTTCTGATGCAAATGTCAAAAAAACATCTCCTCTTCGTATAGCGTCTGGTGAATTGGTAGGTGCTCAAGTTGGAGAAGTTCGAGTCTTTCGCGGCATACCTTATGCCACCCCACCCACCGGAGAACGCCGTTGGCAAACGCCTGCTTCTCCCCAGACCTGGGATGGCATACTGGAAGCAATTCAGTTCGGCTCTCCCGCTTTGCAAGGCGAAACGTTCACGCCGCGCAGCGCTCAAAGCGAAGATTGTCTCTTTCTCAATGTTTGGACGCCCACCGGCGCCACGGTAGACTCCAAGCTACCTGTGTTGTTATGGATTCATGGTGGTGCGTTTATTCAAGGTTCAGGAGCCCAACCGCGCTATGACGGTACCGAGCTAGCCAAACGGGGTGCGGTTGTTATTTCTATCAATTATCGGCTCGGACCACTCGGATTGTTTGCTCACCCAGCAATGACCGCAGAAAGCCAACCCGATGAACCGTTGGGAAATTATTGTCTGCTCGATATGATGGCCGCGCTGCGCTGGACGAGAGATAACATTGCCGCTTTCGGTGGTGATCCCGGCAATATCACTATCTCAGGCTCATCTGCTGGAGGCACCAGTTGCTTATTTCTGATGGGTATTCCACAGGCTCAAGGACTATTTCATAAAGCAATCATCCACAGTAGCGGTGGCATTCAGAATATCCAAACTCTATCCGAAGCAGAAGCTGCAGGTCTGCGTCTGGCCGATCGACTTGAGCTAGGCACACGAGTGACCAGCGCGGACCTGCGGCAGACTTCGGCGAATGATATAGCTGTCGGAATCGGCATGATTCGCGAATTAAATCTGCCCGTCAAACCGATCATCGATGGACGATTGGTTAAGGCAAGTCCAGCAGAGACTTTCGCTCAAGGCCAACAAGTGAAAATCCCCGTCTTGATCGGGGCAGCCAACGGAGAATCAGGTGCCAGAAAATTGGGAGATGAAGTCTCAGTTGGTGGAGCCTTCGGCTTCCAACGCAAACTCGCCGATGATATGGTTCACACCGGGCAATCCGTCTGGATGTTTCAATTGACTTATGTTCCTCCTCAAGCCCGTTCTAGCCGCATAGCGGCTATGCATGGCGAAAGCGTTGCATACGCCTTTGGAACCATCGGCCAATCCGTGGCAGCACAATATGGTTTTCGGAATGAACAAGTCGCCAATAATGCTGCTCGATCGCGTCGTGGCGGAGGAAACCGCCCGATGGGCGCCGGACGCGAAGATGACTCCCAACCGGTAGAAGATTCCGAGCAGGGTCGCAAAATCAGCGAGGCAATGATGGAATACTGGATCGCTTTCATGCGCGAAGGAAAACCGAGCGGCGAGAAATTGCCCGCCTGGCCACAGCACAACCCCCAAGCCCCCAAAACCATGGTCTTTGGGAATGAAGGAATATCGGTCAAGTAGCCAGAATGAGCCGGACTCAAATAGCATCGATTTGTGATGGAGTATGCTGAATCTTTTTCGGTAAATAAAACCAACAGTCTCTTGATGTAGATCCTGGCGTTGGATATCAAAAGCCTATGCTGAAGATCCGTGGCTAATGCATAGCGGTTGATAGAACGCCCATGCGAAGATATTTCGATTCGCAAGAAAGAACTACAATGATAGAGCCATCGAGTCGTGACAAACTAAAACTCGTAGGTTTAAGGCTCGGCCTATTCGCCGCATCGCTGTGGCTAGTGTTTATCGCCGACTGGATCTTGCCTGTCGACTTCAATCGATGGGGCATCGTTCCTCGACGATTAGATGGGCTGTGGGGTATCTTGTTCTCCCCATTTCTGCACGCGAATTTGGGACATCTCTTGAGCAATTTTCTGCCATTAGTTGTGCTGCTTGCGCTGCTGTTGATCACGCAGCGAGGAGGCTGGTGGATCGTCCTGCAAATCATTCTATTCGGTGGGTTGTTACTTTGGATCTTCGGCCGCTCAGCCATGCACGTGGGCGCTAGCGGACTGATTTATGGGCTGATCGCTTACCTAATAGCTGCCGGATTTCGCCAGGGACGAGTCGTGTCGGCGCTCGCTGCCCTGGTCGTAGGTTTTCTCTACGGCGGAGCGCTCTTGTCTGGCATCTTGCCAACGTTGGATGAGCAAGTGTCTTGGGATGGTCACCTAACTAGCGCCATCGCCGGTGGCATACTTGGTTATTTTTCAAACTCGTCGAGCACTCAGGTGACTGTCGAACATGATGCGGCAGCATAACCGTCGGAGCCGTTTGCGACACTGCGGAAAACCGCCGTGTGGGATTTCGTGAGCCCATAAAAAGACTCGGCGACGATCTCCGCTTCTGGGAACATCGCACTGAGCTCCTGTCGCGACAGGAGCCTTATTTCGTCTACCCATTTTATAGCTTCGTCTCGATCCTTTGCGCGTGGGTACGATGCCAAGGACATCTGTCGATGAATCCAAATCTTGGCTTCTCTGGGCATAAATTGAAAGAAGGGAAATTGAACATGCGGTTCGATTGGAAAGAAGCGATTAGGCGTTTGTATGACATAATTTTTCCCCACACGTCGGACCTAACTTGCCATACGACGCTGGTCTTCTTTAGTACCTACATGCTCAATCACCGAATTGGAAAAAACAATATCGAAACTTTGATCGTCAAACTGCGAAAGATCGCGCGCATCGCCGACGAGGCACCGAATATTTGGACGAGAGTTATCAGCAAATATGTTAAGGATTGTCAAAGACATATCTTCGCGCTCAACCATGTCCATCGTCTGCTAAAAATCGATTGTTCCCCCCACATCCAAAACTTTGACTGGCTTGGATAATCGCTCATAGATATCCATAAAGTAACCAAAGCGTTTTCGTCGCAATTGGAATCGAAGCGAATCGGCTTGTCGATAATCGGCTATGGAAAGTCCCATTACAGTCCTCTACAAAATCATTGGAGGTTGGAGTCGAAATGAACTGGATAAAAAACTTAGAGCCTAGGGTGAGTAGGCTCTATCTATACGTATTTGCAATGAATCACATTGCTCATTTTAATTGCCAAACCCAACGATGCTTTAGGCTTAATCTCTTTGCATTTGGGGGTGGCGTTAACTCCTTTAACGCATCGTTACTCAAGATGAAGCGCCCACCGTTATGCTTTCCTGACTTTCATCGCTGCATTGCTTCCCGCAGCAGACGTTGACAGGTCGATCGGTTGAATCCCAGGGGGTAAATTTTTTACTGAGCACAGTCACTTCAGGTCGCAGAAGGTGCACGTAAGCGAAGGTAGTCAATAGGGGCGATGGGCAGGCGAGTAGGCAGCGTGATAACCATTCATGGATGCGGCACAATGGTGGCAAGCGATCTAAATAACCGGCTCCGAATGCAACCTTTCCGCTATGGCCAAAGAAGGCTGCATATTCTTCAACACAAAATCCCAGTTTTTGGAATTTTCTAATTTGCCGCTTTGAGGGACCTCGGCACCAACTGTACTTCGCTGGAAACTTACCGTGGTTCCCTTCCTTTTGACGATAGGGTTGAAGCCACAATAGTAATTTTTCTGAAAAAGTTTCGGACAAAAGTCGATTCAGCACAAAGGGCGGTGCATAGAGAGTTGGAAACAAATGCAGGGCCCTGCCACCCTCAGCTAATAAATTGTAAACGCCGCGATGGAAGGCTTCGCCATCCGCAACATGCTCGGCACACCAAAAACTGAAGATCAAATCGAACGGTCCTTCGACGCCATGGTTGGGCTGCGTTATGTCCGCGCAAATTTTTCGATATTCATCCGGCGCTTTTTCAAGTTCCTCCTGCGAAACATCAACCACCGTGTATTCGATTCCCAATCGTTCGACCAACTCGATCGGTAACGCTGGGTTGGCACCGCCACCGATTTCGCAAACTCGACCACCGGATACTGATTCGGCGAGTCGAACCAGCGTTTGGCGGAACTGATCATCAGCTTCATTGGAAAGGGCATAGCGAACGGTCATGAACATATTTTTCTGATAAAGCATGCTGACACAAAGCGTCGCTGAAATCTAGTTCCTACCGCTGGTGACCCTTGAATTGGCGAGGGGAAATAATCAGACAGGGTCCTAGATTTTGCAGGATTATGTCGATTGACAGGATTGTGAAGACGTTTACCCCACACTTGGCCTACTCGCTACGGTTGAATCATCCCGAGAGTTAACCTATGATTCGACCGAAATGCCAATCAGTTACTCTAGTGTTCACCTTGGGAATTCTTCGTGGTTTCTCGACGATTTTTTTTGCTCAACAGTCTATTAGGAACCGTAGTCACCATGAACGGGAAAGCCCCTCTTCGGGACTGGAACTCCATATCGGTAATCCTTGAAAACGCCGTGGCAGAAAAAACAATTCGTGCTGCTTCTGTGTTGATGCGCATAGATGGCGAAACGTTTGAAAGGCAATATGCCACTGCCCGGTCGAATCGTGCGGCGTTCCTGCTGGGATCGATTACGAAGCCCATGGCAGTTGCTGCTGTAATGACGCTCTACGATCAAGGGGACATTGGTCTCGATGATCTTGTTGTAAAATACTTGCCCGAGTTTCGAGGGGAAATGCGCGAACAAATAACCGTCAAGCATTTACTTACGCATACATCAGGACTACCCGATCAACTTCCCGACAATGATCACTGGCGTCGCTCCCATGCAACGTTGAAACAATTTTCCACTCAAGCTCTTCTTTTGCGTCCTCGATTCCAACCTGGCAGTCGCTATGAGTATTCGAGTATGGGTATTCTGCTAGCCTGCGAAATCGCCAGCCGACTGACACAACAGAGTATTCCTAGCATCGTAGAAGCAAGGATTCTGGGACCGTTGCAAATGACGCACTCTTGCTTGGGTAATAATCGACTGGACCCAGCTGACATTGTTCCTGTGCAGACCGAGTACGCGGCGCCCGAAGCTGGTGGCGGAGACCCTACAGCAAAGACCTGGGATTGGAATAGTGATTACTGGCGGCAACTCGGTGCGCCGTGGGGTGGAATGCATGCCTCTGCGCGAGATGTCGCATTATTTCTGGAAACATTTCTGCGTCATGATGGCAAAATTCTACGCCCCGAAACCAGTCGGATGATGATTGGCAACCACAATCCAGAACACTTACCATCGCGCGGGTTGGGCTTCGATGTGGGGCTTGAAGAATTGGGATTCGCCCCGGGAGGCTCCATCTTCGGACACACTGGATCGACCGGTACGCTGGCTTGGGCTGACCCGCAGACTGATCGTGTTTGTGTCATCTTAACTTCGCTTCCGGGTGCAGCGATGAAAGAACATCCGCGTTTATTAACCTCACAAGCTTTTTCGAAACTGAAATAGATCTAAAGTACTGATGCACAGCCTGGTTCTCAGCAAGTGTATGACATTACTCTCGGTTGGAATTTGGCCATGAAGAGGGAAGATGATGAGGAATGACGAACATTTGCATCCATTCGGAGATGCGCATTCGAAGCATCCTCTGTGGATCATTCCATAAATCCATGAGGCGATCCACATGGGCCGACGGTAAATGCCTCTGGGCACTGGCGAGAAATTTTTCAACTAGCAAGGGAAAGGCTTCCTTTCGCCGCCTTCGATGTCCAATCGGGTATTCCACTTCGATACTGTCGGTGCGAGTACCATCGCGAAATAAAATTTCAATCCGATTACCAATGGACCGTTTGTCCGCATCTAAGTACTCGCGCGTAAAACGAGGGTCCTCGATAACTTGCATTTTTTGCCGAAGCGCATCGATGCGCGGATCCGCGGCAAAATGCCCTTCATAGTATTCCGCCTTTAAGTCTCCATGAAGCAGCGAGACGGCGACGATATACTGTATGCAATGGTCTCGATCGGCGGGATTGTGAAGTGGACCTTTCTTATCGATGATGCGAACTGCCGACTCTTGCGTATGGATGTGAATGGCTTGGATCGCATCGATGCGACTGTGAATTTGAGGATGCAAGATAATGGCCGCTTCAGCAGCAGTTTGCGCATGGAACTCTGCTGGATAAGATACTTTAAAAAGGATATTCTCCATGGTGTAACAGTCCAAGGGCTGAGAGAGTTCGAGCGACTTGCCACGCATCAAGACATCCTGAAATCCCCAACGTTCAGCGGTCAGTGCCGAGGGATATCCCATTTCTCCTGTCATACTCCAGAGGGCTAGTTGTACGCCGCGACGCGTGGCATCGCCCGCTGCCCAACTCTTGCGCGATCCGGTATTGGGTGCATGGCGATAGAGTCTCAACGCTCCTCCATCAGTCCAAGCTTGCGATATCGCGCTGGCGATTCGCTGCGAGTTTCCACCCAGCATCGCGCAAGCAATCGCTGTTGACGCAACGCGCACCAACAGCACATGATCGAGTCCCACGCGATTGAAGCTATTGGTCAATGCCAATACACCCTGAATTTCGTAGGCTTGAATCGCCGCCTGCAATACATCTTGAACAGTCCAGGCGGAGCGCGCTCCCCAAGGATTTGTCGTCGAACGATCCAAGTAGTCCGCCAGTGCCAAGATCGCACCAAAGTTATCGGATGGATGCCCCCACTCAGCCGCCAACCAAGTGTCATTAAAATCAAGCCACCGGACCATGGCACCGATGTTAAATGCCGCTTGGACGGGATCGAGTTCCCAGCTCGTCCCGGGAACGCGGGATCCGGGAGAAAAGATCGCTCCTGGCACCGAGGGTCCAAGCAATTTAGTGCAAGCGGGATAGTCCAGCGCAAGCAATCCGCATCCAAGGCTATCAAGCAAAGCATAGCGGGCAGTCTCAATCGCTTCGTCACTCGGATTCCAAGAAGTGTTTGCCGCGTAATCGGCCAGACTCGCAATCACAACATCGAAAGGCCGCGGGGCCGCAGCAGAAGAAAAATCATGTGTTGAAGCCATAGGTTTTCAAAGTTGCTTTGAGGAAAGAAACAAGATCGGCCCGCTAGACTCGCGGGGCGCACTATACTTGAACTGACAGTAATGTACCCCATTCAAAGCTTGCTGTGAGGCATGCTTGGAAAACTGCCTACAGATTTGCTACACTCGATTGGTCCGCCGCGCCCGATCCGTATCAGAAACCCTCTTGTTCAGAAAATGACGAAGTTTCAGAGTCTATTTGAAAACTAGTAATCGGAAAACCATATTGAGATGATAGATTCACCTGGCAAGAGATTTCGGCAAGCTTTGGACCAGGAGCGTCCGCTACAAATTGTTGGCGCGATCCATCCGCTCTGTGCATTGCTCGCGGAGCAGGCCGGCTTTCGCGCAATTTATTTATCTGGAGCAGGGGTGGCCAACGCTTCGCATGCTTTACCTGATTTAGGAATTACACATCTAGAAGACGTTGTTGAGGACGCTCGGCGCATAACGTCAGCTTGCCGTTTACCCTTGCTGGTCGACATCGATACCGGCTGGGGTACCTCGGAGACCATTCGGCGAACTATCTTTGAACTAGAGCGTATCGGTGTGGCAGCGGTACATATGGAAGATCAGGTTTCGGCCAAACGTTGCGGGCATCGCCCTGGCAAAGAATTGGTCGATACCACCGAAATGGTCGCGCGAGTGCGAGCCGCCGTGGAAGCGCGTCGCGATCAAGATTTTGTCCTTATGGCTCGAACGGATGCGGCTGCAGTTGAGGGGTTATCTGCCGCGATCACGCGAGCTAACGCTTATGTCGAGGCTGGGGCCGATATGATCTTTGCCGAAGCCCTAACCAGCCTCGAGCAGTATCGAGAGTTTGCCTCGCGGGTGCCTGTACCGATCCTCGCCAACTTGACCGAATTTGGCAAAACGCCCACCCTTGCCCTCGCCGATCTCGCAGACACCGGCGTGCGCATGGCACTCTATCCGCTCACTGCGTTTCGAGCGATGAATCGCGCAGCCACGAACGCTTATCGCGCTATTCGGCGAGACGGTAATCAGGCATCGATCCTTGGCGATCTGCAAACTCGCGACGAGCTTTATCAACTCTTAAACTATTATGACGCAGAACAACGTATCGACTCGGAGAAGAAACGACCATGAGTCATGCACCCCATCAATCAGCCAGCGGCACATCCCAGTTACGAGCAGGACTCGACGGCGTCCTGGCAGGCGAAACGCGGCTCAGCACTGTTGGTGTGGCCGGCGTCGGGTTGACCTATCTCGGTTATGCCATTGAGGATCTCGCCGAACATGCTACGTTCGAGGAAGTTGCCTACTTGCTTCTCTATGGAGATCTACCGACAACTCCTCAGCTGCAAATCTTCCGAAATCGCATCGCTGCGAATCGAGGTATCCCTACTGAACTGACCCGTGTCCTAGAACATATCCCGAGTACAGCTCATCCGATGGACGTTCTGCGGACAGCCACATCGATGCTAGGAACGCTAGAACCTGAACTCGGCCCGCGCGATGCGCTGCGAGTCAGCGAGCGTCTACTTGGGATAATGCCATCGGTGCTGCTCTACTGGTATCGATTCCATCAGAGTGGGGAACGTCTCGATCCGAATGTGAGTGGCGAGTCGATTGCGGAACAATTCCTCTGGCTGCTCCACGGTCGCCCACCAGAGCCGCTGCACGTCCGCGCTATGGACGTATCGCTGATCCTGTACGCGGAACATGAATGGAACGCATCGACATTTACCGCTCGTGTTGTCGCATCGACGTTATCCGATTTCTTTTCAGCGATCACTGCTGCGATTGGCGCTTTGCGGGGACCATTGCATGGAGGGGCCAATGAAGCGGCCATGGAATTGATCGATTCCATGCGAGATCCCCAAAATGCCGAGGTACGATTGCTTGAAATGCTCGGCAGAAAAGAAAAGATCATGGGCTTTGGACATCGAGTCTACAAAGCGTGTGATCCACGCTCGGACATCATTCAAGTTTGGTCACGCAGACTCTGCGAGGCGACAGATTTAATGAACCTATACGACATCTCCGAAAGGATCGAGTCGGTGATGCGGCGCGAAAAGAAAATGTTTCCCAATCTCGATTTCTACAGCGCTTCGATGTATCGGAGCCTCGGTATTCCAACTCCCATGTTCACCCCGATTTTTGTCCTGTCTCGAATCTCCGGATGGTCCGCTCACATCCTCGAACAACGGGCCAACAATCGATTGATCCGGCCACTGGCATCCTACGTCGGACCGTCAGCCCGACCCTGGCAACCGATCGATCAGCGAACATAATACCAGCGGAAATTTCTTCTACCGCTGTCATCCTTCAAGATTGCCCATCGCCAAAAATAATTTCAAAATCGCGACCAATGATCGCATTTTCTGGGCCAACAGTTGTGCGGACCGATTTGTCGAACCGCCGTATTTGGTGAATGCCTACCAAAAACAGTGAAATGCGGACCTTGAGATTAATGGCATGACTGAACGAATGTTGGATAAAAAGCTCGAATTTTCAGCTTGGCTCTGCTTCATCGGTTGCGTTTTGACGCTTGTGCTATCGCAATCGTTATCGTCGCCTAGCTGGTGTTCAGGCTTTGCTCTTCTCGCCGCACTGCTCGGAATTCTGTGTGGCGGTTTGTTCGCTTCGTCCGTTCGCCCTGAAGGCTCATAAGACCCCCCTTTAGAAAATTTCTACTCATTACCTCTTGAAGCATTTTGTACCACTGTAATAATACAATTATACTCTCAGCAAGTCCTTTCGATCTCTAGCTTGCTAACGTTCCATTCCTCGCTCCTAAGAACTTGATTTACTCTTGTGTTCATTCCCTGTCGGGATCACTGCCATGAAAGAAACGTACCCTCGCGGCCTACCTCATTTTTGGTCTTCGCCTTTTCGACAACTCCAACAGAGCGTGCTGATGGGCCTTGTACTAGCATTTCTGATCTGCCTCGGTATCTTTCCTCCGGAGTTTGCTCAAGCGCAAGATCGACAAGCAACTCACGCGGAAAACCCTTCTGTGGAAACGGCGGATTCGCTTCCCTTTGATCGAGCCGAGTATCTATCCGCCTTCACTCAAGTTTAGGAAACGGTCCGCGATACGCATTGGGATCCAAAATTGATTGAGTCTGTATGGAATCCAGCCCGCGAGAAGTTTCTCCCACAAATGGAACAAGCTCAAACGCGACAGGAGGCTACGAAGGTTCTGGCAGATATGCTCTTGGAATTGAAGCAGTCGCACTTCGCCATACTTCCAGCCGAGATTTATGCGGATGCAGATAAAGCGGAGATGCAGGGAGGTGAGGGTTGGAGCGGCTTGACGCTCAAGTCGCTGGAAGATCAGTTTGTGATTACCAAGGTTGCTTCCAATTCGCCGGCGTCCCAAGCGGGCATCGAAGTGGGCTGGGTACTCGAAGAAGTTCGGCCGGCAGTAATCGATAAACGGCTGTCGGCGAAAGAAATTCGTGAGCTCGCCGGTAAAGTGGGCCTTAAATTCGGCATGCGGCCAGAAACATCGCGCCTGCGACCAACCCGGCAACTCCCGCAACCAAGATATCACTTCCGGCAGCATTTGAAGCGGCGACCCCTACCACGAGGCTAGCAGTAGATACAATTCCATCGTTAGCTCCCAGCACACCTGCCCGTAGCCAACCGATGCGATCGGTGCGATGTTTTTCGGAATGAATCGCGCTCATGATGTCCTCACCCTTACGTTCCCTAAAGCCTTGTGGTGACAGAATGCCCTGCCGACCGACACCCTCTCTACGGCAGCATCGCCACAATTCTATGCTGAAACACCCATATAGGCTGAAACACCCAATTTAGGCTGAACCACACTGTGAACCTATACGAAACTAGGTAACCTTTGTGGCGATCGCCTGGGGCTTTCCAGCCGTTATGTCGTCCGCTTTTGCAAGGAAAAACCGGGAAATTATGCCAAAATCTTAAATCCGCTCCGAGGCTCCGCACAAATCTCTAAAAAATTTGCTTTGCTTTGTTGATAATGGTCCAGGTAGGAACATTAGCTATCTGAGGCTGAGCTGATGCGAAATTCGAATTCGTCCGAACTGGTAAACTTGATCGCTTCTCACCAAACACGTCTGCGCGGGTTGGTAAGATGTTTGTTGGTCCGCGCCTCGGACGCAGAAGATGTTCTTCAAGATATCAATGCTGTTTTGTGGGAGAAAGCGGATGAATTTCAACTCGGCGGCGAGAACTCATCACCAACTGGTTTGGCCCGATGTCCGAGCAATCGATACAGCAGCAGGAGAAGTCCGCAGATGAAAAATAGTTCTCTCGCGAACCCACCGATCGGCGTGAACCTGATAAAAAACCCAACAGCGCCGCGAAATCATCCGATATGCCTATTCAATATTGCACACTAGCTCCTACACACTAACTCATGGTATTTTTTAATCGGCCCAGAACTTCTTGCGCATTGCCCTAAGGCCCAAAAAAAACGATTTGACATTGCGAGTCGATAAACCCGCAAACCGGCTTGCCAGCCAAAATAAGCACATAGCGACACAGGTAAAAAACCTCAATAGGAAAAAGACTTTTTATGTTCCGCAAACCATTGGTCGTTCTCAGTCTCAGCAGCCTGCTAGCGATATTTATTGGACAAATGGCTATGAAGCGAGTCCAAGCCCAGCAAGAAATTGAGAAGCGGTTTGAGCAGCTTGATCGCAATCGCGATGGAAAAGTAACTTCGGATGAGCTGCCTCAAGCGGCCATCTTTAGGACATTCGATTTGGATGGGAATGGAGAGATCACGAGGGACGAAGCCACGCAGGTAGCTCAGCGCGGACGGATGAGGATTGCCAGGGGTGGCCTATTGGGTGGCAATCCATCGTCCGCAGAAATCGTGCCGGCTGAGCCAGCGACAGCGTTGGAGACGCCGATTCGTCAAGGACCTAAGTTGCTTACCCCTGGTGAATATGGCATCGGTCGCTTTGTGACTGACATTGCGTTTGAAGATTTGAGTGGTACTTCAAGAAAACTTCACCGAGACTCTCGAGATGAACTCACCCTGATTGCCTTCACAAGCACCAGTTGCCCGATCAGCAAAAAATACTTGCCCACGCTGGTCGATCTCCATCAAGAGTTTCATCGTCGCGGTGTGCGGTTTGTTTTGATCAATTGTGTGGCAACCGACAAACCAGAAGATATGAAGCGAGCCGCAGCGAGTTTTGCGTCTGATATTGAATATGCGGTCGATAAAAACTTGGACTTAGCCGCCCATCTTGCAGCAACGAGCACCACGGACGTTTTCTTGCTCGATCGTTCATATACCATCCTGTATCACGGCGCGATTGATGATCAGTATGGCTTCGGGTATTCGATCGATACACCTCGCCACACCTACCTTCGCGATGCTCTCGAAGCCGCAATCGCTCAGCGTTCGATTTTGATATCTGCCACGGCCGCACCCGGTTGCCTGCTCGAAAAGAAACCAGCCCCATTAGCAGCAGTCGATGTCACTTATCACAATCAAATTTCTCGACTGCTGCAACGGCACTGCGTTGAATGTCACCGCCAGGGTGGAGTTGGACCTTTCGCACTGGACACGTACCAAGATACCGTCGCTCATGCACCGATGATTCGCGAGGTTCTGGATCGCGGTATCATGCCACCCTGGTTTGCGGTGAGCGATAAAAAGCATACGACATCGCCCTGGATTAATGACCGCTCTCTTTCGCCTTCGGAAAAGGAGCAGCTCTTCACGTGGCTCGACAACAAAACTCCTGAGGGGGATCCCAAGCAGTCTCCAAGCCCAAGAAGTTTTGCCGATGGCTGGTTGATCGGAAAGCCGGATGCCGTTTTTGAGTTTGCCAAACCGGTGAAAGTCAAAGCGACAGGAACCATGCCCTATCAAAACATTATGGTGGAAACGCATCTAGAGAGCGACCAATGGGTTCAAGCGATCGAAGTCCGTCCAGGGAACCCAAGCGTTGTGCATCACGTTCTCGTCTTTGTTCAAGGTACCGAGGAAGGCGATGGGCCGCGAGACGATGCGGCCGATGAACGAAGCGGTTATTGGGGAATCTATGTCCCCGGCAGTAGCACGCTTGTTTATCCCGAAGGTTATGCCAAACAAATCCCCAAAGGTGCACGTTTGCGCTTCCAAATGCATTACACTCCCAATGGGACCGCAACAGAGGATAGTACCCGCATTGGTTTAGTTTTTGCCAAGGCTCCCCCCAAACATGAAGTGCGAGTAGCGAGTGTTGTGAATGTCGGTTTTCGAATTCCCCCTGGAGCCGATAATCACCAAGTTGTTGCCAGCATCAACAATATTCCGACCGATGTACAGGTCTTGGCATTTCTGCCCCACATGCATCTACGCGGTAAAGCAGCTCGATACGACCTGATCTCGGGTAATGAAACGCGAACAATGCTCGATATTCCACGATACGATTTCAACTGGCAATTGCTGTATCGCTATGCGGAACCGGTGAATGTGAAAGCGGGTGATACATTGCGATTCACGGCGTGGTACGATAATAGCAGCGGCAATCCGGCTAATCCGGATCCGAATAAAGAAGTAAGGTGGGGGCCTCAGACCCATGATGAAATGCATTTGGGCTATGTCGAATACATTGTCCCAGGAGCCGAACTCGGCGATCCGAATCCACTATCACCACGCGGTCGCATTCGCGGTGCAGTTCGCAATATCGTAGGTGGCTCCGGTTCAAATGCATCCATCGTGGGTGATGCTCTTTTCAAACAGCTAGACACCAACAAAGATGAGATTGTCACTCGCGATGAAGTGAAACAAAAATACAACAATAATCCAGCCGCTTCGACGACGATTTTCGATCGACTCGATACGGACCAGAACAATCAATTGAATCAGCAGGAACTGAGCAAACTGACTGAAATCCTCGGACGATAACGGGTACGCCGAACAGAAAATGGGTAACTCCAGCAGCAGAGTAACAGCACGAGAATTAACATACAGGAATCACGTATGAATCGATCACGATCTATGCTCGTCTCTTTCGGTAACCTTTATTGGCTTATTGCCATTGGCTTGATCGCGGTGGGCAGTATCTCTTTAGCTGCCGACAAGCCGAACATTATCATTTTCCTCGCAGATGATCTTGGCTATGCGGATATAGGCGTCAATGGTTGCACAGATATTCCGACGCCGCATGTGGATGCGATAGCGAAAGGGGGCGTGCGATTCACCGATGGTTATGCAACACATCCTGTATGCTCACCTTCTCGAGCAGCGTTGATGAGCGGTATGTACCAGCATCGGTTCGGCTTTGAATACAATTCCGGGCCCGAACAACTAGCCGACCCGAATTTCGGTCTGCCACGCGAAGTACCAACGCTCGCCGAAAAATTAAAAGCTGCTGGCTACGCTACCGGAATGATTGGCAAATGGCACATCGGCTTCAAAGAAGGTTTGCGTCCGCATGAGCGAGGATTCGATTTTCACTATGGATTTCTTGGGGGTGCTCGTTCGTATCTTCCTGAAAAAGGAGATAACGATCCCATCGTGCGCAACGGTCAGCCGGTGCAGCCAACCAAGTACCTCACCGATGCGTTTGCTGATGAGGCGGTTGGGTTTATCGAACGCAGCCAAGACAAACCCTTCTTTCTCTACGTTGCCTTTAATGCGGTGCATGCTCCGATGGATGCCAATCCCTACTCCGATCGATTTGACCAACTCTCAGGCAAACGCAAAACTTTTGCTGGCATGTTGACCGGGCTCGACCAAGCGGTTGGAAAGGTGATGGGAAAAGTGCGCGACTTGAAGCAGGAAGACAATACGTTGGTCATGTTCTACAGCGACAATGGTGGTCCAACCCAACAAACCACTTCGCGCAACGACCCTCTTCGCGGCTTTAAAGCGCAATTATTCGAAGGTGGTATCCGTGTTCCGTTTGTCATGCAATGGAAAGGACGCGTTGCTGCCGACCAAACGTATCGCAAACCCGTTATGGGTTTTGACTTTCACGCGACCGCACTAGCCGCAGCCGGGATTGAAATTCCAAAGGCTAAGCCGCTCGATGGCGTAAATCTGCTGCCGTATCTCTCTGGTGATGCAGAGGGATCACCGCATGAAACAATTTTCTGGCGAGCGGGAGCGAATCACGCTGTCCGACAGGGTGATTGGAAACTCACTCATATTCCGCAACAAGGCGGTACGATGCTCTTCAATTTGCGGGATGATATCAGCGAAAAAAACAATTTGGCCGAAAGCCAACCGGACAAACTTCGTGAATTGGAATCCGCGTTCGCCGAGTGGGAAAAGGGAACACAAAAACCAAAGTGGGTTCGACAAGACCAACGCAGTGCCAATCCAAAAGGTACCTCTGGAAATAACGCCCAGTCCAATGCTCCTCGCCGCCGCGCAGGGGCGTCACGGGTCGAAGAATCTTTGAAAGCAGCGGATAAAAATGGAGATGGAAAGATTTCCCGTGAGGAAGCTCCGCAACCAGAACTCTTCGATGCTGTCGACACCGACAAAGATGGTTTCGCTACGCCCGAGGAATGGCGCATCTATTTTCGAAATCGTAATGGAAACGAATAACCCTATTTTTCATTCATAGAATCGTTCTCACTGCCATCGATTACATAGATCTGTCCTTCGCGTTTATCCGAAACACATCTTGGCCGCTGTAGCGCTAGATGCGGTTTTCCGCATCTTCGGGTTCTCGCTCAACCCTTGCTGAAAGTAGGATATCTAAAAAGATGAGCGCTTTTTTAGGTCGATCGCTATTGCCGGCATATGTCCTTCTGGTTGAGCCAGATCATCTCAAATCGCAGGAATTGCATTTAAAACTATGATTTCTAGAATTCCACTTGCTCTCCTTTTTTTGATCCACTATGCGACCTATTGCACTTCAGTCGCAGCCCAAGATTCAGCCTATTCGGCTGTTGGCGAGCATAAAGTGATCGTAGTCCATACGGTCAAACTTCAGGATAAGAAAAGAAACAAAAATATAGAAGCTCTCGTACGTTATCCCGATGGTGCTGGACCATTTCCAATCGTCGTGTTCAGTCACGGCTCCTTTGCGAACAAAGAGGCCTTTGGCCCTGCCAGCGCACACTGGGCAAGCCATGGCTATATTGTCATTCATCCTAACCACGCCGACGCAAGAATTGATGCAGAAGTTGGTGGATTGGGAAGATCTCGTTCCAGCGGCGGATTGAGCGGAGCCCTCGGCAGCGGCGGTCGTATTGAGAGGATAAAGGATGTTACGAGTGTACTGGATGCCCTGGACCAAGTTGAAACAGCGATTCCTGCGCTTCATGGGAAACTTGATGCGAATTGGATCGCCGTTGCGGGACATTCGTTTGGTGCCTACGTTGCTCAGTGTCACGGTGGCGTCAAGACGCTTGTGGATGGCAAGCCTGAAAACCTTTCCGATTCCAGAGTGAAATGTGTGGTGGCGATTTCGGCGCAAGGTGAGAGTCAAAATTACGGCTTAACTGCCGAGAGCTGGTTCGATGCGCGAACGCCCGCTCTTCACATTACGGGTACTCGAGATCGTTCTGCACCTGACCGACCCGGTGGACCATTCGGCGACGTGAATACAAAAAAAATTCCCTTTGAACGTAGCCCAGCGGGTGGTAAATATCTTTTAATCATTGAGGGAGCAACCCATGTCTCCTTTGGTGGCAAACTCGGTCGGTTGCGTGGTGGAGTGGATGCGGCCGGGCTCACCAAATACGTCAGCCTCGCTTTCCTTGATGCGTTTCTAAAACAGAATGCCCAAGCCAAGGCTTGGCTTGATGGTGAAGAAGCCACAAACTGGCTCGGTCGACAGGCCTCACTCCAAAGAAAACTCTAAAATAAACTGGTCAAACTTTAGCCTGTAATCGGCAACCGCGGAGAACATCGATGAAGTCCTACGCTCCATTCGCAATGAGCTTACTGGCTTGCACACTGAGCATTTTCATTGGCAACGTTGTGCAGGCTCAGTCGGTTGCCGATCGCTTCCTGCAACTCGACAAGGATAAAGATGGAAAATTGAGCACTGCGGAAGCTGGAACACTGGGATTTTTTAAACCTGCGGATACCGATCGCGATGGTCTAGTAACCCTAAAGGAAGCCGAAGCTTTCGCCAACAAATCTTCCGCTCCCGCAGCCGATCGCTCTGCGGGCCTGGAAGGCGATGGTGCAGCCCCCGTGTTTCACTGGCCAGTGCAAGCCATAAAAATCTCTGAATCGAAATGCCCTGTGCAATCTCTGGAGACTCAAAGTGCTGATGGAAAAATGCTCCGAGCCTGGTGGCGCAAACCAGTCGGTGAAGGATCCTTTCCCACCATTGTCTTTATCCACGGCGGCCTGAGACAATTTCCGGATAAAAGCTTGCGGCAACATTTAACAGATAATCCAGTGATCACACGTTTTCTTTCGATGGGCTATTCCGTGGTGATGACGACCTTCCGCACCTACGAGCAGGATGTGCAAGCCCGAGAGCCTATCGACGATGTTCGGGCCATTCTTCGAGAAACTGCAAAACTACCTCACGTCGATCCAAAAAGGATCGCGCTCTATGGTGGCAGTGGTGGCGGTAGCATCGCAATGGAACTTGCCGGCGATCCCGAAGTGAGCGCAATTGTCGCGGGAGAACCTGCCACGGTACTTTACACCGGAATGCTAACCACGGGCGATTATGGTCCTCGTTTGGAAATGATGGCTAGTCCCGAAAAATTCTTTACCCCAGAACTACGGGCCAAAACTGCCGAAAAACTAAAATCGATTCGAGTTCCCGTGTTGATCCTTCATGGCGACAAGCACGACTTGATTAAACTCAACAAACCCCTTTTCCTGCCTTTGATGCACAAGGTAGGCGTCGATGTGAAGTTTCTCGAATACCCTGGCTATGGTCATGGTTTTTACTTCGGCGGTGGAGAAGATCGATGGGGAAAGGGAGCCGACGAAGCAGTAGTTGAAAAGGTTGTCTCGGATGTGCATAACTTCCTAGCCCAAGCGATGAAATTGCCTGCTCAGTAGTCTCTCCATAGTCACATAGAACCCGGTACATTTCAGACAATAAACTTAAGAATCGCTGCTTTTTCCGTTTACATTGCGGATCCTGCCGCGGCAAATCAACCGGACGGCAGATCACAGATACCGAGGCATCGGAGACGTTGTTCGCAGGGTTCGACAATTAAGGCTGACTCATTCCAGTCCACCCAACGGCATCACCCACCCTTCAGCTTAAAAGTTGACCTAGGGCAGCACGAAAATAATTCTATCAACATCGCAATTCACAGGTTACTTTTTTGGAAATTGGCAATGCTCTCACAGCTAGATGACAAAACGAGGTGGTTGTTTCGCTTGACTCTGTTACCTATGGGATACTTGCAGAGGCTCGCTGGCTTGCTGCTCATGATATACATCGTCATGAATCTTGTGAGTGATTTGATAGCCCAAGAAAAAACTGGACGGAGCAACAACAGCCCAACCGCTTCGAAGCCGGACCAAGTGATCTCGTTCAAAGTCAAAAATCAGGAGCGTCGAGCCATATTGGTCAATGCACCAAGCGATGGAATCAAGAGACCGGTGGTGATCGCGTTACATGGTGGGCAAGGTAGCGCAGAAGTCATGCGGGCAAATTCCCGTTTTGATCCGGTTGCTAAAGCAAATGATTTTATGGTCGTCTATGCAGAAGGGACGGATTTTGGCGGCAAAAGATATGCATGGAACACAGGTTTTCTTTTGCGACGGCAAGTACGTGATGCCGATGACATAACCTATTTCGATACACTGATCGACAAGCTTATTAATGAACATGGAGCTGACCCGCAGCGAATCTATATGACTGGCGGTTCCAACGGTGGTATGATGACGTTTGTTTATGCGGTCCAGCGGGCTGAAAAACTTGCCGCGATTGCACCTGTTGTCGCCTCAATGTTCTCGTTCGACAAGAAACCTTCCGTCCCACTACCGATCTTGATCATCAATGGGGGCAAAGATCAAGAAGTCCCCTTGGAGGGAGGCATGAGCCGCAATCCGCTTGTTCGACGCGCGCAGGATGCCCCCTACAAGCCACTGCAGGAAGTGGTTCAATTCTGGGTCAATGTGAATCGATCGCAAACCGAAGCGAAGATTGTCCGCGAAGGCTCTGTAACAACAAACGTTTACGCAGCAACTCCGGATGGAGCAGCGACCGAATACATTGTAGACTCCAACGGCGGACATGGCTGGCCGGGAACCAGGAATCGCCGAGAAGGCTCAACTCCCATCACCGCTTTCAATGGAGCTGAAAGGGTGTGGGATTTTTTCAAAGATAAGCATCGTTAACCCGAGACACACTACTTGTTGACTATGGTTTCGCAAATTCCCGTAGTTACCATAAACGTGCCTCCCGACTCAGCTTGGATCAACGTAGGGGTGTAGGAGCATTCGAATTTGCCACGATCTGGGAAACAACAGCACGCTCTGAAGACAACCGCTGGGAATATTCGTATCATGAGGCTAGCT
>Ga0169931_10005073_pt1 | contig 20232 bp, 19 predicted proteins | sample Kivu_15m_20L_FD_129675 | JGI IMG/M metagenome (GOLD analysis project Ga0169931, IMG submission 129675) | Freshwater microbial communities from Lake Kivu, Western Province, Rwanda to study Microbial Dark Matter (Phase II) - Kivu_15m_20L... | ecosystem: Environmental > Aquatic > Freshwater > Lake... | reverse complement strand
GCCGGCGGATGGATGGGTGCGATCATCGCCTGCGACGCCGACCCCGAGGGTGCCTGGGCGTTCGCGCGCGCGATCCGCAAGCGCGACAACCCCGTGGGTGCGGTGCTGGTTCTCGTCTCGGGCACACAACTCGACGACTTGGAGATGCGCAACGACCTCTTCGACGACTTCTGCCTCTCGCCGTTCCACCCGCGCGAGCTCGAGGCGCGTCTGAAGCACCTGTTCTCGCGGGCCCACGGTGCGGTGCGCCCCGAACTCGTCGAGCACTCCGGCCTCGCGCTCAATCTCGAGACATACCAGGCCTCGTTCAATGGCAAGCCGCTCGATCTCACCTACATGGAGTACGAACTGCTCAAGTTCCTGGCCCAGAACCCGGGCAAGGTCTTCACGCGCGAGATGCTGCTGTCACGCGTGTGGGGGTATGAGTACTACGGCGGTGCCCGCACCGTCGACGTGCACGTGCGGCGCCTGCGCGCCAAGTTGGGCGAGGAGCATGCGAACCTGATCCAGACCGTGCGCTCGGTCGGCTACAGGTTCGGTCAGTCCCGCTGGGGCTCCTAGACGTCATACTCCTCGACCCTGTCGATGGAGCGGAGACCGCAACGGTCACACGGCGCATAGATCGAGATAATCACACCCACGTTGCAGTCGCACGTTGTCTCGGTGACCCGGAGGCCACGCTCTCCAACGTTCCTGGAGGACGGAAGGTATGTCCGCCACAGACCCGGCTTCTTGTCGACCTGCACGGACCAGTCGGTCTCCGTGTAGTGGTCCACATGCCCCACGTTGACGAAGGCGCTGCCCCGGTCGATGTCGTCCTCGAAGACGAACGTCAGGTAGCCCCGATCATCCAGGTAGAAGATCTCGAACACGGAGGTTCCCCGCAACTCAGCCAGTCGCCGAACATTGTCCGCGGCGAGGATGATTGACTGCTCGTCACGAATCAACCCCCACTTTCTGATTGCATTCTCAACCGTGTCGCAGACGTAGTGCCTGAGCACCGCGGGACCCTCTCCCGCGAGGACCTCGGTGCTGTTGTACGGATTGACCCATACCTCCCCGCAGCGCGGCCTGCGCCTCTTGTTGTCTGTCATGGTGGTGTTCCTTTCTTCTCTCACAGGTAGCCCGGGAAGTCCCGGGGGTCGGTCGTGGGCGTTGCCGCAACCGGGGCCACTTCTGGCACGGCGTCCATCGTGATGAGCCGCAGGTCATAGCGCGTCAGGTTCTCGCGGTCAGCGAGCAGCAGTGCGTGACGGGTCTTCAGTGACGCGAGGAACTTGCGGACCTCACGTGCGTTGCCGAAGCCCCGTCCGCGGTCGAACGCGCGCACCACATTGAACGCCCTGTGGCGTGCACCGTCGGCGAACTCAAAGTCCTCCTCGGCCATCATCAGCCCGAGGATCTCCATCAGTTCGATGTCCGAGTAGTCCGGGAACTCCACGGTGCGGTCGAAACGGCTGTCGAGTCCGGGGGTCGACCCGATGAACGAGCCCATCTCCGCGGGGTATCCGGCCACGATGACGGCGAAGTCGTTGCGGTTCGCCTCCATGAACGTGATGAGTGTCTCGATTGCCTCGCGCCCGAAGTCGTGCTGCTCGTGCCGCGGGGACAGCGAGTACGCCTCATCGATGAAGAGCACACCGCCCTTGGCCGACTCACACAGCGCGCGGGTCTTGCCTGCCGTCTGGCCGACGTAGTTGGCGACCAGGTCGGCACGTTCCGCGACGACCAGATGACCCTTGGAGACGAGGCCGAGTTCCCTGTAGAGCTCGGCCACGATCTTCGCCACGGTGGTCTTGCCCGTCCCGGGGTTGCCCGTGAACACGAGGTGCGGCGAGACCGACGACGATGCCAACCCGGCCTCGCACTTGAGACGGTGGACGCGGTGCAAGGCGATCTGCTGGCGCAGGAACTCTTTCACGGGGGTGAGACCGATGAGACGGTCGAGCTGGTTGCGGGGCCTCTCGGCCTCCCGGCGCGCCTCCTCCTTCTGCATCTCGATGCGGGTCTCGCGCAGTTTCCTGCGGCGCTCCTCCACGCGGTGGCGTGCCTTCAGCTGGCGGTATGCCTTCTGCGACTTCTGCCAGAGCATCAGAACGTCATCGAGCACAGCCGCTACTGACTCCGAGGTGACCTCGCCCTCCGTCATCGAGTGACGCACGACGATCCTGCCCTCGCCGATGCCGGTGCCGCCCATGTCGTAACCCATCACGAGAACCGTGCCGAACCTCACAGCGGACCCCCAGTAGTCGGCATCGCGACGGAACTGGTTCACGTCCATGTCGTCGCAGTAGCTGCCCACGAACAGGTGGAACGTCACGCAACGGGTTCCTGCGCGGTCGTCGAACCGGACCCGGACGGTCGCCCCGGTGGGGCCCTCGGGGTCGGGGTAGGCAGTGGGGCGGAAGGACATAGGGTGGTCGTCCGGTTCGGTGGTCCCGGCGACCCTTCCCATGGTCTCGAGGATGTCGGCAACGGTGGTCTTCAGGGTCACGTGGTCTCCTTTGGTTGGTGGATGGGTTGTGGGTTGACGGACGGGCCGCCCGGGCGAAAAAACACCCCCCACCCTTGGGGGCGGGGGCCGCAGTACAAGAACTTCAAAATTCGCCACGGATGGCCGCGAAACAGGCCACATCAGCGAGAAAGGATGGGAAAGCCCCTACACGGACCCCCTCACCCATAGGAGGGACAGGCACCCGCGTCGTCGTGTCGACTCTCGAGGTGGCCGCAGTTCTCGCACTCCGGGTCGTCCCCGTCAGGATCCGAGCTGAGGTCCTCCCACCACTCCTGACGTGCGCGGCGTCGGGCGGCCTTCTTCTTGCAGTGCCGGTACCCGAGATAGAAACTGAACACACCCACGCGAATATAGGACTCCACTACCATTATAGCAGATGGCGATAAATCCCTTTGATACCAACGGGTTGTCTGACGCAACCCTTATGACTGAACGACTCGGAAGAACTCGTCCGACCTTGGGATGGGATACGTCATCTCAGTGCTTCGTGCTGTCGCCACGATGGAACGGGTCACGTGGCGCATGACTTCACGGAGCGCAACGGCCGGGGAAACGTTCTCCGAGGCGATGAACGAGAACTGGGTTGCCAAGCGCCTGAGTGTGTCCTCATCCGCATTGGCGACCCCGAATCCGATGATGTTCGGCGCAAACTTGTTCTCAGATCTGTTGACCCAGGCGTCCCGCTGCTTCTTCCAGCTGTCCCCGGGCCGACCGTCGGTGATGAAGTACACACAGGGGCGGATCACCTGGTAGCCGGTGGACTTGAGATTGTTGACGTCATCCTCGATGGCCTGGCGCGCCAGGGCAATGCCCCTCGAGTAGTTGGTCTGACCTCCCGCCTTGAGGACGGGCATGGACTGGACCTCACCGACCCGTCTCAACGGAAGATCAACACGGGCCTCCGTCGAGAAACTGATGACCGAGAAGAACGCCTTTGCCTCGATGATGGGATCCTGGAGGATTTCGTTCTGGATCTCGGGCAGGCCGTCGTTGACCGCGGCTATGCGCTCACCAGACATGGACTTGGACGTGTCACACAGAAGGTAGAAGGGGAAAACTTGAAGTCCGGACACGGTCTCTCCTCTGCAGTCTGCCGCACCTATTCTAGAGGTACCCATGGGTTGGAGATTCAGGCGATCACTTCGGTTCGGACCATTCAGGCTGAACATGAGCAAGTCAGGTGTCGGCTACTCCTGGGGTGTCCCCGGGGTGCGGGTCAGCACGAGCCCGAACGGCCGCAGGTACCTGTGGTTGTCGATTCCCGGAACGGGACTGTCCTGGTCCAAGGAAATCGGCGGCATGGTCGACGGTCCTGCTCCGCGACCGATCCAGCGACAACCTCGCGGTACACGAGTGAGATCTGCCATCAAGGAGACGCATCGGCGCAACCAGGTGGGGACAACAACCGACGGACGGCCGATTGTCGACATCTCCCATGTCCTTGAATGAACTCTCACCTACTCGCAGCGGTCAGCCAGATCAACAAAGTACAGAACCACGGTGAACTGATTTTTGTTGAGCGCAGAGTTCTGGAGAGGCTCCAAGGCGGAATCCTCGTAGAAGAACTCCTTGGACCTGTCCGCCTTCTCGAGTCTTCGATAGAAGTCACGGGCATTCTTTTGCCCCTTTGATCCAGAACCATCTCGATCGGGTGTCCATCCACGAATAACAGCAACTGCAACCTTCGGGACCGTCAACTCCCTGTCCTTGGTCCACTGCCCTATTGCCTCCATCAGCTTCGGGACGTCACCTGCCCCAAGGGTCATCTCAAACGGCGTCCTGATGAACTTGGCTCCGTCGGGGTCACACGGTTGGTCGCCACCTGTCTCGAAGGAAAGAATCCTTCCCACAGCTTTCCCGCTCTCGTTGGCTGCAATCGCCCTGAAGTAGTAGGTGGTCCGGCTGTCCAGGCCCTCGAGTCGCCGCTGAAAGTGCGTGTCGCGCTCGGCGCCACTGACCGGCGAGTCATCTGACTTCGTCCGACGTCCGTCGATCAGTTCGGGATCCTTGCCCCACTCGAACTCCACATCGGTTCGTTGTTTGTTGGCAATCACCGAACCATTGAGCACGGCAGAACTCTGGGACACTGCCGTGGCCGCCTCCGTTGTGACGACAGGACGGCGGTCATCGCCCTTCGACATCAGCGACGAGAACCCCACAACAATGAGAACAAGAAAGAGGTCGGCAAACAACCAACCGCCGAGACTCGAAGGATGCTCGTCCGCAATCCCGTTCCGGCGACTCATGGCCTGTTTGTGATGTCCCTGAGCCGGTCGTGGATCACCTGCAGGTCATCCCGAAGCGTCGCGGTGTTGACCATCACATTGTTTGTGACCGGCCCGAGATTTGCGACGAGGTCACCGTAGACGGCGGCAACCTGTGAGAGTTGCTGCGATATCGCCCTGAGTTCCTGCGTTGTCTGACTCGACACTGTCGCAGCCGTGTTCACAACCGCGTCGTTCATCTGGGAGATTGCCTGCCGCGAGGTGGTGTCGATTGCCCCGACTGCACGGGTCATGCTGTCGCTCACCGTCTGGGCGACGGTCGTGACCCCGTCGCGCATCGAGTTGGTGGCATCACCCATCCGTGACTCGATCACCCCGATGACCTGGTTCACCCGCTGGTCGAGAGCGTTGATGGTTGCTGCGACACCGGCACGGATCGTGTTGATCTCGTTCGCGAAGTCAGTCTGAATCTGCTGCACCAGAGTTGCCATCTGCTGGTGTGTTCCTGCCGCTGACGCCAACGACGCAATCACCGCGTCGAGGCGCTTCACGGCAGGGTCGAACACTGTCGTCACTGTCTTTGCGGCACCGTCGATGGCATCATGCGCCTGTTTCGCGCTCTCTGCAAACGAGGCGGATGCCTTCTCGATCTCCTGGCTCGAGCTCAGCAATGCCTGGAGGGTTCCTGCCGCAGCGGTGTTGATGTCCTGTATCGACAGGTAGCGGTAGCCGCTGAGCTCCCGCTCGAGCGCCACCATGAGACCCTCGTACTCAACCTGGAGTGCACGCAACCTCGAGTCGTCCTCCTCGGCACTTCCGATTCTGTAGGTCAGAATGACAACCCCCAGGATGATGAGGGCATCTGCCCATGCAACCCAGCTCAGACCGAAAGGAGGGCCCATTTCGTGCCAGAGCTGCAGAAAGTTGATGTTGGAACCACTCGCAGACTCCTCGGCAAACTTCTTCGCTGCCCTGGACAGGGAGATCCAGGTGATGACAATCGGCATGAAGATGAGGGAGTTCCTGATGACTGCTTGCAGGCGTGATGATGCCGACCCGACCACACGAAACGGAAGAATCCGCTCGTAGTTGACGCCGGCCCAGGTGCTCACGTTGCGCGCGGTCTCCAGGTCGTCGACGAAGTTCGCCAGTTCGCCTGAGGGCGCTCCCTGCCCGCTGTTGGTCAGCCACGCACGGACGCGGTTGGCGAGTGCTTGACCCTGAGAAGCAGTGAATGCCATTTGTCCCCCTAGGCCACCGAACGATAGGGGCAAAGACCGGTCGGCATCCAACTCGGCCTGGGAGTTGTGTAACAAGACCCGCTATCGACGCCTCGGGCGAACACCAAGGAGACCGCCAAGGGCATGCACAACTCGGCCGAACGGGCCCCTCGGCCTCGGCGGCGAATCAGGTGCGCGACCAGTTGTGGTGTCGAGTCCAGGAACCGGGACAACTGCATCAACCGGTCTCGGGCGACGGCTGGCCTGAACGTCGACCTTCGTTTCGTGTCCCAATCCCACCACAGGTCTCGTGACCGCGTTCTCCATCCCTGCATCGATCACATTTCCCGGGTCACGCAGCAGGGGCGGAGACAGCACACGAACCGTTCGCGTATCTGCTGCACCGCTGTGTGCCCCCACCGAAACTTCCGAACCCAGCGGACAGATGACCTTCACCCCGTCCTCGAAGTGCATCGCGTAACTCACCACGAAGCGCGAACCCTGTGGAACGCCGGCTTGGTCCCGCACCGTCACCGAGGGGTTCCGCGTGGCCCGATCGCAGTATCCCTCCTGGGCGAGGGTTCCGTCCGGTGCATAGAGCCTTACCCGCGCACCCGTCACGAGATCAGTGCCCGGCCACGACCACTGAAGTTGGAGTTCGTTCCGGTAAGTGGTGGTGAGTCTGAGAGGGGGCGGGCCTATCTGCGCCAGGGCCGACTGGATCGACCGCGACACGACCGCTCCGATGTGCGCTGTCGACTGCCCGCTTCGGAAGGCAAGTGCGATCTCCTCGAACTCACCATCCAGAGCAAGCTGCCGGATGTTCTCCTCGTCCTGTGACACGGATCCGACGGACACAGAATCGGGGATGTCAAAGACGAAACCCGGGAGCGGAACCATACGGCTCTTGCGAAAATGCCGGGTACGGGGGTCGAGCGACAACAACTCCACTTCAAGTTCACGTTGAGCCCGGGCATCCTCGAGAATCCGGGCCTCCTCGCGGGTGGGGCTGGAGGGTGCATATCGGAGCACGAGAGTCGCAAGTTGTCTGTCCACCGCCCAACGGAAGTTCGCACGCACTCCGTCGTCACTGCGGAACCGGGCGAGCCTCTCCTTGAGCAGGTCGATTGTTCTCTGTTCCCCTTGCAGATAGCCCTCTTCCAGGAGCCGAATCGTGTCTGGGTCGAGGTTTCTCAGGAGCCCCTCACCGTCGACTCGCGGTGGCGCGATCCCCGGCTCTCCGCCGATGATGCGCCACACAAGAAGACATGCCAGGGAACGATCGGACTCCATCGAGAAACCCAGACCGTGCGCGGGTTCCCAGCCGGGAGAACGTATCTCTGACTCCCCGGGGGGCGAGATCGACTCCGCGTCGATGATGAACACACGAGGGCGGCCGGTGAGCGTGAATGAGAAGTTCTGTTCCTTGTAGTCGCAGTACCGATAGCCGATGTCCCAGAGAACCTGCATCGAATGGAGGAACTCGAGAGCAATGTCGACCCGGTCTCCGAGACTCAAACCTTTGTACCGCGTCGGAGCAGACCGGATGGCCGGTCTACGGAGATAGTCGGTTGTGAGGAAGCCTGAATCCAGGAACATCCGCTTCTTCGAACCCGTGGTGTACTCGACTTCGATCCAGAAATCATCCGGCGCCTTGATGATGCCGATTCCTGAGACGACACCCGGCATGTCGCCGTAAATCTCGAGTGGCCAAGAGAAGTTCTCACTCAATATGAGTCTTTGCGTGAGCGACAACCCATCCCCGAGGTTCCCGAGTTCCTCGATGTGCCTCGCATCGTCGCCGCGCCTCGGACGGGGACTGTGTTTGCTGTCTGTGAAGAGCTTGATGAGCAGGCGCGAATCATGCGGATGCTCGTACACCAGCGATTGGCCTCCATCGCCAAACGATTCCGCCGGGAGTTGTGGCAATCGCAACACGGACAGAATCTACTTCCGGAGGAGTAGGTCCATTTCTCGGGGACTAACCCCGTCGCTTCCAGTCACGGTCCGGACGGGCATCCAGGTTCCGTCCCGGATTGGCAGCTGGAGCCGGCACCCGACGGGACCACAGCCGACGTGGCCGGTCATCGTCAATCTCCTCCAGCAACTCACACCACTGCTGGGCACTTGTGCGCGGGGACGGGCCCGTCCCCGCAGCGGCAAGTGCCGCAATTCTCGACCCGATTCTTCCTCCCGTCGGAGCCGAGCTGCTCGGTGTGGCGAACGCCTCGGCGAAATACGCGCGGTAGATGGCGGTCGCAAGCTTGTACCTGTCGGAGTCAAGGTTGGTGTCACCGTTCAGCAAGGGATCAAACCAGTCGGGAGATTGCTTGCTGATGGTGACGGCTCGCTCGCCCTCACTCCTGAGACCGTCACAGTCGATGAGGAACACCCGTGGTTCGGGGCGAACCGTCCAAAGGATGTTCTGACCCGATACATCACCGACCACAATTCCTGCCTCGTGGAGATGGCGAAACAACTGAGCAAGATCAAGCAGAACGCGGTGAAGGGACCTTGCATCGGCCTTGTTCGAGACCCTGAACTTCGGGACAGTGGACTCGATGTTCTGCTTGTCCATCCAGTCGGCCCGGGTCACAAGTTTGTTCCAGTCCGTGAGGCCGGACCTGGGGCGACCGGCCATACCGTGCTCGCACCAGAAGTGGCCGGGCACCTCCTGCATGAGAAACCCTGCGATGTTGCCGTTGCGGGTCACAAGGGTCTCGGGCCATGCCGACCTCTCCGACACAAACTGTCGCGCCGCAGGCGGGAACCGCTCGAGAAGGGCCACCGTCTTTTCCAGACCGTCCACACTCAACTCATGGGCGACCGATGCCTTGTACTCCTTGTACACCTGACCGGGAACCCGGGAAGCGCGGAACACCACACCTTCCCCGCCGTCGCCCAGAGTGGTCAACTGACCGAGGTCACCGATGTCCATTCGTTGGACCATCAGTGAACCGGTCCCCTCATGAACCGAGCTCCTTGGCAGCTGGTGATTCGGGGACAGTCTCGCCAAACTCTGAATCGGTGCGGTCAGTTGCTTCGGAGACGTGCTGATGCTCGACCGGTTGGAGGGGAGGTCCGTCCGAACTCTCCGCCGGGATGAATGCGTGGTCCACGTCGTACAGGACGACGAGTGTGCGGTCGTCGTCCTCACCCTGTCGGTCGAATGTGAGTGTGTCCAACCAGTCCTGCGCCAGTTGAGGCCGTGAAAGTCTCTCCGCCAGCCACGCGCCCACCGGGGTCCGGCCCGAGGCGAGGGAGGTGCCGATACCGTCGGTCATCACGACCAGCTGCTCGCTCGGTTGGAGGGAGAACTCCCGCCAGTCCAGACTGACCGGGGCTCCGACTTCCACAGGCAATGCGGTCGTCGCATGCTCCAGCAGCTCACCATCCTTGGTGGGAGCAGTCCGGATGGTCCAGATGCCTTTGATGAGCGTGTAGCACGGGCTGTCCCCGACGTTTGCCACCACCACGTTCCTCCGTCCGTCACCGTCCGGCTCGATCGCCACGACCGCCACGACGAGAGTGGCCGACAGGTCCGCCCTCTCCACCTCGCTCGTTGGGAGATCAGGTGCGTACAGCGCACCGGGCTCCCACGTCTGGACACGATCCGACGCCTGCTGAACGGCGGCCGTCATCCAGGATTTCACGGCCTCGACGTCCGTTGGCTCGGTTCCAACCAGGGACGACGCCAGGGACCTGCTGACGGAGTTCGACAGGTACTTCGAGCCGTACGCAGAGTGTTCCGCGCTGCCCACTCCGTCGCACACCGCAACCACGACGAAGCAGTCATTCCGCGAGATCGAGAATGCATCCTGGTTCGGCTCCCCATAGAACTGATGCCTGGTGCCCCTCACCGAACCGGCCATCATTCGCAGGGCACCCACCCCGCCGTACTCAATCTCGGCATCACGCGACGGTCCCGACATCGGAACCTTGATCCAACTGGGGGACCACCAGACCTTCTTGTTGACAGACGAATGTTCCTCCACAACCAACTGCCCGTTCACTGCTCTTTCCGAAACCGGGGCACCCGTCACTCCATTGTCCGTTGCATCTGTGGGCAGTGGATCAGAGGGTTGACCGCCACCGGAAGGGTCAGGAACTGCGGGGGGGTCGGCTGGTGCTTCCGGTGCATCAGGTGTTGTTCGGTCATCACGCTGATCGTCCGGCGCCCCATGGTCACCTCTGAGTATGCGACCATGGAGAAACTCACCCAGAGTGTGCAGCAACCGCCGTCGAGCTGATGTCGCTGGGCGGTTGAGCGGCGCTGGTGGTTCCGTGGAAAGCCTCGAGGCCGTTTGCCTGACAGATTCTGCCTCCATCTGTGGAGATACGGGACCGACAATCGCACTCGGCCGTGGTGTGGGAGGACGGGCTCCGGGATCGACTCCGGCAACCGGTTGTGTGGAGTGCGAACGCCCGACATCGCGCAGCGGTCGGTCAAGAGGTCCAATGCCGGCGACCCGCCCGGACTCCGGTGGCTGTGTTGGCCTCCACTCCTTCTCACCGCGGACGTTCGTGGCTGCAGGCTGAGATCCTGGAAGCACGCGAGCGAAATCCAACAGTTTGCTGCCAACCTGTTGGTTGAGGAAATACTCCAACGTCCGGGATATTTCTGCGGAACCAAACGTCCTGACAACTCCGTCCAAACCGTGTCTCCTTAGCGACTCCAAGGATGCCCAGCAACTCGCTGAGTCGAACCCGTTGCAGTCGAACACGAATACATTTGTCAAGCGTGAGTTCTTGATGTCCCGGACAAGGACATCGCCGTCAAGAAGCCGACGATGGTGAATGATGACCAGAAATGTGGAGTCGACGTGTGGTCGGGCGCCTGTGGGTTGGAGCCGCTCGAGCATGCTTCCGCGAGCCAGAGAACCCTCCCATTTCTCGGGTTCCGGAATCTCCCCGATTCGCAACGTCTCGGGGGAGCCCACCACGGGGGCAACTGACCGGATTCCCCCCGACCCAACCTCGATCGATTCGAGTGTCAGGTCGATGCCGAGCTCCGCTGCCTTGGCGCGGACACTTCTTGTCCACCACGAGACGAGTACGTCCCTGGCGTCGCGCGGCAATGATGTGTCCCACAGCAGGACCACCGGAACCGTATTCACAACGTTCGATCAGAGCGAGTCGATCACGAACGTAGTGACCTGACCCTCGTCAGGTCCGGTTCCGCCGATCGTCTTTCCGTCCTCGATCTGGAACGCAGCCTGATTCGACCTTGCGGAAGCCACGATTGTCTGGATGATGAATCTGATGATCTCCTTGATGGCAGCCCCCGGGCTTCCACCCTCATCGGCCATGAAGAAGAATTTCTTGCCGGACTTGCTGTTCCAACGGGCAACCTGTGCGATGACTGCCTGCTGTGCGCCGGCCACGCCGAAACTCACGATGTTCGGAGAGAAGGGGAACGAAGGATCCACCAGGTTGTCGAGAGCCGACTGCCAGTTCTCGGGGTTCGGCTCACCGTCAGACATGAAGAACACACAGGGCCGATGCACCTGGTAGCGCTGGCGCAGTTGGGCTACATCCGTCTCCAGTTGGGTCCTCAGCAGCCTGAACGCCGAGGCATACGACGTCGAACCGCTCGCCACACATTCGGGGATCTTCGTCACGTCGCTCAACTGCGTCAACGGAAAAAGAAGCCGGGCGGCGTCGTTGAACGCGATGATCCCGATCCGGACCTTTGCGTCGACAGTCGGGTTGCTGTGAATCTCATCAAACAGCTCGATGATCCCGTCATTCACCGCGTCGATCGATGCACCCGCCATCGACGAACTCTCGTCACACACGATGTAGAACGGAAGTACCTGAATTCCGCCCTCTGCCCTGGGCTGACCACCCGTCGAATCCGGCAATACGTCACCAGCAATATCTATGGACATTTCCGAGCTCCTTTCAAAGAGAACCTTGCATCATACAGAAGCACGGGCGTGTGTCAAGCGGCTACCCGAGGTGAGCTCTGACCTGGTCCTCCATGCCCTTCTCCTCATAGGTCCTCAATGACGTACGGGACGATTCCTGAACACTGATCTTCGAGCAGCTTCCAGAGAAGGTCTTGTGGTGCCGACTAGTAGCCCTCTATCGGCTCTGAACGCAGCAGACCCCGAATCTCGCGGGCCACATCACCGAGGTCTCCACCATCGTCAAGTCTGAGGAACATCTTTCTTGAGTGCCACCGACCAACGGCGGAGAGGAAGTTCTCGTCAGCACCGGCAAGCCCCACTGCCACGACAGGCACCTCCCGGTTCACCCCCACCCGCTCCAGCACTCCCACCATCTTCGCCAGTTCGGATTCCCAGGCAGTCTGGGCTGGTTGACCTTTGGTGACGATCAGAACAACAAGGTCCTGCACCGTCGCGGTCCGTCTGGTCGCTCGTACATCGCGCGGAACCAGAAATCTCAGAAGCCTGAAGAGCGCAGCAAAGTCCGCAGGACCGCTCGTGCCTCCCAGGAGTGGAACCGATGTGACCTCCAGAACCGATGTGGGGGGCATGAGTACCTCGGCGCTCCAGCCGAACTCGATCACGCTCACTGCTGACTTTTCAGCCAAGATCGGATCGTCTGAGAGCTGGTGCAGAAATTGTGCGAAGTTGTCCTGAACCACCGTGAGTTCAGTGCCTGTCAGACCGGCAGTGTCACACGCAACGTAGAAGATGAACCGATTCACGGTCGTTCAGTCCCCTCCTCGCGGGCGGTACTCACGTGTGGGACGTGGCTCGGACCGCGACTCAGACACTGTCGGGGAAGTCGGCGCGGTGGGACGCGTGAAATTCACCGTGGTCATGGGACGAGGCTGCGCCTCATGCGTGTCGGCTGAGTCTGCCGAGTGACGATGGCGGTGCCGCAGGTGTACCTCGCGCTCTGGTCGGTGACTGCCCCCCTCCAGTGGGGCCGCTGGAGGGGACACGAGATGTGGCCCCGGCGATGCATCGCCTGACGGAGTTGACCACTCCTTCTTCACCCTCGTCAGGAGATTGCGCAGCCGTGGACGTCGGGGGCGCGAGCTCAGCGCGACAAGACCGAGCATCTCAGCCCGGAGATCCATCACAGAACCCACCACCTCGTAGCGTTTCCACATCATCCTGAAACCATCCCCGTACACGGGGTCGGGGTTCTCTCGCATGTTCTTCTGGTCGAGTGCACGATGGCCTGTGCCGCACTCGCCCAGCCACAGGTACTTCAGCACCTCACAGAAGCCCTCCTCCTCCACGTGGCGTTCGGGAGGCACGCCGTTCATGAACCGCATCGTGAGAGGGTCTGCCACCAGGAGCACATGTCCGTACTCGTGGGCGAGCGTGTGCTCGAACATGTTCGGAGTGAGGTTCCTCAGCACCTGAACACCCAGATCGAGTCGTTGCCCGTTGAATGCCCAGTTCGTCTGACCCAGCTGGTTCGTGCCGAACTGGTGGGAGTCCGCGAGCGTCACCGGCACCGTCGAGAACTGGTTGGGGCCGATGTGCCCCGTCAGCCATGCGAGGACGTTCCTACGAGACCTCTCGGTCTGAGACTCATGCACCAGAAGTCCCGGCAGACAACCAGGACACATGACGCCCTGGTGAACGGACGGGAGCACCCGTCGGCACCCAGCGCAGAATCGAGGATCGGTGTGTGTCGCACAGAAGACGTCCCCCACATCTGAGACGAAGTAGGAATCCCCGACATCCTTTCCGCAGATGCCACATTCGCTGCCCACGGTTCAGTCGCCTAGCACAAGGGTGTCGTCACCGCCCGTTGCAGTGTTGACAATCGACCTTGTCACGCTTCGGATGGCATCCCTGACCACCTCGCGCAGCGGCTTTCCCATCCCGGTCGGCAAGATTCTCGGACTGGCGCCCTTCTTCAACCCATTGAACGCAGCTGCCAGTCCATCGGCCACGAAGCCGCACGGGAGGATCACGACCACAGGTGCATACAGATTCCCGGCATCCACAAGGTCATCCAGTCTCGGGAGCCAGTCCTTGTCGTTCGGCTCCCCGTCCGTGACCATGAAGACAACGGGACGGACCACACGGTTCGTCTGGGCCAGGACGGGAAGTTCGGCATCGATCCTCGACTTGAGAAGCGAGAAGACGCGGCCGTAGTTGGTCAATCCCGAAGCCACAAAGGTCGGCATCGTTGCCACGTCTGAGGGGCGGGTGAGTGCCATCTCCACAGAAGCATCACTCGAGAACGAGATGAGGGAGATACGCACCTTGTCGGCCACCACAGGATCAGCCAACAGATGGTCATGCATCTCCGTGATGCTGAGGTTCACCGCATCGATTCCCTCCTCCGCCATTGAGTACGACGTGTCACAGAGCACGTAGAACGCCAAGGCCTGCGGTAGCCCTTCGCCGGGTGCAGCAGGAAGTCCAACGGATACCACCGGGAATGAGGGCCGTACGGCCGGAGAGGGTGGCGGTGGAACATGCTTCGGCGGCCAGTCCTCCGCCAGGGGCACCGACGATGTCGAGAGAAGAACTGCCTTCATGTGGTCCGCGAACGCGATGAAGTACCGAACATCCTCCTCAGTCACGGCGCCCTCATGTGACGCTGCGTTGCGAATTCCCATGAACCGCCTGAACGTGAACTGCACTCCTGTCACGAGGTCCCCGAAAACATCGTTCTCTGTGTTCTGCATGGACCGGAAGAAGAACACCGGGTCGACGAGGGTCTTCAGGCTCAGTTTTTTCTCATACTCGGGCTTCTGATGCTCTGCGTACAGTCGCCGAAGCTCGACCAGATAGTCCTCCCGCCAGTTCTCCCATCGCCGTGCGCAGGCTTCGTATATGGCCGCGTGCGTGTTCCTGAACTCTGTCGACACCTGGTTCTTTCGGTCAACCTCTGCCTGGTCGATCATCGCCATGCCCTCCCTTTCACATCTTTCTCATTTGTCGAAGAAGATCAGGTAGCCCAGCATGAGGAGCCCAATGGGTGGAGCCACGAAGCACAGAACCACGGCAGCAATCCACATCCCTGCCCTCCCCCGTTTCTCAGTTTCCTTAGATGCTTGTGGTGTCGCGACGGTCGCAGGCGGTGGGCTCGGGGGTGACACCGGCCTCTTCTCCGGGGGCTGCGGCTTGGGTGCCGGTCTTGGAGATGACTGCGCAGAGGAGTTCGGCCGCGGTTCCCGTTTCCCACCGGGACGCCACTCGCGCATCGGCCGATTGCTGTTCTCGGAGGATGTGGATGCAGCAACCGACGCCGGTGCTGCTTGCCTCGGACTCCCGGGCAGTGGGCCTTGACGCCAGATCGTCCCGCACTTGATGCAGAATCTGCTTGATGCCGGAACCGCCGTGTGGCACTCGCTACAGGGTCTGGACATGCCTCAGAACCTCTCCCCCGACGGTCAACTGCTGGTCACACATGCTGATCCGCGAACTTCCTCAGTTCCTTTACGGAATCCATGAAGCCGTTGAGGGCAGTCCTCAACTCGCTGTCATGGACATGGGGTGCCAACGAGCCAATCACCCGAAGCGTGTCGTCGGCCCAAGATCGAATGTCGCGACAGGCCTGTCGGATCACGTCCATGTTCGCTGTCCTACGCCCCTGGCCGGTGCTCAACTGTTGGGCAATCCGGAGTACGACATCGCGGTAGTCCTTCGACATGGACTGACGTCGCGAACCGAACATCTGTCCAAGCACGTTGTACGCGTTGCCGACCTGCTCCTCCAGGAACTTCCTGCGCTCGGCATCCACGGGAACAGACTTGATGGCCGACCGCCCGGCGCCGAGCCAACCGATGATGTCGAGGAGCGGTTCTCCATCCTCGTCTATGAGTTCCTGCAGCGCATACACGAGGAGAACCCGCAGGAGAACTCGGTGCTCGGTCGACGCGTCAAGTCCACCCCTCAGAACGTCGACTGCGAACGAGGCGTGTGGACTAGAGGAAAAGTCGTCCAGCAGGCCTTTGTTCACCATCAAGACGAACTCCTCGCACGTGTTGTTCACCCACTCAGGCGACTTTGGCCCGGAACGACGTGCGAGTTCGTGGATGAATGCCTCAAACGAGACCGTGCGGAGACGCACAAGGCATGCCGATGGAGTATCGCAGTGTGACGACCCGAGGAAGGCATCGGTCCGAACCCAGTCCGCGTCGGTCCGGGCAACGAACTGTCCGATCTCCCAGAAATCCTCCTCGCTGATGTCAGAGACGACCAGTCCACGGAGTGCATCCCGCAGGGATGCAGGAATCGAATCCGCACTGTCCTCGTCGTCCTGGCCGTCCGGCCGGGACTTACGCCAGAGATAAACCGCGTTCCGTGCTGCCTCCAGCCGCTCGACCGAAGAAGTGGCTCCACCGACCAGATAGGCCAACTCCGCCGCCGCCTCAGCAGGACGTGAATGCATCACCATCGCCGCAAGATTGGTCCGGAGCCTGATGTTCCACTGTCCCTCAACTGCCTTTCGCAGTGCCGATGCAGCCTCATCTGGCCGGTCCGACATGTACAGCGCAATCGCCGAGAGATTCAGGGCCTCATCCCGTGCACTCTCCATCGTGGACAACCGAAGGACATCCCGCGCATGTCCAAGAGACTTCTCCCAGTCCCACTCGAAGAGTGCGTTGATCGCGAGAACGAGATGCGCTGAAGCGAGTTTCTCGGCCGCAACAGCGCTGTCCGAACTCTCATATGCAGTGGCAGCCAACACGATCTGTGCCGGGTCGGTGATCCGTTGCCCACCGACCACCACCTCGACGACGTCCGGGATGGCTGAGGGATCCGCAGGAACACAGAGCCGGACCTCGCGTGAGTCTTGGTTCGTCTTTTCGAGGACAGCTAACGCTGCTGTCAGTTCGTCCATCGAGAAGGGAGACCGTTCGGCGAGTTGCTTGACACGACGACTTGCCCGTGCAAATCCAACCGTTGCGTCGGACGGACTGGAGCCCGTCGGAACGCCGACAATGATGTTAGGGAGGAGTTCCTTGTTCATTTCGCCGCCGCGTCACCCCCTTCGGCAGCCAGGAGCCAGACCCTACCAAGGGGGGCGAGGAAGGTTGACGGTGTTCTGGTACCCCCGAGGGATGTCCTATCGTTCGTCCGAAGACGCTCGTGTTGGGGGGCAACAATGGCTCGGCTGAGTGACGTCCAGGAATGGATGATCCGGATACATGAAAAGGTCGCAGAGATCCACGGGGCTCTGGTGGTGCGGGAGCCCGGAAACAGCGTGTCGGCGGATGCCTACGACGGACTGCGCAAGGTTCTGCTCCAGTCTGCGAAAAACAGGCGCATCCACATCGCCCACCTTCTGTCTCTCTCGGACAGCCTCAGCCGTGATGCATCGATGCAGTTGATCAGGGACCGAGTATCGGATTTCATGACAGAACTGGGTGTCGTCTCATGGAGCGATACCTCACAGCCCGAGTTCTTCGACGTCACAGAAGGTGACGGACCGATTCTTGAATGCATCGAACCGGCCGTCGTCGAACGCCTGGAGGATGGCCGGCTTGTCGAGATTCGACGAGGAACCGCTCGTCGACTTCCAGCTCCGGAAACTCCGGCCACAACCGATCCCGAGGCTCTCCCCACGGAAGATGTTCCTCCCCTCGACCGGGTTCCGGACGTTGTCAGCACCGCCGAGCCGACGTGGGAGTCCCGCTCGAACCGAAGGGTCATTGTTGTCGCGATAGCAGCATTGCTCGTCGGGCTCCTGGTTGGCATCGTCGTCAGTTCGGACGGAGGAGGCGCTCCCTCGCCGACGAACACCGAGGTACCGGACACAGTGCTGACCGACGAGACGTCGCTCTCTCAGCCCACGACTCCCGCAGCACAGACAACAACCTCAGGAGGGTGACATGACCGCCATAGGAATCGACTTCGGCACGACCAACTCCGTCGTCGCCCACCACAACAGCCTCAAGACAGAGGTGCTCGACATCGACAAGGCGCCGATCAAGTTCGCACCCTACGGCTTCGACTCTGTCCTCCCGACGGTGATGGCAACCGACGAGTCGGGACGCATCACGTTCGGCTGGGACGCAAAACTCCGGGCACGAGGGCGTGTGGACGCGGTGAAGCGCATGTTTGCCACACAACTTGATACCGCGGTGGACAGTGAGGGATCGGCACTCGCGGTGGAGGAAGTGGCGACGATGTTGTTTGCCGAGTTGAGACGGCGGGCAATCAGCATGGGTGGACTCTCGGGAGTGGACGCGGCTGTCGTCACCGTTCCCGCCAACTCCAAGGGTCGTGCCCGGCACCGCACAAAACTGTGCGCCGGCATGGCTGGTTTGGAGGTGCTCGCGCTGATCAACGAACCCACAGCAGCTGCGATGGCGTACGCGCAGAGGCACCCGGAGGCCAGACAGTTGCTTGTCTTCGACTGGGGGGGAGGCACGCTCGACGTGACGGTTCTCCAAAGCGTTGATGGGGTCTTCATCGAACAGGCGTCAGCAGGACTGCCCAGGTCCGGTGGAATCGACTTTGATTCGCGGGTGGAGAAAATCGTCCGCGAGTCAGTTCCGGGTCTGGAAAACCTCTCACCAGAAGACCGCCACTTCCTGAGGCTCGAGGCCGAACTGGCCAAGATTCGCCTCTCTGAACTCGAGGCCACGACAGTAGAAATACCCGGAGGGCGCGAGTTTCGGCTCACACGTAACGTCTTCGAGCGGGAGATTCAACCTCTCATCGAAGAGTCACGACTTCCCATCGAACGTTGCCTCAAGGACATCGGACTTGGCAGGGGAGGAATCGACGCAGTCATCATGGCCGGCGGAACGTGCAAGATTCCCAAGGTGCGTGAGTTCGTCAGGGGCTTGCTCGGTGTTGACCTCGCATCGGACTTCAATCCCATGACCATTGTGGGTGAGGGTTCAGCAGTCGCAGCAGCGATTCTCAGTGGTCAGATCACTGACAGTGATTTCTTCGTCTCGATTGAACATGCTCTGGGGACATTCACTTTCGATCCGAGTCGGGGAGATCGAAACTTCAGCACCATCATCCCGCGTGGTCACAAACTGCCGGCAAAGTTGATGGATGACTTCACCCCTGTGGTTCGGGATACCGAAGGAATCACGGTTGAGGTCGTCGAAGGTGATCCGGACTCGCCGAATCCGGACTACACGGTGCTGAAGGAGTGGTACGTGCGACTCCCTGAGACATACAGCGAGGACTCGAACCGATCAGTCACTGTCCAGTACGAGTACGACGTAGACGGAATTCTCCACGTCACGGTGAGGGACGTGGACACATCTGCGCTGCTTCTGGAGGATGACATCTCCTATGGAATCGCCACTGACAAACGCCAACTGAAGAGGATGTCGGACCGTGCCAAGGAGGCAGTTGAATCCGGGCTGGTCTCAGAAGCGGCCCACGTGAAGCTTGATGACCCGGAAGCAGCAAGATTGGTGGCACAGGCCCGAGTGAAGGTCATTCCGTTCCTCGACGATGCGGAGGCCAAGACCGTGGAGGAACTGGTTGTTGCACTTGAGACGGCCGGGGAGACTGACCGGACCGCTGCGCGTGACGCCCTGAAGAGGGGTCTCTCTCCCTACTCGTACCTGTTCTGATCTATCTTGCGTCCCTACTTCCTCCTGGCGATGGCTGAGTACGGGTCGATGCCCCGCGACCGGAGGATTGCACGGCACTGGATGATCCAGTTGTTGGTTCGGTACACGAAGTAGCCGCGCGAGGCATACGGGTTCTCCGGGCGGGCCGGGAACGTCCCGTTGGCCTGCCGCCACAGCAGGTGATTCACGTATTCCTTCAGCTGGTCGTTGGTCAACGACTCGAGAATCTCGCGCACGAGGCCGGTGCGGCCGGCCGTGGGATCTGCATACGGGTTCTGTGGGGTGTCCATGGGGCTCCTCTGGTTCGGTGGTTCGTATGTCGACACCGTGAGCCCCGGGTTTTGTGTGCTGTCGCACCCCATCGCCCGAGGGCAGGCACCGTGGCCGGGTGTGGCTCGGTTGCCGGGTGCGACTCTCACCGCACCACTCCTGATGTCACACCTATCATGCCACGGGGGTGTGTGGAGAAAGGCGGGGATTCAGACCCCGCGGGCGAACGCGGTGACGGAATCCGCGATCATCTGAACGGCAATCGCAGCCAGGATCATTCCGGCCACTCTCGCCAACAGCACCACACCGGCGGGCCGGACGACCCGCTGGAGGATGCCGCTGAAACGGAGCGCGACGAGCGTCACCGACAGGGCGAGTGCAATTGCGAACAGAACCATGAACCACTCCCCGGCACCCTCGGCCTGGCGGAAGAACAAGATCGTTGCCACGATCGCTCCCGGGCCCGCCAGCAACGGGGTCCCGAGGGGCACCATCGCCACCGATGTC
>Ga0169931_10005072_pt1 | contig 20235 bp, 18 predicted proteins | sample Kivu_15m_20L_FD_129675 | JGI IMG/M metagenome (GOLD analysis project Ga0169931, IMG submission 129675) | Freshwater microbial communities from Lake Kivu, Western Province, Rwanda to study Microbial Dark Matter (Phase II) - Kivu_15m_20L... | ecosystem: Environmental > Aquatic > Freshwater > Lake... | reverse complement strand
GATACTATCAGGCCTGTCGTAGCCTTGGCGTAGTCGGGTGCGGTTTTTCCCCGTCATAAAAATCGAACATCAACCCAATCTCTACTTTCTCGCTACGGGTAGGTTTTGCCTCGCTTCCCTAGGCCTATTCCGCTGTGTTTTATGAGTTCTATGTCGGGGGTAGTGATCCCTCTCATACAGAGGTTGGCGACGCTATTTTAGGTTACTTAAACTAAACTGTGTGAAGAGCGCGAGGGGCCTATGAAAGTATGTAGTCATAATGACGGAAATGGATCCGAGGAATATCGACAGTACCTCACCAGAGAGTATCAACGATTGCAGGCATTGAAGGTTGAGTCTGGAGTTGTGAATGGCTTTGAAGAAGTCAAGCTCCGTCTATTCTTATCGCTCCTTGATCGGCCAGCGCGAGATGACAACGCGGTGCACGAGCGGCGTGCTGTCAACGAGTGATGCGTAGCCTAAGGGCGGTCACGAGGGCGCACGTCGTCAGGAGTGCCCCCGTGAGGAAGGGCCCCGCTGAGTTCACAGCGAGTAATGCCCCCGCGACCGTTGGCCCAAGGATACGGCCCAGTGCGACCGCGGACTGATTCAGAGCCAATCCCAAACCCTGGTCCTCTTCGGAGCAGCTCTTGGATATCAAACCGGCCATCGAGGGGTTAAAGAGCCCGCTCCCTAGAGCCAGGGTCGCACCTGAGAGAAGGAAGAGGTTAAAGCTACCCACAGCACCGAGGACGGGTACGAGAATTAAACTGCCTATCAGGGTAGCAAGCCCGACCCTCACGATCCTAATTTCTGGCGCCGTTTTCAACCATCGTCGCACTAGAAATCCCTGCACGAATATCGCAGAGAGTCCGACAGTAACGAGGTAGGTGCTGGTGAGGCGACTCGCAAGCTGTATCCTGGAGCCTGATCCCTGTGGAGCCCACTTCATACCGATGTAGAGGCTTATGCTCTGCTCCATGATCGAGAACGCAGTCATCGTTAGGAGTGTGGTGAGTACGAGGCCACGCAGCTGTCCTGATGCTGAAAACAGGGCAGATAGTCGTAGGCGACGCGTGGTCGTATTGATGGCGTATGCAGGTCGGGTTTCTTGGAGGCGAAGGGCGACGAAGAGTAGGTTCACCAGGGCAAGGGACGCAGCCAAGATAGCCGGAGCCCGATAATCGACCTGACTGAGAAGCCCTCCGAGAAGGGGGCCGAGTATGAATCCCACGCCGAAGGCTACCCCAATCAGAGCCATCGCTCTGCTCCTTTCAGCCGGAGCATGCGTGTCCGATAGGACCGCTTGCGCCGTTGCGATATTGGCAGCGCCAATCCCTGAGAGGGCTCTTGCAAGGAAAAGTGCGATCAGTGAATGTGATGCTGCGAAAGCGATGTGGCCTATCAGGGTGATCGCAATCGTCACCAACAGAACAGGTTTCCGCCCCATCCGGTCTGATATCCCTCCCCACACCGGAGCCCAGACGAATTGCATCAGTGAATAGGTTGTGCCCAGGAGGGTTGCTACCGTTGTTGATGCCCCAAAGTGCTGGGCCAGGAATGGCTGAACCGGAATAATAAGGCCTACGCCCATGATGTCCAGGAGGACTATACAAAAGACCGCAAGACGCGGGGACATCGAGGTATGGTTCATATGCTAACGATACGCTTTACCCTTGGCGGCCTTTAGCCTAGATTCTAAAAGCCAGGAGTGCAATCGGGAACGACCTGAATGTATCCTCTGTTCGGCGTTTTATGGGTAATCTTAGGATATGGGGAGCGCTATGACAGCTGACCTCTCACGGGCACACATCGGAGATCTCAGTGCTCGTTTCACGAAAGAGATCGGTGCAATCGACCGATCGGAGGACCTCGAGGTCTTAAGGCGTGATTGGCTCGGTAAAGAGGGGCTGATTAAGGAGCTCTTCAAAGGGCTGCGCGATGTTGCGAGCGAGGAGAAGCCGGCCGTTGCTGCGCTTCTTAATGATCTCAAAAACACGGTTGAATCAGCGATCGACGCCAAGGATGCTACGTTTAGAGGCGCTGAGCTGAAGCGCAAGCTGAGTGAACAGTTTCTGGATCTCTCACTGCCGGAAGCGACACCCGGATTCGGTGCCGTACATCCCGTGACAATTATTGAAGAGCGTATCACACAGATCCTCCGTCCGTTCGGCTTTCAGAACATCAGCGGCCCCGAGATCGAGACGGACTATTACTGTTTTGACTCGCTTAATATCCCTAAGCACCATCCAGCTCGGGATATGCAGGACACCTTTTATACCGAGACCGGGCATGTGCTTCGGACGCACACAACCTCAGTGCAAGCCCGCGTGCTTCAGGAGAGGCAGCTCTTCGAGAACCATCGCCTTCCGATAAAAGTTGCATCACTTGGACGGGTATACCGTAACGAGACCGAGGATGCCTCGCATCAGGCGATGTTCCATCAATATGAACTGGTATGGATAGAGAAGGGGCTAACTCTAGCGCACCTTATGGGCCTTATCTCCCACATCATCAAGGAGCTCTATGGCAAGCGTCGAAAGGTGAGGTTTGTCCCGAAATTCTATCCCTACACAGAGCCGAGCCTTGGCCCACAGATTGATTGCTCAGTGTGCAGAGGTGATGGATGTGGGGCATGTGGTGGTGCTGGTTGGGCTACCGTCGGTGGTGCCGGTATGGTGCATCGTAATGTTTTGGCGGAGTTTAAGTTCGATCCTGAGGAGGTTTCCGGCTTTGCGTTTGGTCTCGGTACCTCGCGACTTGCTGCTCAGATGTTTAACTTTCCGCACCTTCGAGCGGTGTACGGAAATGACCTTCGAATTCTCGAGGAGATCGTATGAAGTTGTACGTGCGAATGTTGGAAAAGCTCATAGAGCTTCCTGAGTGTCCGATCGAATCTGCAGCCAAGTCTCCCCTGCGTCACCTACTCGATGACATCGGGCTTGAGGTAAAGGGTGTCGACGTCACGGCACAAGCGGGGGTCGTCTTCACCATTGAGAGTCTCGCCAATCGAGGCGACCATCTGTATGCGCTCGGTGCAGCACGGGAGGTATCGGCGCGCACCCTCGGTCATATCAAGATGCCCACGGTGGCAGCACAGCTCCCGGACCGGAGAGCTGGCATCCCCGTACGTCGCGTTACCGACAAGTGCCTCCGATATGCCTTGCTTGAGATGACGGTACCCTCGCCGATGCCGCTACGAAACGATGTAGCAGCGTGTCTTGAGGAGCCCGGTAAACATCACGCTATCATTGACCTCCTCAATTATGTCCAACAGGAGTTCGGTCAACCGATGCATGCTTTTGATGCAGATAAGGTCGATGGGGAGGTGCTGGTAGATATCGCTACCCAAGTAGAAGAGGTCGAAGCGCTTGACGGAAAGACCTACACGGTTCCTCCTGGGGCGATCCTGATTCGCGACCGCAAGAAGATTATCGCGGTAGCTGGTGTGATCGGGTGTGCCAACAGCATGGTTACGGACACCACCCGAAAAGTTCTGATTGAGGCCGCCGTCTTTGATCCCGTTACCGTGCGTATTACTGCGCGGGCGATGGGCATAGGTACAGACGCATCCCACTTCTTCGAGCGTGGGTGTGATCCTGAGGGTATCATGCCAGCCCTGAAGCGTTTGGTGTATCTGGCCGGCGGTTCAGCGGGGGCGGTAAGCGTTTCGGATGCTGCGCATGCTTTGGGAATCACCTATTCAGAGGCTCAGCCATCAGAGAAAAGAAAGGTATCAATCGCCCTGAGCTTGATCAGAACGCAGCTCAATCTGCCGCGCCTCGAAGAGATAGAGGTGCTAACCCGACTCAAAAATCTCGGCTATGGGATCGACGTGGCGGCAGCTGGTAAGGATAAAGTACTCACCCTCACGGTTCCTTCGTGGCGTCTGTGGGATGTCTCAAATCCGAACGATATCGTGGAAGATGTGGCGCGATCGCTCAGCTTTAGTCGGGTCAAGCAGGAGTTGCCTGCGCTTGATTGTAATGTACCGGAACCTGACCCGATCGAGACACTGGTTGCACGTATTCGCCCGGCGTTACGCGGTAGCGGCTTTACTGAGGTTATAACCAAAGGATTCTATTCAGCAGCTGAGGTGTCGTTGCTTGAGTCTCTCGAAAAGGGGAGCGCTTTACGGCATATTTCTCTTAAGAATGCGCTCGAGCAGAACAATTCACATATGAAGGTTACCAATATCCTGCATATGACGCAGGTATTAGGTGCCAATCGAAAGAGAGGTGTCCTCTCAGCAAAAGCGTATGAGTTGTGTCACGTTTTTGAAAAACCGGAGCAGGCTCCGTCAGGCGAACCTCGTCCACGACAGCCGATGGTGTATGAGTACGAGCGAGATGTTTTGACCCTTGCGTTCTCAGGACGGTGGTCTCACGGGGAATGGCGTAAGGAGGAGTCGCTTGAGGAGTGTACTAGGTTGTTTAAAGGGGCGCTGAGCGCAGTTGTTCGAAGTCTGGGAGCGGAGCTATCAACAGGCAAGAGTGAGTCGCCTTTTCTGCATCCAGGTATGCAAGCATCGATGAAGGTTGGGCGCTCAGTAGTGGGCTTCTTTGGAGTCGTTCATCCAGTCATCTGTCAGGCGAGTGAACTGAAGGGTGAGGCGATATATGCCGAGTTCGACGTACTCGCACTCTCTAAGGTCATGAGAGCCGCTCAATCCTCTGCTGTTAGCGATTTTCCGCCGATCTGTCGTGATATGACCTTGAGGGTCGGTGTGAAGGAGCACGCAGGGCGTGTGGTCAGGGTAATACACGATGCTGATATGCAATCGCTCGCTGATACCTCGATTATCGATGACTTTAAGAGGTCTGAGGAGGATTTCAGGCGTGTTACGTACCGTGTGACCTTCCAACGATCTGATCGTACCTTGAGGCACGAAGAGGTTGATGAATCTATGCAGTCGCTCTTAGAGCTCTTAAGAACCAAGCACGGAATCGAGATGGCTGCTTAGGGAAGAGAGGCAAGACCTACTCGAGCCGTTACTCTTTAGGGGCCCTTCCATAGGAGGGATGGAATTAGCTCGCTCCCTTAGGGTCTACAATCGCTGACAATTACTCGAGGATATTCTCGAGTCCCACCACCATATGTGAGAGCTTGGAGAGCGCGGACACGCTCAGTTGAATTCCGGGCGCAAAGCTCTCTCTTGAGAAGCTCTCGTGGTCGATGCACAGGCGCTCATGCTCAGCGTTGATATACACCTGCTGTTTCGCCAAGAAGCCAGGGGAGCGGATAGAGGCTATTGTGTCAGGTGATATCCCTACGAGGTGAGCTGTATAGCTGGCAGTGCCTGAGGGTTTATCCTTCTTCTGCGCATGATGGAACTCAACAATTGAGATGTCCTTAAAGTGTCGGCTCATCATGGCCGTTAGCTTTGTCATGTACGCCACGCCGAGCGAGAAGTTAGGAGCGATCAGGCCACCAAGGCGGCGTTCGTCGCAGTAGCGTCGCATCTCCTCTATCTGTTCCTTGGTCAATCCGCTGGCTCCGATGAGCGGCTTGACGCCGTGTTTTATGATACACCAGGCGTTACGCTCGACGCTCAGATGAGACGTGAGCTCAAGGGCTATATCTGGCTTGTTGCTCTCAAGAACTTGATCGAGGTCGTCGTTCGAGTGTACAGGTATTATCCCCTGGATTTCTCGGAGGCCTGCGAGCGCTTGCGTGGCTAACACTCCCATCCTCCCCTTGGCACCGATTATCGCTATCTTCATGCGTTCCTCTTAATCCGTGATTACAACGATTGGCAGGCCTCGATATCTTGGTCCTGTGAGTGCTTGTCGCCCAGCTTAAGTACCTTTACTTGTTCCTCCGAGAGCTTCTTAAAGTATATCCTATATCGCCCTTCACGAAGCTCGTATACCCCACCTCGTACCATTTTGAAGTTACCAAAATTTCCTACCTTCAATCGTTCTAAACGCCGGTGGATGCGGTCTCGGGTCTCCTTGTCGTTGAGGTTCTCAAGCCATGCCTTAGCTGCAGGCGTAAGCTCGATCCGCGTCTTAGGCGAGCGATCCTCTCTATTCTCTACTCTGGTCTCAACTTCGTGACAGGATGCTATAGGACGCGGGTCTTCTGCGACCATTACTGAGGACATCTCCTCTCGCTGTGCCGCTTGGCTCAGCAGTTCCTCCGCTGTTAAGCCTCTTGAGAGCGCTGTCATCACATCGGGAAGAACGAGATCTCTCCGTTGGATCGCCTTGTAAAGTTCTCTGGCAAGAGCTCTCGAGGTCGCATGGTCGCGGGTTGCGATCTTAGATTGAATCGCATCAACCACCACATTTCTGAGGAAGCTCCCTTGCGTGACAGCTGTCGCGGCTTGGAGGGGCTTTGATTGATGCTTCGTCTCCGAGTTGAGCTGCTGATGATGCGCAGGGGTGTACGGGCCCATCGCCGGAAGTCCAGTGATGCATCGGAGGAGGAGATCTCTCCTCTCATTCGGGGAGATTTGAGTGTCGTGCGAGGTAAGAATATCATTCACCTCGAACATACGTTTGAAGATAGGGTCTGATGTGACACCCCATGGATTCAAGAGGTGAGTGCGAACCAGCGCCCTGGTTGTCTGCTCTGGAAGCTCAATATCAAAGATCATCCCCATATCGGTTACGATTCTTGCAGCGGTAATGAGCTCAACACATTTTGTTAGAGCTCCGCGAGCAGCGTTTCCGAGTGGACACTGTGACGCAGGATTGAAGGAGAGAGTTTTTAACTCTTGGATTCTCCCTTTTGCATAATGATGCTCTCGCACCTCTCGACAGAAATTGCGCATCTCGTTAATCGTTACAAGATAGTTAATGAATACGGTGCTGAAAACGTGATCGTCGACGGGACGAAGGATTATATTCAGATTGCTGTGTCGACGGCCTCCTGCTACGTGCTTGTGGACTTCGAACCCTTCATAGAAGCCCTTTACCAACTTTTTGCAGTCGCTAGTGACCCACGAGGGAAGGTACGATAGCTGGGCGATCCGCCCCTTTTGGTACTCGTCTCGCATGTGCTCATCACCTTGCAGTGCAAGCGCAAAGATAGGTTTGTAGACCCGCTCGCTCGCTGCTTTGATCTGCGGTAGGGATTGCAGCTCAGTGTGCGCGGAGTGGCCTGTCTCCAGAGTTCGCCGAGCGTGCTGATACACGCTATATGCTGAAAATGCCTCCCCTCTCAGGTTCGAGAGGAGCATCTCGTCATCTCGGCGAGTAAGGAGTTCAGTGGCGAATCGGATCGAGTTTTGACAGAGATCCCGCACGTGCGTGATCGCTTGGGATATGGACTGCAACATGGGTGAAGTCTAGCAAATTATTCGCAGGCGAGGAAAGTCAGGCGAGATCCTTTAAGACTGACAGCAGTTACATGCTGACTCGGAAATAGCAGCTCCGGTACAGGAGGAAATTCAGGTTGTTAGGTAGTAATCATGCGCTAGGCAATGAGCAGCTCGTCCGCCCCTTGCGCTGTGAAGCCTCTCGCATAAGTCACACCCGGGCGCGCTTGGATAACAACCCCTTGAGAGTTATCGATTGGCCAGACAAGGGTCAAGTTTTAGTTATTCGATGTAATCCATGGAACAGCGCGCTTCAACTCGACAGTTTTGAGCCCAACCCTCTGCAGGCGGGTCTTCATACACACAGCCTCCCTGCTCCCTTGCAGCTACACAAGTTGGAAGTGGCGTCTGAGGACTTCGAGAGAGGATGGGAGATCTACGAGCTCAGTTTCCCTTCAGATGAGCGGCGATCACTTGAAGCGCACGCACGAATGCTTCAACACCCGAACTATAAATTTCATTACCACAAAGACGCGACAGGCCGAGTTGTCGGAATTCTTGCTGCATGGGAGCTCGGTGAACGGGACTTTAGTTTCATCGAACACCTCGCGGTTGCTCGCGAGGCACGTCAGCAAGGGATCGGGAGCGAGATCGTCAGGGAATTCATCAGAGGCCGACAAAAGGTGGTTCTTGAGGTGGAACCGGAGGATGCTAGTCCGGAAGCTGCGCGACGAGTGGAGTTTTATCAAAAGCTCGGTTTTCAACGTAATGAGTACGACTATTTCCAGCCTCCGTATGATGACGCAAAAAAACCGATTCAGATGCGGATTTTGTCCTACCCTCAGCAGCTGACCTCGGAAGAATTTGAAAGCTTCCGAGGTCTTGTGTATGCGCGAGTTTACAAAGTCGAGCCGAGCTCTCAATTTTACTCGGGAGCTCAGTCATCAGGACGCGAACGTTCACGGGAAAAAACCGTGTACAAATTCTACGAATCAATGAATGAGCTCGGATAAATTAGGTGCATAACATCACCGATCGTAGCTGAGAGTACGGGGTGAAGTTTGAGAAGCTCAGAAATCATAGAAATGTCAATTTTGTCCCGACAGAGACGCAAAGAAATCACGTTGATATGGTAATAAACTTCTTATGCGCTGTAGGACACGAGGCGGTTGCCCCTCCTCCTCAGGGGAGCAAACGCTGCTCCTTAGCGAATTGGGCCACGGTTTCTCCAAGTAATAGATTGCCTCGGGCATTTAAGTGAGTACCATCGGGAAGCCGGTCGGCGGTCGTGAGATTAATAAATCGAGGTGCAATGAGTAATGGTATTGAGAGCTTGCGAGCGCTAGTCCTAAGAGCTGCTGTGTACGGTTCTATGTCATCGACGAGTACGAATGCGAGCGCAGTGTTACCACTCTCTAACTTAAAGCGCTCCAGGAGGGTATGCGTTACGCGTGTCGACTCGATAAAAGGTTTGAATGAGAAGCCTTTAGCTTGAATCTCGAATTCGATTGAGTTCGCTTTCCCAGCCCGCGCCTGCTCTGCCAGTCGTGTTCCCCAGCGAGTGCTGGTGCGATAAGCAAAGCGGGAGATGGATACTAGGGGGTAGACGAGCCAAGCATGATCTCGAGGGAATCGCATGTTGACGCTATCGCCCTCTAAGTAGGGGCGAGGGCCCGGAGCGCGTTGGAGTAGGCTGTCTTTCTCAAGCTCAAAGTAGTTGTTGAGGATATCGTTGCTACAGAGTTGCAGGATTACTAATGATGGGGTGAGGCCCTGTGATCGGTATCTCTGAAGCACTAAAAGTTGCTGTAAGGTTCCGTAGCCAAGTCCACCGTACGCCACAACGCCCCGTTCAGGATAGCGCCTCGCTAGCTCTGCAAACCACATCTGTTCGCTTGGGACGTCTAACCCGTCTGTGAAGGAGTCACCGATGACGAGGATAGGGCTGGCTGATATGGGCTCGAATTGATGCTCCTTTCCTTCCCAACCAAGCGCGTCATCCCATTTGGAGCTTGGGTTTACCGTGAGAGGTGTCCCCTTGCGCCATAAGTGCTCGATGCGAAGTCCAACCTCAAGTATCAGGAACGGTGCTACGAGCCCCATCACCACGAGTGAGAGCCTGATCAAGATCGCACGTGCCATGTTCATGATAACTCGCAAGTCCGGCCCGTCAGATAAGTCCAAGGGCGCCAATCACTACGAACAATACCCCGATCCATTGTATCGGTAGTAGTCGTTCTCCAACCAAAAATGACAAGAGTGCCCCGAAGGCTACGGAGCTGTTGCGTAGTGAGATCGCCCGCCCAGGTTCAACAATCACCAGAGCAGTTAGAAACAGGAGGAACGAGAGACTACAGGCAAGGCCACCGAGGGTAATGAGGCGAGCCTCGTGTCTGAGCGCTATAATAAGGTCTTGAAGAGCATCTCCGCGGCTACACGCTAGGTAGGTAAGCGCTCCGCACGTCATTGCGGCAGCAAACACAAGAGGAGGAGCAGCCCCCGTCCGCACGGCTATACCGTACGCGATATGGTAGCCAGCTATACAACCTGCGCAGAGGTAGGCTGCATACATACCAGAGGCCAGCAGCTCTCGCATTGAATATGAGCGTTGCACTAACATGATTCCGGCGAGGATTGCGAGGATCGAGGCTATGTCGAGCCCAGTTGCCGATTCTCCAAGTGCAACGCTTGAGATCGCCCATACAAGCACCATCGCGCCGCCTCGCATAATCGTGTACGAAACCCCGAGAGTCTGCTTAGAGTATGCAGTGTTGAGTAGGTAGAAATAGACGCCTTCGAAGACACCCGCTGCTACGGTGCTTAGGATAAGATGTGGGGTCATGACCGGCATGCTTGAGGAGGCCATACCACAGAGCGCATTAAGGATCGTGGCAAGCAGCATAAATGCTAATGCTGAACCGATCCTGTGCTGGGAGCGCTTGAGCGCAAGATTCCAGAGGGCGTGAAAGGCGGCAGATATGATAAGGATAATCGAGGCTGTCATCAGAAGGTCCCGTGAGGGTACCTAAAAATAAGCCATGAGGGAAGTAAGGTGCGTAGGTGAGAGGTATCGCTAATCGAGTTACAGCGCTGGAAGCGCTTGAAGATTTCTTGTCGCGGGTACCTGCCTACGCTGCAGGGCGTAACTACGTACGCGAAGGGTATTACGAAGTGTCTCGGTTGTCGCCGTACGTGCGGCGACGCCTCATCACGGAGCATGAGGTAGTAGCTGCGGTGCTTGAGCGGTACCCGTTCGCTCGAGCTGAGAAATTTATTCAGGAGGTTGTGTGGCGTACCTATTGGAAGGGATGGCTTGAGCGTCATCCAGGTATCTGGACTAGGTGTGTAGAGCAAGAACAGGGATACCGCAGGGAGTCACAGGTAACGCCGTGGGGTGATCGATATCGGAGGGCCTGTTGTGGTGAGACAGAGCTTTCGTTCTTTAACGAATGGACCCACGAGCTGCTCGAAACTGGCTATCTGCACAATCACGTCAGGATGTGGTTCGCCAGCATCTGGATCTTTACCCTCAAAATTCCGTGGCAGTTGGGAGCGATGTTTATGTATCGACACCTCCTTGATGGCGATCCAGCCTCGAACACCCTGTCATGGCGGTGGGTGGCCGGGTTGCAAACCAAAGGTAAGAGTTATCTTGCGCGTCCTGATAACATAGCCACCTATTCGGGAGGGAGGTGGCGACCCAAGCCGGGAGAGCTTGCCGAAAACACCTTTGAAGTGCAGGCGGATGATATAGGGGAGGGCGCGGTACTAGCGCTTAGGAATGAACCACTGCCTAGCGATGGATATGGAGTCCTCACTACGAGCGAGGACCTTTCAGTGGAGTGTGACGAGAACCTCGCGGCAAAGGCGCAATGTGTGGCTGTCCTAGGGCATGTTTCTACGCTCGGAGAGGGTCCCCGAGTTGAGCAATTTATTTCAGAGGCTCACGAGGATGCCCTGAAGAGGCTCGGTGATCGTGGGCAAGGAGTAGACAGTTCAGTTCAGATCCTGGAAAAGATGCGACGGATGGGGCTTTCCACGATGGTTGTAGTGGCTCCCTGCGTTGGGTCCGATTTAGCTCCAGTCAAGCACATCATGGCAGAGCTTGAAGCTGGTGGGGTGCAGTGCTTCCCGTATCGCAGGAGTTGGGACCTCGAGTTACACCGCCTTGCTGACAGAGGATTCTTTCCATTCTGGGAGCGAGTGAAGAAGCTCATCAGTCGTAAAGCTTCTCCGTTATTTCAAAAAGTTGTTGGAGATTAGAGGGTCTCTAGTTGATTATCTTGACTGTTTTCGAGACTATCCGTGGTAGATGCGATCCGTAGATCTCATACCTAGGAGAGGGATAAGCTTGTTTGGTAAAGGGTTGATGATGGAATCACCGAACAACTCCTCGGCAAAAATGCAGCTCTCTTTTTTCAGACCCGGTTTTGAAATGTTTTGATCTATCTCGGTGAAACGAAGATGCAAAGCTTTCAGAAGCGTTACGGTATTTGTCTCCTGGCATCTCTAGGGGTGGGATGTATGGCTTTTGCCCCGCTCGCGAGTGCGGAGATTGAGCCCTTCAAGGTGCTTGCCGGTCGATACCTCGTTACCCGTGAGGGATTGCTTGCTCAATCGAGCCCTCCATCGCAGCGCAGGTATGATGTTCGCGCATCAACCGGTTATTTCGATCTTGTGGCGATAAAGGATCCTGCAACGGTCGGAGTGGTAACCACGCGCTCTCGGGTTGAAGCGCAGGCGGAGGTTCTTGATTGGCGTAAGGTCTATACAGATTGTGAGGAGATACGGCGTGATCCCTCAGTCGATCTGTGTGAGCCTGATATCCTGGTGCCGCTTGCAGCTGTTCCCAACGACCCATTTTTCGTCAATCAATGGGCACTCGCTGATTCGGTAGGTAACGCTGATGTTGAGGCCGCAGAGGCGTGGGATCTGGGGACCGGTACCAGATCAACATTAGTTGGGATCATCGACAGTGGCGTCTATTTTGACCATCCCGATCTTTTGGTCAGGTGTAGACATAGCGGCCCCGGGGGGCGCAGGTGAGCAGTGGAATGAGGCTATCTTGAGTACTTACTCGCCACTCGCACCAGGCGCCAGCCTCTACACCTCCTTATAGGGAACCTCCATGGCCGCCCCAATGGTATCAGGTGCGCTCGCTTTGATCGCTTCACAGGTGCCCGATTTAGGAGCAGCGGATCTCAAGAGACTTTTGATGGAGTCTGCATTTAGGGTTACAGGTCTCGAAGGGTTTGTCGAAGGGGGTCGGTTTTTGAACTTGAAAGGGATGGCTGTGCTTGCGGCGAGTCAAACTGATAACTGTCCAAGTGACCCCAGCAAGCGCGAGCCGGGAGTCTGCGGGTGTGGTATCGCCGACACTGACTCCGATGGAGATGGAGTAGCCGATTGCTACGATGGATGCCCGAGTAGCACGTTTAAGAATGCTCCTGGCGTGTGTGGCTGTGAGGTTGAGGATGCCGATGTAAATGCAAACGGACTTATCGATTGTCTCGAAACGGGAATTAGTACCCTCGTTCCTGCTGCACCTCGACTACGTACTAACCGCAATCAACTCCTCATATTGATGCAAGGCCTCCAGGGTGTGCGGTACTACGTGCAAGTCACTGTGAGTCCACCTCGACGAACTCGCAGGCGGTCGAGTACTACATACTATGAAGCCACTGGCCCTAACGTCGTACTACGCAACCCGCTTGTTGGGTCACGCGTTCAGGTTCGTTATGCTTACCTAGTCGTTGGAGCTACCGATGAGGTCTCTTTTCGGAGCGACTTCACCAGTAGATCGATAGGACGCTAGATTCGAGGTGGGTGACTAGTCAGTCAGATGACAGTCGCGACGGAATAGACTACGCTCTCTCGATGTTATGGGTCCTTCTGTCCTTGCTTGCTGGTCTCGCTGATGCCGTTCGCGATACTTTGTCCAAGAGAGCCTCGTTGCACATTCCCCGAGAGCTCATAACCTGGTCTTATTCTTTGTGCGCACTGCCGTTCTTCTTGCCAGCGTTGTTCTTAAACCGTCCGCAAGAGTTGTCGATTGATTTCTGGTTGCTCCTACTCTTCGTTTCCACATGCCATGTCGGGGGAGGGCTGGCGCTTGTACGAGCTCTCCAGATCTCGGAGCTCTCCCTGTGTGTTCCGATGATGGCTTTTACGCCGGTATTTCTGTTGGTAATCGGTCCATTGATAGCCGGAGATGCCACTACGATCCTTGGGTTGATAGGGGCTTTTTGTGTTACTGCGGGCTCGTACCTACTGAATGTAAAGTTAGCGCGAGAGGGGATCCTTGCTCCCATGAGAGCACTCTTATCTGACAAAGGGGTGCGAATCATGCTGGGGTTGGCTCTCTTGTGGAGCGTTACAGGTAGTATCGATCGCGTTGCTGTCAGACGTTATGACCTTTTCTTTTGGGCGAGTGCTCAGCTTACGACGATCGCGATCCTCTTGCTACCGATCCAGATCAAGTCTCACAACTTGAGGTTCTCAACCCTAAAACGAGGAGCGCTGCAGCTAACCTCTCTGGGGGTGTCTAATGCTTTTTCATTGGTAGCCTATTTAGTCGCGTTGCGATTGGCCCCGGTTCAATATGTTGTCTGCCTCAAGCGTTCAAGTATCCTTTTTTCGATTGTGCTTGGTCGGTTCCTATTGGGGGAAAAGCTGTCGATGGCACGATTGCCAGGGGCGCTGGTGATGCTGGCAGGGGCTGCGTTGATATCCTTCTCGCGCTGATAGAGATTGTGATCTTCCGGGCGTAGCCCAATGAAGCTGTCCCCAATATATTGATCAAGCATTAAGCAACTGGAGTGTCTCCACTGAGTAAGTGTAGAGCGGAGACCACCTTATTTCCCCCCCCCATATTTATCTCGGGGAGCTTGACCGAAGAAGCGCCAGCAATTCTCTACAATGTGCGTCTGCTATCTCCCCCTATTTCTCTCAGGTGAGCAGATCCTCTCTTAAGAGCACGCGGGCTCTGGTGTCCCTGTCCCGCCGTAGGCTTGCCGGAGGCGGATGGATGGGAGACCCCTTCCATGACAAAGAGAGCAAGCAGTTCGTCGCACGCTACATCCGCCTACGTGAAGACTACGGCGAGACACATCGAGTGCACTCCCTATTCCTGCAGGCGCCGCGGCGAACGCGCAAAGCTCGCTCCTCTTGATCAAACAGAGACAATCGAGACCGACTACAGAAGAGAATTCACCAAAAGTACTTGGGCCGCCTGCATAAAGCGCATATATGAGATTAACCCACTGGAATTCCCCAGATGTAAATCGCAGATGTCGAAGACCTCGCCATAGCAAAGCGACGGCGGGCAATTAAAGACATCATGAAGACGCAAGGGATCCCAGACTTTCAGGCGCCACCTCCAATCCCTGTTCCGCCTCAGCTGAAGCCGAGCGTTTTAGCCAAATGTTCTGGTTCCACAAAGCCCCTCTCTACATAAAACCGGCAGACTGCGCACAGAAAAAAGACTTGATTGTCTAGTATCAGGATAGTATGTTCAATGATTGAACACTTTCATTCAATGATTGAACACGTCTACAAATGCTTGTAATTACACGTGAAATAACTAAGAAAATAACAGCTAGCATAGTGCAGTCGAGCCAATTTCTGCATGTAATTGTAGGCCCAAGACAGGTTGGGAAGAGCACCGCGGCGAAACAGGTCGCTCAGGAGCTGGGCCTTCCCACTCATTCGGTGACTGCCGACGGCCCGGAGATACGCACCGCGATGTGGCTCGAAGAGCAGTGGCACATCGCGCTTACCCTCGGCAGCGAGGAGCGCCCAGCACTTCTGGTTGTTGATGAGATGCAGAAAATTCCAGGGTGGAGTGAAACCGTCAAGCTGCTGTGGGACCGGATTAAAGATCGTCCGAAGAATCCTCTTCGAGTGCTGCTACTAGGCTCATCCTCGTTACTAATCCAGGATGGTTTGACTGAAAGCCTAGCGGGACGGTTTTTACTGCACCGTTTTCCTCACTGGTCCCTACCAGAGATGCAGGAGCTCTGCGGCTGGGGACTTACTCAGTGGCTATACTATGGGGGATATCCTGGTGGTGCTCCACTTGTTGCATCTGAAACTACATGGCGCTCGTATATTCTCGACTCGCTCATTGAAACGACTCTCTCGCGAGATATCCTTCAGTTGCAAAGGATCACAAAACCCGCCTTGCTGCGCGCACTGTTCTTTACTGCCATGAAGCATCCTGCCGAGATAATCTCATACACGAAGCTGATGGGACTGATTCCCGATGCCGGGAACGCCAGCACAGTGGCGCACTACACACAGTTACTCGCGAGCGCATTCCTGTTGCAGCCGCTTCCTCTCTATCCTTCACATTCAAGCCGTGCCTCTAAGCCGAAGATCATCGTTCAAAACAACGCTCTCATCACGGCCACCAGCGATCGCAGCTTCGACGAAACTGCTCACAATAGCCACCGTATCGGCCGTTTAGCTGAAAACGCAGTAGGAGCACATTTACTCAATACCCTACACCCGTCTGAGTATCGAGTAAGTTATTTTCGAGAGCGAGTTCGCGGAAGAGATCTTGAGGTTGATTTTGTAATCACCCGAGGCGATACAGTCGTTGCCCTCGAGGTCACCACAGCTGAGTCGCACTCACGGGCCGGGATTGAGGCGTTTAAGCAACAGGTACCAAGCGCTCACGCGATTACCGTGGGCCCAGGCGGGATTCCTCTGGCAGATTTCCTATCAACTCACCCAGAGCAGTTTTTCTAGATCGTGGGAAGAAACACTTACTTGTGAGTAAAGCGCTACCCGCATTGGGGGCTTCGCTATTTTTCTTAGTGACGGCGCGAACGAAATAAAATCAAGTAGTTAGTGTATATGAGCCCGTTCCGATATGAACGCGTTGACTGAGAGAGCGCTACCATCCCGCACGCTCACTGAGAAAAATAGTTAGGGCCTTCGCCGCCCTGCTTAGCCCCGACTGAGTGGTACTACACCGACCTTGAAGCCACCGTGTGGTCGTTATCTTGACCTTCATACGGTTTAGGTCCACTACGGCAAGGTCAGCTGGAAAGCTCGAGCACAGTAGCGAACAACGAAACGCTACGACCTTGACACCCCAACCATGTCTCTCAGACACCGCACGCGTGGCGCGCACGGTTGATATGATTTGAAATCATAAAACGCGCTATTCGGTGCGCGCGGTCGCTCTGGGAGAAATGGCTAGGATCCTTCTTATAGGGAGCTACCTAGCGACTATCCTATCCCTAAAAGAATTCAAGGAACCTTCCTAAAGTGACGACGACTTACCCATGAATTGCCTCAAGTGCGGAAAGGACATCGGAGATGCGTTAGGGCTATGCGCACCCTGTAGGGAGGCCAGGGATGCGTCTCATTCGGATTTGCAAGCAGCGATGATGAAGCCCCAGCGGGGAGATAGCCCCCCTTCTTTCGAATTCCTGCTACCAGTTCTCAAGTATTGTGGAATTGCGATTGTCGCTTTCATTTTCATCTTTCAGCTTACCAAAAATCCACCGGACTTAGGAAATATCAGAGGAGCACTGGCTGGACCTGCGGTCGTTGAGCTGGCGAGTAAGTGCCGCTCCGCATGCCCTGAAAAGCAATGGAAGATGTGCGATTGGATGCACGTCGTATGCTCCAGGCCGAACAATGTACAGGGGGCAAGTCGCTCTCTCCTCTACAGTGATCAATGTAAAGGTCTTATGGATCAGGTAACCATGGCAACCACTATGATGAAAGGATACTGTCCCATCCCCGACGATGCAGGAGACACGGCAGTAGATCTACTTACGGTAGCTCGTGCGAATGTAAACCTACCCAACAAAATTGACGCACAAACAACTCTCGTGCGGTTCAATTCTCCAGATGGTCGTACACTTGAGTCAATCTACGTCGTAGATATCTCAAAGGAAAAGGCGACCGCGGAATTTAAAGATGCGATTAAGGTCGCAAACACAAATCAAGCCTGTCGAGATGAAAAATCGCGGGCCGGATTGCGATATGGTTTCGCGAGGTTGTATACCTATTTATTCAGCGATGGGGCTACTATTCTCACTCAGTTTAAAGTTGAAGAGAGTGATTGTTAATCCCCTAGCTATTTTTCGCAGTGACCGCGCGAACGAAATAAAATCAAGTAGTTAGTGTGTATGAGCCCGTTCTGATATGAACGCGTTCACTGAGAGAGCGCTACCATCCCGCGCGCTCACTGAGAAAAATCGTTAGGGGGAGCGATAGAACCGCTCTCTTCCTTTCTCTTGCGACGGCGAGTGAAAAACACCACAACAGTCATGACCAGTGATGAGCCGATGCCGTATATCGCTACTGGAACAGTGAGGAACATAAACCACCCCATCATCCCCATGGTGTAGAGTAGCTGCCCAAAGTCATAGCCGAGAATAACGCACGGGTTTACATCCCCTTCGTGCAGGGTACATCCGTGCGAACTAGCAAGTGTGCCTGCGATGATTACAGAGATAAGAGGAGCAACACCAAACGCTACCGAGGCTATGAAAAGAATGAAGGTAGGCCAATAGCAGGTTCGCATACAAAGGAGGTTATCAGAGACTCATGCACCGTACTTAAAGGATTGTACCAAGCTGCGGCTGCATATTCCACAGGTATTGAACTACTAGCGTCGTTCGCCGCGTCGTTTTCGACGTTGTTGTTTTGCCTTGCGGCGGCGCTTGAGGCTCTGTGGCCGCTTTAAGATCGTAGGGGTAACAAGCTCCTCGTCTTTCCCCTGAAGCTCAAGGTTCTTTTCAAGAACTGCCGGAGCGATCGTTGAGGCCGGTAGGAGCCACGAGTCTGCTCCACAGAAGCCGTTGTCGAGCTGTGGAGTGCGCCGATCGCAACGATATTGCTAAGCGACTGTAGTGGGGTGCCAACGAAGTTCACACCCCGTACACACCTCAGGTCCGCTTGGGTATACGAGTATTGCGTAAGCGATATCGCCTGAGAAAGCTTGGAAGTAGTAGGTCGTGGTGTCGGTCTCTCCACCATTAGTCTCGTAGACTGATGTGGACGCGTATCGCTGCAGCAGCCTTAAAACGGATCTAAGTTGTCGATATGGCTAGTAGGGGTAGCATGCCCCCGGACCAGCAGGAGCCAACAGGAAACCAGGAGGAAAGGAAGAGGGGCAAAAGACTTTACTAGGTCACTCGGTCGAGTGTAGTATCCGGTGTCTGGTGTGTCGAGTATGACCATCACATTGGCCGTGAGAGCAAGGGATAAGATTTACGTCGGCGCCGATTCTCGCAGTCATACCCGTACTAATGAGCCAGATTTATTTGATCCGAAGCCATTTGTTCCGGCATATGAGCCTTCAACAACGCCGAGCAAAAAAATTATTCCCCTTCAGGAGCTGAGCGGGGGTTGTCCGGAGTCTTCAAAAGACTCTGCATGTACAATATCAGGGAGCGCCAACCTAGCTCCGATTTACCAATTGCGAGAGATGGGATTCCTAGATCCTATATCTCCTGATCTACCTCAAGTGATGGCGTGTGTCGCAGTTGGCAGTGATCTTTCTAAGTTATCGAAGTGTACTTCGGCCTACATGCTTGTGGGGTTCGATCAAAAAGGGAAGCCTTTTTCCTCTCGAAATAAGCGCCGATCTATCGATCTCGTGGTCAAGCAAGGCTCACAGTGGAAGCCGTCCTTTTCGCAGCCCTATTTTGGACTTGAGATTAACGGAGTCGATTCCGTCATTGACTGGGTATTTCGAGCGCACCCTAAGCAGCTGATTAAGCTTAATAGAATGTTAGAGGAGTACGTGCTGTCACCCGCAGATAGGAATTTTGTTCGTGACTTTGCTAGCGAGATTAAAGAGCTAAAGAGACGAAATACTGCATGGGATGAACTAAATAGTGCAGATGTCGTGCGCCTGACGCGGGGGTTCCTCAGAATCACGTCAATCCTCAATACCGAGGACGATATACAGATGTTTCTGCGAGGCGGAGATGAGTTCCATCCACTGGACTATTCTGGCCCCCCATATGCAGTTGGATACGTTGCTCAGGGGAGTGGCTGGAAGTGGCGCATAAAGTTACCGGGGTCTGCTCGCGCTATCTAGTCGACCCCCGTTACCGTTGACGCACAATGTTCCTTCCGATCTTGTTCGTGACATTCGTGCGGGGTTACTACGAGCGACGACCGGAGGAATAGGTATCCATCTCGAATCCGGTTAGTTGCTTTCAGTAGCGCGTAAGCTCCCTCCGAGCTATTTTTCTCAGTGACCGCGCGAACTAAATAAAATCAAGCAATTAGTGTATATGAGCCTGTTCCGATATGGACGCGTTCACTGAGAAAGCGCTACCATCCCGCGCGCTCACTGAGAAAAATAGTTGGGAAAAATAGTTGGGAAAAATAGTTGGGCGCAAGCCTACGCCTCGGCTCTGCAGAATAACTACAGATTCTTGAGTTATGGTGACGGGATGATAATCTTATGAGTCGGCGATTCGTGAGCACCGATGTAGTCGGAGCTGCTCGACGGGGTTGCTTCTCAACCCGCAGGGGAACCTTTCAAACCCCAACTTTCATGCCGGTCGGTACTCGTGGCTCGGTAAAAGGGGTAGACGTTGAACGGCTCGCTGAATGCGGCGCCGAGGTGATGTTGGTGAACACGTACCATCTGTGGCTCCGTCCCGGTCACGAGCGGGTGAAACGACTCGGGGGCATTCATGGCTTTACGGGTTGGAACGGCCCGATCTTGAGCGACTCAGGGGGCTTTCAGGTCTTTAGCCTCAAGAGCATCCGGACTATCAGCGAGGAGGGGATAGAGTTCCGTTCGCACATCGACGGCTCCAAGCAGTTCTTGAGCCCCGAAAAATCGATCGAGATCCAGCAGACCCTTGGTGTTGATATCGCCATGGCGCTCGACGAATGCCCAGCCAGCAACCTCTCCTTTGAAGCCTTCGAAAGATCACTCGAGATGACACACCGCTGGGCGAAGCGCTCCCTCGCCGCACGTGCCGATGAATCGATGTGCATGTTCG